>Ga0070731_10003317_pt1 | contig 14622 bp, 6 predicted proteins | sample Coa_R1_2_FD_66448 | JGI IMG/M metagenome (GOLD analysis project Ga0070731, IMG submission 66448) | Surface soil microbial communities from Centralia Pennsylvania, which are recovering from an underground coalmine fire - Coalmine... | ecosystem: Environmental > Terrestrial > Soil > Unclassified ... | reverse complement strand
GTCGCGTACCGGTAGACGTGGACGGGCAGCCCGCGGAGCGTGCGGTACGCGGCGACGAGGCGACGCAGCCGCGCGTCCGCGAGACTTCGGGGCTCGGTCACTTTCACCTGATTGCAGAACGTGACGGCGTCGAAGCCCGCGGCGACCGGGTCGATGGACAGTGTGTTCTGGCACACCGCGACGAGATGAAGGCCGCGCAGGCCCGCGCGGATCGCGAGCTCGCGCCAGAGATCGGTCACTCGGCGAGGTTCGGGAAGCTCGTGCGGCGCGTAGACGACGAGCAGCGGCGCGCCGTCGACGGTCACGTAGCGCGGATCGGCGAAGGCGTGCAGCAGAAGGCGAAAGTGCGTCTCGTGGTCCGACGGGCCGGGATACGTCTGCTCCATCAGGATGCGGTCGGGCGCGCCGTGCCAGATGCCCGACCACGAGCCGTTCGCCCAGGCGAGGCAGAACGGGAAATCCGGCTCGCCCGATTCGAGCACCTCGTCGAACGGGCGCTCCAGGAGCCGCTTCCCCGCGAACCAGTAGTGCCAGTAGCAGAACGCCTCGATGCCGTGGGCGCGCGCGAGCTCCGCCTGCGCCGCGCGCGTTTCGGCAACGCGCAGGTCGTAGAAACCGAGGTCCGCGGGGAAGCGCGGCTGGTAGTGGCCCGGAAAGAGCGGGCGAGCGCGCGCGACGTTTCTCCACTCGGTGAAGCCGGGACCCCACCAGCGATCGTTCTCCGGAATGGGATGGAACTGCGGGAGGTAGAAGGCGATGAGGCGCGCGTGCACGCGGGTCAGCGTTCGACGTGCGGGTAGACGACGTCGCCGAGTCCGTCCCAGTTCGTCATGTGCTGCCTGAGCCAGTCGTTCTCGCCGAGGAAGCGCTCGAAGTAGTCCGGCCAGTTCCGCGGCGACGGCGCGAGCGGGTTCGGGTACCGGCCGGTGATGGCGGCACGGAGGAACCGGCGGAGCAGCTCGGGGCACTCCTCGGCGTCGAGCGAGCCGAGCGACCGGAACGTGTTCCCCTGGTGCAGCCGATACGAGTAGAGCGGGTCCGGCACGTACACCGGCTCGGTGAACAGCACGACTCGGAGGAGGAAGTCCCAGTCGTGTACGTACCGGTACGGTCGGAAGAACCCGATCTCGTCGAGCAGCGACCGCGCGAAGAAGAAATTGCCGCTCGATATCGCCACGTTCGAGCGCAGGATCGCGAAGCCGACCGAGGGATAGCTGTCGATCTCCTGCTGCCGGCGGTGGTGATCGCGTGCGAAGGCATCAGTATTGGTCACGTCCGCGTCGCGGTCGTCGACGAAGCGGACCCCCGTGAATGCGAAGCGCGACGACGAATTCGCCAGGCGGCGGACGAGGGCAGGGATCCGCCCGGGCACGAAGCAGTCGTCCATGTTGCAGATCGCCACGTAATCGCCGGTCGCGAGCGCGAGGCCGTGGTTGATCGCGGCGTGCGCGCCGCGGTGGGGGGCGGCGACGGTCCGGACGCGACGTGTGCTCCTCCAGCGCTGTGCAGCGATCAGCTCCGGCGAGCCATCGGTCGATCCGTCGTCGACCACGATCACCTCGAGATCGTCGTGGTCCTGCGTATCGATTGCGCCGAGGCAGCGCGGCACCCAGCGGGCGTGGTTGTAGGAGGGGACGACGACGGAGACCTGCATCGCGCGGCGAGCCGGCTCTATCGCCGCGCCCAGGCTTGGTCAAACCCGGTGCGAGGGTTGATCGGCCGGACCGGGAATCATAGAAGCCGCCTTCGGCAGGCTGAGCGCGTGGGGACCCCTCGACCGGACGATCCGCACCGTTACGACGGGTCGGTCGACGTCGCAGGTGAGGACTCGCCGTCGGCGGTCGAGCGCCGGCTCGAGCGGCTCGAAGCGGCCGATCGCGAGCGCGCAGCTGCGGTCGAGACGCTCGACGAGATCGTCGAGCGTCTCGACGATGCGCTCCGTGGCCCACGCGGTGAGCTCCACGCGCTGGCGTCCGAACTGTCGAAGCTGGGTCGGCAGCTCGAGGAGATCACTCAACGTCAGCACCTGGTGACGCAGTACCTGCATGCAAATTCCGCCCGGCTGGCGATGCTCGAATCGGCCGCCGGGCTTCGCCGTTTCGTTCGAAACACAGGCCGGGCATTCGTACGCCGCCACTTCTACTTCGATCCGCACCCGGGCAAGGAGTTGCTCAAGGCGCGTGCGGACGACGACACGTGGGAGTCGGTCGGCAGCCAGGCCAGTTTCGAGCTCATACCGCGACGCGGCTTTCCCCCGATCGGTTGGGTACTGCTCGATTTCGAGCTCGCGACGGAAGTCGCGTGCGCGACGCCTCCACGCCTCTATGTCGATCGCGGTGAGGGTTACACGGAGACGAATGCCATCCGATTGCCGTGGCCGGTTGACGGCCGCATCACGGCGGTCGTCAACCTGCTCGCGGTCGTGCGCCGGCTCCGTTTCGACCCCCTCGATCGCCCCGGCCGGTTCCGCCTCGGACGGCTCGTGATTCGGGAGATGGGGCGACCCGAGATGGGCCTCCGGCTCGTGGTTCCACGCCTCGCCGGGCTCTTCCGTACACCGCGTCGGATACCGGCCGCGCTCGGGACACTGATCACATTGGTTCGCACGGCTGGCGTGCAGGAGCTCAAGAACCGTCTCGTCGGCAAGACGAAGGCCGCGGATCAGCTTCGCTACAAGGACTGGATCGAGCGCTTCGATACGCTCACCGACTCGGATCGCGCGGCCATCGCGAGTGCCGTCGACCGTCTGGCGCGACGTCCGCGGTTGTCGATCGTCATGCCGGTCTACAACACCCCGCGCCGCTGGCTGGAGCGTGCGCTCGATACCGTTCGGTCTCAGCTCTATCCCGACTGGGAGCTCTGCATCGCCGAGGACGGATCGTCCGAGCCGCACGTCCGCCGCGTGCTCGAGGCCTACGCACGGGGGGATTCACGCATCAAAGTCGTTTATCGCGAGCGGAAGGGGCACATCTCCGAGGCCTCGAACACCGCGCTCGGCGTCGCGACGGGAGAGTTCATCGTGCTGATGGACAGCGACGACGAGCTGCCGCCGCATGCGCTCTACATGGTCGCCGAGGAGCTGAACGCGCATCCGGAGACCGACCTCATCTACACTGACGAAGACAAACTCGACGAGCAGGGCGAACGGTACTCGCCGTACTTCAAGCCCGACTGGAACCCGGATCTGTTCTACTCGCAGAACTACTTCTCGCATCTCGGCGTCTACCGCACCACGCTCGTGCGCGAGCTCGGCGGCTTCCGGACGGCGTTCGACGGCAGTCAGGACTACGACCTCGCGATCCGATGCGTCGAGCGGACGCCCGCCGACCGCATCCGGCACATCCCGCACATGCTGTACCACTGGCGTGCGATCGAAGGGTCGGGCGCGGTCGACGCGCACGCGAAGAGCTATGCCCAGCCGGCGGCCGAGCGCGCGCTCCGCGATCACTTCGCGAAGGTCGATCCGGGCATCGAAGTTTCAATCGCGCGGTTTCCGACGACCTACCGCGTCCGGTATCCGCTCCCCGCCGACCCGCCGCTCGTCTCGCTCGTCATCCCCACCCGGGACGGGCGAGTGGTCCTCGAGCGCTGCGTGGAGAGCATCCTCGCGAAGACGGACTACCCGCGCTTCGAGCTGATCATCATCGACAATCAGAGCCGCGACCCGGCGACGCTCGAGTATCTCCAAGCGCTCACGAAGGAAGGCCGTGTACGGGTCCTCCGCTACGATCGGCCGTTCAACTATTCCGCCGTGAACAACCTCGGCGCACGGACGGGCGCGGGAACCGTGCTCGGCCTGCTGAACAACGACGTCGAGGTCATTACGTCGAATTGGCTCACCGAGATGGTGTCCCAGGCGCTACGTCCGGGGATCGGCTGCGTCGGTGCGAAGCTGCTCTACCCGAACGACACGATCCAGCACGCGGGGATCGTGACCGGACTCCTGACCCTGGCCGGCCACATCCATCGCTACCTCCCGCGCGACGCGTGCGGCTACCACTGCCGAGCGGCCGTCGTCCACGACGTGTCTGCCGTCACCGGCGCGTGCATGGTCGTACGGCGGGAGCTCTTCGAGCGCCTCGGAGGTCTCGACGAGAACCTCACGGTCGCCTTCAACGACGTCGACTTCTGTCTCCGCGTCGAAGCGGCCGGCTTGCGGAACCTCTGGACCCCATATGCCGAGCTCTACCACCACGAGTCGCTGAGCCGGGGTGCGGAAGACACGCCGGAGAAGCGGGCGCGCTTCCAGCGCGAGGTCGAGTACATGCACCGGCGGTGGGGCACGCGGCTGGACGACGATCGGTGGTACAGCCCGAATCTGTCGCTGGAGAACGAGAACGTGGAGCTCGCGTGGCCGCCGCGCTCCGCGCGGCCGTGGCACGGCGCCTAGACGCGGTTCCTTCCCGTCGACGACGACGAGCACGACGCTCGGCGGACGGCGCCGCAGCAGATCGATCGCCCGGCCGGGGTGGTTCCGTTCTTTTCTCTTCAGCGCCTCGCAACTGTCGTTGAGGGCCGAGCGTGGATGTGAGATATGGCCCGCCAATGCGGCCGCCGTCGATCGTCTTCGACACGCCGCCCGCTCAGTCGCCCGACGTGAACGCGGAGCCTGCGAGCGACGAGGCTCCGGAGACGTCCCTCCGGCCGCGAGCGTTGCTCGTCCTCGGCGGACACCGCTGCGGCACGTCGGCGCTCACGCGCGTGGTCAGTCTGCTCGGCGCGGCGCTTCCCAAGCGCCTCCAGCCGGCAAACGAATTCAATCGCCTCGGGTTCTGGGAGAGCGTCGATCTGATGGCGCTCCACGACGATCTCCTCGCAGCGGCGGGGTCATCGTGGGACGACTTCTCGCCGTTTCCGACCGCCTGGTACCGCTCGTATTCGGCGAAAGTATTCCAGCAGCGGATCCTGGAAGTCCTAGTTCGGGATTTTCCACGCTCGCCGTTGTTCGTCGTGAAGGATCCCAGAATATCGCGATTCCTGCCGTTCTGGTTGTCGCTGCTGGAGACGTTCGGTGCCGACCCGGCGGTCCTCATCATGCTCCGAAATCCTCTCGAGGTCGCCGCGTCGCTCAAGCAACGGGACGGCATTCCGGTCGAGCGGGCCGCGTTGATCTGGCTGCGCCACCTGCTCGATTCCGAGCGACATAGCCGTGGATACCAGCGCACCGTCGTCTGCTACGAAGACCTGCTCGACGATTGGCGATCGATCCTCGGCGACGCCGGGCGTGATCTGGGTCTTACGTGGCCGCGCTTCGACGACGATGCCGCGGTCGGGGCGGTCGACGCATTCCTCACGCGAGGCGACCGGCATCACCGTTTCGACCCGGATGCGGTGCGAGAAGAACGTCTGGTTCGCTGGGTCGGCGACACGTATGAGCTGTTCCGTTCCGCCCGGCACGATCTCGCCGCGATCGCAGACGACCTCGACGCACTCGCCGCGCAGCTCGACACCGCGCACCACGCGTTCGCACCAGTCCTCGCCGAGAAGCAGGCCGAGATCTCGACCTTCGCTGGGGAGATCGCCGAGGTCCGCGGCGAGCTCGCGACTCGGGAGGGGAGAATCCGAGCGCTCCTGTCCGATGTGGAGAGCCGCGAAGCCGATGTCCGCCGGCTCGACGCGGAGCTCGTTCGGCTCGGAGGGGTCGCGGGTACGCTCGCGACCCGCGAGTTCGACCTGCAACGGCTGCAGGCCGCGTTCGACGAGCTACGCGCCGAGAAGGAGCGTGGGGAAGCGGCGCTGAGCGCACGGGAGGCCGAGGCCTGCGGGATGGCCGCGGAGCTCGCCCGTCGCGGCGACACGATCACCGCCCTGCACGGGGAGCTCGACGCGTTGCGCTGGTCGTGGTCGTGGCGAGTCACGAAGCCGCTACGGCTCGTGAGACGGGTGCAGCGCTACGGCGGCCGCCGGTCCGCCCGTCGTGCGCTCAAGGCGCTTCGCTCGCTCGGGACGGTGGTCCGTGGCCGCCGGACGATCGCGCCGCTGTTCGATGCGGACTATTACCGCCGCCATAATCCCGACGTCGCTCGCGCCGGGATCCCGCCGGAGCTGCACTTCGTCGTCTCCGGCGCTACCGAAGGTCGCAATCCTCACCCGCTGTTCGACGTCTCGTTCTACCTCGCGAGCAACCCGGACGTCGCCGCTGCCGGCCGGAATCCGCTCGAGCACTACATCGAATCGGGCGGCGCAGAGGGACGCGATCCCCATCCGTCGTTCGACTCGTCATTTTACCTCGACCGATACGCCGACGTGCGAGCTTCGGGAGCGAACCCGCTGCTCCACTTCCTCACCTACGGTGCTGCCGAGGGGCGCAAGCCCCACCCGCTGTTCGATACGCAGTACTACCTCGAAGCCCACCCCGAGGTCGTCGGCACGGTCAACCCGCTCGTGCACTTCGTGGAGCGCGGCGCCGTCGAGGGGTTCAGTTGTAACCGCGACGGCCGGCCACTCCACGTCGCCCAGTCTCTCGGCGCCGCGGCCACGGCCGCGGCGCGCCAAGCGATCGCACGGTTCTCGTCGCGGCCGCGGATCTCGTTTCTCATGCCGGTCTACAACACGCCGGCACGTTTCCTCGAGCGGGTGGTCGCTTCCGTCCGAGCCCAGCTGTACGAGGACTGGGAGCTCTGCGTCTGCGGCGACGGCTGCACGGATCCCTCGACGATCGACGCGCTGCGCTCGCTCGCGGCGTCCGACCGACGCATCCGGATGGCACTCGTGCCCGTCAACCGCGGGATCGCCGCGGCGACGAACACGGCACTCCACGATGCGACCGGCGACTACGTCGCGCTCCTCGATTCGGACGACGAGCTGACGCCGGATGCGCTCTACCGGATGGTCGAGCTGCTCAACGAGGATCCGTCCATCGACGTGGCGTACAGCGACGAGGACAAGGTCGATCCCGACGGCTGGCTGAGCGAGCCCTTCCACAAGCCCGACTGGTCGCCGCACTTCTTCCGCGGCGTGATGTACGTCGGCCACCTCCTCCTCGCGCGCCGGTCTCTCGTCCTCGACGTCGGCGGGTTCGACCCGCGCTTCGAGAAGGTCCAGGACTACGAGCTGATGCTCCGACTTTCGGAGCGGACCGACCGCATCCGGCACCTCCCGCGGATCCTCTACCATTGGCGCAAGATCCCGGGGAGCCTCGCCTTCGGCTCGACCCAGAAGGCGAGTATCGGAGACCTCCAGGTCGCGGCCGTGAACTCCCACCTCCAGCGCCGTGCGATCGCGGGCGTCGCGCGACCGCACGGGCATCTTCCCCACCGCGCGACCATCGACCCCCTGCCGCGGAGCGACCGTCCCAAGATCAGCATCCTCATCCCCTCGAAAGACGCGCCGGAGTACATCGGTCCCTGCCTGGACTCGATCTTCACACGAACCTCGTACCCCAACTTCGAAGTGATCGTCGTGGACAACGGGACGACCGATGCCAGAGCCCTCGAGATCCTCGGTCGGCATCCGGTCGAGCGAATCATGTACGACGGGGCGTTCAACTTCGCGCGCGCGAACAACATCGCTGCCCGGGCGGCGACCGGCGAGCATCTCGTTCTGCTGAACAACGACACGGAAGTCGTCACGCCCGATTGGCTGCAGCGCCTGCTGTTCCACCTCGAGCTGCCCGACGTCGCGTGTGTCGGCCCGTTGCTCACGTACCCGAACGGCGCCGTCCAGCACGCCGGGGTCATCCTCGGGTTGCGCGGCACCGCCGATCACGTCATGCGCCACTTCCCCAGCGACGCGGACGGCTATTTCGGATCACTCGCCTGCAGCCGTGAGGTGTCGGCGGTGACCGCGGCCTGCATGGTCGTGCGGCGCAGCGAGTACCTCGCGCATCAAGGCCTGCGCGAGGAGTTCCGGACGATCTATCAGGATCTCGACTTCTGCCTGCGGCTCCGCGCGCAGGGGAGGCGCATCCTGTTCACCCCCGACGTGGTTCTCGTTCATCACGAGAGCGTCTCGCGCGGCGACGCCTACGACGGGTTCGATCGCGCGCTGATCCTGAACCTGTGGGGGGAGACGATCCGGGCAGGGGACCCGTACTACAATCGCAATCTCACCCTCGCCCGGCCCGATTGCTCGCTCGACGTCGGCTCATGAACGTCGCCTTCGTCACCTATCACGACTTCACGAGCCAGAGCGCCATCCACGTCTTCCACTTGGCCTCCGCGCTCGCGGCCATCGGCGACGACTGTACGGTGTGTGTTCCCGATGGGGCGAGCAGCGTCGACGTCATCGGTACACCGACGTTTCGCGTCGCCGAGTTCGCGGATCTCCGGAGTCGGCCCCTGCAGTTCTCCGACGGCCGCGGTCCAGATGTCGTGCACGCGTGGACCCCGCGTGAGCGGGTCCGGCAGATGGTCGAGCGCATCGTCGCGCCTGCCCAGTGCCCGTACGTAGTCCATCTCGAGGATAACGAGGAGCGCATCGTCGAGTACCATCTCGGCATCCCGTGGTCGACGCTCGCTCGATGGGACGCGGGCGAACTCGACCGGCGGATCGGTGACGGGATGTCACATCCCCACCGCTACCGTGCATTCCTCGAACACGCGGGCGGCGTGAGCGTCATCGTCGACCGCCTGCTCGAGTTCGTGCCGTCCGGGGTCCCGGCCCGTGTGGTGTGGCCCGCGTTCGATCCGTCGTTCCTCGACTTGGCTCCCGGCGACCCCGCACTCCGAGAGCAGCTCGGCATCGCGCCCGAAGATTTCGTCGTCGTCTATCCCGGCAACGTGCATGCCTCGAATCGCGACGAGGTCGCGAGCCTCTACCTGGCCGTCGGGCTGGTGAACCGGCATGGCATTCCCCTGAAGCTCGTTCGCCTCGGTCTCGACTGCGAACCACTCCTCGGGTCGGAACGAGAGGAGCTCCGCCCGCACGTGATCGAGCTCGGCTACCGGCCGAACCGGGAAATGGCGCGCTACGTCGCGCTCGCCGACGTGCTCGTGCAGCCCGGGTGCGCGAACCGCTTCAACGACTTCCGGCTGCCCGCGAAGCTGCCAGAATTCCTTGCGACGGGGCGTCCGGTGATCGTCCCGGACACGAACATCGGGCACGCGTTGACTGACGAGGTGAACTGCCTGCTGCTCCGGTCCGGGACGGCATTCGAGCTCGCCGACAAGCTGGAGCGCCTCCTGCGCGAGCCAGATCTCCGTGCACGGCTCGGCCGTGACGCCCGGGAGTTTGCCATGGAACGCTTGCGCTGGTCCGATGCCGCCGTGCTTCTGCGCGCGCTGTACGCCGACGCCCAGCGACGCTGGCGCGATACACGAAGGGGCGCTGGCGGTCGGGTGTTGACGGCCTCTCCGATGAACGGCACGGGCGGCTCGGCCGTCGTACTCGACGACGCAGCGCTGGCGACGCTTCCGGAGCGCTACGGCCGCTACTCCGTCTCGGACGTCGGGTACGGAACGGTGCGCGACTTCAGCGACAGCCTCGACCATCTGGGCGGCCTCGCCACCTCCAACGCCGACATGAAGGATATTCAGCGACCGTGGGCCCTGAAGGCCATCCTGGGCCACGTGCCGCGGGGGGCGCGGCTGGTGGAGATCGGCGGCGGTGAGCCGCTCGTCGCCGACGTCCTCGCGCGGCTGGGCTACGAGGTGTTCGTGGTCGATCCCTACGACGGCAGCGGCGGCGGAGTGGCGGAGTACTCGGCGGTGGTGAAGCGCTATCCACGGGTGCGTATCATCCGCGGGCGCTTCACCGAGAACCTGCTGGCCCTCGCGCCGCGGAGCGTCGATTGCGTCTACTCGATCTCGGTCCTGGAGCATCTATCCGAAGCCGAGCTCGCCGACGCGTTCGCCGGAATCCGACGCGTCCTCACGCGCGGTGGATGGTCGATCCACGCCGTGGATCACGTTCACAAAGGCAATGGGCAGGAATTTCACCTCGCCAGGCAGCGTGCCATCGCCGCGGAGCTCGGGATCGCGGAGGAGCGGTTCGAGCACGCCCTCGGGCGAATGGAGGACGACGTCGACACGTACTTCCTCTCCGCCGAAGCCCACAACCGCTGGCGCGGCCGGCAGACGTACGACAGCTTCCCCATGCGGCGCTGCGTGTCGATCAATTTCTGCGTGAGCCCCGCATCGGGAACGCCCACCGGCGCGAACGGCGCCGACACCACACGGTAGGCGAATGCACGACGCGTTCAAGACGTGGGACCGCGGCGATGAGCCGTTGGAATCGACCGAGATGCGGATTCACGACGGCGTCGCGCGTGAGGAGTTGCGCGCGCGCGGCCGCCGATATTTGGCGAGGCTCCGCGACTACTTTCCCTGGTCGATCCCGGAACGCGGGAAGGTCGTGATGGAGATCGGCAGTGGCATGGGTTACCCGATGGAAGCCGCGCTCGAGGCGTTCGACCCTCGCTGCCTCATCGGACTCGATGTCGCCCGGTCGATGATCGCGAAGGCCAAGACCCGATTCGTACGCGACGGGGTGCGGAACAGCGGCCTATCGTTCCTGCTGTACGATGGCGTGACGATCCCGCTACGGGATCAGAGCGTCGATTTCGTTTATTCGGTGGCGGCTCTGCAGCACGTTCCGAAAGTCTACGTCTACAATCTCCTCTTCGATATCCTTCGCGTCCTGTCGCCCTCAGGGTGGTGCGCGATTCATCTCCTCTCCTTCGGCACCATACGGCAGAGCTGGTTCTCCTTTGCGAACGAGGTGGCGCAGCAACTCGCCGGCAAGGAAGGACATTGGCATCACTTCTATGCGTTCGACGAGCTCCTGCACGTCCTCGACGCTGGCATAGGTGCAAGGCAGATTGAAATCATCGAGGACGAGCAGGCCACCATCTGGGTCTGCTTTACGCGTAACGGTGACACGTTCCGCCGTAGGGACCTCCCCGCAGAAACGCATGCCAACCGAATACGGTGATCGTGTGCCTGGCCGTTGACGCTCGCACCGAGTTCGGTCTGAAACCCGGAGCTTGGTCCTGATCCGAGTCGTGACCCGTCAGGGCCGCACGTTCGCGGCGATCAACGAGGCGCGTCCGGCGGAGAGCGCGACGACCTGGACCAACCCGTCGACCACGTCGCCTGCGGCGACCGAGACGGCGAAGCCCGAGAACGTCATCCCGGGCGACCGGTAGACGGAGGCGACGTCGGGGCGAGGCTCCGAGGGGTGCGCCGAGCCGAGCAGTCGACCGCCGGAAAAGACGGCGACCTCGTCCGCCGCGACGCCGGCGTTCACATCACCGGCCCAGCCCCTCACCGTGAAGGCGCCGGCGTGCCTCGAGACCGCGTCGACGGACCCTTTGACGGCTTCCGGCACGAGCGTCGCAGCTCGCCCGTCGACGAAGACGCGATCGGCGGTCAGTGACCCTGAGGGCGTTGACGGCACCATGGACTCCGACGTGAGCTCCATCGCGTAGAACTCGACCTGGTATCGACCGATGCCCGAGACGGCGAGACTCGCGTAATCGGCTGCGCCGCCGAGGGGCGCCGAGATCCCAGCCACCGCGGGCAAGCGGAGAATCAGCGGGCCCTCCGCGGTCGCGGGCACGAACCGGTAGAGCTCGCCATCGAGCCAGATCGTCGGCTGGTGCGGACGTTTGAGGAGCAGCTCCGCGATTCGGGCGGCGACGCTCTCACTGCCGTGGATGCGGGCGAAAACGATGTCCCGCGAGCTCGGCGGCGGCGGCACGGCGACCGTATCGCCGGAGTCCGCATGCGCGGAACCGATGGGCCGAGGCGTCGCGCACCGGTCATCGGCCCGCGCGAAGACGGCCCAGCCCCCGCGGGAGGTCAGCTGTCGATAGCGGCAGACGAGCGTGCGGAAGGTGGACGGCGCTTCCAACATCGGGTGCTTTCCGTCGAGCGCGGGCCACACCTCCTGTCGCAGGATGCGCTCCGCGCCTCGACTCGCGAGGGCGTCGGCGTTGTAGGAGTCGAGCACTTCGTTGCCGGCGAGATACTGCTGCACGACCGGTTCGGGTCGCCAGTCCAGCCCGAACGCCCATACCGCCGCGGTCTTGTCCGGCTCGACGTCCACGGTTTTCCCGCGAAGATCAGCGAGAGTCGTGGAGTCGATCCCGAGCGCCCAACGTGCCCCGGCGCGGCCCTCGTCGATCGCGACGTCGCGCCGACGCGGCACGAGGGCGTCGCACAGACTACTTGCCGCCGCGCTGGCAGCTCTCCGGGGATAGAGCGGGACGGTACCGCGCAGCTCGGGTGCCACGGCTGTTGCGGCGATCGTGGTTGCGAGTGCTGCCGCGGCGAGAAGGCCGGCGCCGCCCCGCCATGTGAACGCGAGTAGGCCGATCCCGAGCGCTGCGAAACATACGAGCGCGTGGGCATCGTGCCGGACGAAGCCCTCCTTCAGGTACGCGAAGCTGTAGACGAGCCAGATGGCCGCGAGCGAGAGCATTCCCGCCGGGTCATGGTCCTTAGCGAGGAGGAGCACCGCCGCGCTTCCGAGGACGCCGACGGTCGCGACCAACCCGTACTCGTAGACGCGACCGGGCGCCTCCATCGCCGCGATCCCCGTGTACGAGCTCGCGACATGGCCCGAGAGCCGGATCCAAGTCGGGAGGTCGGCGAGCTGGTTCCCCGTGATGACCCAGAGCGCGATGACGGCGGCGCAATACGATGCAAGGAGCACGCTGGCGCTCGCAATGCCCCCCGGGCGTGCCCGCCAGCTCGCGAGCAGAAGCAGGAGGAGGCACACCACGCCGCCGTTGAGCTTTACGCACAGCTGGACGGCAGCCACGACGCCCCCGAGGATGAGCGCCCAGGCGGGAGGCGGGTCGCTCCGCTCGAGCATCCAGACGGCAAGGAATAGGGCCACGAAGACGAGGTAATCCGGGACGATGATCGCGTAGCCGAGCGCGCCGATGACCGCCGTTGCGGCATAGGCGACGAGCACGGCCAGGAAGCGCGGCATCGACTGGGCGGCCCTCCACACGAGTAGCGCCGAGAACCCGAGGTGCGTCGCGAACACCCACAGGACCGCCGCGGTCCCCGTACCCGCCGTGACGAGTACCGGCTGCGAGAGGAACCCGAGCGGCCCGTAGGTGAAGACGAGGTCGTGCCCGAACCGCATTCTGTGTGCGGCAGCGAGGTGGAGTGCGATCTGCCACGAGGCGTCGAGGCCGGCGTACACGCGGGTCGACCACACGGGCCAGGTCAGGAACGCGAGGACGATCGACGCGGGTACCCACCACGTCGCGGGCGGCCGCGAGTCTGATCGGCCGCCAGGTTCCAACCGATCCGGGTCGACGATCGTGTGTCTCACGCGTCGGCGGCCTCAGCGCAAGGCCGCGTGACGTAGGACCACATCGGCCGCGCTCACGAAGGAGGGCGTACGCGAGGATGGGGCCGCTCAGCACCACGGTCGGCGAACGTCCCCGCATCGAGCTCGCGCAGTAGGGGAACGCGCGCCCGAACGACCTCCGGGTTGGGGTAGAGGCGCCGCAGACAGGCGTCGGGAGCTGCGTCAGCGTGGCGGACGCAATCGAGTCCGACGCGTAGAGTCGCCCGTCGCGAGCGGAGTTCCCGCATGCCATTCGTCCACGACGACGCGTACGTTCGGACCGCGAGCAAGGCGGCGCCGGTGATGAATCCCGTGAAGGCCAGACGCGCGATCGCGCGTCTGCGTTCGACGAACGTCTCGCCGGTCAGCGCGAGCACCGCAGCGAGACTGATCCAAAACTGCATGCCCATCGTCACGTACCGCGACGAGAGGGCCTGTTCCACGCCGAGCCCAACGCGGCCGATACCCGTGATGGCCGCACTCATCACCGCGTAGGCGCCGAGGAGCACCCAAGGAAGGAGGGCGTCGCGGCGAGGCAGGGGGCCGAACGCCAACCACGCTGCGCATCCGGCGAACACGGCCATCCCGGCAACGCCCCACGTCACGGCACTGCGCGCTCCCTGAGCCCCGATGCCGGCGCCGAGATAGGCGAGCACATACCTCGCGAAGGACGCCGGCTCCGCGAGACACGGGCCAACCGAAGGATGATGTGGCGGATGCTGCCAGCCTGTGAGGTAGACGGCGGCGGAGACAATGACGATCGCTGTGACGACGAGGGTCTGCGCGATGCGGATCCGGCGCTTTCGCTCCACACGTGTCAAAAGGACTCCGACGGGCAGGAGCGCGAGGAACACGAGACCCGAGCCGAACGACAACGCGCCGATGACCGAGGCGGCAATCGGAGCGAGGAGCCCCGCCCACCGACCGTTCCATCGAGACAGGAGCCACACCGCTAGCGTTACGGCAAACACGTTCAGGAAGACCGTCGTCTGCCACCCCCAGGTCCAGTTCTCCCACTGCGCCGGGGAGAACGTCAGCAACGAGGCGACGAGCACGACCCAGTTTGCCGCCGCCGGCGCCACGCACGCGACGGTCCGACGGATGAGCAGCAGCAGCACGGTGAGGGTGCCGAAGGCGGTCACGACGTTGAATGCCACCATCGCCGGCTCGTTCCAGCCAAACATCCGCGCGATCCCGAGCCAGACGAGCCGTGGCAGCAGGATTCGATGCTCGTTGTGCTGCGCCCAGAGGGCATCGATCGAGAGCTGGCCCCGGCTCATCGACTCCAGCAGGGGGACGATCTCCCACTCGTCCCAGAACGGTACGTTCACGACGAACCGCGCGCTGGCCCGCGCGACGAGAAGAGGTGGAACG
>Ga0070731_10003316_pt1 | contig 14623 bp, 13 predicted proteins | sample Coa_R1_2_FD_66448 | JGI IMG/M metagenome (GOLD analysis project Ga0070731, IMG submission 66448) | Surface soil microbial communities from Centralia Pennsylvania, which are recovering from an underground coalmine fire - Coalmine... | ecosystem: Environmental > Terrestrial > Soil > Unclassified ... | reverse complement strand
AGTGTTGTGACTCCAACGGTTGTCGCCTCTTTGTCGTCATGGCCGGACTTGTTCCGGCCATCCACGTCGGGCCGCTCGCCTGTTGCACGACGTGGATGTCCGGGACGAGCCCCATGGGCGCTAAGATAAGCTCGGATACGCTGGTGCGACCCCTCCCCCTTCCCCCTCCCGCAAGGGGAGGGGGTTTTCCGCCGTTGAATTCCCCCCTCCCCTTGCGGGAGGGGGAGGGGGTGCCCGCCGTAATGCTCCAGGCCAGCGGAAGCGCCTTATCTTAGCGCCTACGGGACGAGCCCGGGCATGACGGTTGGGAAGGTAAAGGGGCCATCCGTCAAAGTCGGGACACTAGCGCGCTTTGCATCCGGACTGGATCGGAACCGGAATGCCGCTCGTCATTGCGAGGAGCGGAGCGACGCGGCAATCCAGGGCCGGGGCACGGGGCTCTGGATTGCTTCGCCATGCTCGCAACGACGGTTGAAGTGGCGGGTGACTCCGAGCGATCGCGAACCGCTCTAGACGCGCCGGTAGGGCGCATAGACCGGCTCCCACTGCTTCGCCCGGATCGCGGCGACGAGCCTGTCTTCCGGCCAGGGCTCGGCCAGCCCCTCCGCCTGCGCCTGGCGGGCCGCCGCCAGGGCGACATGCTGCGAGATCTTCCGCAGGTCGACCAGCGGCGCCAGCAGCGGCGCGGTCGGATCGTGCCTCGCCGGCGACAGTTCCGCGAAGGCGCGGCCCGCCGCGAGGAACATCCCGTCCGAAATGCGCCGCGCCTTGGCGGCGATCGCGCCGAGACCGATGCCGGGATAGACATAGGCGTTGTTCGTCTGGTCGATCTTCGTGCTGCGGCCGCCGATCTCGACGGGCGGGAAGGGGCTGCCCGTGCCGATCAGCGCTTTTCCTCCGGTCCAGGCGAGGAGATCCTGCGGTGTGGCCTCGCTGCGCGCCGTCGGGTTGGACAGCGGGAAGATGATTGGCCGCTCGACATGCCGCGCCATCTCGCGGATCGCCGCCTCGGAGAACGCACCCGGCTGGCCCGATGTGCCGATCAGGACGGTCGGATGCGCGTTGGCGACGACGTCGAACAGCCCGATTTGACCCGGCGCCGCCAAGGTCCAGCCGGCCACCCCGTCGCGGGATTGCAGGAACGGCTCCTGGAAGGGCTGCAGCCCCGTCATGCCCTCGACCAGCAGGCCGGGCCGGTCGATGAGGTAGAACCGAATGCGCGCCTCGGCCTCGGGCACGCCCTCCGCGATCATCGCCCGCAGCATGAGCGCCGCGATGCCCGAGCCGGCGGAGCCCGCGCCCAGCACCGCCACGCGCTGCTGCGCCAGCGGCACGCCGGTGACGTTGATGGCGCTCAGCAGCGTGCCGACCGCGACCGCCGCGGTGCCCTGGATGTCGTCGTTGAAGGTGCAGAGCCGGTCGCGATACCGGGCGAGCAGCCGTCCGGCATTGCCGATCGCGAAATCCTCCCAGTGCAGCAGCACGTGCGGCCAGCGCGCCGAGACGGCATCGACGAAAGACGCGACGAAATCGTCGTATTCCTGGCCGCGCACGCGCTCATGCCGCCAGCCGATATAGACCGGGTCGTCGAGGCGCTCGCGGTTGTCCGTCCCGACATCGAGCAGGATCGGCAGGGTTGTGGACGGATGAAGCCCGGCGCAGGCCGTGTAGAGCGACAGCTTGCCGATCGGGATCCCCATGCCGCCGGCCCCCTGGTCGCCGAGGCCGAGGATGCGCTCGCCGTCGCTGACGACGATCACCTCGACGCCGTCGAAGCGCTTGTTGCTCAGGATCTGGGCGATCCGGTCCTTGTGCGGAATGCTGAGGAACAGGCCGCGCGGCTTGCGGAAGATATGGCTGAAGCGCTGGCAGCCGAGCCCGACCGTCGGCGTGTAGACGATCGGCATCATCTCCTCGATGTGCCGCGTCAGCAGCGCATAGAAGAGCGTCTCGTTCGAGTCCTGCAGGCCACGCAGGAAAATGTACTGCTCCAGCGGATCACTCAAAGCGCGGAAGGCGTCGAGCCGGCGCGCGATCTGCGAGTCCAGGGTCATGACATGCGGCGGCAGCAGCCCGTGCAGGTCGAACCCGTCCCGCTCGGCATCGGTGAAGGCCGTCCCCTTGTTCAGCAGAGGGTCGTTCAGCAGCTCGTAGCCGCTGAGCGACGTGGTCACGGGCGCGGACTCGGTGCCGTTCATGCCAGCCTCCATGCGCGAGAGCGACGGTCCAAAGGAGCGGGTGTCTGAAGGGTGGTTATCGCCTCGGCCGAGGGGCTAGCGCAAGGAGCGGCGAGGCGCGGCGTCCAGCACAAAACCGGACGCCACCTCCCGGTCGTGTGCCCGCTGGAATAGTGGCGCTTGCCATATCATGCCGCGAACATGGAGTATTGGTGGGCGCGACAAGGATCGAACTTGTGACCCCTACGATGTCAACGTAGTGCTCTACCGCTGAGCTACGCGCCCGCCCGGCCGCCCGCGGGGGGCGGTCCAAGAGGCGGTCTCCTACCGTCTTCCCCTTGCAGATGCAAGACCGCAGCCGATGCGTGGCGCGCCGCGCGGATTTGCGCTAGAGCATGCCCATGGAAGGCAGCTGCGCGTCGCCGCCCTTCGAGGTCCATTTGCCGCCGGGCCCGCGCGGACCGGCGGTCGTCGCCTCGCCGCACAGCGGCAGCGACTATCCGGCCGAGTTCGTGAAGTCGTCGCGGCTTGGCCCCCTGGCACTCCGTAAATCCGAGGATTGCTACGTCCACGAGCTGTTCGGCCGGGCGCCGGAGGCGGGAGCGCCGCTCATCCGCGCGCTCTTCCCGCGCGCCTATGTCGACGTCAACCGCGAGCCTTATGAGCTCGACCCGGCGATGTTCGAGGATGCGCTGCCCGATTTCGTCAACCGCACCTCGCCGCGGGTGGCGGTCGGGCTGGGCACGATCGCCGGCGTGGTTGCCGAGGGCGAGCCGATCTATCCGGGCAAGCTGCGCTTTGCCGAGGTCGAGGCGCGGCTCGACCGCTGCTATCGGCCCTACCACGCGGCGCTCGACGCGCTGCTGCAGGAGACGCTGGCGCAGTTCGGCTGCTGCCTGCTGATCGACGCGCATTCGATGCCGTCGGCGAGCGCCCGCGAGCCGTCGCGGAAGCGGGTCGATATCGTGCTGGGCGACCGCATGGGCACGGCCTGTCATTCGCTGGTCACGCGCACCGCCGAGCGGGTGCTGCGCCGGCGCGGCTACAGCGTGGCGCTGAACACGCCCTATGCCGGCGGCTTCACGACGCGGCATTACGGGCGGCCGCAGGACGAAATGCACTGCCTGCAGGTCGAGATCAACCGCTCGCTCTACATGGACGAGCGCACGCTCGCCCGTCGGCCGGGGCTGGGGCGTCTGGCATCTGATATGGCAGAGCTGGTCAAGACCCTCGCCGACCTCGCCCTCGACCTGCGGGGCAGCGGGCTTCGCGACGCGGCGCAGTGAACTTCCGAAGGCGGAACTAAAGAGGGCCGCATCTTGCGACGCGGCCCGAGTCTAGGGAGGAAACGCCTAAGAAGACGTACGGCAGATGCCGCACCGCAAAATGTGCCATCTCGCCACCGCGAAGGCAAGGGACAATTCGTCCGCCGCCCCCGGTTTTTGGTATACCAGACAATCGTCCACGATTCCAAACAGCTAGGGGATATGTTTCGCTGGAGATCTCGTAGGCAGTCTGCTCAATGATTGTGCAGCGCAGCAAGGTTCGAGGCCGATTCCGGCCTGTTGAGCCCATCAGTGCGACATATTCGTATCGGTGAGCTTGCCCGCCTCGAAGTCGCATTCATAGCGGTAGGGATGGAGCACGTTGGGGTCGCCGGCGCCGGCTTCGAGCGTGACGCGGCGGAAATCGCCGTCGCTCTCGACGGTCGGCCCGGCATCCTCGGCGAGCTGCATGGATCCCAGAGCCGCCTTGAACCGGTCGCGGCACTCGGTCACCAGCGGCGCCGTGTCCTGCAGCGTGGCGCCGGCCTGCGGGTCGGGGCCGTGGCTGAACGGCAGCCCGGTGGCGCAGGCGGCGAGCAGCGGCAGAATCACGAAGGCGACGGGGAAGCGGCCTGGCATCTCGAAGCTCCTTGTCGGTTCAGCCCATCGACGCCCAGAGGAAGACCAGCACGGCCGCGGCCCCGAGCAGGGTGCGGCCAGCATGCAGCGCCGCCCATCGTTTGATCAACGCCCGGCTGTCCGGCCCGGCGGCTTCCGGCGCCGTCGCCATGAGCCGCCGGTTGGTCGGCGCGATGGCGATCAGCGTAAGGGGCCAGTTGGCGACGAGGAGAACGGCGCCTGCGATCCAGCTCCAGACGCCGGTCTGCCACCATGCCAGCATCCCCAGCCCGAAGCCGATCAAGGCCAGCGGCGCTTGTATCGCAGCGCCCCGCTTGTAGGCGGGCTGCCACTCGGCGAGCAGCGCGCGGTCGTCGAGGGCGAGCCGGGCCGGCTGCTCGGCGACGTTGATATAGAGAGCCGCGCCGGTGAACAGCGAAGCCACCACCAGGGCGAGCTGACCCGCGATCACCACGAACCTCTCCCATCGCCGCGCGCTCCCCGTGATACTCCTGTTACGTCGGAGATTCATGGAACGCGGCTGCCGAGGGTTGACCGGCCGGGGCCGCCTCGGCCAGCTTCGCCATCATGTTGAGATTGTTCGTCGGGATCATGCTGCCGCCCGAGCAGCGCCTGTCCCTGTCGCGGATCTGTCTCGGGCTGCATGGCGCAAAATGGGTGGACCCGGGCAACCTGCACGTGACGATCCGCTTCATCGGCGAGGTCGACGACGGCACCGCCGCCGATATCGACGAGGCCCTCGCACGGATCAGGATCCCGGGCTTCGTGCTGTCGATCGCCGGGATCGGGCTGTTCGGTCCGGACGACCGGCCGCGCACCCTCTATGCCGGGGTGCAGCGCTCCGAGCCGCTGCTGCGCCTCCATGAGCGGGTCGAGCACGCGCTGATGCGGCTGCGGATGCCGCCGGAAGGAAGGCGGTTCATGCCGCATGTCACGCTGGCGCGGTTCCAGGGTCCGCGCGCCGAGGAGGTGCGCCGATTTGCCGCCGCCAATGCGCTCTTCCGGCTGGACCCGTTTCACGTCGAAAGCTTTCAACTTGTCGTCAGCCATCTCACGAAAAGCGGTTCGGTCTATGAGGACGCCGCGTCGTACCCCCTCTCGGGCTCGGCATAGGATCCGCTACCATGATCCGGGGCGACGAATCGCAAGTGATGCGCTAGGATTCGGCATCGGTGACGTGGTGCCCGCCAGGCAGCGGGTCGTGTGGAGCGAATGATCGATCGTACGAAGGCAGGGCCGGCAGCCTGCGCCGTCGGGTTTGGCGTGACCGCAGTTTTGGCCCTGTATCTGCCGCATCCCGCGCGGGCGGCGGAAGGCGGCGGCGACCAGGCGGTGCCGGTGACGCTGGGCACGGTCACGGCGGCCGACGTGCCGGTCTATGTACGCGGCCTCGGCACCGTGCAGGCCTACAACGCGGTCACGGTCAAGTCGCGGGTGGACGGGCAGATCACCCAGGTCTACTTCACCGAAGGCCAGGAGGTGAAGGCCGGCGACAAGCTCTTCCAGATCGATCCGCGCCCCTATCAGGCGACGCTGGACCAGGCGACCGCCGCGAAGACCCGCGACGAGGCCAGCCTGCATTCCGCCAGGCTCGATCTCGACCGCTACTCCGCGCTCGTCGGCAAGGGCTTCCAGACAAGGCAGAGCGTCGACCAGCAGAAGGGCACGGTCGATTCCGGCCAGGGCTCGGTGGCGCTCGACCAGGCGCAGATCGAAGCCGCGAAGCTCAATCTCGACTATGCCGACATCCGCTCGCCGATCGACGGCAGGACGGGCGCGCGGCTGGTCGATCTCGGCAATCTCGTCCAGGCGAGCGCCGGTACGGCGCTGGTCTCGATTACCCAGATCAAGCCGATCTACGTGTCCTTCACCGTGCCGCAGGAGCGGCTCGACGCGATCCGCGAGAACCATGCCAAGGCGCCGCTCGACGTCGACGTCTATTCCAACGACGACAAGACCAAGCTCGCGGCCGGCAAGCTCACCCTCATCGACAACCAGATCGATCCGACCACCGGGACGGTCAGGCTCAAGGCCACGTTCGCGAACCAGGACGAGCGGCTGTGGCCGGGCGCCTTCGTCAATGCCCGGCTGATCCTCACCGTGCACAAGAGCGCTGTGACGGTGCCGGCGCAGACGGTGATGTCGGGCACCGACGGCGCCTATGTCTACGTCGCCAAGGCCAACGACACGGTCGAGCGCCGCAACATCGAGGTCGCGCAGACCGAGAACGGCATCACCGACGTCGCCAAGGGGCTGAAGCTCGGCGAGAAGGTTGTCGTCTCCGGCCAGTACCGGCTGAGCGAGGGCGCCCGAATCAAAGCCGCCCCCTCGGGCACGCCGGCCGGTTGACCAGCATTATGAGACCGGGCGTTTCAGTCCTCCCTCTCCGCCCCTTGGGGGGGGAGAGGGTCGGGGTGAGGTGGGGCTACTCCGGCGCCTCGGCCGAGCCCACCTCACCCTCCCGCTGCGCGGGCCCCTCCCTCTCCCCCCTGAAGGGCGGAGAGGGGAACCAGGGCGCGGTCTCCCCGTCATGAACATCTCCGAAACCTTCATCCGCCGGCCGATCGCGACGTCGTTGCTGATGCTGGGCATCCTGGTGTTCGGCGCAGCCACCTACAGCCTGCTGCCCGTCTCGGCGCTCCCCACCGTCGACTTCCCGACGATCTCGGTCTCGGCTTCGTTGCCCGGCGCCAGCCCGGACACCATGGCCTCGTCGGTGGCGACGCCGCTGGAGCAGCAATTCGCGGCGATCCCCGGCCTCGCCCAGATGACCTCGACGAGCGGTCTGGGCTCGACCTCGATCACCTTGCAGTTCGACCTCGCCCGCAACATCGACGGCGCGGCGCAGGACGTGCAGACCGCGATCAATGCGGCCGGCGGGCTTCTGCCCAAGGACCTGCCGAACCCGCCGACCTACCGCAAGACCAACCCGTCCGACCGCGCCATCATCATCTACGCGGTGTGGTCGGATCTGATGCCGATCTACAAGGTCGACGACTACGCCTACACGATCCTCGCCCAGAAGCTCTCCAGCGTCAGCGGCGTGTCGCAGGTCATCGTCGCCGGCCAGCAGACCTTCGCGCCGCATGTCCAGGTCGATCCGACCGCGCTGGCCTCGCGCGGGCTGGGGATGGAGGACGTCCGCAACGCCATCGCCAACGCCACCCTCGACCAGGCCAAGGGCACGCTCGAAGGCGAGCACCAGGCCTTCACGATCGACACCAACGACCAGATGACCAAGTCGGCGGAGTACGGCAACGTCATCGTCGCCTATCGCGACGGCGCGCCCGTCCGCCTCAAGGATCTGGCCAATCTCATCGATTCGAGCCAGTCGCCGCGCACCGGCGCCTACTACAACGGCAGGCAGATCGAGCTGATCCTGGTGCAGCGCGCCGCGGGTGCCAACACCATCTCCACGGTCGCTCAGATCAAGTCGATGATGAAGCAGATCCGGCTTTCGATACCGGACTCCGTCCATATCGACATGGTCTCCGACCGCTCGCAGGCGATCTCCGCCTCGGTGAACGATGTCCAGTTCACGCTGATGCTGACCATCGGGCTGGTCGTGCTGGTGATCTTCGTCTTCCTGCGCAACGCCTGGGCGACGATCATCCCGAGCATCACCGTGCCGCTGTCGCTGGTGGCGACCTTCGGCGTGATGTACGCGCTCAACTACAGTCTCGACAATCTGTCGCTGATGGGCCTGACCATCTCGGTCGGCTTCGTGGTCGACGACGCGATCGTGATGATCGAGAACATCGTCCGCTACATCGAGGAGGGCGAGCGGCCGTTCGATGCGGCGATCAAGGGGGCTGGCCAGATCGGCTTCACCATCATCTCGATCACCTTCTCGCTGGTCGCCGTCTTCATCCCGCTCCTCTTCATGGGCGGCATCGTCGGCCGCCTCTTCCGCGAGTTCGCGATGGTGGTGACGATCGCGGTCGCGGCCTCGGCCTTCATCGCGCTGACCCTCACGCCCGTGATGTGCTCGCTCTTCCTCAAGCGCGAGAGCGGCGCGCCCAAGGGTCGGCTCAACCAGATGGCCGAGAACGGCTTCGACGCCCTGGTGCGCGGCTACGACCGCGGCCTGCGCTGGGTGTTCGCCCACGAGCGGCTGATGCTGTTCCTGACGCTCGGCCTGATCGTCGTGACCGGGTTCCTCTACGTCGTCGTGCCCAAGGGCTTCTTCCCCGAGCAGGACACGGGCTTCATCTTCGGCCAGGCCGAGGCGCGCGAGGACATTTCCTTCGCCGCCATGGTCAAGCACCAGGACGAGCTGGCCGCGATCATGCGGCGCGATCCCGATGTCGCCGGCGTGGTCGGATTCGTCGGCGCCACCGGCGGCAACCCGTCGGAAAACTCGGCCCGGATGTTCATCCAGCTGAAGCCGTTCAGCGAGCGCCACTCCTCGGCCCAGGAGGTGATCCTGCGCCTGCGGCCGCAGGTGGCGCAGGTCGAGGGCACGAATTTCTTCCTGCAGGCGGCGCAGGACGTGACGGTCGGCGGCCGGCTGAGCCGCACCGAGTACCAGTACACGCTGACCGACACGGATTCCGAGGAGCTGAACGAGTGGGCGCCCAAGATCCTGGCCGGGATGAAGAAGCTTCCTGGGCTGCAGGACGTGGCGACCGACGAGGAAATCGCCTCGCCGCACATCGCCATCGACATCGACCGCGACGCAGCCTACCGGCTCGGCCTGTCGATGGCGACCATCGACAACACGCTCTACGACGCGTTCGGCCAGCGCCAGGTCGCGACGATCTACACCTCGACCAACCAGTACAAGGTGATCCTGGAGGTCAAGCCGGAGTTCCAGACCGATCAGACGGCGCTCGCGCGGATCTTCGTGCCGGGGGCGGGGGGCGCCCAGGTGCCGCTGAGTGCGGTTGCCCGCTACTCGACCAAGATCGAGCCGCTGACGGTCAACCACCAGGGCCAGTTCGACGCCGTGACCCTGTCGTTCAATCTCGGGCCGGGCGTGGCGCTGGGCGAGGCGGTCGACCGGATCCAGCAGATGCAGGCCCAGCTCAACGCACCGGCCACCGTCGAAGGCGCCTTCCAGGGCACCGCCCAGGCCTTCCAATCCTCGCTGAAATCGACGCCCCTGCTGATCGCCGCGGCGATTCTCGTCGTCTACATCGTGCTGGGGATGCTCTACGAGAGCTACATCCACCCGGTGACGATCCTTTCCGCCCTACCGTCCGCGGGCGTGGGCGCGCTCGTGATGCTGATGCTGTTCCGTTACGACCTCAGCGTGATCGCCATCATCGGCGTCATCCTGCTGATCGGCATCGTGAAAAAGAACGCGATCATGATGATCGACTTCGCGCTGGAGGCCGAGCGCAACGAGGGCAAGACGCCGCTCGACGCCATCCATGAGGCCTGCCTGCTGCGCTTCCGGCCGATCATGATGACCACCTTCGCGGCGCTGTTCGGCGGGCTGCCGCTGGCGGTGGGGCAGGGCGCCGGCTCGGAGCTGCGGCGGCCGATGGGCATCGCCATCGTCGGCGGCCTGCTGGTGAGCCAGGTGCTGACGCTCTACACGACGCCGATCATCTATCTCTATCTCGACCGGCTGTCGCACCGGCTGTCGGCGCGCCGGCGCCAACGCAAGGCGGCGCGTGCCGCCGGCGAGCGCCCGGTTCCCGCAACCCCGCCCCACGCGCCCGGCGAGTAGGCCATGAGCGATCGTCGCCCGTTCGAGGATTTCGACCAGGACGACGAGCTCGAGGAGGACGATCGGCTGACCCGTAACCTGGCGGGCCTCGCCTTCACGTTGGCGCTGGTCGTGCTGGGGCTGACCCTCGTCCAGCGGCTGGGGCAGACGGCCAAGCTCGAGGACTGCCTGATGTCCGGCCGCACTAACTGCGCCCCGGTGGATACCTCGACGCTGTCCCAGTAGGCGCCGCCGGGCATCGACACCGGCTCGCGGCGGATGCTAGACGCTGCGCACGATGAGATCCGCCGGCCGCACCCTCACCACCCATGTCGGCAGCCTGCCGCGCCTGCCTGCCGTCGCCGAGGCCCTGCTCCGCCGCGAACGGGGGGAGGGGCATGACCCCGATGCCTTCCACGCGGCGATCCGCGCGGGCGTCGCCGAGGTGGTGGCGCGCCAGGTGGCGCTCGGCATCGACCTCGTCAGCGACGGCGAATACGGCAAGATCACCTACTCGACCTACATCAAGGACCGGCTGAGCGGCTTCGGCGGCGAGGTCGAGGCGCGGCCGCATCTCGATCTCAAGGACCATCCCGAGTTCCGCCGGCGGATGGCCGCCTTCACCGGCCCGCAGAGCTTCAAGCGCCTGTGCTGCACCGGGCCGGTGGCGCTCGCCGATCCGGCGGCGGTGCAGGTCGACATCGCCAATTTCCGGGCGGCGGTGGAGCGGTCGCACCCGGTCGGCGGCTTCCTCAGCGCGGCCTCGCCGGGCGTCGTCACCTCGTTCCAGCCGAACCGCCACTACGACACGCACCGGGCGTATCTGGAGGCGGTGGCGGCCGCGATGGAGCCGGAATACGAGGCGATCGCGGAGGCCGGGTTCGTCCTGCAGGTCGATTGCCCCGACCTTGCCATGTCGCGCCACACCGGCTTCCAGGATCTGAGCGAGGCCGAGTTCCTCGCCCGCGCCGAGACCCATGTCGAGGTGCTGAACCGGACGCTCCGCCACATCCCGGCCGATCGCCTGCGCATGCATGTCTGCTGGGGCAACTACGAAGGCCCGCACGACCACGACATCGAGCTGGACAGGATCCTGCCGATCATCCTCGAGGCGAAGCCGACGGCTATCTCGTTCGAATCGGCCAATCCGCGCCACGGCCACGACTGGGCGATCTGGGCGGCGGCCAAGCTGCCCGAGGACCGGGTGCTGATCCCCGGCGTGATCGACACCTCGACCAACTTCGTCGAGCATCCCGACCTCGTCGCCGAGCGGATCTGCCGCTTCGCCGACATCGTCGGACGCGAGCGGGTGATCGCCGGCAGCGATTGCGGCTTCGGCACCTTCGCCGCCTCAAGCAAGCTCGATCCCGATATCGCCTTCAAGAAGCTTGCCGCCCTGGTCGAGGGGGCGGCGCGCGCCAGCCGGATCCTCTGGCCGGCGGCATGACGCTCGCGCGGGGCGTTGCCGCCGCCCTCATCGCGGCCGTCATTCTCGGCGTCGTCATCTATCGCGCGGTCGACAGCGGCTCGTGCAGTTCGCCCGACACGGCGCTCGACGTCGTGGCTGCGCTGCAGCAGAACGGAAAGATCAACTACATTCCGGGCCAATGGGCGGACCACACCGCCGAGCCGCAATTCGCGCGGGCCGAGCTCCGCGAGGCTGGGCGTGCCGAGGGTTCCGAGTTCCGCTGCGCCGGGATCGTCGCGGTCGACTACAATCTGGCGTACGTCAAGCTGCTCGACGACAAGGCCGGCGCGCCCGGAGCGCCGATGCATCGCGAGTTCCGCATAGAGTTCACGCCCTCGGCCACTGGCGAGGAACGTGACGTGCGGCTCCACTACCGGCTGTCGCCGCGTTGATCGCTCACAAGCTCCGGCCGCCCGGCTTGCGGTAGAGGCTCGATTTCAGGTGGTCGTCCGGAGCGCTTTCCGCCGGTCGGCGCGTGCCGATCGTCGGCGAGGCCTCGTCGCCGGTTCCATCCCTTTGGAAAACCAGGCCGGCTGCGGCCGATTGCGGCGAGTCGATCTGCGCCGGCTGCGGGCGGCGGCCGATCGAGGCCGGCACGCTTTTGAAGACCAGTGGCCGCGGGTCGGACGCCTGGTAGTGCGGCGCGGCAGGGCGTGCGATACTCTTCACCAATGCCTTCTGCCGTTCGGACAGCCAGTCGCCCTTGCGCGATCGGACGCCGAACAGCGGCAGGTTGGACAAGTCCATGACTTTAGGCTTGAAGGGTTACGCTTAACATCGGATTAAGCTATCCACGCGAGCCGGTGTTCCACGATGCCGCAGGAGGGAGATCGTGACTCTCGACCCGGTACTGCTGTCGCGCCTCCAGTTCGTCTGGGTGGTCGCCTGGCACATCATCCTGCCGGCCTTCACGGTCGGGCTCGCCTCCTACATCGCCATGCTCGAGGCGCTGCATTTCTGGACGCGCAAGCCGGTCTACCTCGCCGTCTCGACCTTCTGGACGCGCATCTTCGCGGTCTCCTTCGGCATGGGCGTGGTGTCGGGGATCATCATGCCCTTCCAGTTCGGCACGAACTGGAGCCGCTTCGCCGATGCCACCGCCGACGTGGTGGGACCGCTCTTCGCCTATGAGGGGCTGACCGCGTTCTTCCTGGAGGCGGCCTTCCTCGGCGTGCTGCTGTTCGGGCGCAAGCTGGTGCCGGCCTGGGCCCATGTCTTCGCGGCGCTGATGGTCGCGTCCGGCACGCTTTTCTCGTCGTTCTGGATTCTCGCGGTGAACAGCTGGATGCAGACGCCGGCCGGCTACACTGTGGTCGACGGGCGATTCCTGCCGGCCGACTGGACGGCGATCGTGTTCACCGCCTCGCTGCCCTACCGGCTCGCCCACGTGGTGAGCGGCTTCTATGTCACCACCGCTTTCGTCGTGCTCGGCGTCGGCGCCTATACCTACAGGGCAGGCAAGTTCCCGGCGGAGGGCCGGCTGATGCTGCGGATGGCGCTGGGCTTCCTCGCGGTCATGGTGCCGCTGCAGATGGTGCTGGGCGACCTGCACGGGCTCAACACGCTCGCCCATCAGCCGGCCAAGCTGGCGGCGATGGAAGGGTTGTGGGAGGGCGGCGAGGGCGTGCCGGCCTCGCTCTTCGCGATTCCCGACCAGGCGGCCGAGACCAATCACCTCGATATCGAGATCCCGAAGCTCGGCAGCCTCTATCTGACTCATGACTGGAACGGCAAGGTCCAGGGGCTGAAGGACTTCCCGCCCGAGAACCGGCCGCCGGTGATCGTCGTCTACTTCGCCTTCCGCATCATGGTCGGCTGCGGTCTGCTGATGCTGGCGATCGTCGTGCTCGGCTGGTTCCTGGTCTGGCGCCGGCGGCTGCTGGAAAGCCGGTGGTATCTGACGCTGGTGCAGTGGACGGTGCCGATCGGCTTCGTCGCGGTGCTGGCCGGCTGGACGACGACCGAGGTCGGCCGCCAGCCCTGGACCGTCTACGGCCTGCTGCGGACCGCCGATTCGGTGACGCCAAGTCTGACCGGCCTCGACGTGCTGGTGTCGCTCCTCGGCTACATGGTGGTCTATCTGCTGGTCTACCCGACCGGCCTTGGCTTCATGCGGCGCATTGTCCTGACCGGGCCGGTCCCGCACGATCCCGAGGCCGATACCGCGATCGAAAGCGGCCGCCCGGCCGGTCCGGTGATCGCCTTGCCGCAGGGAGGCCAATCATGAACGGCCCGATTCTCGACCTCGTCGGCATCTGGACGGTGATCCTCGCCGTCGGCGTCTTCTTCTACGTGCTGCTCGACGGATTCGATCTCGGCGTCGGCATGCTCTACGGCCTCACCCGCAACAGCGCCCACCGTGCGATCATCATGAACTCGATCGCGCCGGTCTGGGACGGCAACGAGACCTGGTTGATCCTCGGCGGTCTGGCGCTGCTCGCGGCCTTTCCGCTGGCCTTTGCGATCATCATTCCCGCCCTTTATTTCCCGATCCTGGTGATGCTGCTGGCGCTGGTGTTCCGCGGCGTCGCCTTCGAGTTCCGCTTCCGCGACAAGGCGCATCTGGGATTCTGGGACAATGGATTCTTCTGGGGTTCTGCCTTCGCCACGTTCTCGCAGGGGATCGTGCTCGGCGCTTTCGTCCAAGGCTTCCAGGTTACCGGGCGGCAGTTCTCGGGCGGCCCGCTCGACTGCCTGACGCCCTTCTCGCTGCTCACCGGGTTTGGCCTGATGGCCGGCTATGCGCTGCTCGGCGCGGGCTGGCTCCTTCTCAAGACGGAAGGCGAGCTGCAGGAATGGGCCCGGCTGGAGGGGAGGCGGGCGCTGATCCTGGTCGTGCTGGCGATCGCGGTGGTGAGCCTCTGGACTCCCTGGGCGGAGCCGGGCATCGCGGCGCGCTGGTTCTCCTGGCCGGACATCGTCTTCCTGGCGCCGGTCCCGCTCGTCACCGCGGCGCTTGCGGCAGGCACATGGGTGACGCTGGGGCAACGGCGGGACGCGGTGCCGTTCGCGCTCTCGATCGGCCTCTTCCTGATGTCCTATCTCGGGCTCGCGATCAGCCTCTGGCCGTTCATCGTGCCCTTCCGCTACACGCTGTGGCAGGCCGCATCCTCGGAGAGCACGCAGGCCTTCCTGCTGGTGGGGACCCTGTTCCTGCTGCCGGTGATCCTGCTCTACACCGGCTGGTCCTACTGGGTGTTCCGCGGCAAGGTCAGGGCCGACGCCGGCTATCACTGAGGACACCATGCAGCGTTTCTGGATCGCCGCGGCCGTCGCGGCCGTCACCATGGGAGCGAGGCCGGCGGCGGCGGCCGACGTCCATCTGTTGACCACGGGCGCCTTCCGCCAGGTCGCGACCACGCTCATCCCGCAATACGAGGCGGCGAGCGGCAACAAGGTCGTAGTCGAAAGCGACACG
>Ga0070731_10003315_pt1 | contig 14627 bp, 9 predicted proteins | sample Coa_R1_2_FD_66448 | JGI IMG/M metagenome (GOLD analysis project Ga0070731, IMG submission 66448) | Surface soil microbial communities from Centralia Pennsylvania, which are recovering from an underground coalmine fire - Coalmine... | ecosystem: Environmental > Terrestrial > Soil > Unclassified ... | reverse complement strand
CACCCTTTTTCTTTGGCGTTCTTTTGCGCGTTTTCCTTGGCGTTTTCCTTGGGGTTTTCTTTGGCGTTTTCTTGGGGACGCGCACGGTGCACCGATCTCACGTGTGGGGATGGACCGGATTGAGCTCGCTTTCCGCGATCGGCCGATTCCGCCATCCGAGCTTTACCGGCACGTCGTAGAGCCGTCCGGGTGCGAAGCGCCGATAGAAGTGCCGCAATCCTGGAACGACCACTCTGACGACCGGCGCTTCGATGTCAGGACGCGTCTGATCCAGCACGAGGAAATCGTGGCCCGCTTGCTTGACGAGGTTGACGCAGGCCATCACCTGTTCGCGATTGTCGAGACTGCCGAACTTCGAGCTGAGCTCGAGGCGCAAGGGCGGCTCATCGTTCGGCGTGAGATAGGGGTGACCGCGCAGCGTCAGCGGATCGGAGGCGTCATGGCTCGCCGAACCCGGGTCGCGGCCTCCGATAAGGCCAAGCGACAAGAATTGATTAAGTTCGGTCAGCGATCGCAACGCGGCAATTCGCGCGTCGAAGTGCGACCCGGAGCCGAATTCGATCACCTCGCGCTCGCCTTCCACCGCGTGCGAAATCGCAACAAAGCTCGGAATCCCGAGGTCGGTCGTTATGTCTAGCATCCACACACGGCGCCCCGTCGCGGCGAATTGGCTCTGTAGATCGCGGATGTAGGAATCGTCGAATTGGCCAAGATCCACTTCCGGCCGACGCAATCGATTGTACCACCAGATAGCATACGAATCGCGCTCGATCAGTTCCAGGAAGCCCTGGACGATGGCTTCCTCCAGCGTGTTGCCTGCCGCGCAACCGTTGGAATCGGCATTGATGCGGCCGGCCGGCGCGGACTCGCCGTTGTAGAAGAAGTACAGGAAGCTGGTCGGTAGATATTTGAATTGTTGGTCGCGCAGCGACCAGACCGGCGACCATTCGATCTTCGCGGATGGGTCGAACGGCGGCGCCATGGGCGTGACGTCATGGGTGTGGTCCGCCGACCCCAGCGCCCGCCGGTATTGCGCGTCGCTGAACAAGAGCACGTCGTTGGGCAGGATCGCTTCACCGGGGGCGAAATCGATAAACCGCCGCGCCACGGTTATCTCGTTGCCCTGATAAATTCCCGAATAGCGCTCGATAGCCTCCATGAGCGCGCTCGCCTCGCCTTGCTCGGAGGTGCTGCCCTTGCCGAAGCTGCCGCCGCCTAACCCCGATCTCAGGTCATCGACGGTCGCGGCGGGCGCTGAGAAATTGTGTACGGCCCGGAAGCTGTTATTGAGCGGCAGATCGGCTTCCATTCGTTCAAGGCGCGACACTACGCCGGAGAGGGGGCTCACGTGCTTGCGGTAGCGCGCGACGGTTGCTCGTGATGAAACCGTGCGGTAACCGCCGCTCGTCATGACCGACTTGGCGCCAGCGGTGAGTTCAACCGGCCTCGGTGCGCGGCGTTGATTGATGAGTTTCTTATTGCCACAGACCGAACATTGCGGGCGGCGAGCGACGTAATGCTTCGCGATGGTTGAACCCAGCAGATCGAGGCTGACGATGTGATCGCTCAACTCGGTGCGGAAGCCAGTCGCGATGGCTTTGGCGATCTCGACGGCCGCGAGCGCAACTCCACTCTGTCCCAAAGAGTCTCGTGCGAGAGGCGAAGCGGTGACGCACCGCGCCTCCCTCCAGTCCAGCAGCGTCTTAACCTCACGGTTGCGCTGCATCCGATGGGCAAGGCACATCCAACAGGCGCTTTCGCCTGGAGCAAATACGGGTCCCACCAGCGGAAAGATTCCGGAGGGCTGCACGAGCAGCCAAGGGGTGCCGCCCGATGCGTGCCGTTCGTTCAGTTCAATCAGCCGCCGATCGAGGTAATCGCTCGCCAGGACTATTGTCAGATCCGCCACGCCCTTGACGACGCGTACGCCGAGCTTGGTCAGGGCCGCGCCAAGTTCCTTGGCGCCGCCGACACCGATCGACTGAATACGCACCCGGCATTGCTTGAGATTTTTCTCGGCGACGTCGGTCGGGAGGCCCAGACTTGTCCAATAGGCCGCGGCAGGCGCCACGGCGGGGCGCAGCTTCGGGATAATGTAGTGCCGCTGCACCAAGCGCCCGAGCGCTTCGTGGATTTTGTCGGTCGGAAAAGTCTTCCCCAGCTCGCGCTCGATTTGTCCAATGCTCTTTCCGGCGCCTATCGCGTCGGCCAGCGCACAGTACAGTTCGCCATGGAGAAAGAACTTTCGGTCCTCCGAATAGAGGCACACCGCATCAGGCGGCAGGACGTAAACGGAGAAGTTTGGCGAGAATTGCGGAACGTCTTTGCTTTTGAATTGCTGGAAGCTGTTGCCGCGATCACTCTTTGTGGCAGCGGCAGGCGCATGCTGACGCGTTTTGCCGCCAGTGTGGATCACCATTGCTAGGCAAAATGTCCTGGGTTGCGGGGTGCCGCCGGCCGGCTTTCAGCGCACCTGGCCGCCAGATCATCGGGCTGCCAAAATAGAAGGTGGCCGGGTCAAGCAAGACCCAGCCACAAGCCAGCGGCCATCAAGCTCGTCGGAAACAGGAGCCCTTAACACGCCCAGCGGCAGCGGCCCCACGAAACGCAGCAAGCGCCGCATCCGCAGCCCCAGCAACCGTTCCAGCCGCAGCCTCCGCATCGGCCGGCACAACGGCAACCGCCGCAACGGCAACCGCCGCAACGGCCCCAGGCTACCTTTTCGCCTTGTGGCGCTGCAGCAAGCTCCTTGTCGAACACATAGAAGGTCGACAAGCTGACGTCGGAGATTTCTTCCTCGCCGAGCGTGATGAGCTGACGAGCTGCGGTGTTCTGCGAATAAACGTTCGATACCGGTGCGGTTGAAGCAGAGGCTCCACCGCCAGCAACCGCCAGTGACACTCCGGCGATGCCCAACACGGGTACTGCTTTATTTCGACGCTTGCTCTTGGAAGTGCGCTTCGCCTGCGCCATGAGCAGAGTCCTCCTCTGACTTTCGACCAAAATCGTCGCCCAACGCACCGCAACGGTAGCATCTTCGCGCGGCATTGCATAGGGCATTCGCGCCAAGCAGGAGTGGCAATCGCCTCAAACGTTAGTCACAAAGTGGCCAACTTCTTCGCCTGCCTGCGTGTCAAATGACTTACTTGCGTTGCCCGGGCCGCAACGGAATCGTTTCGTAGAGATTGACCGGCGCGAAGTCGTCGGTCAGCACGTGAGCCTCATCAAATTTCTGGTCCTCAGTTCGCTTGGAGACAAGCTCGGGCAGGGGATAGTGGAAATGGTATTGGGCCTGCAGTGAAACCGCGCGCTGCATCAGATCCTCTTTGCTCGGCCGCGGGCCAGGTACCATCACGGCGACCGACTGTGCTTCGCTCTCGTCCTTCCAGTCGGGATAGACATCGACGGTTGGAAACACCGCGTGAAAGGTCGCCAGCGTCCAGAGGTACAGCCTGGTGTTGGCGGTGACGTTGGCCGCGACCACCCCGCCGGGCGCGAGGCGCTCCTTGACGAGCGTATAGAACTCCCGCGTCAGCATGTGGAACGGAACGCCAAGTTCCCGATACGCGTCTAGGATGATCAGGTCGTACGGATCTTTGTTGCGGTTAAGATAGACGCGGCCGTCACCCTCGATGTAATGGATCTTATCGGTTTCCTGCAGGCCGAAATACTTTTTACCCGCCTCAATGATCCCAGGATCGAGCTCGACGACGTCGATCTGAGCGTCCGGCATGGCGCGCCCGAGATAAGTCGAGATGGAGCCGGCGCCCAGCCCGATCATCAAAATGCGCTTTAGCTTCTCGGGATAGAGCAGCCCTGCGGGAATAAGCTTGCTGTACGGAACAGAGAGGTCGTCGGGATCTTTCAGATCGACGATGGACTCGAACAGCCAGCGCTTGGCGACCATGGTGGTCATCGATAAGAACGGTCCATTTTTCCCGATGTAGACGTTGTTGTACTCGGTTTCGACATGGGCGACGGGCCCGTCCTGGTGCTTGAGCATTTTCGCGCGAACACTTTCTTCGAATAGCGCCTCCGACCGGGCGCCGCCGCAACTGAGCGTCAGCGCCGCAAGGATTACCAGCGCTTCGATCTTGCGCCGTGCGTAAACGCGTTCGAGGCCCATGAGACACACTCCACAGAAGATGCCGGCCGCCCCCAGCAACAGTGTGATCGCGCGCGTCCCGATCAGCGGGATCAGGAAAAATGTCGTGCCCAGCGTGCCGACGATCGAACCCGCGGTGGAAACGCCGTAAATCGCCCCCGAAACTGTGCCCGAACTCCGCGCAGTGCGCAGCACGAGCCGAATCGCAAAGGGGGAATACACGCCGAGCAGCGTCGCTGGCACGAACATGATCGCCAGCGCCGAATAGAGGCCGCCGAGCCGCACATTGTCGACGTTATCGGAAACGAACTTGAGGAGATTGTCGGCAAAACTCGGCAGCACCAGAAGGTAGAGCGACGCGATTGTGATGATTGCTCCCAGGACGGCTGCCGATACGGTGCGGTCAGCGATGCGCCCGCCGAGAAAGTAGCCGGCTGTCAGCGCGGCCAATATGGTCGAGATCAGCGCCGCCCAGGTGTAGATGCTGCTGCCGAAGTAGGGGTTGAGATAGCGTGAGCCCAGCATCTCGAAACTCATGACGATCGCCCCGATGATGAATGCGGCCACGTAGATGATGGCTGTGAATGCAGCGGCCGAGGCGCGTTCGTCCGGCTTCTTCGCGACGCTCGACTGCAAGTTTGGTTGTTCCAATCTTGACTCCCTGATGCTCCATCAATGGCAGCGATAGGGGTCGCCACTGAGGTGGGACGAGGGCGGACGGTGCGAAACGTCGCCGCATCGCCAGCTAAATCCAGTCCTTCCATTTGAACCAGATCAGCGGCAGCGCGGCGGTTACCACGACCATAAGCAGGGCGTAGGGGTAACCCCACGCCCAATCCAGCTCCGGCATGTTCTTGAAATTCATGCCATAGATGCCGACGACGAGCACGGGCGGAATGCCGACCACAGAGGCGATCGTCAGAACTTTCATCACGTCATTCTGATCGATGTTGATAATACCGGTGGCGGCGTCCTGAAGAAGCTGCACCCGGCTGACCAGGCCCTCCGAGAACTGCACCAGCGAGGCGATGTCCGACGACACAGCCTGCAGCCGGACGATCATGTCATGTTCGATCCACTCATGGCCGCGGTCCACCGCGAACTTGGCCATGCGATCGAGGCAGACCAGAGTGTAGTGAATGCGTGCCATGCGTTCGCTGGTGCGGCCGGTCCCAATCATGAGTTGACGCAGCGTCGCTGTTTCGTGCGACAGACGCTTGGCATCCTGCTGCCGGAAGATCGAATGTGACGCCTCGTCCAAATCGCGGCCACTGGCCTCGAGGAGGTCGGCAAGACGATCGACCAGCGCTTCAATGATCCGCACGAAGGCGAAGGTCGCCTGTAATTCCTTTTTCGGCCCCAACTCGGCGATTATCGTATCGACGGCCACGGATTTTGCCGAGCGTACGGTGAGCAGGACCCGTTTTGACAGCACGAAGCCTGCCGGCGCGGAAGTCCACGGTCCAGCGTCGGCGGTAAAGATCAGAGGCGCGGTCATATACAGCGCATCCTTTTCGATCTGTAGCCGGCTCGATGTCTCGATTTCGGCAATCGCATCGTTGGTTGGAACGCGCAGCCCGAATGTCTGTTCGAAAGTTGCTCTTTCCGCGTCAGTCGGATCGACGAGGTCGATCCACGTACAACCGGCGATCGAAGTACCCTCGACACGACCGGTCGGATAGGCACCTAGCATGGGGAACTGTCCATTGGTTTGGCGACACTATTTACACTCCCGCGCCGCCGCCGGGGAGGATAAGATGAGGGCGGAAGGAGAGTCCCATGTTCCTGCGCAATTATTGGTACGTCGCCGCAGGCGACGCCGAGATAGGGCGCAAGCCGCTCGGCCGCATGATTCTCGGCGAGCCGGTAGTGCTCTTCCGCAACGAGGCCGGTAAGGCCGTGGCCTTGGAAGACCGCTGCGCGCACCGCCATTTGCCGCTATCCATGGGCAAGCTCATCGGCGACGAATTGCAGTGCCATTATCACGGCTTGCGGTTCGGCCTCGACGGCAAGTGCACGCGCATTCCCGGCCAGGAGCACATCCCCAACGGCGCCAGGGTGAAGACCTACCCGGTCGCCGAGCGTTACCATTGGGTCTGGATCTGGATGGGCGATCCTGCTCTCGCCGATCCTGCCAAGATCACCGATTTCCATTGGTTCGACGACCCGAACTGGGGTGCCAAAAGCGCCTATCTGCATGTGGACGCGAACTGGCAGCTCGTGGTCGACAATCTGCTTGATCTCACTCACCTCGCCTTCGTGCACGACACGACGATCGGCAACTTGGCGCTCGCCGAACACGCCAAGGTCAAGGTCGATCGCGCGCCGAATAACGTGGTTGTCACCCGCTGGACCATCAATCACGACCCGCCGCCGACCTTCCAAAAGGTCGGCAATTTTTCCGGCAAAGTCGACCGTTGGCAGATCATCGACTTCGTGCCGCCCGCCTTCCTGCGGCTCGATGTCGGCGCGACACCCACCGGCACCGGGGCGCCGGAGGGCAAGCGGGTCGGCGGCATCGGTATGCGCAATCTCAACGCGATTACGCCGGAGACGGAGACGACATCTCATTATTTCTGGGGTCAGGCGCACGATTTCGACGTGAAGAACACCGAATTGACCAACCGCATTTTCGACCAGGTCCAGACCGCGTTCTATGAAGACGTCGCAGTATTCTCGGCGCAGCAACGCACCATGCAGATCATGCCGGACGCGCCGCAGTTCGACGTTGCGGCCGATGCGGGAGCCATTGCGGCGCGACGCATTCTCGCGCGGCTCTACGATGAGGAACAGGCCGGCACGCGCGTTGCGGCGGCCGAATAGGGATCGCGCTGTGGACGTACCGGCGAGCCGAAACAGAGCGAGCAATCAGGGTCTTGATGCTTCGCTCCGCGGCTATCTTGACACCAACGCCGACATTGTAACCCGGATCAATAAACCGGTCCGCATGGACGACATCGGCGCGCTTTCAGCGCAGAGCGATCAGCCCATTTTGTTCGAGAACATTGTCGAAAAGCCGGGCTTTCGACTCTGCGACATTCTGGTGAAAAACCGCAGGTCGCAGGCGCGTGCACTTGGTGTCGAGCCAGAGCAATACTTGCGCACGCTGGCTTACCGCCTGCGCCAGCCGCCGCGCGGCTTTAAGAACGTAAAAAGCGGGCCGGTGAAGGAGGTTAAAAAGCTAGGCAAGGACGTCGATTGGACGACTCTGCCGATTCCTTTGCACAAGGAAAACGACACCACGCCCTACGTGACGGCGATGAATATCCTCAAGGACCCGCAGACCGGCTTCTACAATTCGTGCCATGCCGGAACCCATGCGGTTGGCGCAAGGCGCGGGCTCATCAGCTTCGTCACACCGCATTCCCACGCCATCATGCGCAAATACCGCGATATGGGTCTAGACGAGATGCCGATCGCGTTCGTGTTCGGCGTACCGCCCGCCTACGAGATCATGGCCAATTTTTCCGGGCTGCATATGGATGCCTGGGGCGAGATGGAGATGGTCGGCACCATCATGGACCGCGATGTCGAAATGGTGCCTTGCGAGACGCTCGATCTGACGGTGCCGGCGGAAGCCGAGATCGTGGTCGAAGGCAAGATCAAGCTCAATGGCAAATTCCGCGTCGGCGAGGTGACTTCGCCGAGCATGTATCGCTTGCCGCACTATGAAGAGCTGCCCGAGGTCGAGATCACCGCGATCACCATGCGTGCCGACCGGCCGATCTACCGAAATCACCAAGCTTGTCCCGACACGGACCACCAGACGTTACCGCGGCTGTGCCACGAGGCGGTGCTGTTCAATCGGCTGAGCGAGATTGGGCTCGATGTGAAGGACGTGCGCTTTCCGACCTGGGGCGCGGCGTTGTCCTGCATTCTGCAGTTCAGTTATCCGCGCGAAGGCTTCGTCAACGACGCGCTGATGACGGCGATGGGCGCGCCCTGGCTCAACACCAAGCTCGTGGTCGCGGTCAGTCCCGATACCAACATCGATGACGCGCGCGAGGTCTATCACGCCATCGCCACGCGCTGCGATCCGGCGCGCGACGTGATCATGGTGCCGGCGACCCGCGGCTCGCCCTATGATCCTTCGGCGCGTCCTCTGGAGGGCGATAATCCGTGGCGTATCGTCGGCAAAATGGGGATCGACGCAACGGCGAAATCGCGCCACGATCCGGCCGATTTCGAGCGCGCCTGGCCGAAGAACTGGGGCAAGGTCAAACTTTCCGACTACCTTTGAAGGAGCCAATCCTATGGATGCCATCACACCGCCCAAACCCAAAGTCCTGGTCGAAGGCGAGCCCTTCATCCCTTACGTGAAGGAGGAGGATTTCGATCCGCGGCTCAAGCCGGTCGTCGAGCCTTATAAGAAGCGGATGGGGTTCTTGCCCAACGCGCTGAAGCTTTATGCCTATCGGCCAGAGATTGCCGAGACGCTGTGGAAGCTCAACAGCAACGTCATGCGCGACCCAACATCGACGCTTGATCAGTTGCTCAAGCGCAAGCTCGCGGCGGTGGCGTGCGCCACCAACGGGTGCGCGTACTGCACGGCGCACAGCTGCTCGATGCTGAAGAAGCCAAGGGGAGCGGGCTTCGAAGGTTGGGAAATCAGCGAAGAAGAGTTGCAGGACATTATTACCGGCGCATACCAGCCGAAGGACGAAATGGAGCGCGTGTGCTTCGACTACGTGCGTTCCGCCTCCGAAGATCCGACGTCGGTGCCGGATGAGCTGTTGCAGCGGATGAAGAAGCATTTGACGCCGCCGCAGATCGTCGAGCTCGCCTGCGTGGTCGGCTTCTGGAAGTTTTACAATGCCGTTCACGACAGTCTGCACATCCCGATCGAGTCCGAGCTGCTGCGCGACACGGGGTACGTCAATCTTTAGGTATGAGCCAAGTTTCCGTAGCCGAAACACGGACTGCCGACCTCGCGAGAATCCGCACCGACGTGGTCGGTAGCTTGCTGCGGCCTGCCGGTTTGAAGGAGGCAAGGGCGCGCTTCGATGACGGCGCGGTCACCGCCGAGGCGCTGCGCGCAATCGAAGATGAGGCGGTGCGCGAGGCCGTGCGCCTGCAAGAGAGCGCCGGCCTCGACATCGTCACCGACGGCGAAATGCGCCGCCTCAATTTTCAAGACAGCTTTGGCGCCTCGGTCGAGGGCTACGATGCGACCCACTCAACGTTGAAAGTCTATGAGCGACGGGTAGAGGCCGCGGCGCCGGGCCAGCGCTGGGAGGTACCGTTGCAGCACGCAGGCACGCCCGTTTCCCATCGCCGTCCCGCCAAGGCGCGGCTCAAGCTTACGCACAACATTCCGCTCGACGAATACCGCTTCGTCGAGAAGGTGGCGAAACGGCCAGCGAAAGTCTCGCTGATCGGGCCGGACCGTATCTCGCAGCGCTTCGAATACGAGAACTCGAAGGCGGTCTATCGCGACATGGACGATTTCCTATCGGACGTGGTCGCGATCGAGCGGCAGATCGTGGCGAGCCTGACCGAGGCCGGTTGCCGCTACGTCCATATCGACGCTCCTGGGTTTACAGCCTACATCGATCCGCCTTCGCTCGAACAAATGCGCAAGCGCGGCGAAGACCCGATGCACAATTTTTCGCGCTCGCTGAAGGCAGAGGCGGCGGTCATCGCGAATTTCCCGGGCGTGACCTTCGGTATTCACCTCTGCCGCGGCAACCAGCGCAGCATGTGGCACCGTGAAGGCGCCTACGACGCCATTGCCGAGCGGGTTTTCAACGAGCTGCCGCACGACCGGTTTCTGCTCGAATACGATACGCCGCGCTCCGGCAGCTTCGAGCCGTTGCGCTTTGTCCCGAAGGGGAGGGTGGTCGTGCTCGGGCTGGTCAGCACCAAAGGCCCGGAGCTGGAAACGGTGGACGCGCTGCGGCGTCGCATCGACGAGGCGAGCAAATATTTGGCGCTTGATCAGCTCGCGATTTCGCCGCAATGCGGCTTTGCCTCCGACGTCGTCGGTAATCTGCTCAGCCCGGACGACCAGCGGCGCAAGCTGGAACGTGTAGTCGAGGTCGCCCGCCAGGTCTGGGGCTAGCTGAACGGAGACCAGCGGGAGGGGATTCGTCATTGAGGCCGCCTTCGTTTTTGCGAGGCGGCCTCAATCGTTTGACACCAAGTCTCGTTGCTATCAGGCCTTGCCCGTGGGCCGGCCCAGCAGGCTTGCCATCTCCTGCTCAAGACTGTCGTAAAGCATCTTGCCTGCGTTCGGCGATCGTGAGCGCGCCGGGGTGGCCGGTTGCGCGAGCGGGGGCGTCGTGCCGGCCTCATCCAGCGGATCGTTTTCAGCCGACACCGGTGAGCGCGGCTTGGTGCTCGGCTTGCGCAAAGCCTCTTCCAGCCGATTTGCCATTTCGGCGAGACTTTGATCGACCGCCGCACCCGGTTCGGCGACGGAAGATTGTGTGCCTGACGTACGCGGTTCGGGAGAGAACGGCCGTTGGCTCGTCTGCGGGCGACTTCGCGGCAGTGCGGCTGGACGGTTGGAAAGTTCGTCGTGAAGCGCGCTCAGTGTGTCGCGGTTCCCCCGTGCCGGCGCTTCGGGCTGCGTCTCCAATGGCCACGAAGATTGCTCCTCTGGCTCGCTGCGTGCGACACGCGGCGCGCTGCCGGCCGTGGACTCGGGCTGCAGCGGCCATGACCCGTTGCTACCACTGTCAGGCAATGGGATGGCGCGCGGAAGCGCTTCGGGGAGGGCTGGGGCACGGACTATCGAAACGTCGCGCGTGCCAGATGCTCCACGCACGATATTGGTTTCGACGACCACGTCGGTCGGGCCCCCAACCATCACCAGATGCTCGACATTGTCGCGCCGGATGATCAAGAGTCGCCGGCGGTTGTCGACAGTGGCGTGGTCGACCACTCCTAGCCGTGGCTGCCGGCCGCGCGCTGCGGCGCTGCCAACGCGGCCGCCGCCAAACCGCCGTACCATCCACGCGGCGCCTGCGATCAGACCCAGCACTACAAGGAACGCAACGAAGAACTGAATCGGGAAGGGCATACTACTCAACAACGACATGAAGTCCCCCTCGGTGCGTCGCTCCATCACTTAGTCAGTGGTTGACGACGGCGGTAAGTTTCGGCCGCTCTAAATACTAACAAAGAATTAACGTCTTGGGGCGATTTTATGTCGAACGAGGGCACCGCAACCGTCGTTATGGTAAATGGCGGATTGGTGGCGGCAGCGTACCGGGCAAAATCTGCCTTACTGGGCGGCCGCCGAGGCCGATGCCGGTAAGCAACTCGCCCCGATGCGGGGAATCCCGGCATCACTCCATCCTAGAAACGTCCGTATCGCACTCCCCCCTCAGCCTGGCCTTCGCGGATTTGCGGTCGGGGGGTGCCGAAATGCAGCTTTGCGTGAGGTTTTCGTGGAAAAAACCGCAGGGCGACGTTCGGCCGAAATCGTGGGGTAGGAGAGCAAGCAGCCCTCGTAACGGGCGGAAACGGGGGGCTGGTGAGCGAAGCCCTCTTGCGCGATTCAGGCGCACGGGGCACTGGAGTCGGCGTATGACGAATGAGGCCATGACCACGGATGGCTTAGGCCGAGGGGCAAAAAGCTCGCCTCCCGCGCGGACGTCGATCGACCGTAGCGCAGGCCTGTCGCGGGGCGGCAGCGCCATCTTTGTGTTGCTGGTCGCAGCCTTTTTGATCGTCGGAGCGACGTGCATCGTCGTGTTCGGCCGCAGCAATGCCGAGTCCTACATTCTCGTATTCCTGGCGGTGCTGGCGACCATAGGGGTGTTCGGCTTATTCGCCTTCGCCAGCGGCATCCTGCAGTTATCATCCGCTCGGCCCGCCCAACCGCTCACGAAGTCGGTCGTCGATGACGCGTTCGATGGCGTGGTCGTTACCGACCACGAAGGCCGAGTCATCTACGCAAACTCCGCCTATCTCGATCTCATTGGCTCCGCTGACACGCAAGACGCACGCCCGGTCGAGCGTGTGTTCATCAGTGACGCCGATGCTTCCGAGGCCATCTACCGGCTGCTCAAAGCCGCGCGTGAGGGCGAGCGTTCGCAGGAAGAAGTCCGCATCGCCGGCGCGGAAGGTCGACCGGCCCGTTGGCTGAGGATGAAGGTCCGCCCCCTCAAGCCCGGTAAAGGCGCTGCCGGTCTTACCGTATGGTCGCTGAGCGATGTCACCCGGGACCGCGAACTCCAAGAGAACTTCTTTCAGGTCATGCAGCGCGCGATCGATTATCTGGATCACGCGCCGATTGGTTTCTTTTCCGCCGACCTCAGGGGCGATGTCGTTTATCTCAATGCGACACTTGCCAATTGGCTCGGCCAAGATCTCGCTCAGGTGGGCTCGGGTGGCCTAAAGCTCGCCGACCTGCTGTCCGGCGATGGTGCGGCTCTGTTGACGACGCTGCGGGGGACGCCGGGCGAGGTAAAGACCGAGATCCACGATCTCGATCTCAAGACCCGTTCGGGCGGGACATTGCCGGTTCGCCTTCTCCATAGATTTGCGTTCGGTTCTGACGGCTCCCCCGGCGCATCGCGCACGGCCGTACTTAATCGCGCTCGCGATGACGGCACCGATCCGCAGCGCGCGGCGGAAGTGCGCTTCATGCGCTTTTTCCATCACACGCCCATGGCGATCGCGACCATCGACAGGGACGGCGGCATTGTGCGCACCAATGCGCTGTTCGCGCGCCTGTTCCAGGGCATGCTGGGCGGAAACAGCAAGGACCGTTCGATCCGCGCCATCGTTTCTGGGCGCGATTGGCCGGAGCTTGAAACCGCAATCGGTCAGGCTGCGCAAGGTAAGGGCGATATCGCTCCGGTCGATGCCATGCTCGCCGGCGAGGCGACCCTTGGCGGAAGGGACGAACGCTTTGGCCGCTTCTATGTCATTGCCGTGGCCGAACAGGAGCGCGATCAAGAAGCAGCCATCGTGTACGCGCTGGAAACGACTGAGCAGCGGGCGCTCGAAGCAAGGCTCGTTCAGCAGCAGAAGATGGACTCGATCGGGCAGCTCGTGGGCGGCATCGCCCACGACTTCAACAACATGCTCAACGTCATCATCGCGGCGAACGACATGCTGCTCGGCACGCTCAAGCCGACCGACCCGTCGTTTCACTTCGTCATGGAGATCAGGCAAAGCGCCAACAAGGCCGCGACCTTGGTGCGTCACCTGATGGCGTTCTCGCGGAGGCAGACGCTGCGTCCGGAGGTGCTCGATCTCGGTGAGGTGCTCAGCGACCTCAACGTGGTGCTCAAGCGGCTGCTTAGCGAGAAAATCAGCCTAAAGGTCGAGCACGGCCGCGATCTCTGGCCGGTGAAGGCGGATCGCATGCAATTCGAGCAAGTCATCACGAATTTGGCGGTCAACGCGCGCGACGCCATGCCGAATGGCGGTCAACTCATATTGCGCAGCGCTGACGTCACCGCCCGGGAGTGCGCACGCTACCAGACCAAGGGGATGCCGGCAGCGGACTACGTCATGGTCGAGGTGGTCGATACTGGCACCGGCATTCCCGAAGCAATCCAGCGCCAGATTTTCGAACCGTTCTTTACCACCAAGGAGGTGGGCAAGGGTACGGGGCTTGGCCTTTCCACGGTGTACGGCATCATCAAACAGACTGGTGGGTTCGTTTACTTCGACACCGCCGAGAACAAGGGCACGACCTTTCGAATCTTTTTGCCGCGGTACGTACCTAGCGCGCGTGAAATCGCGCCGCCAACGCAGCCCGAAGCGCCGGCCATTTCCGGCGTACTTGAAGCGGCCGAGCGCGTGCGCCGCGCGGCGAGCGTTGATCTCACCGGTGAGGGCACGATCCTTCTGGTGGAAGATGAGGACAGCCTGCGCGCGCTTAATGCCAAGGGCCTTGCCTCGCGCGGTTACACCGTGCTGGAAGCGGGCAACGGTGTCGAGGCCATCAACATGCTGGAGAAGGCCGATGGCAAGGTCGACCTCGTGGTCTCGGACGTGGTCATGCCTGAAATGGACGGGCCGACTCTTTTGCGCGAATTGCGCCAGCGCAAACCAGATATGAAAATCATATTCGTCTCCGGCTACGCCGAGGATGCGTTCCAGAAGCATCTTCCGAACGACGGCAACCCGCCTGATTTCCTAGCCAAGCCGTTCACCCTCAAGCAGTTGGTCCAGAAGGTGAAGGAGGCGATGGCGCCCTAATGGGGCAGTGCCGTCTTTCTTGAAATTGACATGCAGTCTCGGTAACGCCGCATCGCTCGCTTCGCGCCCTAATGGAACAGTGTAGGCGGCGCCTGCGCGCCGGGTGCGACACCCCGGCACGCGACGCTTTGCGCCATGTGCGCCGATCCATCTTCGTGTACCAATCGGCGCGGCGCAGAGCGGCAATGTGGCGGGGCGGCGGCAGGCTGTATTGCGCAAGCCGGGGCGGATAATGCTTCGGCTTCATGCAGCCACAAAAGGGCGACATATCCACCGTGCCATCGATGCGTGGGACTCAATCCGTGCTCAGGCTTGCGGCTCTTGCTGTACTTCTGCTTGTCGGGGTGGAGGAGAGTGA
>Ga0070731_10003313_pt1 | contig 14635 bp, 14 predicted proteins | sample Coa_R1_2_FD_66448 | JGI IMG/M metagenome (GOLD analysis project Ga0070731, IMG submission 66448) | Surface soil microbial communities from Centralia Pennsylvania, which are recovering from an underground coalmine fire - Coalmine... | ecosystem: Environmental > Terrestrial > Soil > Unclassified ... | reverse complement strand
CGTTTGTAGACAATATCCACCGCGCCCTCCGGTCCCATCACCGCGATCTCAGCAGTAGGCCACGCGTAGTTCACATCGGTGCGAATGTGTTTCGAGGACATCACGCAATAGGCTCCGCCATAAGCCTTGCGAGTGATCACGGTGACCTTCGGAACCGTGGCTTCGGCGAATGCAAAAAGCAGTTTGGCGCCATGCTTGATGATTCCGCCATACTCCTGCGCCGTGCCGGGCAGGAATCCCGGAACATCTTCGAACGTCACCAGAGGAATGTTGAAACAATCGCAGAAGCGAACAAAGCGCGCGCCTTTCACCGAAGCGTTGATGTCGAGTGTTCCCGCCAACACCGATGGCTGGTTGGCGACGATGCCGACTGGCCGCCCGTCAAGCCGCGCGAATCCCACGATAATGTTCTTCGCATAATGCTCCTGCACTTCGAAAAAATACGCGTCGTCCACTACAGCGTGAATAACATCCTTCATGTCATAGGGCTGGTTCGATTGCGCCGGGACGATCTTCTCGAGTGCGGCGTCCGCACGGTCGATCGGGTCGGTGCATGCTTTGCGTGGAGGATCGTCCAGATTATTCGACGGCATAAAGCTCAACAGCTCGCGCACCATCGACAGGCATTCCGCATCGTCATGCGCCAGAAAGTGCGCCACGCCCGAAGTCTCGTTGTGCGTCATCGCGCCGCCGAGTTGATCTTTGGTGACTTCTTCGTGCGTCACCGTCTTGATCACGTCTGGCCCGGTGATGAACATATATGAAGTTTTATCGACCATTAACACGAAGTCGGTGATGGCGGGCGAATAGACTGCCCCTCCCGCGCATGGGCCCATGATTGCCGAAATCTGCGGCACCACTCCGCTATAAAGCGTGTTGCGCAAAAAAATATCGGCATAGCCCGCCAGCGACATCACGCCTTCCTGAATTCGCGCGCCTCCGGAATCATTCAAGCCAATCACCGGCGCGCCCATTTTCGCGGCCAGATCCATGATCTTCACAATCTTTGCCGCGTTGGTTTCTGAGAGCGAGCCACCAAATACGGTGAAATCCTGGGCGAAAACATAGACCAAGCGGCCCTCAATGCGGCCATAGCCCGTAATGAATCCGTCGCCATAGATTTTTTGCTCCGACATGCCGAAGTCGTTGCAGCGGTGCGTAACCAGTTTGTCGGTTTCTTCGAATGTGCCTTCATCGAGCAGGAATTCAATGCGCTCGCGGGCCGACATCTTGCCTTCCTTATGCTGGCGCTCGCGCCGCTTGGCGCCACCGCCGTCTTCGGCAAGTTGGTTCCGTTTGTTAAGTTCGGCGACTTTTTGTTCGAGATTCATGGGCAAGGATTATAGCGTTTGCCGAAGGCGAAGAACGTGGGAGCAATCACGCGCCGGCGCAGCCCTTGGCCGACTGGAATCGCTAGATGAGAGTACGAGGCTGGCCTTGGCCTACGGTAATCTATCGCCGCGATAGACGCCTTTGTACTCTGAGGCTGGAGAACCTTTTCCAGAGGAGTGCAATGTCACCCAAAACCTGGTTTCGAGCCGGCGCCATCGCTGTTCTTTCGGTGGCGGTTGCGACGACAATTTCTTTCGCGCAGGACGACCACGATCACGGACACGGTCAGGAGAAGCATGACCGCGATTACAACGACGATCATGGCCACGGTCACGATCATGAACGCGGATACGAGCGCGAACACGAACACGGATATGACCACGGCCGCTATTCCGATCACGATCGCGATGCCGCCCGCGGCTGGTACCGCGCGCACTACGAGCATCTTCCACCGGGCCTGGCCAAGCGCGACCACCTTCCTCCCGGCTTAGAACGGCAGATCGTAGTTCGCGGCTATGTGCCGGTTGATCTGCGGAGACAACTCCAGCCCTGCCCGCATGAACTGGAAGTGATGCTCCCGCCTCCACCTCCGCATTATGCGCATGTTGTAATCGGCGGCAACCTGGTGTTGGTGAATCGCGCCAACTTCCAGATCGCGGATGTATTCCATCTCGACATCCACTAACGGTTAACCTGCCACTTCGAGCCCGGGGCTTGCATCGCCCCGGGCCCCTCATTTTTTTGACTTCCGATAAAGCCTCCATCCTGCGGTACACTGCCCTCAATGTCTTCTCTTGCCGACCAGATGGGCTTTAACTTCCGCCCGCCGGAGCGTCGCGTATGGAAAGTTCGCGACCTGGTCGCGGCCGTTCGTTCGCACATTGAACGCGAGTATTCCGACGCGTGGGTGGAAGGCGAGATTTCCAATTTCCGGGCGCCTGAGTCCGGACATCTATACTTCACGCTGAAAGATGGAAATGCGCAGATTCGCGTGGTGATGTTTCGTTCCTCGGCGCGCCTGCTGCGCTTTCGACCGGCCGACGGCCTGCAGGTCGTAGTGCGCGGCCGCATTACGGTGTACGAAGAGCGCGGTGAATTACAGATTTCGGCCGAATACATTGAGCCCAAAGGCGCCGGCTCGCTGCAGCTGGCCTTCGAGCAACTCAAAGCCAAGCTCGAGGCCGAAGGCCTGTTCGCTGCCGAGCGCAAGAAGCCAATTCCGGCCCTCCCCTCGCGCATTGGCGTGGTAACGTCCGCCCAAGCTGCGGCGCTGCGCGACATTCTCAACGTTCTGCAACGCCGCCATCATTCCGTGAATGTCCTCATCTATCACGCGCAGGTACAGGGTGAGCCTGCGTCCTACGAGGTGGCGGCAGGGGTGCGCTTCTTCAATCAGCACAACAACGTAGATGTGATTGTGGTGGCGCGCGGCGGCGGGTCTGCGGAGGATTTAGCGTCCTTCAACAACGAGAACTTGGCACGAACGGTCGCGGCGTCTGAGATTCCCGTCATCTCCGCCGTCGGACACGAAACCGATTTCACCATTATCGACTTCGTCGCGGACTTACGCGCTCCCACTCCTTCGGCTGCGGCAGAACTGGTGATTCGATCGCATCAGGAAGTCGAAGATCACGCGGCAGCCCTGCGCGAACGCCTGAGCCGGGCAATGCGTTACCGATTGCTGATGGGGCGACAAGCTCTTACCGAACTCGCGCAGCATGGCGCCTTTGGCCGCATGATGGACCTCATCCGCCAGCGTCAACAGAAGCTCGACGATCTCAGCCACCGCATGGAACTCGCCGAACGGCAAGTTCTGCAAAAGGCGCACCGTCGGTGGGAGACAATTTCAGCCGCCTTTCGGCATTATGATTTGCGCCTGGTACTCTCAGGCATGCGCAAAGAACTCGACAGCGGCACTACGGCGCTGGTCGCGGTCATGCGCAACGTTCTTCTCCAACATCGAGTGCGCAGCGACCGCCTGCAGACCGCATTGCGGTCTCTCTCTCCTCTGGCCATTCTGGACCGCGGATATGCTCTGGTCTTCGATTCTCAAGGCCGTTTGATGAAAGATTTGCGCGGCGTTGAGGCTGGCGACGAGATTTCCGCTCGCCTGGCGCATGGCGAGTTTCACGCCACTGTAACCCGGAAACAACAATGAGTTCTCCCGAGAAGATGCAGCCATCCTGGTCAGCTCTTTGCAGCCAGAGTGCGATTTTCAGATTGGAGTTCACTTACATTCGCAACCTAGCCAACCTCACAAATCCCCTGCATTACAATAAGTTCTCAGAATTACGTTTACGTCAGGAGCGATTCGAGTGATGCCAGTCATCCTCTCATGGACGCAAGCCGCGTGGGTGGCGCTCGATATTTTGCTCGTGGCATTGATCATCTACCAGGTGCTGGTGATGATTCGCGGCACTCGCGCCGCGCCAATGCTGGTGGGATTGGTCGTCGTCTCGGTAATCTTCTACCTGGCGCGCATTGGCGAACTCACCACCCTGAATTGGGTTGTCGGCCATGTGCTTCCATACCTCGTTTTTGCGCTCATCGTCGTGTTTCAGTCAGAGATTCGTCACGTGCTCGCCGATCTCGGGCGCCGGCTGACCTTTCTCGGGGGCTCTTCGTCGGAAAGCGATTCCTACGATGACATCGTTCTGGCCGCGAATCTTTTTTCCCAGCATCAGACTGGCGCGCTTATCGTGATTGAGCGCGAGATTGGATTGCGCACTCATATCGAAAGCGGTGTTCCTCTCGATGCGCGTCTTTCCTACGATTTGTTAGCCACGATTTTCCGACCGAGCGCCCCTCTTCACGATGGCGCCGTGATTGTGCAGAAAGACCGCATCGCTGCGGCCGCCTGTTTTCTTCCGCTATCCATGAATCCCTTGCTGTCTACCCAGCTCGGCACGCGGCATCGTGCGGGAATCGGAATCACCGAAGAAACCGACGCGATTGCCGTTATTTGTTCCGAAGAGACCGGAGCGATCAGCCTCGCTATCGGCGGCAAGATCGAGCGGGACCTGACGGTCGAGCAACTGCGCGAGCGCCTCAGCAGCGAACTGCGGCGCTTCATGGCGCCCGTAACCTTGCCAACCACTATTGCTCACGGTGACGACGATTCGGACGCCCTCTTGGATTCCCCGCTGCACGAACCGGCGCCTCAACGCAAATCCGAATCTGGCGTGGAATCGGAGCCCCAGTCATGACCGGATTCATCCAGCGCTATGTGCTCCATAATATCGGGCTGAAAGTTTTGTCGTTATTACTGGCCGCCGGCCTCTGGTTTCTGATTTCCCCTGACGAGCAGCCCGCGGAAGTGGCTCTGCGCGCGCCAATCGTATTTGAGCACGTTCCCTCGCAGCTCGAAATCAGTTCCGAACTCATTCCCGAGGCTCAGATCCGTGTGCGCGGGCCTGAGCGCGTCATTCGACAACTGCAGGCGAGCCAGGTCCATGCCGAACTCGAACTGGCAAACGCACAACCGGGCGAACGTACTTTCGAATTGACTTCCATGCAGGTCCGCCATCCCAGTGACGTCACCGTGGTGCAAGTCGTGCCCAGCCAATTGCATCTGGCATTTGATACTCGGCTGACCCGGGATATCGAGATTCATCCGCGCGTCACCGGAACTTTTGCTGATGGGAACGAGATCGTTCGAGTGGATTCCGATCCGCCGCGCATTACGGTCACCGGTCCTAAGCACCATGTGGAAAAGATTGATTCGGCCACTACCGATCCTATCGATGCGACTGGCACTCGCGGCAGCGCGGTGTTCAATACGAATGTTTATGTACCGGACCCGCTAGTCCAGGTCGTGCAGTCCACCTCGATTCGCGTAACCGTGCTCGTGCAGAAAGTCGGGAGTGACTCCTCCCACTAAACGACGAATTAGCGACAGTCCCGCGTGCGACGCGCTCTCATTTATCATCTTCTGTTCTCTTAATTGTTCATTTCTTATGACCCAGCAAAGGCAATTGTTCGGCACCGACGGGATTCGCGGCGTCGCGGGAGAGTTTCCGCTAACCAAACAGAGCACCTACCTGATTGGCCGCGCCCTCGGCCACGACTTGTTGCGCACGACCCGCAGCCCGCACGCCGTGATTGGTCAGGACACGCGTGAGTCCAGTAACTGGATCGCAGACCGCGTCGCCCAAGGCCTGGCTGCGGTCGGCGTAGAAGTGCACAGCGCCGGTGTGATCACGACCCCCGGCGTGGCTTACCTCGCCCGAACGCGATCCCTCGCCGCCGGCGTCGTGATCTCCGCCTCGCACAATCCCTGGACCGACAACGGAATCAAAGTTTTCTCCGGCGATGGCTACAAGCTGACCGATGCGCGTGAACTCGCCATCGAAAAAGAAATTTTCGCGTTGCTCAACAATTCCGAGGCTTCCGACGACACTGCGCTGAAGTTTCCAAAGCCATCCTTACCGGGCGAGGCCGAACTTCGTCATGCCTACGTGAAGTCGCTGGCCAACGATGTGACTTCCGATCTGAGCAAGCTCCGGGTGCTGGTCGATTGCGCCAACGGCGCGGCTACTGCCGAGGCGCCGGAGTTGTTTCGTAATCTCAACCTTCAGGCAACCTTCATCCATGTGTCGCCCGACGGCAAGAATATCAATGAAGGTTGTGGCGCGTTGCATCCGGAAACGTTGGGTAAAGCGGTTGCAGAATCCGCCGGCAAATTTGATCTGGGAGTAACGTTTGACGGCGACGCCGACCGGGCTTTGTTCTGTGACGCTGTCGGCCGCGTTGTCAACGGCGACGCTGTGTTGCTGGCCACCGCCCGCGACCTGCATGCACAAGGAAAATTGAAGGCCGATACCGTGGTCGCAACCACCATGTCGAATATGGGCCTGGAGATCGCGCTGAAACAATCGGGCATCCGCATGTTGCGGGCGAATGTCGGCGACAAATATGTCCTGGAAGAAATGCTGAAGATCGGGGCAACGCTCGGCGGCGAGCAGTCGGGTCACATTATTTTCCGCGACGGCGGCGCAACGACTGGCGACGGCTTGCTAACCGCGCTGCGCCTCATGGACGTTATGGTCCGTGCCGGCAAACCACTGGCACAGTTAATCGGCGACCTGAAGGTATTTCCGCAGAAAATCCAGAATATCCGAGTGCGCGAGAAGGTTCCTTTCGCGCAGGTCCCAGCGGTAAAGGCGGCGATTGAAGCAGCCGAGCGCGAACTCGATGGCAACGGCCGCGTGGTCGTACGCTACTCGGGCACCGAGGCGCTGGCGCGCGTTATGGTCGAAGCCGAATCAGAAGCCAAAATGCGCTCCATCACTGCCGCCATTGCTGCGGAGATTCAGAACGCGCTGGGCATTAAATAGCTTGTGCAGCGCCTCGGCTCCGCTCCAGCCTAATGGGTTTTTCCTCTTCAACTACTTCTTTCGTTTCTTCCCCTTCGCACGCACCGGCTCTTCCTCAATCACGGCGAACTGAATCTTTTTCTCCACCGGATCGATGCGATCTACCAGCACGCGAATCCTCTGTCCCAGGCTGTAAATCTTCCGTGACCGCTGTCCAATAATCTCGCGCGTGTTCTCGTGGAAGGTATACCGGTCGTCGGTCAGCGTGTTCAGCGGCACCAGGCCCTCGACAAACAAATCGGTCAACTCCACGAAAAACCCGAACTTCGTTACGCTCGTAATGAGCCCTTCGAACTCTTCCCCCACGCGATCCTGCATGAACTTCACTTTCTTCCATTCCATCAGATCGCGCTCCGCGTCGTCCGCACGCCGCTCCGACTGGCTCGACTCTTCAGCAATCTCGTGCAGTTCTTCGAGAGAAATTGGTCCGCTCAGTGGCTCGAGAGCTTCGCGATGCGCCGCATGATCCCGCCGCTTGGACCAAGGCGAAGGCTCCTCCTCAGGGTGCCCCACCCTTGTCGCGCTCTTGGCGACAGGGTGGGGATGTTGACCTTGACTTTGACTTTGATCTTGACTTGGACTTTGACCTTGCCCCTCCCGCAGCAGGTTCTTCAATATCCGATGTACGATCAAATCCGGATACCGCCGGATCGGCGAAGTGAAATGCGTATAGCTGGTCGCCGCCAAAGCGAAGTGCCCGAGCTTTTCTTCCGAGTATCGCGCCTGTTTCAGAGATCGCAGCATCAAGTAGCTGAGAATGCGCTCCTCAGGCTTTCCGGTAATCTTCTCGGTGAGCTTCTGATACATCCTCGGCGTAATGTGCACCTCCTTCGGTACTTCGATCTCTCGCACGCGTTTGCCCGTTCCGTAGGCGGCACGCCGGTCCGTCTTCATCTGCACTCGATGAACCGGCAGCGCGCCCACGCCGAGTGAGTATCCAAACGTCGCCGCAATCGTTTCGAAATCATAAACTCGTTTCGCATCCGGTTTTTCGTGAACGCGATACAGCGAAGCAATCCGCTTCGACTCCAGATGATGTGCTACGCACTCGTTCGCTGAGAGCATGAATTCCTCGATCAACCGGTGCGCCACGTTGCGCTCCGAACGGGCAATGCTCTTCATCAAACCAAACTCGTCGAATTCGATAACCGGCTCCGGAAGGTCGAAATCGATCGACCCACGCCGCTCCCGTTTACGGTTCAGAATGAGCGCCAGGTCGCGCATGAGCTCAAAATCGGCTACCAGCGGCGCATAGCGCTCGCGTGCGGCAGTGTCATTTTCCAATACCGCATTTACCGCGGTATAAGTCATGCGTTCCGCAGACCGGATCACGCCCTCGCTTAACTCATATCTCACGATTTCGCCGCGATGGTCCATCTCCATCACGCACGACAACACCAACCGATCCACCTGCGGACGCAAGCTGCAAATATCGGTCGAAAGCTCCAGCGGCAGCATCGGCACCGCGCGGTCTGGAAAGTACACGCTGGTACCACGCAGTCGCGCCTCCTGATCCAGCGCAGACCCCGGCGTCACATATTGCGCCACATCGGCGATATGCACCTGTAATTCAAAGTTGCCATTCGGCAGCATGCGCACGTAGACGGCATCATCGAAGTCGCGCGCCGTTTCACCATCAATCGTCACGATGGGCAGGCTGCGAAAATCGCGCCGCCGGTGTAGTTCCTGAGCCGGGATGGCTGCCGGCGTCTCCTGCGCCTCCTCCAGCACCGCCTCCGGAAAATGATGCGGCAAGTGGAACTTGCGAATCGTGATTTCGACATCGACGCCGAAATCGTCTTCTCGCCCCAGAATTTCGATCACGCGTCCCCGTGGGTTCTGCGTCGTCGAAGGCCAATCAGTAATTTCCACATCTACGGCCACACCTTCCAGGTCATCCGAGTGCGCTCGCCGCGCAACCTCGTCGCCCAAAACGCGATCGACCGATTTCTTCCTCTGCGCTTTCTGCGATCTCGGCGAGTGGCCGTGTGTTGCCGAAGGTTCCGGCCGCTCCATACCCAGCGGGATCAGAATTTCCTGCGTGATCTTGCTATCGATCGGCTTAACGTAACCGCCTCGGCTCCCGTAGTGAAAAATACCAACCACAGTCGGATTCGCGCGCATGACAGGCCGTACGATGCGACCTTCCGCGCGCCCATCTGGCCGAACGTTCATCACGTCCACCAGCACAAGGTCTCCGTGCATGGCGTTGCCAATCAGGTGGGGCGGAATGAAAATATCGCCCGTGAGCCGAGCCCTCAGCGACGGGTTCAGCGATTTTGCATCCGGGATGACGAATCCGAATCCATCCCGATGCATGGTCAACCGTCCCGCCACAAGATTTTTGTCGCCCCCGGCCTGCGGCAGGGCATAGCGATCCGAGTCGTCTTGCACCAAAGATCCGCGGGCCACCAACTTTCGCAATTGCGTGTCGAGTTCCCGGCGCTCCTCGCCGCGCAACCCTAATTCGCGCACCAATTGTTTGAACCCTGCAGCCTGCTTCGACTGACGTCCAATGTGCTTGAGGATGATTGAATCAGAAACCATGAGCGAGCCTTCTGCCTTCAGCATACCTTACGCGTAGTAGCCCACACGCAATCCGGAGCCACGCGATCCGCGTCCGGAACTTGCTCAGAGACTGGCTTACATCGCAGGAAATCCATCCAAGTTTTGAAGAGAAAAAAGGAAAGACGAAGTACGGTAGCGGACAGACAATCGCGATCTACCGAACAATACTAAAACAAATCGCCCCGGGTGAAAGAAATCATTCTGGTGGTTTGCGATGCAGTCGAATTCATTGTCCTCTGTCCCCACTCCTACTTGCTCGATCTGCCGCAGACCGGTCGTATTGACGGATGCAAAAACTGATGAAGACGGAAATGCGGTTCACGAAACTTGCTATCTCGTCAAACTAGGGTTGGCAAAGCCGGCAGGGAGCATCGCGGAATCTTTTGAGGATTGGGTTCTGGGCGAACGTCGTCGCAAACATTCTTTGGGGAAGTGAAGTCGCTGACTGGGGCTTGTAGGAAAAAAATTCTGGAACGCAACTCTAAGGGCGGCGCTTGACACCAGCTTTGTGAGTTTTGCGGTAGCTTTTAACTTTGCGTTCTGACGTGGGGGGATTGCCAAAGTTTTGAAGGAGAAGTTGCTATGACCAGAGAAAGAGATGAATCTCAGATCGTCCGACCGTGGGAGCATTTGTATAAAGAGGTGCTCTTCGAAGCCGATGTCCGCAAGATGCCGCGGCGCATTGAATTGGCAAAACACGCGATCTTGGACCGGCTCGAGGATGTGACCTGCACGAAGAGGAACCAGACGTTTGAGGCGGGAGAAATGGTGGCCCTACGGCGCGCGCATCGCACCCTGAGAGCGCTTGAGCAGTTATACATTCCTGAGACGACACGCAGAAAAATCGCTTAGCAATTACTCGTTAAAAATCCAGGTCTATTCCTGGTGCTCTTTCGCTTACCTGGCACTCACCTCGCTCTGCCCGTCCACCACAGCACTTTCCCCACTATTCTCCAGGCAGAACCGGCAGTAATCGAAACAGCCTCATACTCGCGGCGATCCGAGACCAAAGCATCCATGTGATCGAAGCGAATCAGCCGCGAAACCAGTAGCCCTTGCTCCCGGTGCCAGGCAACCACGATCTGCCCTACCAGATTGTCGTTCTCGGTCGCAGAAGTGTCGACCGCCACAATGTATCCATCCAGGATCAGTGGCGACATGGAATTTCCCTTCACTCGAAGGCAAACGGTCGAATAGGGATTGGGGCACCACTCGGCGGGAGCCGCCAGCACGGATTCCGGCGAAATATCGGTGAGATCGCTGGTATCTCCCTGCGCTCCGATTGTTCCAGCGTGAACGGGGAGAAGTGGAATCGCCACCAGGTCAGCTTTCGCGAGAGACTGTTTCTTCTTGCTGCCAGCCTTCACAAACTGTACGTCGAAAAGACTGTTGGCGGCGAAACCCCGACCCGCCCCCGGCAGCACGCGTGTCACATCGGAAAGCCGTAGACCCGCCCGCTTCCAAAAGAACCAGCAGAGCGGGGCATCGGCAAGATTGCCTAATCGAATGTAGGTCTCACCCGTGGGCTCCGCTACTCCGCGCTCCCAGCGCGAAACTGCCATAGCCGAAACTCCAACACGGCTGCCGAAACCTTCCTGACTCAACTTACGAGTTTGACGCATGTCTTCAATCTTGCGCGCCCACTCAGGAACCGTAATTTCGGATTTTCGCCGCACAACTCTTCACCATAAATCATTTGACAGCCGCAGCAGCGCCCGTCGGGAAAAACCTTACACTACTTAATTGAATTGTACGCTATCGTACTACTCCGCGTCCCACGGATTTATTCCCGCCTGTTTAACCGTATGGGCTAGTATTAAGAGTTATATACCAATTCAAGACTGCTCAAGGAGCCCTCGTGGCGAAAACTCAGGCGGGATTCGCGGGAAGGTTCGTGGCCAAGCCATCTTCCCGCGGCGTTGATCCGCGTTCGATCCGAAATGAAATCTTGCTCTCGCTTCCTCCCAAAGAGTGCGCTGCCGTGCTTTCCGATCTTGAGTTCGTCGAGATGCGTTCGTATGACCTTTTAAACGAAATGGGGGAGCCCATTGAATATTGCTATTTCATGAATAGCGGCATGACCTCCATTCTGACGATCATGGGCGACGGAAAAGGGGTCGAAGTCGGGCTTACTGGTAAAGAAGGATTCATAGGCCTGCCGCTGATCGTGGGCTTGAAAACCAGCGCGACTCGCGCCATCGTTCAGATCTCTGGTAGTGCTTACAGGCTGAGTGCTCAGCAGATCGTGCAGGCCTTGGCGAAGTGTCCCCAACTCACTCGAAAGTTAAATCGTTATTCGCAGGAACTCGCGATGCAGGCCACCCAAGTCGCAGCTTGCAACCGCCTGCACGACGTCGAGAAACGCTTGGCTCGTTGGTTGCTCATGAGTCAGGACCGGGTAGGAGGAGAGGTCGTACCTCTGACTCAGGAATTTCTTTCGCACATGCTGGGAACCCGGCGAGCGAGTGTGACGGTGGCAGCCGGAATTCTACAAAGAGCAGGCTTGATCAAATACTCTCGCGGCTCGGTGACCATCGTGAATCGTGCCAAGCTGGAAGATGCAGCGTGCGAGTGTTATGCCATTATCAGTCGCCAATCCCAAAATTGGCGGAATGAAGCTCAGGCCTAGCAAAACCAGAACAGGCTCTACCACATGGCGCTGTCGTGATCCACGACGGTAATATTCTAGCTCGTGACCGTGAACCAGGATGGCTATCGGCGAGGCATTCGCCACTTCAACGCGCGCGAGTTCTACGACGCCCACGAAGTGTGGGAAGACGTTTGGCGCGAGTCACAGGGCCTGGAAAAACAATTTCTCCAGGGACTCATCCAGGTTGCCGTCGCCTTTCATCATCATTCGACTGGAAATGTCGCGGGCGCGTGCTCGCTGTTGGAAAGAGGGAGCAAGAACCTCGTAGCGTGTCCGCCGGAGTTTGGCGGAATTCGCGTGAACGCGCTGCTGAAGTCGCTCGCGGAGTGGCGGATCGCATTGACGGGATGCGGCGCCCTCCCCGAGCACCCCGTCATTGTGCTCAGCGAGTGAACGGTCGCGGCGGTCTGGCAAAGCTTTCCGAAGTAGCGACCCCAGTGGATTTTTTAACGAGGCGAACGCTGCGGGAGAGGTTTACTCTTCTCGGGTAACACGAATCCACTCTTCCATCTGATCCAGATACTCCGACAGTGCGCGCCGGCCGGTAGCGGTCAAACGGTACTCCGTACGCGGCACTCGTCCTTCAAAAAACTTCACGCAGGAAATGTACTCAGCTTCCTCGAGCTTCCGAGCGTGGACGCTGAGATTCCCGTCCGTGGTTTTCAGAACGCGCTTCAGGTCGTTGAAACTGAGGGAATCATTAGTCGCGAGGGCGCTCACTATACCTAAGCGGATTCGCTCGTGAATCAGCCGGTCCAATTCCGGGAGCTCTGGCGTACGAAGCTGTCTGAGCTCGCGCTTTTCCCTAGGCTGCGCTTCGTGCTTAGCGGATTTCCGCCGGGATGGCAGGGGTCTAGCCACCGTGCCTCCTTGCGATTAGCAGGCCAAACAGGATGTGTAGTCCGCCGAAGCCCGCTCCCAGAAACCAATTGCCCCAGCCCGCCGGACCAAGCACCGCCAGTCCGCCCAGCACCATGAAGCACAGGCCCATGACCGGCACAATCGGCACAGAGAATGCGCCTCCCGTCATGATCCCGGCGCCGTAGAGCAATAGCCACGTCGCAGGCAGCGCTGACTGCAAACCTGCGCGAAACAGAAGAAAAGTCAGGAAAGCTCCTGCCACTAACGGCGGAGCGAGGCTCAGCGCCACCTTGCGCGCAGGGCCGGAGAACAGCGGCAAGCCGCGACGGTTTGCCTTCCACGAGCACGCCAGCAATCCGATGGCGGCGGCAAGCACGCCCTCCGCTAGCCATACTCGCAGCCAACCGAAGGGAGAAGCTTGTTGGGCCGCCAGCCACGCGGCTCCTCCGGCTGTCACGCCGAGCAAAACCTGGCCCCATCCCGAAACCGCAGTGAAAGCCGCCGAGCGCTCCATGGTGTCGCGAATAAAACGCAAATCTTCGAACACTTGCGGAGCCGTGCGCCATGGCTCGGGTCGGGCGGAGCGGTGAAAACGCCGAAAGCGATGCGGCCGCGGGTCAAACATGCCGAAATATTATTCGGCTTCAATATGCATGTCAAGTACTTTGCATTACAAAGACGATACGAGTTTTTGCGTTTCGTCGATTAGAAAACGATTCAATTAGAATCTGAAAAGAAAGGAATAAGCGGCTTAGAAAGCCTTGGCACAATGACCGATCTGGGCAAAATGCTGATCATCATCGGGCTCTTATTGCTCGTTGCCGGGGCAGTTCTGATTTTGCTGGGACGCACAAACCTGCCGCTAGGACGATTGCCTGGCGACATCGTCTATCGCGGAAAGAACACGAGTTTCTATTTTCCGCTGGCCACTTCGCTCCTCCTGAGTTTGCTGCTCTCCGTCGTGCTCTACCTTATCGGGCGATGGCGTCGATAACTTTCGGCGATTGACTTCCCTCTTCTCACCCGTTAGATTCTTTCCTCTGTTGTCTTTGTTCTTTGCAAGCTCGTTCGGAACGCGCGTCTTTGCCGCTCGGCGAAGACAGGGAAGCGGGTGTAAATCCCGCGCTGCCGCGCAACTGTAAGCGAGGACATTGCCCTCCGGCCACTGGGAAATTCCCGGGAAGGCCAGGGGCGTATCGGATGGTTGAAACCATCCTTACTCGCAAAGCCAGGAGACCGGCGCGATCCGTCTACTTCAACCTCTTTCGCGTGCAAAGGAGGAATGTATGCGCGTATTCTGTAGCGCCATTTTCGGAACGATCCTCACTCTCTCGGTAGCCGCTTCGGCTGTCGATCTCAAAGTTAAAGTAGTGGACCCGCAATCCGCCGCGGTCTCCGGCGCACAAGTGTCGCTGTCGCGCGGAAATCAAAGTAAAACCTTCGCGGTGCAGGCAACATCTGCCGAAGGTGTCGCGACATTTCATCTGCCCGAATCTGGGGCGTATCAAGTCCAAATTCTTGCGCCGGGCTTCGCTGCGGAGACGGTCGACGTCGTTTCGAAAACAGAAATCACGGTGAAACTTCACGTCGCCGTTGCGGCAGAAACGGTTGTGGTAAGCGCCACGCGCACTCCTGTGCTCGGCGAGGCCGCGGGAGCCGATGTTGATACGCTCAACTCCGCCCAGCTGTCGACCATGCGGCCAATCGCAGCCAATGATGCCATACGCTTCCTACCCGGCGCCGTCATCAACACATCTGGACAACACGGAGGTCTTTCTTCGCTATTCGTGCGTGGCGGCGAATCCAACTACAACAAGGTCATCGTCGACGGAGTCACCGTCAACGAACC
>Ga0070731_10003312_pt1 | contig 14638 bp, 11 predicted proteins | sample Coa_R1_2_FD_66448 | JGI IMG/M metagenome (GOLD analysis project Ga0070731, IMG submission 66448) | Surface soil microbial communities from Centralia Pennsylvania, which are recovering from an underground coalmine fire - Coalmine... | ecosystem: Environmental > Terrestrial > Soil > Unclassified ... | reverse complement strand
CTTCTCCTTGAGCGAGGCGCTCGCCGACACCTGCAGGTCGACCTCGAGCACGGCCGCGTGCACCGCTGCAGCGTACCGAGGTCCCTCTTCCGCTAACTTCCCGCCGATGCCGGTCTGGCTCACCGACACGGAGTACCGCGTCCTCGCCGCCGCGTGTGCCCGTCTCATCCCGTCCGACGGTGGTCCCGGCGCGCTCGAAGCCGGGGTCCCCGACTACATCGACACGCTGCTCGGGGCGTTCACCTTCGACCCTCCCCGTATCTGGGCCGGCGGCCCCAGCTCGGGCCGTCACGGCGGGGAGAACGGCTTCGAGCGCTTCCACCGTCTCGGCCGTCTCGACGAGCTGGCCTGGCGGATGCGCATCGAGGGCTCCGCCGGCCTGGCCGAACGCGAGTTCAACGGGCCGGTGGTGGGCTGGCAGGAACGCTACCGCCTGGGCCTGGCCGAGTTGGGCCCCGACTTCGCCGATTGTGAGCCGGGCGAGCAGGACGCCCGCCTACGGGCCTCACCGCTCACCGAGCTCATGTACGTGCACTGCTGCGAGGGGATGTACGGCGCCCCCGAGTACGGCGGCAACCGTGACCTGGTGGGCTGGCGGGCCATCGGCTTCGCCGGCGACGTGCAGCCGCGCGGGTGGACCGATGACGAGGTGGCCCGACCGTGACAGGCCAGCCGTGACCGCGGACGCGGTCATCGTCGGGTCGGGCCCCGGGGGCGCGGCGGTGGCCGACGTGCTCACGCAGGCCGGGTGGAGCGTGGTCATCGTGGAGAAGGGACGCAACCACCTCATCGATCTGGCCGATCCGACGCGGCTGCTCTACGACTTCTCCAACGACGAGATCAAGTTCTTCGACCGCTGGTTCCTCGGGCCCGACCCGATGGTGGAGCCCCGCACTTTCCGCATCGGTCCCGAGGACGGCGAGCGCCTCCACGTGGGCGAGGTGAACTCCATTCCGACGACGGTGGGAGGGGGTGGCACCCATGCGGACGGCAAGGTGCCGCGCTTTCGCGAGGAGGACTTCGAGCTCCTGAGCCGCTACGGGCCCATCGAAGGCGCCGAGGTGGCCGACTGGCCGGTGGGTTACGACGAGCTCGAGCCGTTCTACGCCGAGGCTGAACGAGCCATCGGTGTGGCCGGTGACGCCACGGCCAATCCGTTCGCGGCCTGGCGTTCCGGGCCTTATCCGATGCCTCCCGGTGCGCCCATGTACGGCGCCACCCTGTCCACCGCGGCGGCCGAAGAGGTGGGACTGCACCCCTACGCGGCGCCCACGGCGGCGAACAGCGTCCCCTACGACGGCCGGCCCGCCTGCAACAACTGCGGGTTCTGCGCCTTCGCCGGTTGCCCCATCCACGCCAAGGGCGACCCCGTGGCCCTGCTCCAGCGGGCCCTGCTCTCGGGTCATGCCGAGCTCCTACCGGAGACGTTCGTCACCCGGGTGTGTACCGAGAACGGCCGCGCCACCGGCGTGGAGGCGATGGACGCCGACGGCACCCGCCGGACGATCGGGGCCCGCGTGGTGGTGCTGGCGGCCGGAGCCATCGAGACTCCGCGCCTCATGCTGCTTTCGGGTTTCGACCACCCGCTCATCGGCCGGCACTTCATGGTGCACTTCCAGACCTTCGGTTTCGGGACGCTGCCGCACCGGCTGCATGCCGAGCGGGGTCGGGCCGTGACCCATGTGCACGACGACGCCGTGCTGGTCGACGACGATGCCCGGCGGGCCGCAGCCGCCGCCGGCCTTCCGTGGCTGCGTGGCGGCTTGGTGGAGCACGGCGGGCCTGCCCATCCCATCGAGGAGGCCAAGCGCTATCCCTGGGGCGCGCGTCATCCGAAGCTCATGCGGGCCTCGCCCATGCGCGACCACCTGTGGGGGTTCACCATGCAGGGTGAGGACCTTCCCCAGCGGGGGAACTGCGTGGACCTCGATCCCGACGTGCGCGACGCCCGGGGCTTCCCGGTGGCGCGGGTCACCTACAAGCCGCACCGCCACGAGCTCGCTGCCTCGGACCACCACGGCCAGAAACTGCTGGAAGTGCTGCGGGTGATGGGGGCCAACTGGAGCGGCACAGCCACGTCGCCGTCACTACGCACCGACACGCAGTGGCACGACGACCGCACTTCGATCGTGCCCGCCAGCCGCCACGTCATGGGGACGACCCGCATGGGCGACGATCCCGCCACCTCGGTGGTGGACCGCTACGGAGCCATGCACGCGCTCCCCAACGTGGTGGTCGCCGACTCGTCGGTGTTCGTGACGTCCGCCGGCTACGGCCCCACCCTCACGCTCGTCGCCCTGGCCATGCGGGCCGCCGGCGCGCTCACCGGCTGACGCATTGCGCCGCAGTCCCGGCATGCCCGCGGACTCAGTGCAGCGGCAGGGGAGGGATAGTGGGCAGGGTGGTGATGACGGGCAGGCCCGACCCGAGTGGGAGCGTGACCCCGGGCAGCAACCCGGGTGCAGTGGTGGTCGTGGACGGGCTCGTCGTCGTCGACGAGCTGCCCGGGCCACCCGATCCTGCCGGAGGTGATGTTCCGGCCGTGCCCGTGGTGGCGCCCGGGCTTCCCGGTTGGGGCCCGGTGGGTCCATTCGGGCGCGGTGGTGTCGCATGTGAACCCGGAGCGGAGCCCGAGCCGCCTGATCCGGCGCGCCCGGTGCCCGGGGCGGGCACCGACGTCGTGCCGGTGGCACCGGGGCTGCTGTTCTTCGGGCCCGAGGACGAGGTCAGGGCCAAGGCCATGGCCACCACCGCGGCCACGGGAAGGAGGGCGGCGGCCACCATGGCGCGGGTGCGCCGCCGGGACCGGGGAGCGGCCGCGGCGGCACGGACGCCCGGAGCCGAGGCGGGGGCAGATGGCGATGGCGGCGCGCTGGCGCTAGCAGCGCTGTAGTAGCCGGCGGCACGGCGAGCGGCATACAGGCGGCCGTCGGCGGTGTGCACCAACGAGGCGAGCTCGGTGCCGTCGCCCGGCGCGCTGGCCACACCCCAGCTGAACGACGGGGCGCCCGATCGCTGGGCCCGCTGCATGAGCTCGGCCACCGCCGCGGCCGGCGCCAGAGGCAGGAGCGCCACGAACTCGTCGCCGCCGACCCGGAAGAGCTGGTCGGTGTCGCGCAAAGTGGCGCGCAGGCCTCCAGCCAGAGCGGCCAGAGCCTGGTCGCCCGCCGCGTGGCCTCGGGTGTCGTTGAGTGTCTTCAGTCCGTCGAGGTCCATCACCACGACCGACAGCGGTGCACCGGTGCGCGCGGACGAGGCCAAGGCGGCGCGACCGGCTGACTCCATGGCCCGCCGGTTGCCGGCACCGGTGAGCGGGTCGGTCAGAGCGGCGTCCTCGAGCCCGGCCATCGCCGTCTCGGTGGCCAGCATGGTCACCTTGTCGAGCACGGGGGCCAGGCGCTGCGCCGGGCCCTCGCCGATGAGCAGGCCCACTTCGGCGAAGGTCTCGCGCAGACAACCCAGACGGCGCACCAGTACGGGCATGGGCGAGGTGCACTCGGCCCACGCTCGCGTGGCGGGCTCGAGCATCGACCCGTCGTCCTCCACCAGGCCGGCCATCACCGCGTCGACCAGGTCGCGTGACTCCGCCTCGGGCCACGGCGCCAGCTCGTCGCCCTCGCCCGATCGGCACAGTGCTTCCCAGCGCCGCAGCTCGGCGTGCCCGAGCGCGCCAAGGCCGGGTGTCGCGCCACTCGTCGCGGTGGCACCACCGGCCACGACCTGCCCCTCGGCCACTGCTCCCCTTCCCGGGCCGCCCTTGTCCTAGGTAATCGACCCCTTGGACAAAGGTCTTGAGGCGGCCAAGGTGAACGGGGCTATGGGGGTTTGACCTGGGCAAATGAAGCCGAGCCGACCTGCCGCCCGGGGGAGCGGCCGGGGGTCGCCGGCTCAGCCCGACGAGGCGAGGTGGTCGGCGAGGAAGCGAATGGAGAAGGCGAACTCGTCGGCCGGCACCGCCGAGTGGGCGCCCGGGTTGGCGTGGAGCCGTTTGTCGCGGGTCCCGAGGCGGTCGAACAAGGCGAAGGCCTTGTCCCGGTGGAACAGGTCGTCGTCCCACTGCACCAGGAACAACACCGGGCACGACAACGCGGCGGCGTCCCGGTCGATGCGGTGGCGGGTCGGGCCGGACAGCCCCATGAGGCCCAGCACCGCCACTTCGATGCGCGGTTCGGCCACCACCAGGGGGAGGCCCAGGATGGTCCCCATCGACAGGCCCCAGTAGCCGACGGGCCCGGCGCCCACCTCGGGCAGGGCCGCAACAACGTCGAGGGTGGCGCGCCAGTCGGCCACCATGTCGTCGGTCAGTGCCTCGTCGTCCTGCCAGCGCTGGCCGAATTCCAGGAACATGAGGTTGCCGTTGCTGGAACCGTCGACGCGGCGGTCACCATGGACGGGCCCGTCGATGGCGACGGCCGCGATCTGGTGGTGGCGCACCAGGGTCCGGGCCAGGGCCACCACGTACTGCTCACCTTTCGTCTGGGCCGCCCCGTGGCCGATGAGCACGAGTGGCCTCGGGCCCGAGCCTTCCTCCGGGGTCCACAGTAGGGCCGGGACCACGCGCTCGCCCCGGTGCACGTCGACTCGTCGCTCGCGAACTCCCTTGGCCGCGACATCGTGGGCGTGCCAGTGGATGCCGCTCGTGGTCTCCGGGGTGGCCACGCTTCCCTCGCCGGTGGCGTCCGTGCTCAGCTGCGCGGGACCTGCGACCAGGGGAGGTCCTTGTCGGCCCTCGGTTCCCCCGGGAGCCCCAGCACCCGTTCGCCCAGGATGTTGCGCATGATCTCGGAGGTTCCGCCCTCGATGGAGTTGGCCCTCGACCGCAGGAATGAGTGGCGGGCGTCTTCGTTGCCGAAGCCGGCGCGCTCGGGCCGGCGCATCTCGTAGTGGCTGGGGTACAGCGTCCCCTCCATGCCCATGAGATCCACGCACAATTCGTAGACGCGTTGGTTGAGCTCGGCCCCGGCCAGCTTGGCCACCGAGCCCTCGGGCCCCGGTGTCCCCGCCCGGCGCAGTTCGCGGGCGCGCATGTTGGTCAGGCGCTGGACCTCGGCCGCCACCCACACCTGCATCAGGCGGTCGCGCTCCACCTCACTGCGGCCGGGTGTGGCGCGGTAGATCTCCAGAGCCTCGTGTATCGGCCCTGAGCTGCGCGACGGGACACCGCCGCCGATGGCCACCCGCTCGTTCATGAGCGTGGTCGTCGCCACCCGCCACCCGGCTCCGACCTCGTCCAAGCGTTCGCTGTCGGGGATGCGGACGTCGGTGAAGAACACCTCGTTGAACTCGGCGTCGCCCGTCATCTGCCGGAGCGGTCGCACCTCCACACCCGGCGCGTGCATGTCCACCACGAAATAGGTCATGCCCCGGTGTTTGGGCACATCGGGGTCGGTGCGGGCCAGCAGCATCCCGAAGCGAGCGGTGTGGGCCAGCGTGGTCCACACCTTCTGACCGGTGACGACCCATTCGTCGCCGTCGCGCACGGCCCGGGTGGCCAGTCCGGCCACGTCGGAGCCCGAGCCCGGCTCGCTGAAGAGCTGGCACCAGATCTCCTCGCAGGTGAACAGCGGGCGGAGGTAGCGGCGGCGCTGGGCGTCGGTGCCGTGTGTCAGCACGGTGGGAGCCCCCATGCCGTAGCCGATCACGTTGCGTTCCGCCTCGTTGGGGGCGCCGGCGAGCCGCAGTTCGCGCTCGACCACACCCTGGAGCTCCTGGCGCAGGCCGAGGCCCCCGAGGCCTTCGGGGAACCACACCCAGGCCAAGCCGGCATCGAAGCGGGCGCCCAGGAATTCGGTGGCCGTGGTGCGGGCCGGGTCGTGCGCGGCCAGCAGGTCGGCCACGCGGGCACGGACCTGGTCCTCGGCGGTCGCTCGGTCGTCGGTGACGGTCACGTCGACACACCATAGGCCGAGACCGGCGGACGGCGGCCGGCCCACGGGCGGGCCTGCTCGAGCTGCGCGCTGACCGACAGCAACAGGTCCTCGCGTCCCGACGCGGCGACGAGCTGTACTCCGACGGGGAGACCCTCGTTGCTCCAGTGCATCGGCAGCGAGGCCGCCGGCTGCCCGGTCACGTTGAACGGCGCCGTGAAAGCCGCCACCGTCGCCGAGCGGATCACGCCGGCCAACGGATTGTCGGGGGTCGACCCGAACTGGCCCAGCGTGGGCGGGAGCTCGGGGATAGTGGGGGTGACGAGGAGGTCGAAGCCGTCGACGTCCCACCACGAGCACACCGCCCGGGCGAAGCGTTGGAGGCCTTGCACGGCCAATACGTAGCGGCCGGGCGTCACCGTGCGCGAGATCTCGGCCAGGGCCCACATGGCCGCCTCGCAGCCCGATTCGTCGACGGGCCGGCCGATGCGCCGGGCCGTGTCTTCCAGGCACCATTCGGCGAAGGCGGCGTACACGGTGATGAAGTCCATCTGGTACTGCGGGTCCACCAGCGAGGCGGGCCAGGTGTCCTCCACCTGGTGGCCCAGTTCGGCCAGCAGCTCGCCGGTGGCCCGGGTGGCCGCACGGCACTGCTCGTCGACGTCGAACTCGCCGGCTGGGTCGCGGTCGAGCACTCCGACGCGCAGTCTCCCGGGCTCGGCCCCGACCGCGGTGGCAAAGGGTTGGAGTGGCGGAGTCGCGGTGTAGGGGTCGCCGGGCATGGCGCCGGCCAGCACGTCGAGCACGGCAGCCGAGTCGCGCACGGTATGGGTGACCACGTGCTCGGCGTCCAGGCCTTCCCACACCTCGCCGTAATCGGGGCCGAGCGAGATCCGGCCCCGGCTGGGCTTGAGCCCGTACAGCCCGCACTCGCTGGCCGGGATGCGGATCGAGCCCCCGCCGTCGTTGGCATGACCGAGCGCCACCATGCCCGATGCCACCGCGGCAGCTGATCCACCACTCGACCCGCCTGTCGACCGCGTCGTGTCCCACGGGTTCCGGGTGGGGCCGTAGGCCTCGGGTTCGGTGGTGGGCACGAGGCCCATCTCGGGGACATTGGTGCGGCCCACGAACACGAAGCCGGCGGCGCGCAGCTTGGCCACGAGATAGGTGTCGTCGGGCGCGGTCCAGCGCAGGTCGCGCAGGATCTTCATGCCCTCGTGGTAGGGGTCGCCGGCGCTGTGCGCGTTGAGGTCCTTGAGCACGATCGGTACGCCGCGGAACGGGCCGTCGGGGAGTCCCGCCTCGACCTGGGCCAGAGCCTTCTTGTCGAGACGGTGGATCACCGCGTTGAGCTCGGGGTCGATCCGGTCGATGCGCTCGAGCGCGGCGCCGACGAGCTCTTCCGGTGAGCAGTCCCCGCGGCGGACCGCCTCGGCTTGGCCTACGGCGTCGAGATCGATGGCGTCGGTCATGGCCGGGAACGGTAGGCGACCCGCGCCGGACGGTGCTGGCCGGGCTTGCGCCCCGGCGGTTACGGTGCAGCCATGACGACGGCCACCACCGAGCACGACGAGGCGCCCACCACCTCCGCGCCCTCACCGGAAGAGCAGCGGGTGCTGGCGGCCAAGATCGCCGGCGGGTTCGTGATCGGGTTCATCATGTCGGGGATCGTCGGGCCGATCGTGCTGGCCATCTTCGTGGGACTCGTCACCGGGCACACCTGAGCCACTGCGGGTGCGGGGCGAGGCGGGCCGCCGGTAACGGAGCTGTCACGCGATTCGGGTCGTGGACGAACCGGCCGGTACGCTGGTTCCCGCCGGGGGGCACGGCACACGGAGGCGGACGTGACCCCTGCACCATTCGATGCGCGGCTCTCGCGTCGCGCCCTGCTGCGCGCTGGTGCTGTAGCCGGCCTGGCCGCGGCGGGCACGGCCGGCCTGCGCCCGGCGGCCAGCCACCTGTTGACAGTGGCCGGCGCCCCGCTGCGACTCCCCGATTCGCTACCGGATCCTTCGCGCGCCGCGGGCACTCCCGACGCCACGATGCCGTTCGATCATGTCGTCGTGGTCATGATGGAGAACCACTCGTTCGACAACTTCCTGGGCTCGCTGTCTCTCGTGCGCCCGGACGTCGTCGGCCAGTTCTCCTATCGGAGCGGCAAGCCCACCTACACGAACCTCGACGCCCAGGGCAACACCGTCGAGCCGTGGCACCGCACGACGACATGTCAGACCGGCGGGGAGAGCCAGAGCTGGACGACGTCGCACCGCTCGATGTTCTGGACCTACGGAGATCGAACCGACAGCGAGTACTCGTCCACGTCCTACGACCCGGCTTCGTACGACTGGAAGAGGCCGCCCTCCCAGGTGCCGCTGCGCCGCCCCGGCATGGAGGGGTTCGTCTTGGCCAACGGCGGCCCCGACTGCATGGCCTACTGGACCGCGGCCGAGCTGCCCTTCACGCACTCGATGGCGCAAGCGTTCTGTATCGCCAACTTCTGGTTCTGCTCGGTCCCGGCGCAGACCTATCCCAACCGTCGGTTCCTCTATGCCGGCACCGCCTTCGGGGACATCTCGACCGACAACAGCACGATCTTCGTGCCCTCCAACGAGCCGCCCATCGCCGCCCCGCCGCCCAACGGCACGATCTTCGATCGCCTGAGCCACTTCGGCGTGCCCTGGCGCAATTACTTCTACGACCTGCCCAACCCCGGGATCATCCCGACCACGGTGGAGAAGTACCCGGATCACTTCGTGCCGCTGACCGCGTTCTTCGCCGACTGCGCGGCGGGGACGCTGCCGGCCGTGAGTTTCGTGGACCCCGAGTCGGGTGTGGTGGGCGTCGCCACCGGCGAGGCCGCCGGGTTGCCTGTCGCCGGCGGGCTCCCGCCCGTACAGAGCGTGAACAGCTTCGGCCAGACGGTGGACGGCGACGAGGAAGGCCCGGCCGACATGGCCTACGGCGAGGCGTTCGTGTCCAAGGTGGTCGACGCCGTGTTGCAGTCCCCGGCCTGGGGCCGCACCCTGCTCATCTGGACCTTCGACGAGCATGGCGGGTACGCCGATCATGTGCCGCCCCCGCCGGCCATCCCGCCCGACGGCATCCTCCCCGAACTGGGCAGCGGGGACTTCGCCGGCGCCTACGACGTCCACGGGCCGCGGGTACCGGCCGTGGTGGTCTCCCCGTACTCGAAGCCGGGGGGCGTGTCGAACACCGTCTACGACCACACCTCGGTGCTGGCCACCATCGAGGCGAAGTGGAACCTGCCCGCCTGCACCTACCGCGACGCCAACGCCTCGACGGTGATCGACTGTCTGCAGACGACGCCCGCCTTGCTCGACCCGCCCGTCCTGGCGCCCGCCGCCCGGCCCCTGCCCGGGGGCCTCGAGTGCTCCAGCCCCGTCCCTCAGGCGGGGGCGCTGCCGTGACGACCCGACCGTCACCTTCGGTGCACTGACACGGCGTAGTCGCCACCGTCGATGAACGGTTGGCGGTCCCAGGTGGCCCAACGCTCGTCGAGGGCCAACCCCGCGTCCTGGCAGGCGGCGTCGTAGTCGTCGAGGCCGTACCCAGAGTCGCCTCGGAATCCCGCGCCGTACCCCCTGTCCAGTTGGAACCCGGCGACCAATGCGCCGCCCGGGCCCACATGCGCGGCACAGGCGCGAACGAGCGCCCGGCGATCTTCGACCGGACAGAACAGCGGGACGTTCCCGGCCATCACCACGACATCGAACACACGGCCGAGGGCGAGCGTGGCGAGGTCGGCTTCGACCCATGTGAGGGCGGGCGCCCTCCGGCGGGCTTCGGCGATCATGGACGGGTCGACGTCGACCCCGATGACTTCGATGTCGTGGCGGGCCAGCTCGATGGCCACCCGCCCCGATCCGCACCCGGCGTCGAGGACCGACACCGGGCTCAGGGAGCGGACGAAGGTGGCCTCGCCGTGGACGTCCACCCCCTGTTCGGCCAGCGCATCGAACCGCGCCTGATACGCCCCCCCGTCGAACCTGCTCATCGGGAACATTTAAGCGGTTGGCCCCGCCGAATCCCGCGGGTCAGGGCCGAGGCTCGTCGTGAACGCGACGAGGGCACGACACTAGGGTCGGCTCCATGCAACCGGGCCCGAGCGGCCTACCGCCTTCGGGGAGCTCACGACCCACTCTGGTCGGAGATCGCTTCATGGCGGTCACGGGTCACCCGCTCACCGTGCAGGTGGCCGGCCAGGTCCTGGAAGCCGGCGGGAACGCCATCGACGCCGGGGTAGCCGCGGCGCTCGCCACCAACGTGGTGCAGGTCGACATGTGCAACCTCGGAGGGATCGCACCCATCCTCATCCGGCCGGCGGGCGCCAATGACGTGGTGAGCGTGGCCGGGGTCGGGCGCTGGTCGTCCACGGCGACGGTAGAGGTGTACGTCGAGCGCAACGGGGCGGAGATGCCGCCGGGCTGTGCCCCGTGCATCGTGCCCGGCGCCCTGGCCGGATGGTTGTCGGCGCTCGACGCCTTCGGCACCTGGTCGTTGGCCGACGTGGCCGCCCCCGCGGTGGAGCTGGCCACCCAAGGGTTCGTCCTCGACGCCACGGTCGCCACGGCCCTCGATCTGTTCGCCTGGGTCTACGAGAACTGGCCCTCGTCGGCGGCGATCTATTGCCCCGATGGACGGCGGGCCCAGGCGGGGGACCGGCTCGTGCAGTCGGATCTCGGGCGGCTGCTCGTGCACTTGATCGACGCCGAGAAGGCCGCGCGGTCGAGCCATGCTGGTTCTGCCCCCGCCGACCGGCGCCGCGCCGGCATCGACGCGGCGCGCCGCGCTTTCTACGAAGGCGACGTGGCCCGGACGATGGCCGAGTTCGTCACCGCCCAGGGCGGCTTCCTCACCGTCGACGACCTGGCCGCGTTCCGGGCCGAGGTCGCCCCGGCCCCGGGCCGCTCGTTCCCTGGGTTCGGACAGCTCACCGTGCACACCACGCCGTCCCAATGGTCACAGGGCCCGGCGCTCCTCCAAGCGCTCGCCATCCTCGAGCGCTTCGACCTGGCGGCGCTCGGGCACAACTCGAGTGCCTATCTGCACCACGTGGTGGAGGCGGTGAAGCTCGCCTTCTCCGACCGCGAGCGCTACTACGGCGACGCCATGCAGGCCGACATGGCCTTTCTCCTTTCGGACGACCACGCCGCCGAATTGGCCGCGTTGATCCGGCCCGACGCGGTGCTGCCCGACCTGTTCACCCTTCGCCACGAAGCCGACCAGGTGCACTCGACCACTCAGGTCGCTGTGGTCGACAGCCACGGGAACGCCTTCGCCACCGCTCCGAGCGACCCGCTGGCCATGAGCCCGGTGGTGCCCGGCATCGGCGTCATCGTGTCGGCCCGCGGTGTCCAGAGCCGGACCACGCCTGGTCACCCTGCCTGCCTGGGCCCCGGCCGGCGTCCCCGCGTGACTCCGTCGCCCGCCATTGCGCTCGACGACGACGGCCGGGTGTGGCCGGTCACCTGCCCGGGTGGCGACATGATCGTGCAAGCGATGCTCCAGTCGCTGCTCAATGTGGCCGTGTTCGGGATGACGGAGCAGCAAGCGGTGGAGGCGCCCCGCGCCGTCTCGTTCGCGTTCCCCAATTCCTTCTATCCCCACGGACAGCTCGACAACGTGGTGGCGGTGGAGAGCCGCGTGCCCGAGTCCACCCTCGAGGAGCTGGACGCGCTGGGCCACGACGTCCGCACGTGGCCGCCGTACGAGTTCGAGGCCGGGTCGGTCGGCATGATCCGGCAGTGTCCTCCCACCGGAGGAGGCGAGCGCCCCATGTTGCGGGCCGGTGCCGATCCCCGGCGGGCGGCCTACGCACTCGGCCGCTGACGTGAGCGCCCGCGTCAAGAACCTGGGCACGCCCGACGACACGGTCAGGTTCTCGGGGATCGTGCAGAGCACGATCGAGCTGGGGGACCTCACCGTGGCCCGGACGGTCCTGGAGCCGGGCTGGCGCTGGGCCAACGACGTGCGTCCCACCGTCGGCGGCGAGTGGTGCCAGGCGCGCCACGTCGGGACCGTGCTGTCCGGGGCCTTCGCCGTGGAGTTCCCCGACGGCACACGGACCGATCTCCATGCCGGAGACGTGTACGACATCCCGCCCGGCCACGACGGCTACACGGTCGGTGACGAGGCATGCACGATCATCGAATGGGCGGGCACCCGCGCTTTCTCCGGGTTCCGCCTCGGCACCGCCCGGCGGCAACTGGTCACGTTGCTCCTCACCGACGTGGTGGACTCGACGTCGACGGTCCGCCAGCTCGGTGACGCCGCCTGGCGCGACGTGCTGTCGTCCCATTTCGAGATGGTCCGGGGGCAACTCCAGGCCTTCGGCGGCCGGGAGATCAACACCACCGGCGACGGGCTGCTGGCCACCTTCGACGCCCCGGCCCAGGCGTTGCGGTGCGCAGCGTCGATCTTCGAACGGTCGGGAACCCTCCTGGTCCGGGCCGGCGTCCACGTCGGCGAAGTCGAGCCCGTTGGTGACGATGTGCGCGGCGCCGCCGTACACGAGGTTGCCCGGATTGCCGGCGAGGCACAGGCGGGCGAGGTCCTCGTCTCCGAGACGACCAAGGTGCTCGCCGCCGGTCTGGCGTTCGACGAGCGGGGCGTGCGGGACCTGAAGGGGATCGGCCCGGTGTCGCTCTATGCCTTGCGGGTGGCCGAAGCCTGAGACGCCACGCCGCGCCGGCGCAGACCCAAGCCGGTGAGGAACAGGCCGACGCCGCTCGTGAGGAGCATGTAGGGGCCCGAGCCGGCGAAGGGTTCGCCCGTGGGCACAGTAGTGGCGCCGGGGATCTGGTGGGCCACCGAGGCAACCGTGGTGGGCGTGGTGCTGGGCACCGTCGTCGTCGTGGCGGAGGGGACGGCGAAGTTCGCCGTGTTGGCCGACTTCGGCAGCCCGTTGAGTCCCGTTCCGGTGGCGGTGAGGTAGTAGGTCCCAGGCGACAAGGCCGGGATCGTCACCGATCCCAACACGGAGCCTGACCCGTCGGCGGCCAAGGTGCCCATCAGCGTGCCCGTGACGTGCGGGCGCGCGCCGGGCGACGGACCCGAGGTTACGTAGACGTGCAAGTCAGAGCCGGGGACGAGGTTCGTTCCGCTCACCGGGACCGTGGCGCCACGTGGGTCTTGACCCGTGCTGAAACTGGGCAGTGTGATCGTGAGGTGAGCGGGTGGGGGTGGGGCAATGGCCACCGCGCACGGATTGGAGCCGACCCCGATGGTGGCCAGTGGGAGATCAGTGGCGGCGTCGAGGACCTCGACAGTGTCGTTGAAGAAGTTGGTGACATAGACCTTGGTGGAATCAGCGGACACGGCAATGGCGTCCGGCTGACTCCAGGATCCCGCCGTGGAAGTCGAGGCGGTGTTGGTAGTGGTGTCGAGGACGTCGATGCCCATGAGGAACTGGTCGGCGGCGAACACGGTGGACCCATCCGGCGCAATGGCGATCCCCTCGGGGGTTGAGCCCACCGTGAGTGACGCCACGGCCAACGTCGCCGTGTTGACGACCGTGAAGCCGGAGTCGAGGTTCGATGATGTGATGTAGGCCGTGGATCCGTCGGGCGACAGGACGATGCCCCAGGTTCCGTCCGGGACGTGGGGGTTGGCGACCACGGCATGGGTCGCCGTATCGATGACCACGAGCTCATTGGCGTTGATGTCGCCGACGTAGAGCCGGGTGCCGTCCGGGCTCACCGCGGCGCCTCGCAGGCTCCCGCTGGGTACCACGATAGGTGTTCCGGCGACGTTCGTGGAGGTGTCGATGGCGGTGACGGTGCCATCGTCGGCCACGACATATGCGGTAGCGCCGTCGGGGCTGAAGGCGGTGTCGTAAGGGCCGTTGCCCGTGGCCACGTGGGCGATGATGGAGTTGGTAGCAGTGTCCACGACTGCCACGTCAGCCGCGGTCTGCTCGCTGACGTACAGCCGCGAGCCATCGGGACTGACGGTGTCGCGCACGGGGAAGGCGAAGCCGGGGATGGTGTCGACGACAGCGCCCGTGGGGATGTCGATCACCGACACCGAGCCTCCCGTGAAGTTGGTGACGTAGGCGAACGGGCCAGTAGCAGTGCCCGACGCGGGAGAGGCGGTGGCCAGCAACAGCGCGCCGGCGGCGGCCAGCGACCCGCCGAGGAGGAGGAGCAGTCCCGGCGCGGCGGCTGCGATCCGGCGCCCGGTCAGTCGGGCCATTCGGGACGGGGACATCACGGCCTTTCCGCTCAGCCATGCGCTCCCTGGTGCATGGCGATATCACCGGTGCACGAGAAGGCGGGTCGGCTCAATCGTGGCGCGCCGAAATCTCTGTCCGTTGGATGCTCAGGCCAATGAGTCGTCGCCCGCCTCGAGGTTGTCGAGGACCCACGTCGGTGGTCGGGCGGTGAACCCGTCGTCGGGCCACAGCATCCAGCCGGAGGCGGCCAGCGCGCCGCCGTCGGGATGGAGGGTCGTCCCCGTGATGTACGACGACAGCTCCGAGGCGAGGAAGAGCACGCAGTTTCCCACGTCCTCGACGCGACCCTTGCGCCCGAGGGGGATGGTCAGAGCGTCGCCGGCGTCGGACATGCGCCGCGCCGCCACCGCGGCGGCCGAGCCCGCGGTCGACGCCACCGACGTGAGCCCCGGGGTGGGGATGAAGTCGGGGGCGATGCAATTGATGCGGATGCCGTGGTGCCCGAGCTCCACGGCCAGCGTGCTCGTCAGGTGGGTGACGGCGGCCTTCATGGCCGCGTACACCGCGTAGCCCG
>Ga0070731_10003311_pt1 | contig 14640 bp, 10 predicted proteins | sample Coa_R1_2_FD_66448 | JGI IMG/M metagenome (GOLD analysis project Ga0070731, IMG submission 66448) | Surface soil microbial communities from Centralia Pennsylvania, which are recovering from an underground coalmine fire - Coalmine... | ecosystem: Environmental > Terrestrial > Soil > Unclassified ... | reverse complement strand
GGAGGTTACGGAACAGCGTCTTACGGCGTTCCGCTTCCTTTATTTTCTTCGTAGCCCGGATTGAACGCAGTGAAATCCGGGAGCGGCCTTGAAGCTTTTCGATCGTCCCCGGATTTCGCGTTGCTCAATCCGGGCTACGGCTGAGGACCCAACCGTGATGAAGCCGGTCTCAACCACCACCGGCTTTATCTGACGAAGGTCGGGTTCTGAGGCGAGCTTTGGTTTGTTCGCTAGATCATGACTCGGACGCAAACGCGTCGCGAGAACGAAACGGCATGTCCTCAGGCTGCGGCGGCCTTGCCCTTTGGCTGCACCGTGTTGGTGTAGTCGCGCATCAATTGCGCGGTGATGCGCGCAGGAGTGAACGTCCAGTTGGCAATCTCGGAAACCGCCGTGATCTCGGCCGCGGTGCCGGTGATGAAGCACTCAGAGAAGCTGCCGAGCTCGTCAGGCATGATGCGCCGCTCGATCACCTCGATGCCATTCTGCTTCGCCAGATTGAGCGCAGTAGCCCGCGTGATGCCGGAGAGGAAGCAGTCGGCGATCGGCGTGTGGATCTTGCCGTCCTTGACGAAGAAGATGTTGGCGCCGGTGCACTCGGCGACGCGGCCCTGCCAGTCAAGCATCATGGCGTCGGCGTAACCGCGCTGTTCGGCGCGATGCTTGGAGATGGTGCAGATCATGTAGAGGCCAGCCGCCTTGGCGAGGCAGGGCGCAGTCTTCGGATCCGGCCGCCGATACTCAGCGAGATCGAGGCGGATGCCTTTCAAGCGCTGCGCCGGGTCGAAGTAGCTCGGCCATTCCCACGTGGCGATGGCGAGGTGGATTTTGTTTTGCTGCGCCGAGACGCCGAGCGCTTCCGAGCCGCGCCAGGCGATCGGCCGCACATACGCGTCCTTTTGATTGTTCTTGTCGAGGACGAGCTGCTTGGCCGCGTCGATCTCCGCCACCGAGTAGGGGATCTCGAAGTCGAGGATCTTGGCGGAATTCTTCAGCCGCTCGGAGTGCTTGGTGCCCTCGAAGATCACGCCGCCGTAAGCGCGTTCGCCCTCGAACACGCTGCTCGCGTAATGCAAGCCGTGAGTGAGCACGCTGATCTTGCAGTCGATGGTCGGTATCAGCTTGCCGTCAAACCAGATGAGGTCGGAACGTTGATCGAAGGGCACGGCCATGGCCATTGCCTCCCTTATGGGGTCCGTTCCTGCCCAGAAATTATCGAAATTCTGGGACTTTTGCGTCGGGACGGGACTCCCGGTATGGTTTCACACGCCCCACACGAACACCATTCGGGTGGTGGGAGGGGCGAGATGCCGTCGTGATAACGCGTCTTTGTGTTAACAACCAACCCGAAATATGTCAATAGTGCTGACATAAATGGCGGACATCAGCGTCACCACTCCAGCGAAATCCCGCGCCGCGGCCGCTATCGAGCGCGCGGCGCCGGCGGCTGAACCCTGCTGGGACCTCATCGAACTCCTGTTCTTTGCCTACCGCGACTTCGTCGGCGATCCAGACGAAGTGTTGGCCAAGCTTGCGTTCGGGCGCGCGCACCATCGGGTTCTGCATTTCGTCAACCGCAATCCCGGCATGAAGGTTGCCGAGCTCCTCGACGTTCTCAAGATCACCAAACAATCGCTTGGCCGCGTGCTCAAGCAGCTCATTGACGACGGCTATGTGGTGCAGCGCGAAGGCGAGAATGATCGGCGGCAGCGGCTTCTTTACGTGACGCCGGCGGGCGAGACTTTGGCGATGGAGCTCGCCGGCTTGCAGACGAGTCGCATCGCGGCGGTGCTTGCCGAGCTTGGACCCGGTGGACGTGAAGCCGCGCGGAGCTTCCTTGCCGGGATGATCAACGGCGGCGATCGCGATCAGGTGCTGCGCATGATCGCGCATGCGGATCGCAGGCGTCCGCGCTCCCGAGACGGCGCCTCATGACCGCGGCGGCGCCGGCAAAGCCTGCCGACGACGCGCCGCACCTGCTCGTCGTCGACGACGACCGCCGCATCCGCGCGCTGCTCTCGCGCTTTTTGCTGGGGGAGGGGTATCGTGTTTCGACGGCCGAGACCGCTGCCGATGCGCGCGCCAAGCTTGAGGGGCTGAAGTTCGATCTCCTCATCCTCGACGTCATGATGCCGGGCGAGAGCGGATTCGATTTCGCCCGCTCCATCCGCACCGGATCGGCGGTGCCGATCCTGATGCTCACGGCGCGCGACGAAAAGGAGAGCCGCATCAGGGGACTCGAACTCGGCGCCGACGACTATCTGGCCAAGCCGTTCGAGCCGCGCGAGCTGTCGCTGCGCGTCGCCAATATTCTCAAGCGTACCCAGCCGCCGCGCGCAGCGGCGCTGTCGTCGGTGCGCTTCGGTCCGTTCGTCTTCCAAATGGCGAGCGGAGAGTTGCGTCGCGGCGAGGAGGCGATCCGCCTCACCGAGCGCGAGTGCGAGATGCTGCGCGTATTGGCGACCAACGTCGGCGAGACCGTGCCGCGCCAAGCGCTCGCCGGCAACGGCGAGGCTGTCAGCGAGCGCACCGTGGACGTGCAGGTGAACAGACTGAGGCGCAAAATCGAGATTGACCCGGCCAACCCGCTGATCGTGCAAACCGTGCGCGGCATCGGCTACCGGCTGGTCACGTCAGCGGTGCAATGACCAGTTTCGACCAGGGCCTGGGGCATTTGCGCACTGCCGCCGGGCATTTGGCGGCTGCTGCGGCCGCCATGCGGCGCGTAACCGCGTCCATCGCCGGACCTATATCGGACCCCTGGATTCGCTTTGTCCAAAGGCTCAAGGCGCTCACGCCGACCGGCCTTTATGCGCGCTCGCTCTTGATCATCATTCTGCCCATGGTGATCGCGCAGTCGGTCGTTGCTCTGATGTTCATGGAGCGGCACTGGGACCTGGTCACCAAATATCTGGCTTCGGCGGTCACGCAGGAAATCGCGACCCTTATCGACGTCTACAAGACCTACCCGCAAGGCGCTGACCGCTCGCAGTTGCGCCGCATCGCCCAAGACCGGCTGGGCCTCAGCGTCGATTTTCTACCGGAGACCGAGCTGCCCCCGCCGAGTCCCAAGCCGTTCTTTTCCGAGCTCGATGTGGCGCTGTCCGATCAAATTCGCCGGCAAATCGGTTTGCCGTTCTGGATCGACACCGTGGGGCGCTCGTCCATCGTGGAAATCCGCATCAAGCTCGATGACACGATCATGCGCGTGTTTGCCCGCCGCGCCGACGTCTACGATCCGAATTCGTGGATGTTTCTGATGTGGATGGTGGCGACCTCGCTCATCGTGCTCACTGTCGCCATCCTGTTTCTGCGCAACCAGATCCGGCCGATCGTGCGGCTCGCCAACGCCGCCGAGGCGTTTGGTAAAGGCCGGGAAGTCTCGAACTTCCGGCCGCGCGGCGCGCGTGAGGTACGCCGCGCCGCCGCGGCGTTCCTGGAGATGAAAGCGCGCGTTGAACGCTCGATCGAGCAGCGCACCACCATGCTGGCCGGCGTATCGCACGATTTGCGCACGATCCTCACGCGCTTCAAGCTGGAGCTGGCGCTGCTCGGCGACAGCCCCGAGGTCGACGCGATCAAAAAGGATGTCGACGAGATGGCGGCGATGTTGGAGGCGTATCTGTCGTTCGCGCGCGGTGATACCGGCGAGCAATCGGCGCCTACCGACACCGCGGCGTTGCTCGATGAGCTTAAGGCCGACATGGAGCGCAATGGGCACGAACTCAAAGTCGCATTCTATGGCCCGCCCGTGGTGACGGTGCGTCCGGCCGCCTTCAAGCGCTGCCTGGCCAACCTCGTCTCCAATGCCGTACGCTTCGCCTCGAATGTCTCGATCACCGGCCACCGCGACCATCGCTGGCTTACGGTGACGGTCGATGACGATGGGCCCGGCATTCCCGCGGCGATGCGCGAGGATGTGTTCAAGCCGTTTCTGCGGCTCGACGACGCGCGCAATCAGGATCAGGGCGGCACCGGATTGGGGTTGGCGATCGCGCGCGATATCGCGCGCTCTCATGGGGGCGACATCGCGCTGGGCGACTCTCAGCTCGGGGGTTTGCGAGCGACCGTGAGGGTGCCGGTCTAGCGACTTGAATCCGCGAACGACGTTCCTATGTCGCAGCCGATTGCTGCCGGGAGATGACTATGGCCGTGACGGAAGAAGCAAAATCGGAGAGCCGGCCGTTCGAGGCCGATGTCGCCAAGCTGCTGCAGCTCATGGTGCACTCGGTTTATTCCGACAAGTCGGTATTTCTGCGCGAACTGATCGCCAATGCCGCGGACGCCTGCGAGCGCCTCCGCTACGAGGCGATCGCCAATCCGGCCCTGCTCGGCGATGACGTAAAGCCGCGCATCATTCTTTCCGTCGACGCCGACAAGCGGACCCTCGCGGTCGAAGACAACGGCATCGGCATGTCACGCGAGGAGATGGTCGAGGCGCTCGGTACGATCGCGCGCTCAGGTACCAAGGCCTTTCTCGATCGCATCGCGGCAACGGAAGCCGGGAAGGGAAGCGATGGCGGGGCCGAGGTCGCGCCCGGCGACAGCAATGCGTTCATTGGCCGCTTCGGCGTGGGTTTCTATTCGGCGTTCATGGTCGCCGAGCGGGTCGACGTGCTGTCGCATCGCGCGGGCACGGACACGTCGTGGCTTTGGTCATCGGACGGGCAGGGGACTTTCACCGTCACCGCCGTGCCCGCTGACGCGATCCGCCGCGGAACGCGGGTCATCCTCCATCTATTGGAGGACGCGAAGTCCTACACCGAACGGGCGACGCTGGAACGACTGGTCAAGGCGCAATCGGGCCACGTGCCGGTACCGATTGCGATTATTGACAAGCCAGGCGCCGACCCTGCCGAGATCACCGACGGTGCTGCATTATGGACGAAACCGAAATCGGAGATTACGCATGGAGATTATACGGATTTTTATCGCAGCATTGCGGGTCAGTTCGACGACCCGGCGCTGACCATCCATTTTCGTGCCGAGGGCCGGCAGGACTATACGACGCTCTTCTTTGTCCCCGGTTCGCGGCCCTTTGATCTGTTCGATCCTGATCGCAAGGGACGCATCAAGCTCTACGTCAAACGTGTCTTCATTACCGACGATGCGGATATCCTGCCGCGTTATCTGCGTTTCGTTCGCGGACTGGTCGACAGTGCCGACCTGCCGCTTAATGTCTCCCGCGAAAAAATTCAGGAGAGCCCACTCCTGGCGGCGATCAGAAAGGGCGCGACCGGCCGCGTCCTGTCCGAGCTCGAACGCCTCGCCGAGAAGGAGCCGGTGGCTTACGCCAAGATCTGGGAGACGTTCGGCGCCGTCTTGAAAGAAGGGATCTACGAGGATTTCGAGCGCCGCGACGCGCTGCTGGCGCTGGCGCGTTTCAAGACGACAGCTTCGGCCGACGCATGGCGCAGTCTGAAGGACTATGCGGGCGCGCTGAAGCCCAATCAGACGGCGATCTATTATCTCGCCGGCGACGATATGGAGCGCCTCAAATCTTCACCGCAACTGGAGGGTTTTCGTGTCCGCGGCATCGAAGTTCTGCTGCTGCCCGATCCAGTCGACAGCTTTTGGGTGATGCCGGGCGTCTCATTTGACGGCAAGCCGTTCAAGTCGGTGACGCAGGGGGCGGCGGACTTGGCGGCCATTGCGCGTACCGACGCCAAAGAGGAGCCGCAGCAGGAAGCTGCGCCCTCGGTCAAGATCTTCGTGGCTTTCCTGAAGTCCATCCTGGGCGAGGCGGTCTCCGACGTGCGCATGTCGGACCGGCTCACCGACAGCGCGGTCTGCCTGGTCGCGCCGGACAGCGGGCCCGACCGCGCTCTCGAAAAAATTCTCGCCAGTGCCGGCCGGCTGCCATCGGCGGCCAAGCCAATCCTCGAAGTCAACCCGCGGCACGAATTAGTCGCAGCACTGGCAGCGCTTGGCGATGGTGATCGTGCGTTCAAGGAGGACGCGGCGCATCTGCTCTTCGACGAGGCGCGCGTTCTCGACGGCGAACGTCCGGCCGATGCGCGATTGTTTTCCGATCGGCTCGCGCGGGTGCTCGAGCGCGGTCTGCGGCCCAGCGCGAGCTGACCAGTGGCCCTCCTCTATCTTTGGATTATTCCGCCGGAGTGACCGGGATGCGTTGCGGCGCCAGTTCAGGCGAAATGGGTGGCGACGTGCCGGTGCGGCCGGAGCTGGCCGGTGTCCCGCGCTTCCCACCGCGCATTCGCACGTAGATCTGAGTGCCGATCAGAATAGCGCACAGCGCGACAAAGACCGCGCTGATCGGCCTTGTCACGAATACGCTGATGTCGCCGCGCGCAATCAGCATCGCGCGGCGGAAGTTCTCCTCAAAGCGCGGTCCAAGCACGAAGCCGAGCAGGATCGGTGCGGGATGGAAGCCGAGGCGCAGCAGCAAATAGCCGAAAGCGCCGATGACGACGACTTCGCCGACTTGGAAGAAATCGTTGTTGGCGGCGTAGACGCCGATGCAGACGAAGAACATCGCGCTTGGATAGAGATATTTGTACGGGATCGCCAACATCTTCACCCAGACGCCAATCAGCGGCACGTTGAGCAGCACGAGGAGGATGTTGCCGATCCAGAAGCTGGCAACCAGGCCCCAGAAGATGTCGGGATGCTGGGAGATCAGCTGCGGTCCGGGCACGATGCCTTGGATCATCAAGGCGCCGAGCAGGAGTGCCATCACGGCGTCGCCCGGGATACCAAGGCTCATGGTCGGGATGAAATCGCCCTGCACCGAGGAGTGGGTCGCGGCCTCGGGACAGACTACGCCCTCGATCAGGCCGGTACCGAATTTTTCTGAATCTACCCCAAAAAATCTCGCAAACTTCTTTATTCCCGCATAGGCGACGAAGGACGCGATCGTCGGTCCGGTGCCGGGAATGAGCGCGCATAAACTACCGGTGATGGTGCCAAGGAACATTGGGCCGGTGGCCCGTTTCAATTCAGCCTTGGTCGGCCGCATGTCCTTGAGGCGGACCTTGGCGTATTTGGTGTTGATCGGCGCGATTTGATTGACGCTGTTCATGAACTCGGCGATGCCGAAGAGGCCGAGGGCCAGCGCGATCAGTTCGATGCCGTCGTCGAGCTCAGTCATCCCGAAGGTGAAGCGCTCCGAACCGGTTTCAAGGTCGGTGCCGATGGAGCCAAGAAAGAGTCCGAGCACCGTCATGGCGACGCCCTTGAGCGGCGAGCCGCGCGCCAGCGTCGATCCGGCCAGCAAGCCCAGCAGCATCAGCGAACAGACTTCGGCCGGGCCAAATTGCAGCGCCGCCCTCACCAGAAGGGGCGACAGGAAGATCATTTCGGTGATGCCCCAGGACGCGCCGATGAACGAGGCGATGACGGTGAGCCCGAGCGCAACGCCACCACGTCCCTGCTTGGTCATCGGGAAGCCGTCAAGGCACGTCACCGCATGGGGCGGGTGACATGGCAAATTGAGCAGGATCGAGCAGATCGCGCCGCCGTACTGAGCGCCATACATGACGCCTGCGAGCATCAGGATGGCGCCGACCGGCTTCATGCCGAAGGTCAGCGGCAATAGGATCGAAATCGTTGCGAGCGGACCCATGCCCGGCAGCACGCCGACCATGTTGCCGACTAGAACGCCGACGAAGCACCACCACAGATTATGCGGTTCAAGCGCGACGCCGAACCCGTTCCACAGGTCCGAAAGTGCCGTCGAGATCAAAGGCCACCCCCCCAGGTGAAGATCGGCATCGGAACCTGTAGAAAATAAGAAAACAGGCCGACGCCAAAGACGGTGACGACGGTTGAAAGCACGAACGTGCTCAGCCACGTCGAAGTGCGGTCACCGAGCGCTGCGATGAAGACGCAAGCAAACGTACCGGGTGCCATGCCGAAGTAACGTCCGAACAGGATGAAGAATACCGGACTGAGCAGAATGCAGGACCAAGCCCACCATTGCGGGTTTTCCGGCAGAATACTTTCGTCCCGCTCGCCGCCATCCGATTGCGCGAGTGACGCGGCGGCGATGGCAATGCCAACGAGCACGAGAATGATGCCGAGTGCCGTCGGCATGAAGCCGGGACCCATGTGCATGAGCGTGCCGGCGCGATAGCCCGATCCCTTGAGAGCGACTCCCAAGCCGAGCAAGATCATCAAGCCGCCAGCGTAAAAGTCCCGCTTGCGCACAAGGTCGCGGAGAGGGCTGGTGGAAGGCTGCAACTATTTCCTCCCGGCCGTCTTCGTGGCCGTTACGTTTAAGCTTTCGCCCGCCTTCTTTCAGTCGCAACTACCGCAGATCGCAACAGGTTCTGTAGTGACGCGGTGTCGCGGGTATTAATTTCGCTCAGCGACGAGCCGCACATAGCATGGATAAAGCCAAGCTTTGGCGGGCGCGAAACGATACAATTCGCCGGGAACTCACGCAACTGCCATGTAAGTGTCATTTCGGCTTGCCGGCGGGGTGGTTGCATTTTTCCGTCGCTGCACTGTTAACCCCGCTTGGCTAAAGCGGTTCGCTTTTTTCGCTTAATGGCGTGAAGAGGTCTGGACTGTCGTTGCGTACATTGCCAACGCGTCGCGTGACCGGCCAAAAGGTCATTCCGCTGTGCGGATAGGGCTTTAGCACGCTTTTGAGGTCATTGCCGGAGGCCGCGGTCTCGCCCAACCAGGTCGCCCAGCAGTCGGGTGGGAGGAGTGCTGGCATGCGGTCATGCAGAGGCCTGAGGAACTCATTGGCCGGGGTGGTAACGATGGCAAAGGACTTGAGCGCTTGGCCGTCGGGCCCGTGCCAACAGTCCCACAGGCCGGCAAATGTCATCGGCCCGCGATTCTCGAGGCCTATTGCAAAGGGTTGCCTGTCTGAGTCGCGCCACTCGTAGTAACCGTCGGCGATGACGAGGCAGCGGCGGCCACCTTTCCAGGCGCCGCGAAAAGCCGGGCGGTTCTCGATGTCTTCGGCGCGCGCGTTGAAGGTCGAGTGGCCGATCTGATGTCCCTCGCCCAGGCGGGGACGAGTCCCCAGCGCATCAGGGTCAGGGTGCGTTGACGAAGATTTGAAATGACGACAGGAAGCTGCGAAGTCGGCGCCGCATTCCAGCGTGGCCGATAATCGCCGATTTCGTCGAAGTCGATCTTGAGATCGAGTTTTATTTCAGAAACGTCCTCAGGAAGTTTGGCGCGGCCGCACATGGCAAGGCTCCGGTGAGTGGGTTCAATGAAAATCCCGGCTGCGGATCGGGAGCGCAGCTTCGTCTGGTAGCGGGCCGCCGGAAAATTTCGGTGAGAAAAGATCTCCGCCCTCGCGCAGCCGATCGTCGCGCAACATTGGCAGCATGGCGGACAGGTCGACGAAACTTTCCGCCACCACGTGGATGACGAGACCGACGCGCTGTAGACGGCCACGCACCGCGAGGAAACGCGCTGTCATCACCATGCGGCGGTTCTTTTCGAAAACCTTGGGCCAGACGATGATGTTGGCCGGACCAGTTTCATCTTCGATGGTCAGAAAGACGACGCCTTTGGCCGTTCCTGGCCGCTGCCGTATCAGCACCAGGCCGGCAACGGTGACGGCGCAGTCTTGGGTCAGTTCCTCGCTGCGAAGTGCGGCGTTGCGGATGGTGCCGAGCGCGTCGAGACGGTTGCGGAAAAAACGCACGGGATGCTCTTTAAGTGACAGCCCGGTCGCGACGTAATCCTCGACGACGTGTTCGCTGAGCGGCATTTCGGGCAAGGTGACGACCTCCTCGGCAAACAGTTCGTCACCGAGATGCGGCGCCAGGAGCGGCAGCGGATTTTCGATTTTGACATTGGCGGCGCGTCGCGCGGTGTTGATGCCGATCACGTCGAGCCGGCGTGCGGCCCACAAGGCGGCGCGGCGATCTAAATCCAAAGAACGGAATGCATCAGCTTCGGCGAGCCGTTCGATGGTAAAGCGAGACACGCCAGCTATCGCGGCGAGCCGTTCGATCGAGGCAAAACCATTGCCGCGCGCGGCGATCAGTTTTTCCAGTTCCTTTTCGGCAAGGCCGCCGATCAAACGGAAGCCAAGCCGTACCGCATGTTTGCCGTGCTCGGCGGTCTCAAGCGTGCAATCCCAGCCGCTATAGTTCACATCAGCGGGGCGAACCTCTACGCCGTGTGCACGCGCATCGCGCACGAGTTGCGCCGGTTGGTAGAAGCCCATCGGCTGGCTGTTGAGAATGGCGGTGCAAAATACGTCTGGATAGTGGCATTTGATCCACGCCGAGGCATAAACAAGAAGCGCGAAGCTTGCCGCGTGGCTTTCGGGAAAGCCGTATTCGCCAAAACCTTTGATCTGATCGAAGCAGCGTTCGGCAAAGGCGCGGTCATAGCCGCGGCGCACCATGCCGTCGATGAATTTGTCTTCGAAGAGATGAACGGTGCCGTTGTGGCGAAAGGTCGCCATGGCGCGGCGAAGACCGTCGGCCTCGTCTGGAGTGAATTTCGCTGCCTCGATGGCGATCTGCATCGCCTGTTCCTGGAACAGCGGCACACCCAGTGTTCTTTTCAGGACGTTTTCGAGCTCGTTGGCGGGGCCTTCCGCCGGATTGGGCGACGGATAATTTTCGGGGTCAATCTTGTCGCGCCGGCGCAGATAGGGGTGCACCATGTCGCCCTGGATCGGACCGGGCCGCACGATCGCAACTTCAATGACGAGATCATAGAAACATTGCGGCTTGAGCCGCGGCAGCATCGACATTTGCGCGCGGCTTTCGACCTGGAACACGCCGATGGAATCGGCGCGTGACAGCATTTCGTAGACCGCGGGCGCGTCGTCAGTCCCGTCCTTGGGAATGCCGGCAAGCGAATAGTCCTTGCCATAGTGCATCCTCAAAAGATCGAGTCCGCGCTTGAGGCAGCTCAGCATGCCGAGTGCGAGCACATCGACCTTCATCAGGCCAACTGTGTCGATGTCGTCTTTGTCCCATTCGATGAAGGTGCGATCGACCATGGTCGCATTGCCGATCGGCACTGTCTCGTGGAGCGGTCCGCGTGTGAGAACGAAGCCGCCAACGTGCTGGGACAGATGGCGCGGAAAGCCGGTCAGTTCATTGGCGAGGCTGACGGCCTGGCGGATTGCCGGATTGGCGGGGTCGAGTCCGGCCTGGCGGATGTGCTCGTCAGGTAGTTCGTCGCCGGAACCCCATACTGTCTTGGCGAGCGCCGCAGTGACGTCTTCCGTCAATCCCATGGCCTTGCCGACTTCGCGGATTGCGCGCCGCGACCGATAGTGAATGACGGTCGCGCAGATCGCCGCGCGATGGCGGCCGTAGCGTTCATAAATGTATTGGATCACCTCTTCGCGCCGCTCGTGTTCGAAATCGACATCGATGTCGGGAGGTTCGTTGCGGTTTTTCGAGATAAAACGAGCAAACAGAAGTTTGCTCTCGTTTGGATTGACCTCGGTGATGCCGAGGCAATAGCAAACCGCGCTGTTCGCTGCCGATCCGCGGCCCTGGCAAAGAATCTTCAGGCGATTGCGCGCATAGGCGACGACGTCATGAACGGTGAGGAAGTAATGGGCATATTTGAGTGAGGCGATGAGCGCCAACTCCTCTTTCAGCCGCTTTGTCACATCCTCCGGGATACCGTTTGGAAACTGAGCTTTCGGATAACGCTCAGCGGCGCCGGTCCAGCTTAGATCTTCGAGATGTTCTTGCGCGGTCTTGCCCGGCGGCACCGGCTCATCGGGGTATTCGTATTTCAAGTCGCCGAGTGAGAAGGTGCAGGCTTCCGCGATCTTCACGGTGCGTCCGATGACGTCGGGAAATTTCCTGAACAGCCGCGCCATTTCCGCTGGCGGCTTGAGATGGCGCTCGGCGTTGACGGTGAGCCGGAAGCCGGCCTCGGCGATGGTGCATTTCTCGCGGATGCAGGTGATGACATCGGCAAGTATCCTCCGCTCAGGTACGTGATAGAGAACGTCGTTGATGGCGACGAGCGGTGCGCCAAGCCGTTCGCCGAGCTCGTTCAACAACGTAAGCCGGCGCGGCTCATCGCCGCGATGGTAATGCGCGCCGGCTAGATACGTGCGGCCCGGTGCGGCGCGGACGAGAGCGGAGAGGCGGGAGGTGAAATCGTTACTCGGGGGACGATCGAATAAATCAGGCGGCGGCAGGGCGATAAAAATCTGCCCCTCGCTTGCAGAAAGAATGCCTTCAAACGTCAGACGACATTCGCCTTTGCCGACCTTCTTGGCCCTTTGATTGCAGTCAGTGAGCAAGCGGCAGAGGCGGCCGTAAGCTTCGCGGTCCGTCGGATAAGCCAGCACTTCAAAGCCGTCGATGGTCATGAGCCGCGCGCCGACAAGAAATTTGATGCTGCGGTCTTTAGCTTCTGCATAAGCCCGCACCACGCCGGCGAAAGAGTTGCGGTCGGTGATGCCGATGGCGGCAAGCCCAAGCGCGTCGGCGGTGGCAACCATCTCTTCCGGATGTGAAGCACCACGCAGGAAGGAAAAGTTGGTGGTGACGGCAAGTTCAGCGTATGTGGTCATCTTGATTCTCACGCAAACAGCCCGTGCACGAACCAATGCGCCTCTCTGGTCTCGCGTCCATAAAGTCCTTCGCGGTAGAGCCAGAAGCGGTGACCATCGGTATCTTCGACGAGGTAATAGTCTCGCGTCGGCTTGGGAGCGGGATCACGCCACCACTCATCAGCGATGCGTTCGGGTCCCTGAGCGCCTTTGACCTCGTGGGTTACGCCACGCCAGGAAAAACGCCGCGGCGGACCGTCAGGAACGAGCGCGGTAACGTCCTCGGCCGGCTCGGCATGAGGCAACAGCAAAAGCGGGCGCGATTGCGTCTCATCTTCCGCAGAGAGAGGCGGGTCTGATCGCGATGCTGGTTGAAATGTCTCGACCGGCAACAGGACTTCAGCGCGTTCGGGAAGGTGGCTGGCGACCGTTGCGAACCGCCGCACGCGCCGCGGGCCAAGACGCTGGCGCAATGCATCGATAAGAGCGGCCCATTGCTCGGTCCGGTCGGCATCGCCAGCGGCCGAAGGCAGCTCAGCTTGCCGGGCGGGCATCGGTTCGGCGCGGGTGATGGCGAGGCCGATGGTCTCGAAGCCGAAGCCGACATCGTCCGTTGCCGCGGCCGCATCGAGCCTCAATTCGATCAAGCGTGTCACGTGCGCGGGGCTGCGCGTCGGCAACGTCAGCCCGATATGGAGCGTCTTGACTTCGCCGTCGACGCGATAAAGCGAAAGTTTCAGCGCGCGCGCTCCCACGCCGTCGCGGACAAGCACGTGCGCCAGCGTCTGCATGAGGCGGCTGGCGAGTGCTACGACCGCTTCCTGGGTGATGATCGGCTCGATGAGATAACGCAGAGAGTGATAGACCGGCGGCATCACGACCGGCACCAGCGGCTCGTCGATCCGGCCGAGCGCTTGATCGAGACGGCGGAGAAGTTTTGCAGAAAAACGCGCGGCGAACGGTGCACGCGGTTTGTCCAGAAGCGCGCCGACGGACTTGAAGCCGAGCCGGCGCAGCGCCGCGCAAGTGTCCGGCGCAAGCCGCAGCGCCTCGACGGGGAGCGGCGCCAGCGCTTCGGCTTCCTGGCCCGGGGGCAGGATGGAATGAGGCGCGGCATCAAAGCGCGCCAGCGCCCAGGCTGCGCCGGGCGTGGCGGCGATGGCGAGCCGTGCCGGCAGGCCGAAATTTTTCAGCCGAGCGGACAGATCGGCGACGAGGCTTTCTTCGCCGCCGAATAGATGCGCCGAGCCTTCAACTTCAAGGAAAAAACCGTCGGCGCCGTTCTCCTCGTCCCATGGAGAGGCGGTCGGCGTATAGCGCGTTGCCCATAGCGCAAGCCGGCGCAGCGCGGCATCGTCGGCGGCCATATCGACGGTGCGTACCTGCAAAAATCCCGCTTTCGCCCGCGCGTCGGCCAAAGGTTCGCCGTGTGCAAGGCCTGCGGCTTCTGCCGCCTCGTTCAAGGCGGCGATGCGCGGCCCGCCGGTGCTGGCCATGACCAGGACGAATGGCCGATCAGGCGCAATGGATTCCTGCGACGCGTTCTTCGTGGCTTTTGCTTGCGCCGCGAGCACGCGCAGGATCGGCCAGCGTGGCAGCCAAACTGAAACGATGCGCGACATGATCGTACTCCACCACCCATTCGCCCGGCCGTCCGTTGCGACAGCGTTCAAGTTGCAAGTGCCATCGGGGGCGGGTGATGAGGCCGAAGCGGTCGCGCGCGGCCTCGGCGGTGCCGACGCGCCAGCGTGTCGCCGCCGCGCTCGCTTCCAGGTTTTGCGCCGGCCGCAGCAGCAAGAGCGGCAAGCCGCAATCGGTGGCGGCGAGATGCAGCCTTTGGCTGGTTTTCAAATCGAGCTTATCGATGGCGCCGGCGACGGCGGCTGGCGCGCCTGAGTGCAGTGCCTCCTCGATCGCCCATAGGGTCTCATTGCGGTGCGATGTCTCGACCAGGATCAGCCGCGCTGGATCGAGCCCGAGGGCGCGCAGCCCGTGGCCATGCGGTCGGCCGTATTCGCGAAAGCCATAGGCGGGCATGACGAGGAAGAGCGGACCGCTCGCGTTGCCGCTTGCGTAAAACCTCTCGTCTCTTTCCTTGGGAGAAAACGTGGAAAACGCGATGCGAGCCAGAATCGCCGCGATAAACCCGAAGGTGGCTGGGA
>Ga0070731_10003308_pt1 | contig 14647 bp, 11 predicted proteins | sample Coa_R1_2_FD_66448 | JGI IMG/M metagenome (GOLD analysis project Ga0070731, IMG submission 66448) | Surface soil microbial communities from Centralia Pennsylvania, which are recovering from an underground coalmine fire - Coalmine... | ecosystem: Environmental > Terrestrial > Soil > Unclassified ... | reverse complement strand
AGCCGGATTCCGGAAGCCGTAATAAGCTGCGCGGTGACCGTTCTCCGATCCTCCCCCGGTGAACGCCGAACAAATTGAGATTGACGCACTCTGACGCATGGGAATGAACGCGCGAACCTGAATGCACTGGCTTTGAAAGGAAAGGCTTCAGCCGCGCCGCCAGTACAACGAGAGGGGCTTCAGCCCCTGGTAGAAGTAGGAGCCCAAAGATGGAAGCCTTAACCCGTCTCGTTTCCGATTCGCTAGCCCGCCACGGCCTCGATCGTCCAGTCGACCCGCGGCGCCTGCAATGGTCGCGCTGGTTCCCCTGCGATTCCCCCCACAGCCTGCTGGTAGTTCCCAGCAAACCCGGAATCTTCGCGCTGGCAGAGTCGATCATGGCCATGGTGGGCAACAAAGAAGAAGTGGGAACAGCGGGCAAGAGCCGTGTGGGGACGGACGACTCGCCCGTCCAGTCCGAGCCCAGCTCGGCTTGGGGCGAATCAGCCTGGTCCGCACCGGAGCCTTTGGGTGGCGCAGCGCTTCAGCGCTTCGATTTCAGCCAGCCCGTGAAGGGGGCTTCAGCCGCCGAGCTGCTCTCGAAGCGCATGTTGGCTGTCCTCCAATTCTCCGAAGACGACAACATGGCCTACGTTCTCGACCGCATGTTTACCCACATAAACCCTATGCGAGCCCGGCTTCATGCCGGAAACTGCTTCGTCCGCTTCGTAGTGGTCGAAGACCAGCAACAGCGTCGCAGTATCTGCGCCGCACTCAATCAGTGGATGAGAAACTCTGCGGAAAAAGCCACCGGTCTCCAGGATTTTTCGTCATCTCTTGAAACAAATGTGGTCGCCACGCCCCGCGTGCTCACCACGGCTAGTGTGGCAGCGGGCGACTCGCCCGCGAATGCTGTCACCACAAATCTGGATTCAGGAGCCAGAAAGAATCTACATTGTCCGCAGCCATTGCCCTCCGGTTTTTGATTCGAACGCCTGCGAGGGCTTTGGGTCAGCGGAGGTTTTTGGGCGGTGCTCCTTGAAGCAGGAGTGGCGCCAGCGGGATGGGGTTTCTTATCGGCAACGAAATGATAGGCGCAGGCGCGTTGTTGCTTGTTTGCGGTGGCTCATTATTTGAAAAATCAGGAGCCCAAAACATGAAAGGTCGAGGGGGTCAAGCAATTACCCCGAACCTATCCCGTTCGGGCACAATCCAATTCCCGCGTTCACCCCCAGGGACGCCGAATCGGGCCATGTTGACTGGAATCTAATAACTAATGGAGAAACCAATGCCGGAGCTCAAAACCACCCCTGCTGAAACCACGTCCGCCGCCACGGTTACGCCCGCAAAGAAAACCGCTACCGGCCTATCCTTCCGCCGCTTCTTCACCAAAGCCGGTGTCTCCCCCTACGACGAGATCGATTGGGAACTCCGTCTCGCTCAGATCACCGATTCTCAGGGAGGGGTGATCTTCGAGCAAAAAGACGTCGAAGTCCCTAAAGACTGGTCGATGACTGCCACCAACATCGTTGCCAGCAAATATCTGCACGGCAAAGTCGGCACCCCCGAGCGCGAAACTGGAGTCCGCCAGCTCGTAACCCGCGTAGCCGAAACCATCCGCGACTGGGGCATGGCCCAGGGCTATTTCAGAACCCCAGAAGACGGCGCCACCTTCCACGACGAACTGGTCCACATCCTCGTCCGCCAGTATGCGGCTTTCAACTCGCCGGTCTGGTTCAACGTAGGCTGCGACCGGATCGAGCCCAATTCCGACGCGCGCAACTGGCACTGGAATCCACTGACCCAGCAAGTCGAGTTCGGCGTCACCGGATACAAAACTCCGCAGTGCTCCGCATGCTTCATCAACTCGGTAAAAGATTCCCTGGATTCAATCCTGACGCTGGCCAAGACCGAAGGCATGCTCTTCAAGTGGGGATCCGGCACGGGCACGAATCTTTCAACACTGCGCTCCTCCACCGAAGGTCTCAGCGGCGGAGGCACCGCCAGCGGCCCGCTCAGCTTCATGAAAGGTTTCGACGCCTTTGCCGGCGTCATCAAGTCGGGAGGCAAAACTCGCCGCGCCGCCAAGATGGTCATCCTCAATGTTGACCACCCCGACATCGTCGAATTTATCGAGTGCAAGCAAAAAGAAGAGGCCAAAGCCCACGCGCTGGTAGCCCAGGGTTACGACGGCTCGCATCCCGATTCTGACGCCTACTCGTCCATCTTTTTCCAGAACGCGAACAACTCCGTCCGCGTTACCGATGACTTTATGTACGCCGTAATCCGGGACACCGACTTCTCCACCAAGAAGGTCCAGGACGGCAGCGTGATGAAAACTTATAAAGCCAAAGACCTGTTCAAGAAAATTTCCGAAGCCACCTGGCACTGCGGCGATCCCGGCATGCAATACGACACGACTACAAATCGCTGGCACACCTCGAAGAACACTGCAAGAATCAACGCCAGCAATCCGTGTAGCGAATACATGTTCCTGGACGACTCAGCCTGCAATCTGGCCAGCTTGAACTTGCTGAAGTTCGCCCCCAACGGCACCTTCGACGTGGAAGCTTACCGCCACGCAGTCGACATCCTGATTACGGCGCAGGAAATCCTGGTGGACAACGCGGGATATCCAACCGAGATGATCATGCGCAACTCGCACGACTATCGTCCGCTAGGTCTGGGCTACGCCAATCTAGGAGCACTGCTGATGGCAGCAGGTCTGCCCTATGACAGCGACGCCGGCCGCGACTACGCCGCCTGCGTAACCGCAATCATGTGCGGCGAAGCCTACCTCCAATCAAGCCGCATAGCCGAACAATGCCCACCTCTGGTCCCAGCTACGGAAGCCACAAAAAAGAACCTGTCAGAAACCAACCTGGGCGCAGGCATTGGCAATACTCGTGTAGGGACGGGCGCTTCCCCAGTCCAAGCCGAACGCAGCGAGCCGGCAAGCCAAACCCAGACCATGCCCGGCGGAGCCTGCCCCGGCTGGTACATCAACCGCGAACCCTTCCTCGACGTAATCCGCATGCACCGGGCAAGCGTCAACAACATCAACAGAGCCAGCGTCCCCGCCCCACTCTACGAAGCCAGCAAAGCCAGCTGGGACGAAGCCCTGGCCCACGGCGAAAAACACGGCTATCGCAACTCGCAGGTCACAGTGTTAGCTCCCACGGGCACCATAGGTTTCATGATGGACTGTTCTACTACCGGGGTGGAGCCTGACTTGGCGCTGGTGAAATTTAAGAAGCTGGTTGGCGGAGGCATGATCAAGATCGTCAACCAGACTGTGCCGTCGGCGCTGTTCAAGCTTGGCTACACGCATGAGCAGGCAGATGCTATCGTCAGCTACATCGATGCTACCGGAACGATTGAGGGCGCGCCGAATGTTAAGGACGAGCATCTGGCGGTGTTTGATTGCTCGTTCAAGCCGGCTAAGGGGACTCGGTCGATTGCTTATATGGGGCATCTGCGGATGATGGCGGCCGCGCAGCCGTTTATCTCGGGAGCGATCTCGAAGACGGTTAATCTTCCGGAGAGTGCTTCTGTGGAAGACATCATGGAGGCTTATCTCCAGGCTTGGAAGCTTGGGCTGAAAGCTGTGGCTATTTATCGCGACGGCTGCAAGAAGTCGCAGCCGCTATCGGCTGCCGGGACCAAGACGGCTTCCGCCGGCAACCAGGCGGGCGAGGGTGTCCGGGCGACACAGCAGGAAGAGGTCAATCTCAATGCACCTCCCCGGGCGGTGCGGCACAAGCTGCAGGAAGAGCGGGCTTCGATCACGCACAAGTTCAACATTGGAGGCCACGAGGGATACATCACAGTCGGGCTTTACCCCAGCGGCGAGCCGGGTGAACTGTTCATCACCATGGCGAAAGAAGGCTCGACGGTCAGCGGGCTGATGGATAGTTTTGCGCTGGCGGTCTCGATCGCGCTGCAGCATGGAGTGCCGTTGCGCCTCTTCTGCGAGAAGTTCGCGCACACGCGCTTTGAGCCCAGCGGATGGAGCGGCAATCCGGATATCGGATTTGCCAAATCGATCATGGACTATATCTTCCGCTGGCTGCAGTTGCGCTTTCTGACCGGGCAGCAGCAGATGCTGTTTGAGAACCTGCGGCCGAAGTTGTCGGCGGGCAGTGGCCAGTTGCCGGAAGAAGCGGCGTCGGGCATGCGGCGTCCGGAAGCCGGAAGCCGGGAGGCGGGAGCTGGTTCGATTCACGCGGCCGATGCGCTGGCCGGCATCATCGACCTGGGAGACGCTCCCAGTTGCAGCTTCTGCGGCAGCATCATGACGCGGAATGGGAGCTGCTATCGCTGCGGGAGTTGCGGGAGCACGAGCGGGTGCTCGTAGGATCAAGTCCCACGAAAGTGCTCTTGTAGACAATAACGTCGGATAGGAAAAAGCCTCGACTGTGAGGGGCCACGGTGACAGCCGTTGGCCCCTTTTGCTTTGCGAAGATCGTGTATCTATTCCCGCGCGGGCGACGCACGCCGAACTGAAAATGTTGACCCGGATTTGGTTCGGCTCAGGACGATGGCTTTGAACGTTGTACAGTAATGGTGGTTTGAGAGATTCTGATTCGACATCTGGGTTCGTGGAACCTACCGCGTCGGCCGGCGCCAAAGGCGGCGCGGCTGCGTTCGTGAAGTCCGACCCTTCGAAAGGCGCGCAGGGTGGAGCATCCGGTGTTGCCGAAGGTTCGCACGTCCGATGGCGCCTGGATATGGCTGCGGTCGTGGTCACGCTTGCCGGATTGGTGGCGCGAGTTTGGGTGGCGCATGGAACGTTTTTGAATCCGGATGAGGCGCTGCATTTTCGGCTGGCGAATCAGCCGTCGCTGGCGCTGGCTTACCGGGAGAGCTTGACGGCGTCGCATCCTCCGCTGCTGACGGTAGTGCTGTATTACTGGCGGGCGCTGGGCACCTCGGAGCTATGGCTGCGCATGCCGCTGATTCTGGCCAGCGTGGCTTTTTGCTGGATGTTTTACAAGTGGCTGGCGAAGGCTGCGGACGAGGCGACCGGATTTGTGGGGCTGATGTTTGTGGCTTTCTTACCGCCGATCGTGACGCTCTCGGCGGAGATCCGGCAGTACCCATTGCTGCTCGCGTTTCTGGCGGGCGCTTTGTATTTTTTGGATTGGGCGTTTGCAAAGCAGTCTTTGGGAGGGATGGCAGCGTTTGCGTCTTGCCTTTATCTGGCAATGCTGTCGCATTACTCGGCGTTCTGGTTTGCGGCGGCACTGGGGGTCTATGGGCTGTTCAGAATTTTTACCGAACGGGTGCGGGCTGGGGTTGTGGCTGCGTGGGTTGGGGGACAAGTTGGCGGCGTGGCGCTCGCACGGGTTTTATATAAGACGCATATTTCCAAGCTTGGTTTGGGTTATGCGAAGCCGGTTTTGCAGGGCTGGATGAGCGATCAGTTTTTGAGCCGATCTTATTTTCATTCAGGACAGAATCCGGTGGCGTTTCTGGTCGGGCATAGTTTTGGAGTTTTTCAGTATTTCTTTGGGCAGCTTGCGGTTGGCGATTTGATGGGATTGTTCTTCGTCGTGGGAGTGGTGCTGCTGTCGCGTGGGAAAGATTTTCAGGGGCGAGTTGCTGCGTTGCGTCTGGTATTGCTGCTGATTCTGCCGTTTGTGATTGCATGTAGTGCCAGCCTGGCTCATCTTTATCCGTATGGCGGGACGCGGCACGTCGCGTTTCTGATTATTCCGGCGGTCGGCGGCGTAAGCGTGGCGATAGGGCAGTTCGCGGGCGAGCGATGGATGCGTGGAGTTGTGGCTGCCGGGTTGATTGTTTTGGCGTGCGTTGTTTTTGGCAAGCCGCGTCAACCGCGCATGGAGCGTGCCGATCAGAGTGCATCGAACATGACGGCGGCGATGAATTTTATCGCGGCAAATGTGAACGCGTCCGACGTGATTTTTACTGATTATCAGAGCGATCTGGTGCTGGGGAATTACTTGTGCAGGCAACGGCCGATTTCTTTGGACGCGGCCCCTGACGGATTCGAAGCATTTTCATGCGAAGGCCGTCACGTAATTTCTGGCAATTACAAAACCTGGGCGTTTCGGGCAGAGACATTTGTACAGGGTTGGAATCGCATGGTGGGAGAGTACGGTCTCAAGCCGGGAACGGTTGTTTGGGTCTGGCAAGCGGGATGGGACACGAATGTTTCTTACGAACTGGGTAAAAGCTTCGCGGAGTTTCGCGGCATCAACGTTCAGTCCTTTGGCAAGAACATCCGATTGTTCAAAATGACCGTTGGGCAACCGGTGCCTGCGGCTGGTTTGATGGCGTTGCCGCCTGAGGATGATGGCGATCTGCGGCGGTGAGTGGCCTGATTCCTGAATTGCGCCGCTGCCGGGATTCATATTGTCTTCAGCTTAAGATTGGCAGCTTGCGAATTCTTTTTTTCGTTGCCGCGTACACTGCATTGCATAGCGCGGGGGCTAGTGGCGGCACGGATGGCTCGCCGATCCCTGTTGGCGCTTCTGTGCTAGGCACCGCGTACACTTCGACGGTTGGCGTTTCTTCCATGCGGAGCGGCGCGTAGTCGTCGAAATTGCCTTGTACTACTCGGCCCTTTTGGATGGTGATTTGGGCGCGGAGTGCATTGCTGAGCGCGTAGACGATGCCGCCCTGAATTTGCTGTTCGAGGATGCTGGGATTTACGACTTGTCCGCAATCCACCGCGGCTACTACGCGGTGCACTCTTGGCGTATTGTTCTCGTTGTCTATGCTGATCTCCACTACTTCGGCCATGTAAGAAGAGAAGCAGCCGAAGCAGGCGATGCCGCGAAAACGGCCGGGCGGCAACGGGTTTTTCCATCCGGCGCGATCGGCGGCTAATTGCAGCGCGCCTCGCATGCGGGCGGTTTTCCAGGTGGTAGTGAAATATTGAATGTCTTGATCTTTGGCGAGCATGTGCAGGCGATAGTCGAGCGGGTCTTTGCCTGCGGCGGCGGCTAGTTCGTCAATGAAGCTCTCGCTGGCGAAGCCGGCCTGCAGGGCGTAGACCGAGCGCATCCATCCCAGCGGCACCGGAGTTTCGGCGAGAACATATTCAAGTGAGACATTGGGCAAGCCATAGATGAAGGCTGCCTCGTCCGGCAGATCAGGATCGATTCCGTTTGGTCCGGGCTGGCCTTTCTGACCACTGATCGATGCGGCGATGATGCGATGGGTGAATGCGATCGGGAAGCCAGAGTTGTCGAGCACAGCATTGAGCTGGTGCAGGCTTGCGGGGCGATAGGTTGAACTGCGCATATCGTCTTCGCGCGTCCAGATTACTTTCACTGGACCGCTTACGGCTTTCGAGACGAGCGCAGCTTCGACAGCGTAATCGTGCTCGAGTCTGCGGCCAAAGCCCCCGCCCATGAGAGTGACGTTGACCTTGACTTGATCGGGATCGAGGCCTACGGCTTGCGCCACGGAATCGCGGCAGTCTTGCGGCACTTGGGTGGGAGCCCAGAGTTCGCAGCGGTTCGCTGAAAAATTTGCAGTGCAGTTGCCAGGCTCCATGGGAGCGTGGGCCATGAAGGGCAGTTGATATTCGGCGGAAATGTGGCGTCCGGAAATTTTCGAGACATCGCCTACGGAATAAAGGCTTGCGCCTTTCTTTGTGGAAGCCTGCTTCAGAGATTCGACGACTGCGGCTGTGTTCAGATCGTGGTTGGAACCGTCGTCCCAATTCGCGTTGAGGACGCGGCGACCTTCCATGGCGCTCCACACGCTGTCGGCTACGACTGCGACAGCGGAGTCACTGATTTTGCCGACGTACTTCACTCCCAAGATTTTCTTTGATTCTTTGTCGTCGAAGCTTGCCAGCTTTCCGCCGATCACCGGGCAGCGCGAGATCACGGCGTACTTCATTTCGGGCAAGAGGAAGTCGAGGCCGAATGTAGCCGTGCCTTTTACTTTCGAAGGGGTGTCGACGCGGGGAAGGCGTTGGCCGACTATTTTGTAGTCTTTGGTTTGCTTGAGCGGTACGTCGGTGGGGATGGGGAGCGTCGATGCTTTGGCTGCGAGCTCTCCGTAGGTGAGGCGTTTCTTGGCGGCCGACTGCACGACGCTCCCCTGTTGTGCGGCGCAGGCTGAACGCGGGACGCCCCAGGTTAGGGCTGCGGCGGAGATCAGCATCTCGCGGGCTTGTGCTCCAGCTTTGCGCATGGGATCCCAGGTGGTGCGAACGCTGGCGCTGCCGCCGGTGGTTTGGTCGCCATAGAGCGTGCTGGCTCCGGCTTGCTCGATATCAATTTGCTTCCAATCGGCTTCGAGTTCTTCGGCGAGAATCATCGGTAAAGCCGTGCGCACGCCTTGACCCATTTCCGAGCGCGCGACAACGATTGTGATTTTGTTGTCGGGAGAGATTCGCAGGTATGCGTTGGGCGAGAATTCCTTGTTACGGTCTTTGCCGTGGGGAAGGTAGAAGCCAATGACGAGTCCTGCGCCCGCAGCAACGCCTGTGGCGACAAAATCTCGGCGAGTGAGCGGGCTCATCGCGCACCTCCAGCGGCGGCTCGATGGATGGCTTTTCGAATGCGCTCGTAAGTGCCGCAGCGGCAGAGATTGCCGTTCATGGCTTGCGTGATCTGATCGTCGTTGGGATTCGGAGTCTTCGCGAGTAATGCGGCTGCGGTCATGATCTGTCCGGTCTGGCAGTACCCACATTGCGGAACTTCTTCGTCGATCCATGCCTGCTGAAGGACGTGCAGGCCATTGGCGCTCAGACCTTCGATGGTTGTGATGTTTTTCCCTGCGACCTGCGACACCGGCAGAGAGCAGGAGCGCACTGGCGAGCCTTCGATGTGGACGGTGCAGGCGCCGCAAAGGCCGGCTCCGCAGCCGAATTTTGTTCCGGTGAGTTGCAGTGTGTCGCGCAAGACCCAGAGCAAAGGGGTTTCCGGAGAGACGGTTACTTTCTTCTCGCTTCCATTCACTCGCAAGGTGTAATCGGCCATGATGTTTGAACGGCGCTCAAATCTCTCGAAAGCGGAATTAAAGGCTGGAGATCATCCTATCGAAGTGGCGAAAGAAGTGGCGAAAAAAGTGAAACCGCCGCGCATCTGAGTACGAAAAAATGTTACTGCGCTGGGGCGATGGAGCGATCGTGATGACAAACACTATTTCAGTTCGGCTAGCTTTTGAGTGGCCAGCTGGCCGGCTTCGGTGCTGGGGTTATCTTTCTTGATCTGCTCGTAGAGGCGTTTGGCATCGAGGGGCTGGTTGTTGTTCTGGTACAGCTCGGCGAGTTGGAGTTGCGCCGTCACTTTGCCGACGGATGTCGTGGGGTGACTGATGAGTTCCTGATAGAGCGCTACGGCATCTTTGGTGCGATTGCTGTTGCCGTAGAGCCCTGCGAGCGCCAGCTTCGCTACTGAAGCCAATTCCTTATTGCCGGTGGAAGCTACGGATTTGAAGCTGTTTTCGGCGGCGGCATTGTCGCCCATGCTGGCCGATGTGACTCCGATAAAATATCGCGCCATATCCGCGGTGCTGGTATGAGGATATTTGTCGACGATTGCCTGGAACTGTTTCTTCGCGGCTTCGGCGCGTTCTTTAGCAGAAGTGAAGCTGGGAACATCGGGCTGCGCGGGAGTGCCCGCAGCACGAATTTGTGCTTCGAGAGTCCGTGTGGCCTGAGCGAGATCGAAGCTGGCTTTTTCGTTTTGCTGGCTCTGGTAATACCATCCACCGCCGACGACGGCAGCAATGACTATAGCCGCAACGACGGCGATGATCAGCGAGTTGCGATGCTCGACGCTCCAGTGAGCCGTCTTCTCGGCATAACCGATGGTGGCACGACTGAATGCGTCCTGTTTAAGCTGATGGCGGGTTTCTGCGCGCACGACTACCTTCCAGTCTCAGTGTTGTGAGTGTGTCCGATGCCTCTTCGCTGGTGGGACGATATACCAGTTTATCAGCCGCTAAATAGAGCGTCAAAGTCGGATCGAGGGCATTAGCTTAACTTCACCCCAAAGGCAACTTCACTGGGGAATGCCGATCCCGCATCGTTGGTGTTTCGTCCCTGGCTTCCACGAGGACCAATTTAAGCCGATACCAATGCGAGACCTTAGCGCTGGGCCTCTTCCAACAGCCCTTGCTCAAGTTTTTCCTGACAGTCGATGCAGTGGCGCGCCCAGGGAACGGCTTCGAGACGCTTGGGGTTAATCTCTTTGCCACAGTGAATGCATTCGCCGAAGCTGCCCTCGCGAATGCGTGCCAGAGCATTCTCCACCATCTGCAGGAGCTGCCGGTCGTTGTTGCTCTGGCTGAACAGAAACTCTTTGGTGTAGGAACTGGCGGCGCGGTCGGCAATATCCTGGGCCGTATCTTCGTCGGCCGAACGGCCATCGGCTTGATTGCGGGTGACGGTGCGACGCAGATCCTGCTGCCGAGTTTCGAGCCGCTTCTTAAATGCTTCCAACTTCTTCTTATCCATAGCCTCACTTCAAGAATGTGCGGCGGCTCACCAGAACCGCCTGCATAGTTTGGGCCAAACAAAAATGATAAGCGCGTGAAATGAGATGCGTCAACAGGAGGACCCTGTAGTCGGTGGGAGAAATGCGTTGAAGATCCCGAATAGTGGTCTAACTTTCGATTCGGAAGATCTTGGTGCATGTCATTTGGGAATAGTGGCGCGTTGCAGCGACGCGCCGGAAACGTTTAGCGTCAGCGATTGTTTTTGGGTGATGCCTCCGCCGGTAGCTACGAGTGTGAGCGGATAAGCCTTGCGCACCACGTTCCAAGTTACGGAAAAAGTGAGGGGAGTATCCCGCGCACCGGGGGAAGCGATGAGGCTGGACGGCAGAAATTGTGCGGTGACCCCGGCCGGCAACCCGGTGACGCTCAGAGTGATGGCGGAGTTGAAAGTGGAGTTCGGGACAGTCCGGATGCTCAAACTGCCCGACAGCGCCGGCGCGACGGTAAGCGATGTGACGCTGGGCGATAGTGTGAAAGCGGGAACTGGAATGACGGTGACGGAAAGCGATACGGTTTGTTTTGTGGATGCGCCGCTCGCCGAGATGGTGGCCGCATACACGCCAGCCTTGACGTTGCTGGTGGCTGTAAGCCTGAGCACTGAAGCGCCTGAACCGGGAGCTCCGAGAGTTGCGGGAGCAAACGTTGCCATGAGACCGAGGGGCAATCCGCTGACTGACAGAGTCACGGGGGCGTTGAAGCCTCCGCTGACTGCTATGCTCACAGTCAAAATATTGGTTGAACCGGCAGTAACTGAGAGAGAGCTCCGGTTGGAGCTGAGTTGAAAGGTGGGTATGACAACTCCATCGCTCCAATGTTCGACGAGGAGAGAGGCGTCGACCGAACCGAGGCCTGTGGCCTGATCGTAGCCCGCGGCGGCCTTGAAACCGACTTGTCCGGGAACGCTGTTATTGCCTGTGGCGATGTCGTGAAAGACGGGAGCTCCGCCGGATCGTTGTCTGGCGGCAAGGGCATAGAAGACATGATTCGCATTACCTTGCCGAGCCGCAGCGTTTTGCACGACCAGAGCCATGACTCCGGCGAACGCCGGGGCGGCGGCGGAGGTGCCTCCAACGACATAGAATGCGCCGTCCTGAAATATGAGGTAGCCGTCGTGAGCAGCGGCGGTCAAGGAGACGTCGGGGACATCGCGCCTGCCATCGGCTGGTACGCCGGTTCCCGCCTGCCATGAGGGTTTGGCGTAAATCGCGCTTGCGCCGCCGCTGCCGGCCCACAGCCCGGAGGTCGGCCCGCTTTCGTTCCATGCAACTTCAGGAATGTAGCTGAGCGCGGATGACTGCGTTGCCCCGGCATTGGAAGATGACCAGTAAAGGGAAGGGTGAGCGGTGTCGTTGAATTCGGTGCCTCCGACGCAAGTGCTGTAAGGAGTGGAGCACAGTCCGTTCACGGCGAGCCCGTAGCCCGCCTCGGTGGATGAGGAAGAATCGCATCCGGCGGCGCCGTTGTCGCCAGCGGAAACAAGGACGGTAATGCCTTCGGCGGCAGCCTGCTGCCACAGGCTATTGAAGAAGGTGTTTCCCGCCGATCCGAGCCACTGTTCGCATAGGCCGAAACTCGTACTCACGACCGGCGCAAGATTGTGGTTCACGATGTACTGCGCGGAAAGGTCGACGCCGTCAGTGGCGCTGGTAGATTTCGAGACCACAAATTTGATGGCTGCACTCTTCGCGATGGCACCGGACCATTCAACATCGAGGTCGGCCTCGGTTTCTTCTCCGGCGTTCGAGATGCCGGGATCGGTGCCGTTAATGATGATTTGGGGATTGTTGGCGGGCAGACCGAAAAACGAGCGAAACTGCAGTACATCAGAGAGGTTGATATTGGAGCGCGCCACGATCGCGACCGACTGGCCGCTGCCGCTGAGCGCCTGTTGATAGGCCGGCGCGAGATCGTAGATTGTGGCGAAATCTGCGGGTGCGAGATAGTAAGCGCCTCCCGTGGAATATTCAGGCGAGATTTTATGCACGAATCCGTGGAGTGAAGCGCTGTGAAAATCATGCTGTGAAACGATGCCGCCGACAACCTGGGCAAAAGCGGCGGGAATTTCGGGGTCGCCGGCGTTGGCATGATGCACCTCTTGGCCGACTTTGTAGGTGTGAATCTGAGTGTGGAAGCTCTCTTCTACTTGAGCTGCGATGCCGCTGAAAATAATGGAGCGGCGTCCAGCGGTGACTTCTTCGACGGCGAAGCCATGACTCTGCAGCCAAATGACGACCTGCGCGACATCGGCTTCGGAAACCCCGAAGCGCTCGGCATACTGCTCGGGCGTAAGCCACCGATGATAGTAGGGCGATTCTGGATCAGACTGCGCCTCAACGAACTGGGTGAGAGTTTGCTCCTGTGCTGTGTCAGGCAGCAGAGTGAGAATCATGTGCTCCAGGGCAAAGTTGGGAGAAACGGCGCCGGCATCGTACCGCGAGATGGCGAGAGGATGGCGGTTGCCAGTCAGGGCGATGCGCTGCTCGTCATTGATAAAACTGGTAATGCGGTCCCGCGGCTGTGCGTGCAGGGAGTTTGTCCGGTTGGATGAATTTTGTGCGGTGAGGGAGGCGGACGAGAATATTACTAAGAAAACTGTTAAGGTCAGGGACAAAACGACGCCGTGCTGCCCAAGAGCTGCCCAAGTTCGGGACATTCAGCCTCCAGAGCCGGGAATGGCTCGAAGCGTTTATCGGCAGGCCGGAGAGACACTTGAGGGATTGCTCAAAAGGGGGGTTGGACTCTTCGGTTAGAAGTCGCTCAAAGAAAAATCCATCTCTCCCGCAGAGCGAAAGAGATGGGTTATGACATGAGCCGGGGCGAGAACGGCCAACTGCGCGGCCTGAGGTGCTCAATGCTCGTCGTGATCGTGATCCCAGTTTTGTTCAGTCTCCCAACGATGTTCCCTGCCGTTCCACCACTGGTGAAATTTCTCCCAGCAATGCCGGCGCTCGGCGTTCAAATCGCGGCGGCGATCTTCCGCCTCGCGGCTGTGTTCTCCGTTGTCATGGATTGCTCGGTCGAGGCGCGCTTCAGCTTTTTCGACTGCGCGCTGGCAATGAGCTCGATCGTCGTCAGCGTGTACGAGCGGCGCGGCAACGAACCACGAAAGCGCTGCCACCATTACGGCTGCAACTGCGGTTTTTCCCATTCTTCGAATCAAGACTGTCTCCTCTCGATCACTTTCATGGCAGGCGAGCATCCGCAACGGATGCAGGCTCTACCTATGGGACGAAGGTGCGTCAACCTGAGCGGATTCTATGGGCTGGTAGCTCTGGGTGACGATGCAGTTCATGCTGTACCCGAGATGCCGCCGCGAAAACGCCATTGGTGCTAAGGACCTTCGGGGAGCGATTGCTTCTTCGGCCCCTGCGCGGTCACGCGGTTCTGAATTTTGTCGTAAGTCGCTTGTGGGATCACTTTTTTCCTGAGCAGATCTTCCTTCGAGTTGAAGGGGCGCGCGTCGATAATGGTTTGGGCATAATCGGGGCCAACGCCGGGAAGCGCGGCGAGATCTTTCTTGCTGGCACTATTCAGGTCAACCGTCTTTCCATTCTCTGAAGGGGTGTTCGACTTCTCAGCGGGCGACATTTTGTGAGTCTCGGCCGGGTAGGTGCTCTGATTACCCGGTGGAGGAGCGGCCTGCTGATCCTGCTGCGCATACCCCAAGGTGGCAAGCGCCAGCAAAGGTGGTATGAAGGCATGTACAGTTCGCATTTGTATCTCCTTCGGTTCCGGGACTTGGATGCGGGTTTGGTGCGGAATGTTTACGCGGAAGGATTGGCAAAGCTCTGGTAGCCCTAAGTCTCATGGTGTCTTCGGGAAACATCACCGTTGATTCCGGGTTACAAGATGTTGGTGGTCTTTCGCGTTAAGGGTTGATGAAACTTTACCCTTCTCTATCTGGCGGAAATGTTCTTATGGGTGCCGTTGGCATCAAACATTCGAATGGGAGAACGCGAAAGAGTAAAGAAAGTAGAGATGTCGGAAGCGATGCGCCACAGATTACAAACAGATATCTTGAGTTCGGTTGCCGTGGTTGGGAGTCGGGGACGCTCTCCGTTGCCCAGACTTTTGCTGCCCTCATTGCTGTCGGCCCTGATATTGGTGGGATGCTCACGGAAGCAGCCGGTGCCTCCGGATGGGCAAGCGCTGTTTGCCAAGCGATGCGCAAGTTGCCACC
>Ga0070731_10003307_pt1 | contig 14647 bp, 10 predicted proteins | sample Coa_R1_2_FD_66448 | JGI IMG/M metagenome (GOLD analysis project Ga0070731, IMG submission 66448) | Surface soil microbial communities from Centralia Pennsylvania, which are recovering from an underground coalmine fire - Coalmine... | ecosystem: Environmental > Terrestrial > Soil > Unclassified ... | reverse complement strand
GGTAACGTGCCGGATCCGGTGGATTCGGTTGATAGCTGGGACCTGGTCGTGGGTAATCCGCGCACCATTCCCGCCGGAGAGCCTGGCGCCGGCCAGTTGGTCGCGCCCATCAGCGGTATCGGCCAGTACTTCGATAACGGCTTTACGGGTCACTTCTGGAGAATGGGAGTGGGCAGTCTGGGATTGTACATGAGTACCTGGGATTGGAGCGCCGACAACTCTTACCAGGACGGATACGCGGCCAGTTGGTCGCAGGAGTTCGGCACCGATGTCGTGCGTAGCAACGACGGAGTCCACTGGACCTCGGTAACCAGGATCGGCATGGGCGACGGTTGGAACACCGGCGGCCGGACTTTTGCATCTACGCCGGTCGGCCTTTATTGGGGGACCGCCCGCCCGGTCGGCGGAACCCAGGTGTTCATGTTGGATAATGGCACGCTCGATTTTAACCGCGACGGCGTGATCGATCAGAACGATGTCAATCTGATGACCGCCCGGTTGAACACTGTGGCAAAAGCCAAAGACCCAATGGACTTGAACCAGGATGGCAAGATTACTACCGCCGATGTGCAAATTCTGAAGACGCAATGCACCTATCCCGGTTGCGCTGCGCCCAAGGTCCGGCCCGCTGCCTCCACTCTGGGCATACCTGTTGTGGATTCGTCCGCCGGGCCCCTCGGCGGCACGGTGTCTCTGTCCTGGAGCCCAGTCTCGGGAGCGGTGGACTACCTGGTCTATCGCATCACCTTCTATCCTCTGAATGCGCCTCCTCCGCCCCCATCGGGCAGTCCGCTCGCCGCCGCCTGCAGTACGAATCCGGCTGCGGGAGGACTCAAAGTCTGCTACGCGCAGAGGGCTATACAGAGAGCGGCCCAACCTGGCGCCACTACGGCTTATGGCTATCCCGGACCCGTGACGTTCTTGACCCGCGTCTCGTCTCCGGCGTACTCAGAGACTCCCCCTTCCAGTCTGCAGGCTATGTACTATGTACGTGCTGAAGACGCCAACGGGAATCTCTCGGTACCCTCGAATGTTGTCGGAGGCCCATCGCTCGCGGCGCAGTGAGCGCAACTTGAAACGAATCTAACCGCCGGGCTGGCGCAGCATTTCTTAAGCGCCGGCCCGGCGCATTTTTTAAAACGCATCGCAAACTTGTACCGGAAATTAATAAGCGCTTAAAGGTTTGGCCAAGAAAGTTTTTCTAAGGGGAAGGGAGTATTAAAACGATGTTTTTGCTTAACAATGTGAGAAAGAGCGGGGCGGCTGTTCTAGCAATAGGCGTGATAGGCTATCTGGCAGCCGCGCAGACCCCGCTGCTCGGCTCCTCAGCCTGTTCGACCGTAATCCAGTATGTAGCCACTGGAACATTCAGCGCCACTCCTGTCAGTGGCACCGATGGCTTGAGATTAGCGGGTAATCCATTCAGTCTTACTCTCTACGCCTGTGAGACTAAGACACCCAGTAAATCGGGATCGGGTTATGCGGTCTATACGCCGGTTGACTACACAGGCACGGTCCAATCTTCTCTGCTCGGTGGCGGCGGTCATAACATCCAAGGCTACGCCAGTATCATTTTGTCGGTGCCGGCGTCCGGCCGCGACACGTTTCAAGTTTATGCTCCGGTAAAAGTTCTCGGTAGCTTGGCGGTAAATATTCATGCGGTCCTCTCCTTGGCGGCTGGCACCTTGCCCTCTACCGGCATTGCTACTTTCTCCGCAGTCAATATGTTTCCTGCGGGAGATACTCTGACCTACTCTACATCGACCGGGTCTACCACACTCTCGATCGCTTCGGGAACCTTCGCGGCTACCGTGAAGCCTTGAGTTGTCTTTAGAAACAGGCATCGCTCTGTTTGTTTTTGGCGTCGGGCAACTGAGCCGGCGGATAGTCAGATAGCCAGCCCCGTACAGTGACTATCCGCCGAGCCTTGGATGAAAGACCGTCTCCAGTACGGCTATTAGGGCATCTAGTACCGCTCTCGGAGAATAGTCCGGCTGTCGACTTGATTCGGAAGGACATAGCGGCCTAAACTCTGAGGGAGCGGGAGAAATAATGAATAAAGGTGAATCGATGATTTTGTTTCATATGTCGAAAATGCGATCTGTTGCGGTAACGGCAGTGACGGTCTTGAGTGGCCTTATGGCTTGTAACCAGGCTTACGCCGCGACCACCAGCCCGGTAGTCAGTTATGTGGCTTCCGGAACATTCGGAAGCGTAGTCAGTGGACCTGACGGGCTGAAGCTTTCCGGTGAGCCGTTCAGCATCACGGTGTATGTGAGCGAAGGCAAAACGCCTACCAAGTCGGGCTCGTCCGGTGGCAATACATATGCCGCCTATGCTCCCCTCGATATGACCGGCACGGTTCAATCTGCCCTCCTCCCGATGCCCACAAATTTCAACGCCTATGGCAGTGTCATCCTGGTGCAGACACCCAGCGGCCGGGATCAGTTCCAGTTATATGCGCCCGTAAAGATAGAAGGTTCGATCAACATTCATGGCATCATCCTGCTGCCGCCAGGCACGCTGAGTTCGGTGGACGTGGCGCCCTTTTCGACTGCGCCGGCTATCCCCCAAGGGTCCATTTTGACCTATACGACCGGTACGGGATCCACCACCCTGCAGATTGCTGCCGGTTCCATAGTTAAAGGCACCATCTATGCCGGCGCCGCCACCGCGCCCGCCGTGCTGCATGCCAACGGCATAAGGATGATCACGGGCCATGCCGACGGCACACAGTCGGTCCGCTCTCTCCATGGCGCGCCCGTCGAAATGAGCGCCTCGCCGGATAAAGTGATGCTGCAATTCTATGCAGCCGGTGTGAATCCTGCGGATGTTCATATGCAACTGGCGGGACAGGATGTGCCGGTTCTCTACGCCGGACCGTCCGGTCATTTTGCCGGCTTGGACGAAGTGGTGGTGGAAGTTCCGCGCAGTCTGATGGGCGCTGGCGATGTGAATGCCGTGCTCACAACTGGCGGTCAGTCGCCCGATCCGGTAAGTGTCCGCATCCAATAAAAAGCCACTGATTTGTGGGGCAGGCACTTTGCCTGCGGCGGCCTCTCAGGCCGCCTTTTCTTTTTCGGGCGCACGTTTCTCTGCGAGAATGATCTTTGGAAAAGTTTGATGCGGGCTAGATTCGACGGTCAGGTGGTGCTGATCACAGGTGCGTCTTCCGGCATTGGCGCGGCATTGGCACGGGAGTTCGCGCGCGAAGGTGCGCATACCGTTTTGATGGCGCGCCGGCTCGAGCGTATCGATGCATTAGCCGCTGAATTATCTGCCGCCGGCCGCCGCTCTCTGGCTATTGCCGGAGATGTAACTCGCGATGGCGACATCGAACGCGCCGTAGATCTCGCTCGGAGTGAGTTCGGACATCTGGATGTGGCCGTTGCCAATGCCGGCTTCTCTGTGGGAGGCCGCCTCCTCGACCTCTCTCTGGATGACTATCGGCGCCAATTGGAAACCAATGTTTTTGGTGTTCTGCGGACCGTCTTCGGCGCTGCCCCCGAGCTCCGGAAAACCCGCGGCCGCATCGTAATCATCGGTAGTCTGTTCGGCATGATCCCAGTCCCCGGAGGCACGGCTTACTGTATGAGTAAATTCGCCCTGTCAGGTCTCTGTGGCGGCCTTTGTCACGAACTGGAGCCTGAGGGTATCAGTGTCACGCATATTATGGCGGGCTTTGTCGACAGTGAAATTTATCAGGTGGATAATCGCGGCATCCGTCTGGAAAAGCCTCCCGGCCGTACGCCGCCCGCATGGCTGTTGCTGTCACCCACCCGGGCCGCCCAACAAATTATCTCCGCGGCTTATAAACGCAAGCACAGCTACGTTGTCAGCCTGCACGCGAAGCTCGGTATCGCCCTGCAGCGTCATGTTCCCGGGTTAGTGCATTTCGTCCTCTCTCGCGCTATTCGAAAAGCCGGGTATGCCAGGCAGTAAATGGGCCAAATTCGGCGGCGGTTGACAGTACTACGTACTAGTCCTAGAACCAAGGGTAAAGAATTGACTTTGCACGGGAAATCAGACCAGAATTCAGGAGTATATATGTCTAAGTTTGCACGGCATCACCACCACCCTAACTGGGTCAATGTTTTCATCGGAATACTGGCTGGTTTCGCGACGATGGGCATGCTACCCGCACAGACTCCGGCAACCGGCCATGCCGTGCCGGCGGCGGCTACTATGTCGACGCTGTACGAATTCACCGGCGGTGGTGATGGCGGCTTTCCCCAGGCATCCGTAGCTATTTCGAGCACCAGCGGCGTACTCTATGGCACGACTTATGAGGGTGGAAAGTATGGTTGGGGCGCCGCCTACCAGTTGACGCCGCCAGTCGCGCCGAGCACCACCTGGATCGAAAAGACAATCTACAGTTTCACCGGCGGAAACGATGGAGCCAATCCCTCCGCCAATCTGCTGATCGGTCCCACGGGCGTTCTTTACGGCACCGCATACAACGGCGGGTCTTCCGGTTATGGAGTGGTTTTCTCCTTAGTGCCGGGTACCGGCGGAGTCTGGACTGAGAGTGTGCTGCACACCTTCACCGGCGGTAACGATGGCGCCAACCCCGCAGCTGGTCTGATCAGCACCAAAACGGGCGTCTATTTCGGCACGACTTACAATGGTGGCACGTCAGGTTATGGAACCGTGTTCCAATTGGTGTATTCCGGAACAGCCTGGAATGAGAACATACTCTTCAGCTTCACCGGGGGCACGGACGGCGCAAATCCCACCGCTGGACTGACGTCCGCCGGCGCCAGCGGCGTGCTCTATGGCACCACGTATGGCGGCGGAACCTCTGGGTTGGGGACCGTGTTCGAGTTACTGCCTCCATCCAGCAGCAGCGCTCCCTGGACCGAAAAGCCGCTCTACAGCTTTACCGGCGGTACCGACGGCGCCAATCCCCAGTCGGGGATCATCCTCGGTAAGTTGAACGTGCTGTATGGCTCGGCTTTTTGGGCCGGCAGTAGCACGGCCTGTCTCCTCGGAGGTTATCCGGCCGGCTGCGGCACTCTTTTTGAACTGCTGCCTCCCGCTACTAAGGGCGGCACTTGGACACAAAAGGTGATCTATACCTTCACCGGCGGCACCGATGGCGCGCATCCCTACGAGACCATGTCACAGGCCAGCGCCGGAGGCTTGTACGGCTCGGCCTTTAGTGGTGGAAGCGGCGCGGATGTTTGCTTCCCCGCATCCTATCCCGGTTGCGGCGCGGTCTACGCGCTGTTGCCTCCCACCACCCAAGGAGGCGCTTGGATCAAGAGCGGCTTGCACGTCTTCATGGGGGACGATGGGGGCGGTCCCAATGGCATTGTTCTGGGTTCCAACGGAACGCTCTACGGCACTACCTACAACGGCGGGGCCTTGGGTGGAGGCTATGGGACCGTGTTTTCGCTCGTTCCCTAAACCAGGCCACAATTAATCCCGTAAGACTGGTCGATGGCAGCCCAACGCCACGGCCAGAAACCAGCGTGAAGAGCTGTGTCATAATGTCCTGAGTATCGAGGCAACGAAGCTGGCGGCCGGCGCGCCGCTTTAAACTGCCTGGGGGACTTTCTTCGAAATTGCACCGATTTTTTCCAGTTTGATTCTATGCGTATTCTGATCACCGGTGGAGCAGGCTTCATCGGCTCCCATACCACCGAGGCGCTGCTGGCCCGGGGATACGATGTCCGTATCGTGGACAGTTTGGAACCTCCTGTCCATGAAGGTTGGCCTGCATATCTGCCCGCGGAGTGTGAACGGATCCGCGGCGATGTCCGCGACCGGGATGTAATGACCAAAGCCCTGCAAGGGGTCGATGTGGTCTACCACCTGGCGGCATATCAGGATTATTTGCCGGATTTCAGCCGCTTCTTCGATGTCAACGCCTCCAGCACCGCTTTGCTTTACGAAATCATCGTGGACCGGCATCTGCCGGTTCGTAAAGTCATCGTGGCTTCTTCCCAGGCTGTACTCGGCGAAGGCATGTATCATTGTCCGAACGACGGTCAGGTCTGCCCGGACAGCCGTTCTCGCGAGCAGCTCGAAGCGGCCCGCTGGGACTTGGGGTGCCCCCGCTGCCAAGGCGCGCTCACGCCCGTGCCGGCCAGCGAGTTTGTGGATAATCCGCAAAATTCCTACGGCATATCCAAACAGTGCGAGGAACGCATCGCCATCCACCTCGGCCGGCGCTACCAGATTCCCGCAGTCGCCTTGCGCTACTCGATCGTTCAGGGACCCCGCCAGTCTTTTCGCAATGCCTATTCCGGCGCCTGCCGCGTGTTCAGCCTGTCTTATTACCAGAAACAGCAGCCGATCGTTTATGAAGACGGCCGCCAGCTCCGCGATTTCGTGAACATAAAAGATGTGGTGGCCGCCAATCTGCTCGCCCTCGAGGACCCGCGCGCCGATTATCAGATCTTCCACGTTGGCGGTGGTGTGAACTATACCGTGCTGGAGTTTGCGCGCACTGTGGCGAATGCCTACGGAATGGAGTTCGCGCCCGTGCTGGACGGCCGCTTCCGGCTGGGAGATACTCGCCATGCGATTTCGGATGTTTCCAAGCTCCGTGCTCTCGGCTGGCAGCCATCCGTAGCGCCCGCGGAATCCGTCCGCCAATACCGTGAATGGTTGCTGGCGGAGGTCCCCTCAGCCGATATCGTAGGCGAATCGCAGGCCCGCATGAAGAAATTAGGCGTGATCGGCTACGCCGCGGCTGGTACTCCGGCACGTTAAGTCCTTTTCCTTTATAGATCCCTTATATCTCCTTAGTATTCTTTGACTTCTGGGGATAAAAACCGTCCAAAATTGGACCTCTCCAGACCGCTTAGAGAGAGTCTCCTAACAAAAACTGGGGTTTAAAGTTGGATGGAGGAACACACAATGATTTCCCGGTCTGGTTTACGGCCGTTCTGGAAGTCCATCTTCCTGCTCGCAACCCTGGCGGCGGGCGTACTGCCTGCGGTTGCCCAGCAGCAGACCGAGGCCCAGTTTGAGGCTTCCGTATATTCCGCGATTCAACCCCTGCTCAGCCAGGCGCCTGGATCGCCCATTATCATGAGCTCCAATGTGGTGTTGGCGCAGGGTGCGTTCATCGTCAGCTCGGCGGTCACTGTACAGGTACTCGAAAACTACGTCGACGGTTTGAAAGCTGCGGGAGCCCAGCGGGTCGATATCAATCCGGGATACCTTTCTTTGTCCAATCCGGCCATTATGGCCAAATATGACGCGCTGGTCCTGCATATCCGGCAACTCGGCCTGCAACTGGCCATCAACCCGGAATTTACCGCCGACCAGATTTACGTTCCCGGCCAGCAGGGAGTCAACAGTTTCCAGCAGTTTCAAACCCCCGCGCTAGCCGGCCTGCAACAAATCGCCGCCCGCTATAAGCCCGACAACCTGGTAATCGTACACGAACCAGACACCATGAACAACCGCATGGCTCTCAGGAGTAATACGGTTGGGGACTGGGACGGTTTTATCAGGGCCGCGGCCCCACTGATTCGGCAGGTCTCGCCGCGCACCCGGCTCGGAGCAGGTTGCTATTACGGCATCTTCGTCAGTACCGAAGCATCGGAAAATGCCTATTTTCAGGATTTCGCCGGCATCCCCGCCCTGGATTTCCTGACCATGGACATCTATAACGACGATACCTTCAGCCAGTATGCCCAGTGGGCCTCCTTGGCCCACGCCAGCGGCAAGAGCGCATATATCGAAGAAACCTGGATTCCGCACTATTTCGCGAGCGGCGTGGTGCCGCAACCCACCCCCACCCAAGATCTGGATGAACTGGCCACCATAGGGCCCAATTCCGCCGATTTCGCGCAGGCGAATATAAACGGCACAACCGTCAATCTGTTTGCCCAATGGTTGCACGCCTTATCGTTGTTCGCTTCCGCGAACAACATGGAAGCTATCACTCCCTTCGATGACCCGGCCTTCTTTCAGTACGGCGGTCCCGGTGCCGACACCGTCACTAACGGTGCCTATGACCAGATCGTCGAATCCGCTATCACACAGGGCCAGCTTACCCCCACGGCCCAGAGCTATCTGACCGATGCGCAACAGTTGGGAGTCAAAATGGCGACTAGTCTCTCCAATGCCAGCTACGCCACCTTTTCCACGGTTTTTAATCCCAAATGCGGTACGGCAACCAATCCATGTAACGCGAATTCTACGGTGTCTCCCGATGCGTTAATCAGCACATTCGGCACGGATTTGGCCAATACCACGGCTGTGTCTTTGAGTTTCCCCACTACCTTAGGCGGAACCACGGCGACCCTTGTGGACAGCACCAACACCAGTTACCCGGTGCCGCTGTACTCTGTAGCCGCGACCCAGGTCAACTACGTGGTCCCATCAGGCGCGCAGCCCGGCCCGGCTACCCTGACGATCACCAGCGGAGACGGCACCAAAACCACCGGTATTGTATACGTCGCGCCGGTCGCGCCCGGCTTGTATAGCGCCAATGCCGATGGCAAAGGCCCTGCCGCCGCCATCGCGGTTTGCGCCGGCACCTGTGCCGGGTGGCCCACCGCCGGCAAGGCTAACGGCCAATTCTTCCAGACCACGTTCACCTGTCCTAACGGGGCAGGGAGTTGTGAGACGCAACCCATCAGCATCGCGGACGGCGATACGGTCTTCGTCGAGTTATACGGCACCGGCTTGCGCCACCTGGCTTCTCTATCCTCCGTGAGCATGCAAATCAATGGACAAAACTTGCCCGTAGCGAATGTGCAGTATGTGGGGGCCCAAGGCGCAGACAAGGGATTGGATCAAATCAACGTGCAGATTCCCTCGAGCCTGGCAGGCAGCGGCGAGGTGAACGTGGTGCTGGCCATGCCCGATACCGCGGATGGCATTACGGTGACGTCCAACACTGTAACCCTAAACTTCAAATGAGCTTTGGAGGTTAGCGCTTCCCGAACTCCTGTACCAGGGACCGGTACACGTCAAATAGCTTCGTGTGCTGTCCCTGGTCGAGAGCTTGGATCACCCTTTGGTTGTACTCGCCGTCCGTCCCATGATCCGGCCCCGAGGTAACGTATAGGAACAATGCCTGGGTCCAGAAAGGGGTGATGGCTTCGATCTGGTGCGTGGAGGCGTATAACGCTATGGCCCGGATCCACTTCGCATCCAACTCCTCGAACGTCCCGTTGCCCGTGCCTTTGATACTGAGTGGTTCAATCCCTCTGTGCAGAGCGTTCGCCTGTCCCGGCGCGATGAAAGCCGTGCGCCAGGTCTCTTCGATAAAGACCGGCTTGTTCGCCGTGTGCGCGATCTGTGCCATCTGATCGTAGATATCGAAGTGTTTTTCATCGTAGATATCCATGGTCAGAAAATCCAGCTCTGGGATGGCCGCGAACGCCTGGTAATTGGGCAGGTCATAGTACACTCCTCCGGCGCCCACCCGGGTGCTCGGGGAAGCCTGCTTAACCGCCCGGATCGCGGCTTGCACATAGGCCGCCCAGGCATGCGGTCGAACCTGAAGCCGCATGCGCGCCGCCATCGTGACAGGTTCATGCACCACCACCAGGTACTCGGGATGATAACGGCCGGCAAATCCCGCGCAGGCTTTCACCGCGGGACCCGCAAACTGCCGGAAGTTTTGCACCTCCACGTCGGACTTCATGTTGCCAATATTGGCGTAGACCGGGTTGATCTCCAGCGGCAAGCCCGCTTCGCGGATATGCTTGACTACCAGGTCGTACTTCTCCATCGCCGCCGGATCGTCGATACTCGACAGCCCGGGGTTAAATTCGATCCGCTGCACCCCCGCTGCCTTTAAACCGTCGATGTATTCGAACAAAGCCTTTATGGGGGTCCTCTTTATGGCCAAGCCATGCGCCAGGTTGATATTGCCATTGAAGATTACGGGGTGCCGCGGAAGTTGTGACCACCTGGCGGTCAGACTGTCCAGTGCCGCATTGAGCGAGCTCTTATATTGCGCCTCGCTGGGCGCCTGGCCAAACAAAGCTACCGCCGGCAGCAGCATCACACCAGCGTAATAGAGGAAGGAAAGAAGTGGAGAGCGCATTTTGCTGACGTTAGGATACCATCTCCTGGATATCAATCGAACCCATATCAGTATGAAAACAAACGTTTAAATTGCCATGATAGCTTCGTTTGGGTAGTCCCCGCAAATCCAGAAAAGTGCACAATTCTGCACAATTCAAACGCCGTGCGGTAATGCCCCCCATGGTATTCTCCCCCAACCAGTTAAGGTACTCTTAGTGTTGGTTTCAATCCATTGCGCATGCTATGGTAGCAGGAACGGGGCTTCCCGCTGCCAAATCGTCGTAAAACCGATGTGGTCGTTCCCCAAGCTTCTCCGGCCATGACCGTCCGGAAAGACCCTACGCTATCCCGCGGGGATTAGCTCTGAGCCATTAGCGATTCTATGCAGGAAAAACCTAATATTATTTTGATCAGCGCGGACTCCCTGCGCGCCAATCATCTGGGTTGCTATCAATACCCGCTGCCCACCAGCCCCAACATCGACAAGCTGGCTTGCCAGGGAGTGCTGTGTGAAAACATGTTTGCCCCCGGCATTCCCACGCAGCCCTCCCATACTACGATCTTCACCGGGCAGCATCCCGTCACACATGGCGTAGTCGCCCACGGTGGCAAAGCCAAGTTGGGCCGCGGTACGCCTTACCTGCCGGAAATCCTGCTGGAAGAGGGCTACACGACCTGCGCTGTGGATACTCTTTTTCGGGAGCGCATCTGGTTCGGACGCGGTTACGAATACATTATTGACCCGAGCCTGCACCACGTCTTTTATGCCTCCGTCACCCAGGAGGAGTTGAACGACCGGGCCATCCACTGGATGAAGACCGTTCCCAAGGGCCCCTTCTTCCTGTTCATCCATTACTGGGACGTGCATTACCCCTACGTCCCGCCGGAGCGCATGAAGGGGTTATTCTACAACGGTAGTAATCCAACCGATCCGGGCAATCATGCCCTCGATCAATGGTGGGATCATCCCATCGGCGCCATGGCCAAAGATACCTGGCTGCGTACGCCGAAAGGTCCCATAACGGATCCCGGTTATGTGACCGCGCTTTATGATCGGGAAATCCGCTATCTCGATGAGGGTATTGCCGCATTACAGGTCGCCCTGGAACAAATGGGCGTGGCCGAAAATACTATGATCATGCTGGTGGCGGACCACGGTGAAAGCATGACCGATCACCGCATCTGCTACGACCACTACGGATTGTACGACTGCACCGTACGGGTCCCCACTATCGCCCACTGGCCGGCTGGGAAGTTGAAAGCGGGCACCCGCTTAGCTCCATTTCGTCAATTGTCGGATATCTCGCCCACTTTGCTGGATGCCGCCGGCAGCCTCATCCCGGAAGAGATCGAAGGCAAGAGCTTCCTGCCTCAGTTGCAGGGCCAGGAAGAGCCTTCGGGATATGACCGCATCATCGGGCTCGAATCCACCTGGCAGGCAAAATACTATCTGCGCAACAGCCGGTATAAATTCATCCTGGCGCGCCAGCCGGACCTGCTTGGCAACCCCGACCGGGAGCTGTACGATTTGCAGGCCGATCCCGGAGAAGACCATAATCTCGTCAGCGAAGAGCCCAAACTGGCGGCTGAAATGGAAAAAGAACTGGAAGCTTGGCTGGCGGACCACCTGCAAACGCTGGGCAAGACCAAAGACCCGGTCAAGGAAGAAGGCGCGGTGGCCGTGAGCATCTGGTTAGGACATCGATAAATGAACGATACGGAAAATGTACAAGCTGCCTCCCAGGCGGATCTGAAAGCGCTCGCCCAGGCTTACCTGGACGCCTTTGATGCGCAGGACCTGGAGCGTTGCCTCGGTTTTTTCAATGACAACGCCACCATCGATTTCAACATGACCAACTATAGCGGCCGCCAGGCTATCACCGACTGGCATAAAGACCGCTTCGCGGCCAACCTGAAACTGGTCCGCCTGAATAAGATTTCGGTCAATGGCGACACGGTGGTGGTGGATGCCGTGGCTACTTCCAAACGGCTGGCCGCCTGGAAAGTAAAGGCGATTAGCGGGAGAGTCACCATACGGTTCGCGGATGGCAAAATCGTCAGCGGGAAGCTGGCCGCCCGCATGACGAACCCCATCAACATGCTGCGCGAGGATATGGGCGCATCGTGAAGGGCGCCCCGGCGGGCATAGTTTTCGGAAAGGACCCTTCTTATGTCATCTGAAGCCGTGGAACGCTTCGCCGTCCCCGCAGCGGCTGGTGCGCGCGAGGCGGGCGATGCACGATGGCGGGACCTGATTGCAGGAAAATCCTTTCGCCTGAATCTCGCCGACGAGTTCAACGCCCTGGCGGACCGTCGCCCGGATGCTCCCATCTGCATTCTGGCCCAGCACACCAAAAACGGCGCGCCCCACCAGTACCGCTCCGTAAGCTACCGGCAGTGCCTGGATCTGACCTCGCAATACGCCCGCGGCATCCAGGAACATGGCATTCAGCGTGGCGATCTGGCCGTGATCCTCATGAAGCCGGTCCTCGATTTTGTGCCGGTCTTCCTGGCCCTATGGAAAGTGGGCGCCATCCCTATCGCCCTGGATCCCGGCGCGCCTAAAGAACAGAAGCTGAAATCCATCGAGGAAATCGGCCCCAAGGTATTGGTCGGCATCCCCATAGCACATGCCTTGCGCCTGCTGTATCCGCGTGTCTTTCGCTCGATCACCCGCGCTCTGACCATCGGCAATCACGGTGTTCCGGGCGCCCCGGCGCTCAAATCGTTCTTGCGTAAAAACGGTACGCCATTCCAGTCCACCCCCAGCATGACTGGCGATACCATGGCGATCGTTTACACCACGGGAAGTACCGGACCTCCCAAAGGAGTGGTCTACACCCAGGGTAACGGCGCAGCCATTATCCAGGTGATGAAAGAGTCGCTTGGCATCGGCCCGGATGAAGTTTGCCTCGCCTGCAACCCTGCTTTCGTTCTTTATTTTGTAGGAGCCGGCGCTACAGTCGTGACTCCCGACATGGACCCCCGCTATCCGCGGGATGCCGATCCTGCCTGCCTGCTGGCGATTATCCGCGATCAAAAACCCACCGTGGCGTTCATGCAGATTCCGGTCATCCGCAACCTGCGGGATTACTGCGCCAAACGCGGCGAGAAGATTCCTCATTTGCGGAAGATCCTAACCACCGGTGCTTCCGTTCCCCTCGAACTGGTGGAAGGCGTTCACCAGGTCCTGGCCGAGCCTGATGGCGACCTGCACATCATGTACGGCGCTACCGAGGCGCTCTGCATCTCGTACGCTACCGGTCGCGACATGCTGGCCCAGGCCCCCCGGATGGCCGAAGGAAAAGGAACCTACCTGGGGCGGCCCTCTCCGTGGATCACGGTAAGCACCATCGCGATCACCAATCAGCCCATCGAGCGGTGGAATCCGGACTTGGCTCTTCCCAAAGGCCAGATCGGCGAGATTTGCGTTCGCGGACCGGTGGTCACGCCCGAATACAAGGGCAAACCGGAAGCTACCCGCAAAGCTAAAATTCAGGACGAAACCGGCCTCTGGCATCGCATGGGTGATGCCGGCTACATCGACGAGGATGGCGGCCTCTGGTATTGCGGCCGCATCGCGGATCGCGTCGACACCGAAAACGGCTACCTGTATTCGGATCTGGTGGAGCCCATCTTCAACCGCCACCCGTCCGTGAATCGCAGCGCCCTGGTGAGCATTCCGGTCGCCGGCTCCGCGCGCCGGCGCCCGGTGGTCCTCGCCGAACCCAAAGCCGCGGCCGCAGCGGATCCGGCAAAACAGCAGCAGCTCGTCGAAGAGCTACAGTTGCTGGCCCGCCATCATCCCAACACCCGCACCATCCAGGACGTGCTGATTTACAAAGAAGCGTTCCCGGTCGATGTGCGCCACGGCGCCAAAATCCGCCGGGACCAGCTAACCCGCTATGCCTCCGCGTTAATGACCGGCGATGGTGATAAGCTGCCGGCGGACAAAACGGTGCTCTTCAAGGGCCACCGCGTGGCCTACTACGAAAGCGGCCAGGGCGATCCGATCCTGTTTCTCCACAACGCCGGCAACGATCACCACATCTGGGAACATCAACTGGAATATTTCGCGGCGAATCATCGTGTGATCGGTGTGGACAGCCTGGGCTACGGAAGATCTGATACCCCCGAGGTCGCGTACTCGCTGCCGCTATATACCGAGATGGTCGCCACCCTGGTCGAATCCCTGCATCTGGCGCCGGTAACGATTGTGGCCACCTGCACCGGGGCCGCCATGGCCTTGAACTATACCCTGCAGAATCCCAAAACGGTAAAGCAGCTCATCCTGCTTCACATTGCCACTCAAAAATCCGTTGGGGGCGGCAAGCTCGAGCGCACCACCCGTATGGTCTCCGGCCGACCGTTCATGACCCGCATTATGGTTCCGCTGGTGGGCGCCATGATGCGCCGCGGACTGCTGCACAAAGCCATCATACGGTCGCAGTACGGGCAGGATTTCCGCGAGGATCCGGGCTTCATCGATCATCTGCACCGGCTATACGGCCGCAACGGCGAGGGTGCCTCTCTGATCCGGCTTTTCAGCAACTGGCAAAGCTTTGCGCCGCTCGACCAGTTGAAATATCCGGACGGGTTCCCGCCTCTTCACATCCTTTGGGGCAAGGAAAACCAGGTAATTCCC
>Ga0070731_10003306_pt1 | contig 14649 bp, 13 predicted proteins | sample Coa_R1_2_FD_66448 | JGI IMG/M metagenome (GOLD analysis project Ga0070731, IMG submission 66448) | Surface soil microbial communities from Centralia Pennsylvania, which are recovering from an underground coalmine fire - Coalmine... | ecosystem: Environmental > Terrestrial > Soil > Unclassified ... | reverse complement strand
CATCTTTGGGGAGATAATGGGCACCTCGATTTAAGCAATTCAAATATTACTAATGATGACCTTAAACGCATCATTCAAGAATATAAAAAATGCGGGAAGCTCGTTTCTGTTAATCTCAGCAATTGCGAATTTATCACAGATGAAGGGCTAGCTCATCTTGCTGGCATTCCTTTAAAACAGCTCAATCTTTCTGGCTGCACAAACATCACAAATGAAGGGCTTGCTTATTTTGCTAACACCCCTTTAACACAGCTCAATCTTTCTTACTGCTTTCACATCAATGATGCAGGGCTTGCTTATTTTGCTAACGCCCCTTTAATACAGCTCGATCTCTCGCGTACAGGTACCACAGATGCAGGGCTTGCTTATTTTGCTAACGCCCCTTTAACACAGCTCGATATCTCGTTTACAGACATCACAGATGAAGGGCTTGCTTATTTTGCTAACGCTCGTTTAACACAGCTGGATCTCCCTATCTGTAACATCGTGGGATGGGACACCTCCCTACGCCCCGGAGTTTAATTTTAGGATACTTGGAAGAGTAGTCATTGTTTTTTAAGAAAATGCACACTAGAAAAAGGAACGGAATGACATTCGTCATTCCTTCATTTTAATCCAAGATTTTACAAATTTCACGCGACGGTAATCTCTTTGCAGAGATAGACGTCTTGGATGGCGTGCAAGAGGCGGACCCCGTCCGCTAGGGATTTTTGGAAGGCTTTGCGCCCTGAAATGAGCCCGATGCCACCTGCCCGCTTGTTGATGACTGCGGTTTCGACAGCTTGGGCCAGATCATTCTCGCCAGAGGGCCCTCCAGAATTAATAAGCCCAATACGGCCCATGTAATCGTTGATCACCTGATAGCGGCAGAGATCGATAGGGTGATCGGAACAAAGCGTTGTGTACATCTTTTCGGTCTGTTTGCCAAAATTCAAGGCTTTAAACCCGCCATTATTGATCGGGAGTTTTTGTTTGACGATGTCAGCGCCGATAGTTGCACCGAGGTGATTTGCCTGACCTGTGAGATCAGCAGCCTCATGGTAATCTGCGGAAGGGGTTTTAAAAGCGGAATTGCGCAAATAGCACCAGAGAATGGTCGCCATACCTAGATCATGCGCATGAGCGAAAGCATGCATGACCTCGCTAATTTGACGATGGCTTTCTGCTGAGCCAAAGTAAATCGTGGCTCCGACGCCGACACAGCCCATATCGTAGGCCTCTTTGACCGTGGCAAACAGGATTTGATCGTACTTGTTAGGATAGGACAAGAACTCATTGTGATTGAATTTCATAATAAAGGGGATTTTATGCGCATATTTGCGTGCGGTGAGCCCCAAAATGCCGCGCGTGGTCGCAACGGCATTGCATCCGCCTTCTATGGCGAGCTTGATGATGTTCTCCGGATCGAAATAATCGGGATTGGCAGCAAAGGAAGCTCCCGCACTGTGCTCGACGCCTTGATCCACAGGTAGCATGGAAAAATAGCCGGTTCCAGCAAGCCTTCCGGTATTCAATAGCATTTGCAAACTTCTCAATACGCGGATATTTCGATCAGAGGGTCCAAAAATCCGATCGACCCAATCGGGGCCGGGAATATGCAGTTTCTCTTTAGGAATGGTCTTGCATACGTGGGAAAGCAAGTTATGGGCTTTTGCACCGAGGAGCTTTTCAATTTCGGCTTTAGACATGAAGAACCTCTAAGGACTATGGAAAGTTTGAATAATAGATTTTTAGAGATTTTTTTGTCCGTTTAAAACTCGGCTTTGTACATTTTTGCACCCTGCCTGGAGGCGGGGTGCAAAAATGTACAAAGCCGAGTTAAAACTTGCCGGCACGGACAAGTGTCTCAATTTCTTCCAAGCTCTTTCCTTTGGTCTCGGAAATAAACCAATAGACGAAAAGGAAGCTAGTAAAGGAAATCATTGCAATAATAGCAAAGGACCATCCTTCTCCCCATGTGGCTATTATTTCAGGAAAGGCCATAGAAATCGCATAGTTGGCAAGCCAGTTCAATGCCATGGCGCACGCCATGGCTTTGCTTCGAATTTTTAAGGGGAAGATCTCCGCAAGGACGACCCAAGTCGTAGCCCCCAGGCTGAATGAAAAACTGGCTATAAAGACCATAAGACTCATTAACGCCAAGATATCTATGCCACTGCTTTGCTCAAAAAAGCCAAAACTTAAGACCCCTAAACTCAGCGCCATCACGAAAGAACCGATTAGCAAAAGCATCCGTCTTCCTATTTTATCGATCACCCAGACAGAAAAAAGAGTGGCCAAACAGTTAATGACCCCCACGCTAAGGGAAGCCAAAAAGGGTCCAGTATTCGTGCTAATGCCGGCGCTCTGAAAGATTTTTGGTAAATAAAAAATGACAGCGTTGACTCCTGTAATCTGCTGGAAAATGCTGAGCATAAATCCGACAATAAGAATATAGGGCATATGAGGTTTGAAAAAATCTACCCATCCACTTTTTTTTTCCGGTTTTTTATGCATGTGCTTCATTTCTTTTTTCCACTGCATATCGCTGCGCAGCCGGCCTAAAATGCGTATGGCCTGAGCATTTTTTCCATGCGACAACACCCAAGACGGGGTTTCTGGAATAAAAAGAATCCCGCAGAGCTGTAAAAATGCCAAAAATGCCCCGATAAAAAACAGCATTTGCCATCTTTGATCTTCAGAAAAATGGTAAGCCATACCGAAAGACAGCAAAATCCCTAAGGAAATGAAGAGCTGGAATGCCGAAACACATCTGCCCCGTAAATGAGGTGGCGCCACTTCAGCCAAGTAAAGAGGAGCGACAACAGAAACGATCCCTATTGCAACGCCGCTGAGAATTCTGCCGACCAGTAATTGCACATAGATTTGAGAAAAAGCAATGATAAGGGCGCCTAGGGTTAAAAGAAGAGCCATAATGAACAATGTTTTTTTTCTTCCTAAACGATCAGCGAGATTTCCCGCAGCCAAGGCTCCTACAAGACCGCCAAGAAGCATAATACTGACGACAATCCCCTCGTCATAAGGAGAAAGCTGAAAAACAGGACCTAAAAAGACAAGCGCGCCGGAAATAACGGCGATATGGTAGCCAAAGAGCAGTCCTCCGAAAGATGCAATGATTAAAACTAAAATCCCGTAAAGTGTCAGCTTTTCTTCAGCAACCACTGGCCTCCAGTCTTTTCTTCATGAGTCGGCAATTCATCCCATTTTTTTTGATATAATCTCCTTCTGCCCGGTAGCCCATTTTTTTATAAAATCCTTCAGTTTCTTCCCATGCATAGAGAAATAGCTGCCTGATTCCTATTTCGCTAAGGGCCTTTTCGAGCGCATGCATCAGTTTGCGGCCAAAGCCCTTGCCTCGATACTCTTCACTAACAGCCATTTGAAAAATTTCTCCTTCCTCCGCATTGCTGGCAAAAAAACAGACGCAGCCTATGATTTTTTTCTTCTCCACAGCGATGAGATGCATGCATTTTTTATCTTGCACCGCCAGTTCCGATTCTGGCGGAAGGCCCAAAGGTTTGCCCAGCGCTTCCCATCGCAACATCTTTTCTTTTTCAAATTCTGGTCCATCTTCATCGATGAATTTAAATCGCAGCATGAGTTTGCCCTCTTTTTGTGCTTATAGCTCCTTTTGAGTTAAGTGGGAAATCCAAAAAGCGCATATTTGATGGATCGAAATCGCAATCGAGAATACAATCGACCGGCATGTATACACAAGTAACTTGAAATGTGAGGGTTGTATGTCTTCATCCATGAAAGTAATATCCGGAGAAATTTCTTCTCCAAAAAACACAAGGACGAGCTGGGTAGATTTACCCGATGGAATAGCTCAAAAAATCCGAGCTTTCGTAGGAGTGTCAAATGACTATCCTGCTTTTGCCCAGACTTGCCAAGCGTGGAGTAGAGTGGTACGGAAAAATGGCGTTGTGGACTTATCCGATTCCCCACAACTCACGGATGCCCAATTTATTGCATTGATTGATAGGCTGAAAACAAAAATCGCAATATCATTAAACCCAGAAAGTGAGATGATTCATACACTCTTTCTTTCCAGATGCATTTCTCTGACACAAAAAGCAATGGTTGCTTTGAGAGGATTTTCTCTTTCCAGCATAGATATTCAAGGATCTCTCATTCCAGAAGAATGCTTGTATGGTTTTTATCAAGCAAAGTGCCTGAAATTAAATGGTCTTGTAAGATCTTATTCCTCTCATTCTATAGATGATGTGATAGCCATGGCACACTGCCCTATACACAAAATAGCGCCTTTGGAAACGTTATATATCGGAAAAAGAAGGATATCTCTACCTAAAACACCTGTGAATCCACCTGCCCGTTTAAAGAAAGCAGACTTTTAATCTACATGTAAGAGCAGGCTTTTGAGATAGTCGCCCTCGGGATGGAACAAAGAGACAGGATGGTCAGCTGCTTGGAGATGGCGAGAGACGATCTTGACGGAGCGCTTTGCCTCAAGAGCTGCCTGGAAGAGCAGATTTTGAAACAGGGCCGGATCAATAAAATGCGAACAGGAACAGGTCAAGAGCAATGAGCCTTTGGGCATTTTTTCTAATGCACGTCGATTCAGCTCCTTATAACCACGGCATCCTTGAGCGACATCGCTGCGCTTTTTGACAAAAGCGGGAGGATCCAAGATGATGAGATCGTAAAGCAGAGGATCGGATTGCAAAAAATCGAAGACATCGGAAAGGATGATCTTATGTTGTTCTACGCTTAAGTGATTGAGCAATGTATTTTCTCGCGCGATATGGCATGCCGCTTCGCTGCTATCCACGCTTGTGACAAGAGCAGCTCCCGCTTGCAGAGCAAACAAGGAAAATCCACCCGTATAGGAAAAACAGTTGAGCACTTTTTTGCCTATAGCATGCTTGGCGATACTTTGACGCATTTCGCGCTGGTCCAAAAAGAAGCCTGTTTTTTGCCCTTCTTGAATGGGAACCAAAAATAAAAGGCCATTTTCTTTCACAACGACCTCTTTGGGGCAGTCTCCATAGAGAACTTCCTGGCAATCGCTTAGTCCTTCTAGGCGTCTAGAAGGTGAAAGAGATTTTTCAAATACCCCTTTGAGATTGAGTTTTTTGCACAACAGTTCAAGGAGCAAAGGGCGCAATTTGGCCATACCGAACGTATTGATCTGCATCACGAGTACATCATCATAAAGATCAGCGATGAGGCCTGGAAGCTCATCCCCTTCTGCATTGATCAGGCGGAAAGCATTTGTCCTTTCGCGATCGAAAAGCCGATCACGCAGCGCGATGGCGCGATCGATCTTTTTTTCAATAGCGGTTTCGATAGGCTCGTCAACAAATGTGAGAATGCGGCCCGCTAGGGAATTCTGAGTATGGAAATAGGCTTTGGCCAGAAATTGTCCTTCAGCGCTATACACACTGAGGATTTCTCCGTTTTCGAATGCAGGCAAAGTGGCAACCGCCCCGGAAAATATCCAGGGATGCTGCTTCAGGAGGGCTTTTTCCTTTCCTGGCTTTAAAACAACTCTTTTTTCAACCATTTAAAAAGGATAACTTGGACAATTTATTTTGTGGCGGAGCAGCCTTTTTTGAAAGGGGTCCGATTACTTTTCCGATTAAATCATAATCGGCAATATCTGTAATCTGCACTTCGTAGAGAACGCCGAACTCGGTGACTTTTCGGCCATCATTGATAATCACCTGGCCGTCGATTTCCGGGCATTGTCCATAAAAGCGCCCACGCATGAGGTAGGGAGAATCGGTATGATACCCTTCAACGATGACGGATAAGCGTTTGCCGATATAAGCTTTATTTCTTTGTTTGACCTTCTTGACTTGCAGGGCTGCCAGTTTTTCAAAGCGCGCCTGTTTGACCTCTTCGCTGACGTGATTGGGAAGCTGTGCAGAGAAAGATTCTTCTTCGCGGGAATACTTGAAGATGCCCACGTTATCCAAGGCAAAATCACGGACAAATTGATACAGCTCTTCGAACTGCTCTTCGGTTTCCCTGGGAAACCCGACCATCAGGGAAGTGCGGATGACAATTCCAGGGACTCTTTTGCGCAAGCGCTCGATCGTCTCGATGATCTGCTCGCGAGAGGTTTTACGGCGCATCGCCTTTAAAATCTGATCATTGATATGCTGTATGGGCATATCTAAATAACGGCAGATCCGAGGATCTTTTTCCATTAAAGCGATGATCTCTTCGCTGATCTCGTCGGGATATAAATACAGTAGCCGGATCCAAAAGTCTTTTTCGATGCTCAGCATATTCTGTAAAAGGCGCTCTAATCCTTTTTCTTCTTTGCGTTCTTTGCCGTAATCCCCTAGATCCTGAGCGATCAAGATCACTTCATGCACGCCTTGATCCAAAAGCAGCTGGAATTCTTTCAACACCTGCTCTTGAGATTTGCTGCGCAATGGTCCTTTGATCTTAGGGATGATGCAGAAAGCGCATCGTTTAGCACAACCTTCAGCGATCTTGAGATAGGCATAATGACTAGGAGTGGAGATCTGACGCGGCACTTCTCCCCATTCCAGATAACTGCGTGCTGTTGTGACAGCTTCTCCCGCAACGGGGGTCTGAATGGCCTCTAAAATCCGTTCCATATCCCCGGATCCCAAAAAATAGTGGATGTCAGGAAAACGCGTTTTGAGTTCGTCTTTATGCTTTTGCACCATGCATCCGACAACAACTATTTTTGCCCCCTTCTTCTTTTCTTGAAAAAGGCCGCCGATGGTATCGGAGGACTCTTGGCGCGAGGAAGCCAGAAAGCCGCAGGTGTTGACAACGAGGAAGTCCGCGTCTTCGACTTGGCTTGTGGCTTCGTAGCCGGCTTTGAGGACAAGGCCGATCATGACCTCCGTGTCGACGAGGTTGCGCGCACAGCCGAGGCTAGTAAAGTGGATTTTATTCCCAGAATTTTTCAAAGGTTTCATAATGGGTTAATTCTACTAACTTTAATGATTCTGCACAACAACCTGAGTTAAAATTTTTTTTATATCCCTGTTGCGAATTTGTTGAAGTTGCTACACTTCAGAATTTTTAAAAAAGGAGGTTTTCATGTCAGTAGGAACCTATCCCGCTAAAATTTTTCGTCGATTTTTGGGATTATTTTGGCCGATTTTCGATTTTTTTTGCGGGGATAGTATACGCAGTTTGATACAATCCCCGCAAAAAAAGTCGAAAATCGGCTCAAAAGAACCCAAAAATCGACTGAAACTTTTTATCGGGATAGGTTCAGGGATATATCTTTCGGTCGTTATCGGATTGCTGCTCTGCAGTTGCGAGAAAAAGCCGAAGGAACATCTCCCGACCAAGCAAGAACTGCGCATGAATATTAAAATCGAACCTTTAAGCCTGGATCCTCGGAAACCCAATGACGCCACATCCCTGAATTTTCTCAAAATGTGCTTCGATGGGCTTTTTCGCATGGGACTCGATGGCAAAGCCTGTCCGTCTATAGCCGAACGCTTCGATCTTTCGGAAGATCAAACGATGTACACTCTTTTTTTGAGGGAAACCTTTTGGTCCGACGGAGAACCTGTCACAGCTTATGACTTTGAAACGAGCTGGAAGACAATGCTCGATCCCTTGTTCCCTTGCGAAGCGGTCACGGATCTTTTTGTCTTGAAAAATGCCAGAGCAGCAAAATTCAAAAAATGTTCCGTCGACGAAGTGGGAGTGACCGCACTGGATGCGCGGACGTTGCGCATAGAGTTAGATCATCCTATCCCCTCTTTCCTGTCTATGCTCACCACGCACTGTTTTTATGCCGCTCCCTCGCATATTGTATTTTCGCATCCCGAGTGGGCGGATAAAAAAAACGCCTACTACATCAGCAATGGACCCTTTTGTTTAAAAGAATGGCGGGCATCGAACTACATCCTTTTGGAAAAAAACACGCGCTACTGGGATCAGGAAAATGTAAAATTGGATCACATTTATTTATTCATCATCGAAGATGATAATACGGAATTAGGCATGTTCAAAAACGGCGAATTGGATTGGGCGGGAAGCCCCTTGTCCAGTTTACCCTTGGATGCCCTTCCCTTTTTGCCAAATGCACATACTTATCTCATGGCGGGGACCTATTATTATACGCTTAATGTCAAAGATCCGCTCCTGCAAAATGTCAACTTGCGCCGTGCACTCGCACTCGCGGTCAATCGCAAGGAAATCATAGACAATGTCACACAATCGGGACAAATTGCTGCGACAGGTTATATCCCTCCCATCCTTTCAGGTATTACCAAACAGTATTTTATGGATGGCGATGTGCAATTGGCACGACAGTATTTTCAAAAAGCGTGCGAAGAGCTCGGGATACAACAGGGGGCATTTCCCATCCTCTCCTTGAGTTACAATACGATGCAATCTCATCATAAGATCGCTCAGGCCATTCAAGGGCAATGGCGCGATGCTCTTGGCATCAAAGTGCGCCTGGAAAATAAAGAATGGAAGGTCTATCTCGATGAGCAAAGGCGCCATCAATTTCAAATCGCAAGGATGGGCGGCATTGCGAATAACTACGATCCGATCTCTTTTGTCGACCGTTTCCGTTATCTGTCCAGCGATGAAAACTTCTCGCAATGGACTAATACCGAATTTACAGAATTGCTCGAACAGGCTGATCAAATCATTGATTCCGAAGAGCGGATGCGTTATATTTTAAAGGCCGAATCGATTTTTATAGAGGAAATGCCTGTAATACCGCTTTATTTTTACACGGGTACTTATCTTAAAAAATCTTATGTTAAAGATGTTTATCTCTCAGAACTTGCCGATGTGGATTTTAAATGGGCTTATATAGAAATGAGATGAAAATGAAACGATGATCTACCTCATAAAAAAAATTGGCATCCTGCTGTTTTCTCTTTTCGTCGTTATCACGTTGACATTTGTATTGATGCACACTATTCCAGGCGATCCTTTTGTACAGGATAAAGCCATTCCTGAGGAAATCCTCAAAGCCCTCCATCAACATTACGGTCTCGACAAACCTTTGATCGTGCAATATGGCAAGTATTTAAATGGCATCTTGCATTTCGATTTAGGACCTTCTTTTAAATACCAAGGCCGCGAGGTCAACGAAATCATCGCACAAGGATTTCCTGTTTCATTAACTTTAGGGCTCGAAGCGCTTTGTCTGGCTGTCTGCGGAGGCATTACCTGCGGTACTATCGCCTCTTTTAATCATCAGCGCTGGCAAGACTATGTGATGATGATCATCGCTGTGATCGGGATTTCTGTACCGAGCTTTATCCTGGCTTCTTTTCTACAGTATTTACTTGCCATGAAGCTCGATGTGCTTCCCGTTGCGCGCTGGGGGAGTTTTAGCCAATCGATCATGCCCGCACTCTCCTTGGCCGCTTTGCCTATGGCTTTCATCGCTCGCCTAGCGCGGGCAAATATGGTGGAGGTCATTCAGCAGGATTTTATACAGACTGCAAGGGCCAAAGGCCTTACTGCATTGCACGTGGCTACGCGGCATGTACTTAAAAATGCCCTGTTTCCCGTGATCACGTATCTTGGCCCTTTAAGCGCCGCTGTCTTTACAGGAAGCTTTGCCATTGAAAAGATTTTTGGGATACCAGGTCTGGGCCAATGGTTTGTCACAAGTATTACAAACCGCGATTATACCATGATCATGGGAACCACGATTTTTTATAGCGCCCTTCTCATGCTGTGCATTTTTATCGTCGATTTCTTATACTGTTTGTTAGATCCACGCATTAAATTGATTAAACCTGATGGAAGATGAGCTACATCAAATACTTTTCGCTCCTTTAGCAGCAGCGCAAAAGACGCAATGCGAAGACATTGCTGCTCCGTCTTCCTATTGGAAAGATGCCCTAAGCCGTCTTCGCACCAATCGTTTGGCCATGTTTGGACTGTATACTTTGACCATCCTTCTTCTAATGGCGATTTTTGGTCCTCTTTTTTCTTCTTACAGCTACTACGAAACCCATCTGCATCTTAAAAACCAGCCACCCAATTCCCATTTTTGGCTAGGAACAGATGAACTGGGACGCGATCTATTTACCCGCTGTTGGTGGGGCGCGCGCATCTCCTTGTTTGTAGGCATCACCGCATCGATCATCGATCTGATCATCGGTGTTCTATTTGGGGCGATCGCAGCCTCTTTTGGAGGCAAGGTCGATGAATGGATGATGCGCTGTGCGGATGTCCTATGCGCCATTCCTTATCTTCTGGTCGTTATTTTGCTCATGGTGATCATCGGGTCCGGCATCACATCGATCATCCTCGCACTCACTTTGACAGGATGGGTCAATATGGCGCGCATTGTTCGCAGCCAGATCCTGCAGATCAAACAATTGGACTATGTCACTGCCGCTCATGCACTCGGAGCTTCTAGAAAACGCATTCTCTTCCGCCATCTTATTCCGAATGCGATGGCTCCTATCATCGTCACGCTCACGCTGACTATCCCCAGTGCGATTTTTGCTGAGGCTTTCTTAAGTTTTTTGGGCCTTGGGGTACAAGCTCCTATTGCAAGTTGGGGGACAATGGCCAATGATGGATTGCCAGCCTTGCGCTACTATCCCTGGCGGCTTTTCTTTCCTGCAACACTGATTAGCTTAACCATGCTAAGTTTTAATGTGCTCGGAGATGGCCTTCGCGATGCTTTAGACCCGAGGCTTCGCCAATGAAAGAACCTCTTCTTTCCGTAAGCGATCTTAACGTCTCTTTTCGTACCCAAGGTTCTCTTTTACACGCTGTGCGAGGCATTCAGTATCAAGTCCAGAAAGAAGAAACGATCGGCATTGTCGGCGAATCAGGATCCGGAAAAAGTGCAGCCGCAAAAGCCCTTGTGCAACTATTGCCATCGCATAATGCTATCGTCAAGGGAACCATCTCCTACAAAGGCCAAAACCTGCTCGATTTTTCAGAAAGAGAAATGCAGCGCATTCGCGGTAAAGAGATCGGGATGATCTTTCAAGATCCGATGACCTCATTAAATCCGACCATGAAGATCGGCGATCAGATCATGGAAGGGATCCGCCGCCATTTTCCTGAAAGTTCCCGCCGTGGAGCCTATAAACAAACCCTCGATATGCTCGAAAAAGTAGGCATTCCTTCTCCCGAAGAGCGCTTCAATGCCTATCCTCATACATTGAGCGGCGGATTAAGACAGCGCACAATGATCGCCCTTGCTTTGGTCTGCAATCCGGAGCTTCTTGTCGCCGATGAGGTCACAACTGCCCTGGACGTCACTATTCAGGCACAAATTCTCGATCTATTACAGCAGATTAAAACAGAAATGAAAATGAGCGTGATTCTCATTACGCACGATATGAGCGTGGTGGCGCATTTTTGCGATCGGGTGCTGGTCATGTATGCAGGCAAGATTGTAGAAGATGCCCCTGTCGATATCCTGTTTGCAAGGCCGCAACATCCTTATACGCGCCGTCTTTTACAGGCTATTCCTCGCTTAGACATTCCTAAACGCAATCGTTTGCTCTCTATCGAGGGAATGCCGCCGAATTTAAGTACTTCTATTCCCGGCTGTGGATTTTGTGCGCGCTGTGATTCAGCAATGCAGATCTGCGCTACAGAGTCGCCACCTCTCATCGAAGTGGCAAAAGATCATTACGCAGCCTGTTACCTGTACGATCAACGGAGGTAGTTGCAAAAAATGCAAGAACACATCGATCCCCTCGTAGAGGTCAAACAATTATGCAAACAATATCCCCTTAAAGACAAATCTCTGACAGCTGTACAGGATGTCTCATTCACTATCTATGCAGGTGAGACATTTGGACTAGTCGGAGAAAGCGGCTGCGGTAAATCTACTACGGGGCGCTGCCTACTCCGACTCGAAGAACCCTCTTCGGGAAAAGTTTTCTTTGAAGGCGTGGATATTTCCTCATTCGATCGCGAAGAACTACACCATTTTCGCCGCAAGGCCCAGGTGATTTTCCAAGATCCTTATGCTTCCCTGAATCCGCGGATGACAGCAGCTGAAATCATTGGAGAGCCCTTGCAGATCCATCATTTGCATCCCCGTGAAAATATCCCTTCTATAGTGGCGGAACTTCTCGATCTAGTAGGCTTGAGCAAATCGGCCATGGGACGCTTTCCACATGAGTTCAGCGGGGGGCAGCGCCAACGCATTGGAATTGCCCGGGCACTTGCTATGCGGCCTCGCTTCATCGTCTGCGATGAACCCATTTCTGCATTGGATGTTTCCGTGCAAGCGCAAATCATCAACCTGCTCAAAGATCTTCAGCAGCAATTTGGACTATCTTATCTACTGATCGCGCATGATCTGGCCATGGTCAAATACATTTCAGACCGCGTTGCCGTCATGTATTTAGGACATCTCGTCGAACTGGCCCCAGCAGAAGAACTCTACCACTCCCCACAACATCCTTATACAAAAGCGCTCCTCTCGGCCATCCCAATCCCTGACCCTCAAGTCGAACGCTCCCGCCATCGGATTTTATTGAAAGGCGAGATCCCCTCCCCACTCTCTAAATGTCCTGGCTGCCCATTTGCCACGCGGTGTCCCGTCGCCAAAGAAGAATGCCATCATATTCCCCCTTCTTGGAAAGAGGTTTCCTCGGGGCACTTTGCCGCTTGCCATCTCCTCTAAGAGTGTATTATAGGACAAGACAGTATCACATTACGTGCGATTGTCTCCTCCTTTAAAAAGAACAAGCGATTTGATGTCTGTGACACATATGCGTTAAAAAATTCCAAAGGGCATCTAAGATCCGCTGAGAAGCTGCCCGAGCGCTTCCACTTTGTTCTGAAGAAAGATGACGGCTGAGCAACTCCCTTTCCATTTGCGCATGCTCTTCATCGGCTGCGATATGTACGCTAAAATAACGCCATGCTGCGGGATCCTGCATACCATAATAATTTTTAAGACCATCGATTTTTGAAACGCAGATTGAAGGAATTTGACTTTCGTAAGAATACAGCGCTGCCAATCCATTTGCTACTGTCTCCTCTCGGCATATGGAGCGAAATGTCTGGATCAAAGTCTGGATCTCTGAACAGGGCGTATGCGCCTCCATCTCTTCTTCTGTCGCTCCCAATCGCAAGGCAAAGGACTTCCACAGCTCTGGGTGATTGGGCATTCCCGCTTCCTCTTCGTTCAAATTCTGTAAAATCCCTTTACGTGTCTTAGCATCTTCCGTATGGGCATGCAGTGCGGATAAATAGGTGGGAAAAGCTTTAACATGATGGTAATACTCGATCGCGTACTCTTTTAAACAATCCTTCGAAAGTTTTCCTTCGGACCATGCTTTATAAAAATCATGCTTCAAAAGATGTTTTTCTTGAATCTGCTCATCTAATTGTTTAAGAAATGCTGCTACGAATCCCATGTACGTTCTCCTTTTCATTTTTTTCAATAATCGTAAATCCATTTGCACAATTAATTCAAGATGCCAAATTTTTTCATGCAAAAAATTCCTTGAGAGAGAATAATGCCCAATTATTTAACATACTGGGATAGATTCATGCTGCGTCTATTAAAACTCTCATTCGCATTTCTTCTTCTATGCATCAACCCATACCTTTTTAGCGCTTCGGTAGATTTTGATGTGATCGTGGTTGGAACGAGCCCTATCCCTCTTCTTGAAGCGCTTTATCATTATCACACCGGGAAACGCGTGTTGATACTTGAACAAGCCTCAGTATGTGGCGGAGCCTGGAAGAGCATTGAGGTTTGTGGAATGTATCCGGTCGATCTGGGCTGTCATACATTAGGCAATGACAAACAGATGCTGCATTTTTTACAAGAATATGTCGGTTGCGAAATGGTCTCTTTGGACAACCCCCATCTCTCCTTCGATGCAGGACATAGCCCCAATGGCTTCTATTTTGCCCATGGCTGTTATGAGTTCATGCAAAATCTGCTGCACTTGATTGAAAAAACGGATATTGTCTTGCTTCTGGATCATGCCCTTGAAAGTGTGTGGATTGATGAGCTAGAACCCATTGCTATCGCTAAAACTAAAGACGCACAATTTACGACCTCAAAAATTCTTGTCACTCCTTATAGCCGCATCCGATTAGACAATCCTCTTACGGCAATGCAGACTAAAGATAAAACCAAATATTATCATCTCTATATGCTCATCGAAGACCCGACGCCTCCGCGTTTTTCTTTTAAATCAGGCATCGGAAAAGGGATTTCACGATTGATGAATTTGACCTATTTTGTGGGTCTAGAAGGATTAGGCAAACAACTCATGGTTTTTCAGACCTATGGGGATACTTATCAACAATCCGCAGAAACGTATTTAGATAGATTAAAACAACAGAATCTCATCGATGCCTCGGCGCGCATTCTCCAAACAGAAACCTACGTCTACGAACAAGATCATTTCCAGCATCCACAAAACATAGACAATGCGAAGCAGATTTTTGAACTGCTCAAGACACATCACCTGCATGACATGTCCCAATATATTTCCAAATGGAAACAAATCCTTCAGCCATTTAGTCAAGCAATTCAGAATTAATACCTATGCCCTATCCCGAAATTCTTAACAATGCATTTTTGAGTCTTTTTCGCCCTCTTTTCATGCCTTTTCTTGGCCTACTTAACCAAGTATGTCCTGCGAAAAGGCATAAAAATAGGCCAAAAAATCCTTCAAAAATCCATTGTTAAGAATTTCGGGA
>Ga0070731_10003305_pt1 | contig 14650 bp, 13 predicted proteins | sample Coa_R1_2_FD_66448 | JGI IMG/M metagenome (GOLD analysis project Ga0070731, IMG submission 66448) | Surface soil microbial communities from Centralia Pennsylvania, which are recovering from an underground coalmine fire - Coalmine... | ecosystem: Environmental > Terrestrial > Soil > Unclassified ... | reverse complement strand
GTGTCCGCGATGTCGCCCCAGGAGATGAAGCTGATCCTCATCGACCCCAAGCAGGTCGAGCTGACCGCCTTCACCGACATTCCTCACCTCTGGGCGCCGGTCGTCACCGACGGCAAGAAGGCCGGCATGGTCCTCGACTGGCTGGTGAAGGAGATGGAAGAGCGCTATGGCATCCTCAACCGCGTCGGCGCGACGTCGATCACGGCCTTCAACAAGATGGGCGAGAAGAAGATCCGCGAGCGCCTCGGCGAGGCCGCCGTGCCCGTCGAGGAGCAGGATCAGTTCCCGACCCACATGCCGTTCATCGTCGCGATCATCGACGAACTGGCCGACCTGATGATGACCGGGCGGAAGGAGGTCGAGACCTCGATCGTCCGCCTGGCGCAGAAGGCCCGCGCCATCGGCATCCACCTGATCGTGGCCACGCAGCGGCCCTCGACGGACGTCATCACGGGCTTGATCCGGTCGAACATGCCCTCGCGGATCGCCTTCCGAGTGCCGAGCCAGATCGAGAGCCGCATCATCATGGACAAGAAGGGCGCCGAGCGCCTGCTGGGCAAGGGCGACATGCTGGTGAAGATGATCGACGCCTTTGAGCCCGTCCGGGGACAGTGCACGTTCGTTTCAGATGACGAGATCCGCGGCCTGGTGAAATGGCTGCGCAGCCAGGGCAAGCCCGAATACCACCAAGAGCTGATCGAGCTCAAGACGGTGGGCGACGCGGAAGGGACGGCCGACGATGACCTCTTCGACGAGGCGGTCGAACTGGTCTTGCGCGAGGGCCGCGGGTCGACCTCGCTGATCCAGCGCGCCTTCTCGGTCGGCTACAGCCGCGCGGCGCGGCTGATCGATGCGATGGCGAAGATGGGCATCGTGGGCCAGCACAACGGCTCGAATGCCCGTGAAATCCAGATCACCCTGGAGCAGTGGCAGGCGATGAAGAACAAGACCGCCGCCGCGCACGGATAGCGCGGTCCTTGGAAGCGGACACGTCGACACCCCGGGCGTCGGAGACGATGGCCCGGGGTGTATCCGTTCCGGGAGGACCGAGCACGGGGGGTGCCGGTTCGGACCCCGGATCAGGGAGCCTCCAGCCGCCGCGGGGATTCCGGAAGGTTTTCTTTTGACGGAGCCCCCGGCTTCGGGCCATCATGGCCTCGGCATCGAGAGGAGGACTGCGATGGCCGTTTCCAGAGGTCCCCGGCGGTCCGTTTCCCGCAGCAGAGCCCGGGTCCGCACCCGGGCAAAGGTGCGCCGCGCCGCGCCAGGCCGTCGCCGTGCCAAGATTCGCCGGGCGACTCGAGTTCGAGGCCCAGCCAAGACCCGCCATCCGGTCCGGACCCGACGCCCAGCCAAGGCGCGCCGTCCGGTCCGGACCCGACGCCCGACCGGAGCGAAGAGGGCATCGACACGCGACCTGAAAGGGCATGTCGACCTGGTGGGCTTGGGCAATCTCCTCCAGCTCCTGTCGATGAACAAGACGGAGGGCGTCCTTCGGGTGACGCGAGCGGGCGAGAAGCAGTCCGTCCATCTCGGTCCTGAAGGAATCCGCCTGCTCTCGTCGACCGTCCCTCGCGTCCGGCGACTGAGCAAACTGGCGACCAAGCTGTCGGGCCCGACCCTGATCACGTCGGAGCGACTGAAAAGACTTCTCGGAAAAGAGAAACTCCTGGGCTGGACGCTGGGCCACGTCCTCTTCTCAAACGAGGGTCTGTCGAAGGAGCGCATCCAGGAGGCGCTGCGGCTTCAGGTCGAGGAGGAGATTCTCGACCTGTTCGTCTGGGACGAGGCGCTGTTTTCCTTCGAGGAAGGGCGGCCCGGATCCGCGGCGCTGGACAATCCGCTGGCGAGGCTCCCGATCCGGGCGGACGTCACCTCCCTCCTCCTCGAGGCCGCCCGCCGCGCGGACGAGCTCCTGCAGATCCGAAAAACGCTGCCCGACGACAAGACCAAGGTGCATAAGATCGAGTGCGAGATCCATGCCGACCAGCTGGGTGAGGACGTGGTCCGTGTCGACGCGATCCTGCCGCTCATCAACGGCCGGCGCTCGCTGAAGTCGATCCTGCAATCGTCGATCTACCCGAAGTTTGCCACGATGCGGGCGATCCACAAATTGCTGTCGCTCGGCTACGCGAAGGCGCACGACGCCGGAGGGGATACCGTGCTGCTGAAGGGGGATTCCTCGGCGCCCGTCGTCGCCATTCCTTCCCGGGAAGATCCGTTCTAGGGGTTGCCGAGACGAAGATCTGGAACTCGACGAGCGACCGGAGCCGGTGGAGCGGGGAGGGACTGGAATCCCGCATCGCCGGGAGATAGGGGCGGGAGGGACTCGAGACTAGGGGGATCCGCCGGGGGAAGCGCTGCGCTTGAATGAGATGGAACCGCTCGTGCCGATGGGGTGCCGCCTCTCGCCAGGACGGGCCGCTCCCGGGGATTTCTTCACCGGAACATTGCGGCGCTCCGCTATACTGGTGAAGTGACGAGCCGCCGCGCTCATCGTCCGAGGATCCTGATCGCCCATCGTGACGCGGTGTGGGTCGACCAGGCCAAGGGAAGGCTCGAGGCGATGGGGTATTCGGTGACCGAGTGCCTCGAACCCGACTGGACCCCCGATCTCTTGGCCGGGAGCCGGCCTTACGACCTGGCTGCGGTCACCAGCGAGATGGATCCCGCCGCCCAGGCCACGATCCTGAAGCTGCTGCGCGAAAAAAAGACGGGCACCAAGATCATGCTGCTCCTGGACGATCTCGACAGCGCCACGATGAATTACAAGACCCAGGCCGGTCTGCTCACCCACCGCATCTCCCAGGACAACGTCCACGAATTCGCGATCGCGGTCGCCGCCAATGTCGGCGTTCCCTCGCGGAAGCCGGAGGAATAGCCGCCGACGGTTCTATTTTCCGGTTACACAATTCGTTCCCCCGCCGTCCTACGTTTGCTCCAATGAATTCCATGGCCGAATCGAAGAGTCTGCCTCCGCAGGTGCAGGTCGCCCTGGACGGCGTCGTCGCGGCCCTGACGAAGACCCTGGGAGCGAATTTGCACTCCCTTCTGCTCTATGGAAGCGCCGTGAGGGGGAATCTGATCCCCGAGGTCTCGGATCTCAATCTTCTGATCCTGCTCGAGGAGTCGACGCCGGAGGCCCATACGGCGATTGCCAAGGCCATTCAGGCTCCGGTGCGCATCGAGCCGTTCATCCTCGGTCGTGGCCTCCTGACACGCAGCCTCCAGGCCTTTGCCATCAAGTTCCTGAGCATCCAACGGAACTACCGGGTCCTCCACGGAACGGATCCCTTCGTGAATCTGAGGATCGATGAGTCGCTCGCGCGCTTCCTGTGCGAGCAGGCCGTCCGCAATCTTCGACTGCGCTCGGTCCGGGCCTATGTCGTCTTTGGCCAGGATCGCATCCGCTATTCGAAATTCCTGGGGCGCCTGACGACCGCGATCTTCATCGGCCTGGCCGAAGCCCTGCGCCGGGTCGGGACGGAGGTGCCTCGCGGGTTCGAAGAACGGATTCCCGGCTTCGAGAAGGCGTTCGGGTCGGATGCCTCGGTGCTGCACGTTCTCCTGAGACTCAGGGGCTCCGAAGCGACGCTGTCGGCGGACGATCTACGGAGCGCTCACGGTCGGCTCTTCCGGCTCCTCGATGCCGCCGTACGCTGGATGGAGGTCCAATGGCCGCCGCTGCGGTGACGGAACGGAAGGTCCTTCGCTGTCCGGTCTGCCTGGCGCCTCAGACCGTGACTCACGAAACGCGTTCGGGACAGCGGCTGATCTGTCCCTCCTGCGCCTGCACGTTTGAGAAGCAGAATGGCTTGCCGCTCCCTCAAGAGCCGGCAGGTCCATCGCGATCCGCGCCGCAGGCGAAGACCGACGCCTCCACCCCGTTGCGGTGGACCGGATCCATCGCCGCAGCCGCAGGACTCCTGGCGTTAACGCTCTGGATCGGCTCAGAGCGGAACGGTCCGGACTTCCTAGGATTCTACGTCGTGGTTTGGGTGGCGACGTTCTTCGGGTCGCTCCTCCTGCAGTGGCTGCCCTGGTTCCCTCAGGCGGGTGTCGTGGGGGCCATCGTCTTTGAAGGGCTGGGAGTCTCCCGGGTCATTACCGGTCTTCAGGCCGGGATGCATCGCTTCGAGTATCTCGTCATCCTGATGGTCCTGGGGGGCGTGACCTTCCTGATCCGGATCGGTGCCGAGAACAACTGGAGTTCCGGCGGAGGATGCTCCTCCAGCGGCTGTGGATCGAGTTGCGGATCCAGCTGCGGGGGTGGATGCGGCGGCGGGGGAGGGTGTGGCGGATGCGGAAGCTCGTAGGCATCGGCTACCGCCGGGAGCTCGCCGGGTGGATCGCCTCGCGGCCCGCGGAAATCGGCTGCCTCGAGATCACCGCGGAACACTTCTTTGATGCCGACGCCGGACGCCTGCGGGCCCTGCGCCGGGACTTTCCTCTCTACGTCCACGGCCTCGGATTGTCGCTGGGCACGCCCGGTCCCCTCGACGCGGGGGCGCTGGACGCCTATGCCCGGGTGGTGGAAGCGGCGGATCCCCTGCACATCTCCGAACACTTGGCCTTCACGAGGACCCGCGACGTCGACCTCGGCCACCTGAATCCCGTCTCCTGCACTCGTGCCAATCTGGCGCTGCTGGTCGATCATGCCCGCCAGGTCATGGACCGCTGCGGGAAGCCCCTGTTGCTCGAGAACATCGCAACGGCTCTTCGGCTGAAGGGTGAGATGGACGAGCCGGACTTCCTGAATCTGCTGTGCGATCGAGCCGGGTGCGGGCTGCTCCTGGACGTGACCAATCTCTGGATCAACAGCCGCACGTTCGGTTTCGATCCGGTCCAATGGCTCGGGCGGATCGAGACGCGTCACCTCGTGCAGTTGCATATCGTGGGATACACCCGGTGCGGGGACCGGTGGATCGACGCGCATGCGGAGCCCATTCAGCGTGACCTTTACGACCTGGCCGGTGAAGCCTTGGCCCGGGCGCCGATTCGCAGCGTCATCCTCGAGAGGGATGAGAACATCCCCGATCCCCGGGACTTGGCGGCGGAGTTGGGGGAATTGGAGGCGATCCATGCCGGCTGATCTGACGACGGCTCTGGGCGCGCTCCTGTCGGACCGGACCCTGCGGGAGACCCTGCGTCGGGATCCAAGGGAGGTGGCGAGGCGGCTCCAGATTCCGGAGGCCGACCTCCACGCCCTCGATTCGGAAGCCCTGGAAATCCAAGCGGAGTCCCTGATCGACAAGCGGCGGCACGAGGTCTCCAAGCAGCTGCCGCGGACGATGGCGCTGCTCGGAGACCTGGCCCCCGGGTTGTTCCGGGAACATGCCGGGATATTCTGGCCCGAAGGCCACCGGCGGCACGTTCTGGATGCCGCTCGCTTCGGGGCCTTCCTCATGGAGCGCGGATCGCCGCTGTGCCGGTCGGAATGGAATCGGGCTCGGTTCGTTGCAGGGTCGTCGCCCCTCGGGGTCCGCTATGCCCCGGATGTGTGGATCGGAGGCCGCTCCCGCAGGGCGGTGGAGGTCTTCCTCCGGCACCGGGGAACCGTCCGTTCCCGGGCCCTCTACTGCTTCGGCCTCTGAAGCGCGTCCCATTCGAGGCCACACGCTGCGGCAGATCGTCTGTGTGAAGGGATAGGGCGTATGGGCATCCCGGAACGGACCCTTTCGAGGAGTCGGGTTGGACGGCCGGAGTCCGGGAAGGATCCGCGCGGCGTGTGGTGCGGCGGGCTTGAGACTTCCGAGGGCCACTCCAGGCGACTCCGGGAGACGCTTCCGGGCACCCCCGGAGCGGAGGTCTCCGGTCTTGCCGAGAAGAAGGGTTTCGCCGGGCGTTCGTTGGCTCCGTTCTCGATCCGGGGAAAGACGGACGGCCCCTTGAATTCCTTTTCCTCGCGGCGGATGCTTCGGGAGGACGCGGTGTGATCACCCTGGACGGTTCGGTGGGGGAGGGGGGAGGACAGATCCTCCGGACCGCGCTCGGACTCTCTCTCCTGACGGGAACCCCGTTCACGATCGACCGCATTCGAGCCGGCCGGGAGAAGCCCGGCCTCCTGCGGCAGCATCTCACCGCCGTCCAGGCCGCCGCCGAGGTCGGGAAGGCCGAGGTCCGCGGCGCGGCCATCGGCTCCCGGGTCCTCACGTTCCGCCCGGGGGCCGTCACGCCGGGAACCTACGCGTTTTCGGTCGGCTCGGCCGGAAGCGCCACGCTCGTCTTCCAGACCGTGCTCCCTGCGCTGCTCGCGTCGTCCGGAAGTTCGACCTTGACGTTCGAGGGCGGCACCCACAACGCATGGGCGCCTCCGTTTGATTTTCTCGAGAAGGCGTTCCTTCCGCTGCTGGGACGCATGGGGGCACGGATCTCGGCGAAGCTGGAACGCCGTGGCTTCTATCCCGCCGGGGGAGGGCGCTTCAGGGTCCGCATCGACCCGAGCTCCCGGCTTGAACGACTCGACCTGTGCGAGCGCGGGAAGGTCCTGGCGCGACGGGCGACCGCGATGGTCTCCTCCCTGTCCCCGAGCATCGCCCTCCGGGAGCTGAAGGTGCTGGAGCGGACCCTCTCGATCGACCGGTCCTGCCTCAAGACCGTCGAGGATGTTACCTCGGCCGGGCCGGGCAACGTCCTCCATGTCGAGATCGAATCGGAACACGTGACCGAGCTGTTCACCGGCTTCGGGGAGAAGAAGGTGTCCGCCGAAAGAGTGGCCCAGCGCCTGGCGGAAGAGACCGGCGCCTATCTGGAATCGGGCGCGCCGGTGGGTGAATACCTCGCTGACCAGCTCCTGATCCCGATGGCGCTCGCGGGCGGCGGGTCCTTCGTGGCCACGCCGCTCTCGTCCCACGCGACGACCAACATGGAGGTGATCGGGAAATTCCTTTCCCGGAAATTCAGGATCGATCGGACGAGCGAATCGGTGCACCGCGTGGACGTGGAGTGAGGCGCGGTTGTATTGTATCCGTCTGATTCGATCCGAGGAGACTTCACGATGGCCAACCCCCTGTTCGACCTGTCCGGAAAGGCGGCCCTGATCACCGGCGGAAGCCGCGGACTCGGTCGCGCGATGGCCCGCGGATTTGCGGAAGCCGGGGCCGACGTCCTGATCACCAGCCGCCATGAGGACGAGCTGCGTTCAGCCGTCGACATCGTCTCCAAAGGCCTTCTCCGGAAGGTCGAGATGATGGTCTGCGACATGACCGACCTGACGCAGGTGGACGACCTGGCGAAGGCGGCCGTCTTGCGGCTCGGCAAGATCGACATCCTGGTCAACAACGCCGGGACGAACATCCCTCAGCCGATCGACCAGATCACCGACGCCGCCTGGGAGACCACGATGCTGCTCAACCTGACGAGCGTCATGCGCCTGACGCGGGCCCTGGTGCCCCCGATGAAGGAGCGCCGCTGGGGACGAGTCATCCACATCTCGTCGGTGCTGGGGCTGGGCGGCAAGGAAGGCCGGAACAGCTATTGTGCCACCAAGGCCGCTCTCACCGGCTTGGCGCGGGCGAGCGCCCTGGACCTGGGACCCTTCAACGTGACCGTCAATTGCATCGCCCCCGGGCCGTTCCTGACCGATCTTCCGGGAAAACTCCTGAGCGACGAACAGAAGAAGCACTTCGCCGCTCGGACCGCGGTCGGGCGCTGGGGAAAGCCCGAGGAGATCGTCGGCCCGGCGTTGATGCTCGCCTCCGAGGCCGGAAGCTATGTGACGGGAAGCACCCTGCTGGTGGACGGCGGGAACATGGCCCGGACCCTGTAGCTCGGGGGAGCGGCCCCGGATTCGCAAATCGCATGTCGCGATTCCCTCTCGAGGCGTACTAAGGACATCGATGCTCATCTATACGCTGATCGTCCTTTTCCTGGCCCAGCAGGGTGACGTCAAGGGAGAGACTCAGCCGCCGCTTTCTCCGGAGATTCTGAAGAAGACGCCTCCTTCGCCGGTCGTTCCCCCCGAGAAAGCCCTCGACACCTTCCGCATCGCCCCCGGGTTCCGCCTGGAGTTGGTCGCCGCGGAGCCCCTCATTCACGATCCGATCGCCTACGCCTTTGATGCCGCAGGACGGATGTTCGTGATCGAAATGCGCGGCTTCATGCCGGACCTGGAGGGGAAGGGCGAGAATGCCCCGGTGGGGCGGGTCGTCATGCTCGAAGACACCGACGGCGACGGCCGGATGGACCGGGCGACAGTTTTTCTCGACGGACTGGTCCAGCCCCGTGCCATCGCCGTCGCGTCGGGAGGGGTGCTCGTCGCGGAGCCGCCGAACCTGTGGTTCTGCAAGGATACGCGCGGCGACGGCAGGTGTGATCAGAAAACCCTGGTGGACGGCGCCTATTGTCCGGCGCGAAGCAATCCCGAGCATGCCGCCAACGGGCTGCTCCCGGCGGTCGACAACTGGTTCTACAACGCGAACTCCACGTGGCGCTACCGCTTCGTCGGAGGCCAATGGTCTCGGAGCCACACCCGCTTCCGGGGTCAGTGGGGGATCACCCAGGACGATCTCGGACGCCTCTTTTTCAATTACAACACGATCTTCCTGCGGGGGGATCTGGTCCCCTGCTATGCCGCGCAGGCCCACTCGCGGCTGTCGACCAGCGTCAACCTGGATCTCACCCCGGAGCAGACCACCTGGCCCGTGCGGCCCACCCCGGGCGTGAACCGCGGGTACCGGCCCGGCGTGCTCCGGCCCGACGGCAGCATCGTCGAGACCAATTCCGCCTGTTCGCCCGTCGTGCACCGGGGCGATGCGCTTCCCGGCGATTGCCGGGGAAACGTCTTCGTCTGCGATCCGTCGGGAAATCTCGTCAAGCGCCTGATCCTCGAGGTGCGTCCCGACCGGATCGTTCCCCGCGACGCCTACGACAAGGCGGAATTTCTGGCGTCGACCGATGAGCGGTTCCGCCCGGTGTTTCTCGGCGGAGGGCCCGACGGCGCGCTCTATGTCGTGGACATGTACCGGGGGATCATCCAGCACGGCGCGTACATGACTAGCTTCCTGCGGGGGCAGATCCAGCTCCGCGGACTCGACAAGCCGATCGGCCTGGGCCGGATCTATCGCGTGGTCGACGCGGCTCGGGCGCCCGTCAGCCCACCGAAGCTGTCCACAGCCTCGTCGGCCGAACTCGTCTCCGCGCTTTCGCATCCCAACGGGTGGCGCCGCGACACGGCCCAGCGTCTCCTCGTCGAACGCGGGAACCGGGACGTCGTGCCCGCCCTTCGGCTTCTGGCCCGGGGCGGCGGGGATCCGATCCCCCGGCTTCACGCGCTGTGGACGCTGGAGGGGCTGGGCGCCGTCGATCCGGAAACGATCGCCTCGATGGAGGGCATCGACGGCCTGCGCGCCGCGGCGGAAGCGCTGCGCGGCACGACGGGTCCTCTGATCAGCCCGGTGGACGGACTCGTCACGGCCGCCGAGCGCGACCCCGATGTCCCCGACGCCATGCTCGCGGACCGCGAACTCGACTTTCTGGAAGCGATCATGTCGTCGGATCATTGGGATGACGAGATCCCGGGCCGGGCCGCGCTCCTGGAGCGCACGGCGCGCCGCCTCGGGACGGAGGCCAGGCTCGACCGGCTGACCTGGCTCCTCGAGCTGACCGCGTCGCAGGCCGAGGCCGCGCGCTGGAGGCAACGGGCCCTGCTCCGGGGCCTCCTCGAGCTCCGGGACCAGCGATGGGGCGCGCGGCCGGCGGCACTTCTGAAGTTGATGCGTTCGGAGGATCCCGAGATTTCGCGTCTGGCGGAAAAGATCCGGGAGCACCTCCATTGGCCCGGAGACGAGCGGGCCGAACCGGTCCCGCCCGCCCTGGTCCCGCTGACCGCCGACGAACGGAGTCGCTTCGATCGCGGCCGACGGCAGTTCGTGGCCTCCTGCGCGGGCTGTCATCGCCGCTCGGGTCTCGGAGAGGAAGGCGGCCCTCCCGCGCTCGTGGATTCGTCGCTGATCCAGGGCCCGGACGAGCGCCTGGTGCGGATCGTGCTTCAAGGCCTCGAGGGTCCCTTGCGGGCCGACGGGAAGATCTACCGCAACCTCAACATGCCGGCCATTCTCAATCTCTCCAGCGAGGAGATTGCGGAAGTGCTGACCTACGTGCGGCGGGAATGGGGTCACCGCGCCGATCCCGTCTCCGTGGAGAAGGTCCGGGCGATCAAGAAGGTCACCGAGGATCGTGAGGATCCGTGGACTCAGGTCGAATTGTTGAAACTCCGTTGATGGGAAGGGACGCATGAAGCTTCCGATGCTGATGGCCGTCGTCTCGATGGTCTCCTGCGCCTCGGCCGGGACGCCGCCGGCGGAGGAGGGCTGGACGTCCCTGTTCGACGGCAAGACGCTCCACGGCTGGGTCCCGCGGGGGGGAGGAGACTACCGCGTCGACGAGGGAACCATCCTCTGTCTGACCGGGACGGGCGCCTATGGCTGGCTCTGCTCCGAGAAGACCTACGGCGACTTCGTCCTCGAGATCGAGACGAAGATCGAGGGCCCGGGGAACTCCGGCGTCCAAGTGCGCAGCCACATCGACGCGAAGGACCTCATGACGGGATACCAGTTCGACCTCGACCGGACGCGCCCTTCCTCCGGGCGTCTGTACGACGAGGCCCGGCGCAAACTGCTTCAGGACGTCCCGCTCCGGCCGGAGGCGCGTCAAGCGCTGAGACAGGGCGAGTGGAACACGATGAGGATGGAGTGCATCGGCGATCGTCTCCGCTCCTGGGTGAACGGAGTGTCCATCGTCGACCACCGGGACGCGATGGATCTGGACGGCATCCTGGCCCTGCAGGTCCACTCGGGAAAAGACACGAAGATCCGGTTCCGCAACCTCCGCATCCGGGATCTGGGACGGCGGAAATGGGAGCCCCTGTGGAATGGGAAGGACCTGTCGGGGTGGAAGACGCTCGGCGAGGCGGACTGGCGGGCCCAGGACGGGGCCCTGGCCGGAAAACTCCAGAAGCGCGGCTATGCGGCGCTGGCGACGGCTGCGCCCCTGTCGGAGTTCACGATGCGAGTGGTCTTCAAGTCGGGCGTCGAGGGGAAGGCGGGAGTGAGCTTTGGCGCGGCGGTCCCGGACAGCGACGTGGGATCGCGGATCGGCCTGGTGGGCGGGAAGCCACAGGAGTGGAACGAGCTCATCGTGTCGGTCCACGAAGGGCGCACGGTGGTGCACCTGAACGGCGACCGGACTTCGGATCTGAAGGGCGCGGTGACGGAAGGTCCGGCGGCGATCGATCTGGTCGGCGAAGGCAGCCAGGTCCTGCTCCAGAGCGTTGAAATCCTGGGTCCCGCCCGGCGGGAATAGGTAGGATGATCGGGGATGAAGAAGGAATTGAACATGAGAATGCTGCTGGCGATCGGGCTGTCCGTCGGTCTGGCGGCAGGAGCCCTGTCCCAGGAAGAGTCGCTCAAGCCCCTGGCCCTGGGCTCCTCCGCTCCCGACTTTAGCCTTCCGGGCGTGGATGGAAAGACCTACTCGCTCGCGGACTTCAAGAACGCAAAATTCCTGATCGTTCTCTTCACCAGCAACCACTGCCCGACGGCCCAGGCCTACGAGGAACGGGTCAAGCAGATCGTCGTGGACTACGCGCCGAAGGGCGTCCAGGTCGTGGGGATCCAGCCCAACAGCACCAAGGGCCTGCGCCTCGACGAGCTCGGATACACCGAGCTGGGGGACTCCTTCGAGGACATGAAACTCCGGGCGAAGGAGAAGGGCTTCAATTTCCCCTACATCGACGACGGCGCCACCCAGACGACGGCCAAGGCCTACGGCTGCAAGGCCACCCCGCATGTCTTCGTGTTCGACCCGGACCGCAAGCTCTGTTACGCCGGCCGAATCGACGACAGCGAGCGCCCCGAATACGTGAAGGTCCACGACCTCCGCAACGCGCTCGATGCCCTGATCGCCGGCAAGGAGGTCCCGGTGAAGACGACCCCGGCCTTCGGCTGCTCGACGAAGTGGGCGTCGAAGGAAGAGTCCGTGAAGAAGTACATGGAGAAGGTGGCTTCGGAGCCGGTGTCGGTGACGACGATCGACGAGGTAGGCCTGGCCGCTCTGGCGAAAAACGATTCCGGCAAGCTGCGCCTCGTGAGCTTCTGGTCGACCACCTGCATCCCCTGCCTGGAGGAAATGCCCGACCTGGTCGACATCAACCGGATGTACCGCCACCGCGCTTTTGAGATGGTGACGGTCGCGGCGAACTATCCGGACGAGAAGGAGGAGGTCGAGAGGCTCCTGAAGAAGTTCGCGTGCTCGTCGAGGAACCACCTGCTGGCAGGGACCGACAAGTACAAACAGCTGGCGGCCTTCGACAAGGAGTGGGACGCGGCGCTTCCGTACACCGTCCTGCTCGGCGTCGACGGCAGGGTCCTCTACAAGGCGAACGGAAAGATCAACCCGGTCGAGCTCCGCAAGAAGATCGTCGACACGCTCGGCCGGTACATGGACCCGCCCAAGAAGAAATAGGACTCCGGGATGGTGCCGCCCCGAGGGTCGGTCCGGACGGGCCCGTCGAGAAGCTCGGCGAGGGCGGAATGGGCGTCGTCGACCGGGCCCGACATCCCCGGCTCCACCGGGCGGTCGCCCTGGAGATGACCCAGGGGACGCCCCGCACGACGCGGGACTTCAGCCCCCGGGGAGGAGGATCCTGAACCGGCCCGGTCAGTCCTTCACGTAGTCCAGATAGCCGACCAGCATTTCTTCCCAGGTCTGTTGCCCCCAGCGAACCTCCTTGCTGGAATCGGGATTGGCCGGATTGTTCTTGGAGTTGTCGAAGCGCGCGTAAGCGTGGATCGTCGTCCCCTTCCGGACCGCTTTCGGCTCCTTCAGCCGGTAGCAGGTCTGCCAGTTGAAATCGTAGCGGGGGACATCGAGCAGGACTTCTTCTTTTCCTTCCGGGGACACCGCGACGTACTTGAAGGCTTTGCCGCGGACGTGCATGTGGGGCAGGAAGCTGAGGATCTTCGCATCGGTCGGAAACGTGAAGCTGGCCTCCTCCGGATGGTCCGGGGCCTCGGGGGGGATCTTGATCCGCTGGCTGTGCACGCTGTGAGTGACGACCTCCTGGTCCGGTTTCCGTTTGGCCCAGACGAAGCCGATCTGGGTCTGGTCGTCGGCCGCTTCGCCGCTGGGCGTGTAGTGGATCTGGAAGGCCAGCGTCGCCCCTGCCGGTACATATTTGCCCATGCCGTCGGGGAACGTCGTGGGTCCTTCGCCCGGAACATAGATGCCCACATAGCCGTTGAGGCCGTCCAGCCGGGGCTGTTCCTTGAGGCGGTTGAGCGGGTAGACGACGAAGACCAGGACGTGATGCACCACAGTGCGCGCTCCCGGACGCACCTCGACTGCCTGGACCCATTTGTCCTCCTTCAGCAGGGTCGGGACTAGGGAGGTGCGGTAGGGCACCGTGCCCTCGGCAGGGACGTGCTCCTTACGGGGAATCGACCAGGTTGCGTCGGGGGTGCCAATGTGCCAACCTTCCGCGACCTTCGTCGCGGGCGGGGCGTCCTTGGGGTTGCCCTCCGGGGCGCCGGCGTCGACCCAGGCCGCGATCGTGCTGATCTCCAGCGTCGAGAGGTGCCGGTCGTTCTTCCACTCGCCGACGTTGGGATCGGCGTGCCAGGGCGGCATGCGGCGTTTGACGACGACGTCCTTGATCTGCTTCGCCGAGGCTTTCGCCTTGTCGTACTTCAGCAGCGAGAAGGGCCCGATCTCGTTCGGACGATGGCACTCGAGGCAGCGCTTCTGGAAGATGGGCTCGACGTCCTTATGGAACGTGACCTTGCCGGAGACGGCCGGAAGAGCCGTCTTGGCCGATTTCTCCACGACGCATCCCGGGGCTTCGGTGGCCTGGACGTGAGGAGTCTTGCCGCCGAGGACGGCCTCGACCGCGTCGACCAGGAAGTTCTGGGAGGGCGCCGCCTTGGCATAGCCGATGCCGTACTGGTCGTCGACCGCGCCGCGATACCGGAGCACGCCCTTGGAGTCGATCACGAAGGCCTCGGTGGTCCGGTCCGGGCCCAAGAGGGCCACGAAGCCCTTGTCGTCGCTCGACACCGTCAGGAAGCGCACGCCCCTAGGGGCATAGTCCTTCGACAGCCGGTCGAGCCGGGGCTTGTAGAGCTTGGAGATCGGGCAGTCGGGACCGCTGAAGGCGACGACGAGGACGGTCGCGTCCTGGAGGGCAGCCTGGATGGCCGCATCGGTGTAGGCGCGGCCGACCCCGGCTTTCGCCGGGTCGACGCCGGAGGGCGCCGGCGTCGGCTCCTGGGGCAGGGCCGGCGTCGCCAGGAGCAGAACCAGGCACAGGCGTTTCATGGTCACCGTTCAGACCACGATACCGCCTCCCGGGTTCGGTGGTTTCAGCGGTCCTCGATGGGAGCTTCCCCGACCCGAGCTTCATGGAGATCGTAGGCGTCGATGAACTTCCGAAGTCCGTCCGTGGGATGCCTCGCCAGCGCGTCGAGGACGATCGCGTTCCGGAAGCGGCCCAGCTCGAGGTAGGCACGATAGTCGTCGGGAATCTCGATCTTCTCTTCGCGCAGGGCTCGCAGGTTCCCTTCCTGCCGCTTCTGCTGATAGCGCTTCCAGGCGTCCGGATCCTTCGCCGCCCACTCCTGAAACCAAGTGGAGGAAGGCGCCTTCGTGTCGGCTA
>Ga0070731_10003304_pt1 | contig 14651 bp, 6 predicted proteins | sample Coa_R1_2_FD_66448 | JGI IMG/M metagenome (GOLD analysis project Ga0070731, IMG submission 66448) | Surface soil microbial communities from Centralia Pennsylvania, which are recovering from an underground coalmine fire - Coalmine... | ecosystem: Environmental > Terrestrial > Soil > Unclassified ... | reverse complement strand
TCGGACAATACAGCGCTTCTGCTGAAGTCGCCGGTTTTAGCAGGGCAGAAATACCAAATTTGACGGTTGCCCTCGGTGAAGCGACCCGGGTCGACATTCGAATGGCTGTGGGAGGAACTACTCAACAGGTCCAGGTTCACAGCGAGGTTGCCGCCGTTCAGGCGGAGTCAGGCGCCGTCGAGGGGGTCGTCGAAAGAGCTGACGTTGTCAATCTGCCTCTCAACGGTCGTAACTTCATTGAGTTAGTTTCCCTGGAGCCTAATGCCGTCCCATCCCCTAGTACATCTTTTTTTCGGAACTTAGGGGGATACAACGTTGTCGCGGGGGCGCCAGTCTCAGCAACCGCCGTGACGGTGGATGGAGTCAACATCCGTGACCTTAATGATCCCCGTGTCAACATTGCGCTGAATCCGGATGTAGTTCAGGAATTCCAAGAGAGCCAAAGCAACTACTCCGCAGCGCAAGGCCTAGCCGGAGGTGCGCAGGTCAACTTAGTTACGAAGTCGGGGACTAACTCATTTCACGGCAGCGCTTATGAATTCTTCAGGAACGATATTCTCGATGCTAGGAATTTCTTCGACAAGGCCAAGCCTCCTTATCGGCAGAATCAGTTCGGAGGTAGCTTTGGCGGGCCGATAAGGAAAGACAAGACATTCTTCTTTGTCGGCTATGAGGGGCTCAGAATCGCGCAGCGGGAGACTTTCCTGTACACAGTGCCAACTATGGCGGAGCGCAGCGGGGATTTTACAGGCCAGCCGCAAATTTTCGACCCCTCCACGTATAACCCGGGCACAGGATTGCGTCAGCCATTTCTCAACAACATGATTCCCTCTGGCGAAATCTCGCAAACGTCATTGAATGCCCTAAAGCTGCTGTTCCCAGTCCCGAACCTACCGGGCAACGTCAACAACCTTCTCGGCACTCCGGTTAACAATAGTACGAATGATCAGTTCAGTGTTCGCATTGACCAAAAACTTGGAGAGAAGGACTCTTTGTTTGGCCGATACATTTACTATAACTATCGCAGACTCACGGACATTTTCGCGAGCTTGCCAAATTTTCTCGACAACTTTAATACGCCATCGCAAAATGCAGCGATCGGCTATATCCATACATTCGGACCAACAACGGTTAATCAATTCCGGGTTGGGTATCACCGGATGACGCAGTTACTCGGCGACACTCAGATTCACGTTCCAATTGACCAAGAGATTGGCATTACCGGGACGTCGCCAATTTTTCTCGGGAGCCCATCTATCTCTATTTCGGGCATTGGTACAACCGGCGGAATAAGCAACGCGCCAAATGACCGGTCTGACAATGGTTTCTACTTGTATGACGATCTGTCGCACAATGTAGGCAATCACGAACTGAGTATGGGATTCGATGGTGAATACGATCAAGTGAACGGCGGTTACAATCCTGATTCGCGCGGTGCTTTCCGCTTTACTGACAACTATACAGCTCAGGTCGGAGAACCTAACACAACAGGTTCGGCGATCGCTGATTTCCTGTTAGGATATCCGTCCACTTCCGAAGTCGGGCTGGGTATAGGATTCCGTCACTTTCGTCAGAAGCATTATGGAATATATTTCAATGATAATTGGCATGCCACCAAAAATCTCACGGTAAATGCTGGACTTCGTTGGGAACATTTTGGCCCGGCGTATGAAACCAACAACGACCTCAGCGGCTTCAATCAGTACACTGGCCAACTCGTCACGGCGGGAACGGGGGGCACCCCTGATGGTCTGCGTCAGACCAACTGGAAAGACTTTGATCCCCGAATAGGCTTTGCCTATCGAATCGGTGGAAGCAACAGGACAGTGGTCCGCGGTGGCTACGCTATAAATTTTATGCCACTGCTCACGTTTCCCGCGCCATTTTCTAGCCTCGTAAACATACCCTTTTTCAGTCTTGAAACGTTCAACGGTAACTCACCAGTTCCGAACCTTACGCTTGCGAATGCGTTTCCAGCGGGACTTGGCATACCGAGTACGACGCTCGTCAGTATAGATCCGCACTTCAAAGATCCGTACCTTCAATACTGGAACCTTGCCGTGGAACATGAGGTGGCTTCGACCCTGTTTACTATAGGATATATGGCGAATCATGGAAGCGATCTTCGTAACTCTCAGAGCATCAATCAACCCCCTGCGGGCCCAGGTCCCTTACAGAGCAGGCGTCCTTTCCCCAATTTCAGCACCATTACAAGCTACGAGAATATCGGTATGTCCAACTACGAGAGCGGATACCTCAAGGCGGAAAGGCGTTTCAGCGGGGGTTTGGGGTTTCTCGTCTCGTACACTTACGCCAAACTGCTTGATACTGGCGGAATAGTTGATCCCGGGGACCTGAGTGACACGCTAGGTCGCAATCCTCTAGATCCGAGTGCAGAGTATGGGAGAGACTATTTTGACGTTAGGCACCGGCTTGTTGGAAGCTCTGTTTGGCAACTTCCCGTAGGTAGAGGGCACAGGCTGGGAGACGATTGGCCCGGTTACCTACAACAAACCCTTGGGAATTGGCAGCTGAACGGCATTCTCAGCCTGCAAAGTGGATTGCCCATCAGTCCTATCTTGGGATTTGACAATAGCAATACCGGAAATTTTCAAGACCGACCGGACACCGTCTGCAACCCGAACACCGGGCCGAGAACTATTAACGAATGGTTCAATACCAGCTGTTTCGCTGCTCCCCCCCAGTATAGTTACGGCAACACTCGCCGAAACACGATCGACGGCCCCCCATTGAAAAATCTTGATCTTTCTATATTCAAGAACTTCAACTTTACGGAAAGTAAGTCACTCGAGTTTCGTGCTGAGTTTTTCAATTCCCTCAACCATGCAAATTTCAATCCGCCAGGAACGACGTTTGGAACGTCCTCCTTCGGGGTGATCAGCTCGGCAGGAGATCCCCGGGAGATACAGTTTGCGTTGAAGCTTCTTTTTTAACAGGTTTCCAACACCTGGGGAACTGACCATGACTAGGGTCGGGATAGGAAAAAGAGGTACCGGACTGCGAAGGTAATGCGGCGAAACCGCAGGCTGCGCTAGGGCAGAAGAGTGGGTGGCTGTGCTGCCACACGGATCGAGGTGGGTCGCGCTCGCCGCCAGCTCTTCCCGCTGGATCGCCAGCTGAATTCTTTAGGGGGACGAATATGGGAACATGGGTTTCTTATTGGCGCAAGTGTTCGGCGGTTCTTCCATTTCTCTTGTTGGCTCTGAGTTGTGCTTCCGCTCAAACATCTCAAATCTTTATGAATAATTGGCAAGACAAGCTGTCGAAACCTGCATATTCCGATATTAGGTTCCAAATGTTCGAGGTACCAATGCCGGACGGTGTGGTGCTCAGCGCCGCAGTTTGGCGGCCAAACGAGAACGGCGAAAAGTTCCCGGTGATAATGATCGGCACTCCCTACAACAAGTTGAGCGAGTCAAATATAGACGACGCAAACTATTTCGTCGCCCGGGGTTACGTTTTCGTGGCCTACGATGCCAGGGGGCGATACGACTCACAAGGTCAGGCATACCTCTACGGGCCTCAGGATGGGAAGGACCTGAGCGTCATGCAAACTTGGGCAGCTCACCAGCCATGGTCAGATGGCAAAATTGGAATGTATGGGGGGTCCTATCTCGGTTTTATTCAATGGGAAGGCGCCTTGCAGCAGAACCCTAACCTGACTGCGCTGATACCGCAGGTTTCTCCAGACGATCATTACGACAATGTTTATCCGTCAGGTGCTTTCCAGCTATCGAACAGCCTCGATTTTCTATGGTTTTGCTGTGGCGGGCGCACCAATGAGCCAATTGAAGTGATGGATTGGCCAGACTGGTACAAACACCTTCCCGTAAGGGATGACGCCACTTGGGCGGGTATTCCTAACACGAAACTCTGGAATGACTTGGTGACCCACTCTAATGATGATAGCTACTACCACACTTTTGTCGACAGCCCTGGCGAGCGAATCTCGCCCGGGAAGAACGGGCCGGGCAAATACGCTGATGTCAAGGTGCCCACTTTCAATATTTCCGGCTGGTATGATCAAGTCAGCCAAGCGACGATCAATAACTTTATGGGGATGGTCAAATATGGGCCTCCCGACCTAAGAAAGGATCATAAGTTGCTAATGGGTCCTTGGACTCACGGGGGCCTATTCAAAACGGCGCAGGGCCAGCTTACGTTCCCCAATCAAGCTGCTCCAAACGGGAATGAATGGAGACTCAGATGGTTCGACTCCTGGCTGAAAGGTCAGGATAATGATTTTAAGAGTCAACCCCCTGTCACGATTTACATTATGGGTGCGGACTACTGGCGGAATGAGTGCGAATGGCCCCTCGAGCGCACCCAATACACAAGCTACTACTTGCACAGTGGGGGCAGAGCCCAGAGCTTATTGGGAGATGGGGTGCTTGACACAACACCACCGAAGCAGGAATCCGAGGACCGCTTTAGCTATGATCCTGCGAGGCCCGTCCCCACACTGGGTGGGAATGTCGCGATGCATCCGCCGCGAGTGGGTCCGTACGACCAGACGGCGATCGAGCTGCGGAGCGACGTGCTAGTCTATACGACTCCTCCACTAAGCGGGGACGTAGAAGTCACCGGCCCAGTCGTACTCCATTTGTTTGCTTCGACAGATCGCACCGATACAGATTTCACTGGAAAGCTCGTGGACGTTCATCCGGATGGCTATGCGCAGATTCTGGTGGAAGGGATTATCAGGGGTCGTCATTGGAAGAGCTTTCAATCAGAGAGTCTGCTAACGCCTGATAAGATCTACGATTTCTACGTGGACTTGTGGTCGACCAGCAACGTATTCAAGAAGGGACATCGGATCCGAGTTGAAGTGTCCAGCAGCGACTTCCCCAAGTATGACCGCAACCCAAATACCGGTCATAAGTTTGGGGATGACGGCGAGCTGCTTGTGGCACGGCAGACAATCTACCACGACGCGGAACACCCTTCTCACCTTGTGTTACCAATCATCCCGGTTGGAAGCAAGCCGTGCAGCGGCAGTGTGACTGCCGCGAACCGTTGAAAAGTGCAGGGGGGCAACGGTTGACCGGTATGTATAACCATGGAGAATCACTCCGCAACATCAGCGACTTCGCGGATCACTTTGCGACTTGGGTCGCGACTCAAATAGGGGCAACGCGGCCGAGTCCATAGAAAGCGGTTGCAGCAGGGGTGGATCGAGCGGTTCCGGGCCGAGCCTGCTGCGCTGGTGAAAACGAAAGAACATTCATACTTCGCGAAAAAAACGGAGCGAGCTGTGGAAACAAATTCGGTTGATTCAAATCCCACCCCCGGGAAGGGCGGTCGGTCGGCGCTCAATGCTGCAAGGCATTTGTGACGCTGGCCGACTGTTCCATTCTTCCGGTTCCTGTGCCCGATTGCGTCCCGCACGGCATCCTGACGACGCTCCATCGCACGAACGGAGTCAAGGACTGGAGTTTTTGGCCGGTTCCCTGAGATGCCCTTTATCGTCTGAAGTCGCAACGAGTGGTCTTCGAACCATATTGATGCTGGCCTTGGTAGAGTACGCGTGCTCATACATCAAGCCCGCGACCCGAGCTCCTTCTCCGTTTTCTAGTGCTTGAACGATCGCGTGGTGCTGACGATGTGCCGCATTCAGATAGTCGTACATCCTTGGTAGATCGACATTGTCGAATGCGATCGCGTGTGCCGCCGCGAACGGAATTCGACCGTTACGTTCAATCGCGTCTGCGATCACTCTACTTCCCGCCCCCTCAATGATGAGTAGATGGAACTGTTTGTTCATCTCGCCATATCGAGCTTCGTCGGATTCTAACAGGTGCCGCTTGGCGAAAATCTCATCACCTTCGCGCAGGCACTCGTGCAGCAATTGGATAAGTCGGCGCGGAGGCCCCTGCTCGGCCAGCATGCGGGCCGCTAGTCCTTCGAGAACGCCGCGAACGTCAATCGCGTCCATAATCTCTTGGGGCGTGAACGCGCGCACCACGAACCCGCGTGTGTCGAGCTGGGTCAGCATTCCCTCTTGGGCCAGGATCGGCAGGGATTCGCGCACGGGCGTCCTCGAAACTCCCAGCTTGGCAGCGAGCTCTACTTCTCTTACCCGCTGACCCGGTGTGAGCTCAGCATGCAAGATCATTTCGCGAATTCTTACGATTACTCGTGAGTTTTTACCGGCCATTTTGCGCGTTATTCCGAATGCACTCCGCCGAGGATAAGACCGCCGATAAGGCTAAAAATCGTTCCGCATCCTCTTCGTGAAAGATAGCAGACGCGGCGATACGGCGGATGTTATCAACTCCGCCTCACGCAAGCAATCGCGACCCGCGTTTTTCACGTGAAACCGCTTTTCCGATGAGTAAGGGTCAACCGGGATTCTCGTCCATCTTCGAGCCGGCGCGGATCGTGCGGGCATCGCGCGGCGACCGAATTTCTCATTGATTCGAATGACAAGATTCTGTGGGTGGATTTGACCGAAGGCTATTTCATGCACGCGTTCGCAGGCGTTAAAGAGCAAAGCCCGCAGGCCAGCCCGTTCCTCAATTATGTTCCTGATCGTTTTGCGTGTGAGACGTGAGCCCCGCCTCGCGGAGAGCTTGCGACAACCAATCACAGTCGAGATGAATTGAATGCTTCCTACCTAGTATTTTCTGGAAGGAACGTGGGTCGAGGTGAGAATACCTTTGCTGATAGAGCAGCAGGACCTTCTCCAGGTCCGAAAGAGGTACGGGCAGTCCACCCGGTTTTCGCGTCGCGCGCACCCAGAAGCCGTCGTAGCCTCTCCTCTGATAGAGGCCTCGCAGACGCCACATCGCTGAATGTGACATTCCAAGGATGTCTGCGGCTTGATCCCAAGTGATCTTCTTTGCGATCGCCCTGAGAACCACCTCTCGCATTTTCATGGCTGCCCGCCCCTCGCATGCCTTTTCGTCAGTGGAGGACGGATTTGCATGCGCGTTCGCCGAGTGATGCTCCCCTGACAACTGCGACCCGACTTCGTATTGAAAGGCCTTGGCGAAGCCTAAGCCGCCGGCGTCGCCAAGGCTTTTTGGGTGCGGGTTAGAAATCAAACTTAAGCGCAAATTGAATCTGCCGCGGGGTGACTACCGGCGACTGCGAGAACGTAGTCTGCCCGGTGGTACCGCCAGGTGCATTAATTTCGCCGAGTATGCCCGCTCCCGTCCCTCCGACGTTGAAGTGATTGACGCAGTTGAAACACTCCGCGCGAAACTGCAAGTTCAGCCGTTCGCTGATCTTCGTGTTCTTGGTGACCGAAATGTCTGCGTCGAGCGTACCCGGCCCGGGCAGGCTGTCTCGCTTCACGTTGCCCAAGAATCCCGGAGCCGTTTCCTCGTAGCATGCGGGATCGAACCACTGGATGGTCGTCGCGTTGATCCTCTGCTTGAGGACGTGGTTGGGATGACATCCGGGCGCGAAGGTGTAGTTTGCTTGTGAACCCCATTGGGTTCCCAAGAACGCGGGATCGGTTCCCGTGATGCTGTTGTTGTAGACGTTCAACGGCAAGCCGGTGTGAATCCCGACGATTGATGAGATCTGCCATCCCTCGATGAATCGGTTGCCCTTGAACGGCAAGGAGTAAAGGACATTCGCGCTGATGTTGTGACGGATGTCGAAGGTGCAGTTCCCATAGGCATACCTTTCGTTGTAACGATCGACGACCAGTTGGGCGAATTCCTCGAGGGATGAAGCGAAAGATCCGTCATCAACGCAGCGGGACCAGGTGTAGTTGAACTGGCCGACAAAGTTTCGCGCGAACTGGTGGTTGAGGGCGACCTGGAGAGAATTGTAGCTCGAGGCTCCCGTGTTGAAGGCCTGAATCAATGATCCGAATGCCGAGTTTATTCGGGGACCGGTTTGCGCGAAGGGTGCAGGAAGCGGGAATTGCACGCCGCTTCCGTAGCAGCCAATTCCGGCGCCGCCCGGGGCAGTACTATCGTTCTCGTTCGGTTGAGTAACCCCACATGCATTTGCGCTGCCGGGGATGAAAGTTATCCCTCCTCCTGAGCTAGTTGGGCGGGATGCCGGAATAATTGGCAGGGCCTTGCAATTCGGAAACGTGGTGCACATCGGAGGATTGATGTCACCCTGCGTCCAAAGGTGCCGCGACACGGACCCCACATATCCAACCGACAAAACCGTAGCGGGCCACAATTCACGCTGCAGGTTTAAGTTGTATGTGATCTGGTACGGCGACACACCATCAGGTTGATACGTCACGCCGGCAAACTCGCTTGTGGCACCCGGAGGATTGCACCCGGTTGCACACAGATTTGGAAAGCTGGGGAAAACGAGAAGCGACGAGCCGGAAGGAGCCGTATTGATAAAGTTCGACTCCCAAAGTCGGCCCGACGTCGGATCGTCGAAGATGCCAACGCCCCCGCGAATCGAGGTCTTGTGATCCCTGAAGGGATCGAAAGCGAATCCGAACCGTGGCTCGAAATTGAGTGCATTGATGTTATGGGCGAAAACGTGCCTGACGTTCGTAAAGACAGGGAGGCCTCCCGGAGGCGCAACGGGACCAATCGGAGGAAGAAACGAGCCGACAAGTGTGGTCATCGGCTGATGAGGGAAAGCCCAACCCACTGGATTGGTGTCGCCATCGTAACGGAAGCCGAGATTCAGCGTGAGCCGCGAGTTCACCTTCCAGTCGTCCTGGATGTACGGAGCGACCATGATTTCCCTGAAGTATCGGGTCGCGTTGTTCAAAGCTGGAACCGTTGGCACCGCGAACGCCAGGAAAGGTGTTCCGCTCAGCCAGAATTGGCCATCGTAGACCGGTGCGGGTACGGCATAAGAAAGGAACAAGCCACCGTTTGAGTAAGCCGTCTGGAGATTCTGGGTTTGGACTCGGGTGACTACCACCCCGATCTTCAGGCTGTGGGCGCCATGCGTCCAAGTAACGTCGTCGCCGCCGCTGAACTTGTTTTGAACGATCTCATCGGGCCGATTCGGGTCAGGGCCCATAGGAAAGATGAGCAGCTGGAAGCCTCCGTTCTGGCCATCCTGGCGCGGCAATTCACCAGGCTGCGTGTTCACGAAGTGCAGAGGATCGCTCGTGATAGCAGGGCCACCTAGCGCCGAACTGAACGCATTCGCCTTCGAGATCTGGGCAGCCGTAAGGGCTGGCTGAGCGGAGGAATTTTCGTTATTCCGAACAAAGCCGAAGTGAATCGAGTTTACTAACGTGGCGGAAGCAACGTGCCTTTCCGTGATTGTAAGGAACTGGTTCCTCGTGTGGTCCGTTTCGGGGAAGATTTCGTACGGATCGCGCGGGTCGCCGACGTTTGCGTTATCGAAGGTGAAGCGGGCAAAAAGAGAATCATTCGCTCCGAGCGTGTAGTCGACACGTCCCATGTAGTAGTTTTCATCGATGGTCAGGGGCGGCGCGGCGGCAGTCTCGTAATATCCTCCCAGATCGCAGCCGATCGTGAGGCAGTTTCCGGGGAGGTTCGTGTTGACGCTCCCTATCGTCGGCGTAATTGGGTGGCACCCTTTACAAAGGCTATACAGCGCCGAAATCTGCTCGGTTCTTGTGCTCGCACCGGGGACCGCTCCAATCATGACTCCGGGCTGGGTGCTATTGGATGCGTCTGAGGGATGGCAGCCGGATAGCCCCACGACATTGGGAATACCGCAGGGCAACATCCCCTGCACGGTATATGGCTCGGGGAGGAAGATGTCGGTCGTCGTAGCAAGGCTTTGCCTGAGTCCCTCGTAGTTCCCAAAAAAGAAGAGCTTGTCTTTTTTGATGGGTCCACCGAGATCAGCCCCAAACTGATTTCTTCTGAAGGGTGGCGGGCCGGTGACCGGATCAACTATGTCGCGAGCGTCCAAGACGTTGTTGCGAAAGAACTCATACGCGCCGCCATGAAGATCGTTGGTTCCAGAGCGCGACGTCGCGTTGATGACGGCGCCATTGCCGGCGAATTGCGCAGTATACGTGTTGGTCAGAACCTGAAATTCGCCAATCGCCTCGACGCCGAGAGATGTGGCAGCGTAGCCGGACCCGGTTCCATGCTCCCAGAAGTCACGGATATCGGTATTGTCCAGCAAAAACATTTGCCCGGTGGGCCTGGAACCGGCAACTGAATAATTGTCCTGCATGCCATACAGTCGGCCCGTCACGGCATTGAGCGCGGCACCTACCGTCGAAACGCCAGGTGCAAGAGTGATGAGCTGCTCGAAGTTGCGGCCATTCAACGGGAGATCGCGCATCTGGGCTGGGCTGATGAGCGTCGAGACTTCGGAGGTTTCGGTTTCCACACGCGAAACGTCGCTCTCGACGTTAACGGTTTGGCTGACCTCGCCGACAGGCAGCGAGAAATCGACGACGAGGGTTGAACCGACCGAGAGGGTGACGCCGGTATGTACGACGTTCTTAAAGCCGGACAGCGAAGCCTCCACACGGTACGTCCCGACCGGCAGTTGGGAGACTGTGTAGCGCCCCTGAGCATCGGTGGTGGTCGATTGTGAGACGTTCGTGCCGACGTTTGTCACCTGAACATGGGCCCCCGCAAGCGCACCTCCAGAAGGATCCGTCGCGGTACCAGAAATTGTGGCCGTCTCCGCCTGCCCTTGCACCCGTCCGGCGCTAATCAGAAGCGCAAGCACTGCCAGACACACATACATCCAGACACACTTCGTCGTATCGGAGCCCTTTGACATTTACCCACCCTCCTCAATGCCGCGGGAATCTTGAAAGTCAGGTGTGTCGCACCCCAACGCCACACTCCCTGTGGGCGGGTCATACTACCAAAGTAATGTCGGTGTCAAGATAAATATGTATACATTCATGTCCGATTTGGACGGCTACTCTTTTAAACTTCACTTCGCCTGCGTCTCATTAAGATAATCGCTATCTGCAATATAAAGCCCCCGCGGGAGCGCGGCCTGCCATTGGATCGAAAGAATTTATGGCCACACTGGTATGCAGTAGAGATACAATTGAATTGACAGGACCTCGATAAATCCCTTATCTTCCTGCCGACTTCATCGAGGAGACATCTTGAGCTACAAGAGCCTGGAAGACCTTTTACAAGCGGTCGGGAATCCAGTAACGCTGCTGCGAAACTCCCAGACCGGTCCTTACGTGTATCCCGTGGTTCCTCCTGAATACTCCAACTGGCGCGATGAGCAGATCGCCTGGCAGCAGACCTGCGTTCTCTTTAATCAGTCCTATCACATGGAGGACATGTACGTTTCGGGACCCGATGCCCTTAGGCTCCTTTCAAACCTCGGCATCAACAGCTTCAAGGGCTTCGAGCCCGGCAAGGCGAAGCAGTTCGTCCCCTGTAATTACGATGGCTACGTGATCGGCGATGTGATCCTCTTCTACCTCGACAAGGATCAGTTCAATCTCGTGGGGCGCCCCTCGGTTCACAACTGGGTGCAGTACAACGCAGAAGTTGGCAAGTACAACGTGAGACTCGAGCGTGATCCTCGAGCCGTCGCGCAAAAAGGCTCCGTTGTTCGGAAGGCATACCGCTATCAACTGCAGGGTCCCCATGCGATGAAGCTCACGGAAAAGGTGATGGGGAAACCTGCGCCGGAGCTCAAATTTTTCCACCTGACAACGATCACGATCGCAGGAAAGAAAGTTCAGGCGCTGCGCCACGGAATGGTCGGACAACCCGGATGGGAATTGTTTGGCCCCTGGGAAGACGGCGAAGCGGTGAAAGCCGCGATCGTTGAGGCTGGAAAAGAATTCGGCCTGCGCTTGGTTGGCGCGCGAGCGTATTCATCAAACACGCTCGAATCGGGATGGATTCCCTCGCCCATACCCGCGGTTTACAGCGGCGAAAAAATGAAGGCATACCGTCAATGGCTTTCATCCGATAGTTACGAAGCCATTGCCTCGCTCGGCGGCAGCTTCTACTCGAATAATATCGAAGATTATTACCTGAACCCCTGGGACCTTGGCTATGGACCGATCCTGAAATTCGATCACGATTTCATCGGACGCGAAGCTCTCGAGAAAATGTCCAAGCAGCCTCAGCGCAGGAAGGTGACGCTTGCGCTCGACGATGATGATGTGACGCACACGATCCGCACGATGTTCCAGAAGAAGGATCGCGCCAAATTCTTCGATTGGCCTTCGGCGGTTTACGCGACCCTGCCCTATGACAAAGTTTTGAGCGGCGGGAAGCTGGCCGGCGTTTCCACTTGGTGCGGCTATAGCGCAAACGAAGGCCGAATGCTCACCCTGGCCATTCTCAATGAGGAATATAGCGAACCGGGCACGGAGGTTACTTTAGTCTGGGGTGAAGAAGGCGGCGGTTCATCAAAGCCCACTGTTGAACGCCACGTGCAGACCAAGCTTCGCGCAATCGTGAGCCCTGTGCCGTACTCGGAAGTTGCACGCACGCAATATGCTGAGGGCTGGCGCACAGCCCAGGCGCAAGTTCATAAGTGAGCGCGACAGAAACGCGCACCTCTACTTAAAAGCGTAACGCACTCCGTGTCTCACTGCTGGACCGGCTTCTTCTTTGGCAGCGGCGGCGCGATCGGCATGTTTTTGAGCTTCAACTGATACTCCGGATACATGGTTTCCGCACCGCCCCTGGTTGCCTCGAACGGAAGTCCATATCTCCGCGCAAACTCATCGAGATACTTATTTGTCCCGGGAAAATGGCTCGGTACCACGCCTGCCGGACGGTCCACTTCGTCCACGGGTTCACAGGGCCATGGCGCCATCTGCTCTTGTGGGTCATAGAGGAAATCTGTCGTTCGGACCAGAGGTTCTGTAAGGTAAACGGGATCGTACGTGATGGCCGTGACCGCCAGATAATCTCCGTGCCTCATAATATGCGCGCTAGCTGTGGCCAAATCGCTGCGGGGCACGCCGTTCAGCCCAAGCCAATTTTCTTTGAGGTGCGTTGTTTCGACGACAAGCGTATCGCCCTCCCAGTGCCCGGTCGAAAATCCCTCCCAGGTATGGCGCGCATAATCCGGCGGCTGCGGGCGCCCGTCCATCCAGATTGTTTGCTCGGCGCCGTAGGCGGAGAGGTGCGTGTGATACGCGATCACCTTTTGCGTAGCTTTGTCTACTTCCTTCCAGATTCTCAAAGCCGAGGGGCCGCGCCATCCGTAGTCTGACCCGTGCTCCCTGCACTGATTCTCCGGCAGCTCCACCAGCGTGGCGTCCCAGCTGTCGGCCCTTAGTCTCGCCGCCGCATTGATCGGAAGCCCCAGGTAATCGCCAATCTCCGCTCCGGCCAGCCGTTCAGGAACATCCACGTAGAATAAAGGTGCCCACATTCCCGACGGATCCATCTGGCCGAAAGCAGCGCCGGCAAATACGCTCGTCGAGAGCAACAGCAGCAAAGTTGATAAAATGACGATCCTTATTCGAATGGTCGCGGTCATTGATGCTCCAGAGAATATCTCTCGCTTCATAATCCCGTCTTACCTACCGCGCCAAAACATAGTAACTTTCCTTGTGGCTGTCAACGCTTGTGGCTCTCAATGAATGTATGCAACGATTCTTCCTGGCACCCTGAATCGCCTCGATGTACCGAAATACCGGCCACGGGCGGCCAATTTGTATGCACTTGAGGTTGACACCAAAAGGAAAGTTGTAGTAAGTAGCTCAGTCCTCGGTGGGCCGCAAAAACAGGATCGTCTCACAGTGAATCCAGCGAATCCCTCGGGACCCATCACGACCAATCGGCCAGCTAGGAGGCCCCTATGAACTATCCCGCTACCGGATATCATCACATCACCGCCTGTGCCGGCGGCGCGCAAGAAGACGTGAATTTCTTCACCGGAATTGTGGGTCAGCGCCTGGCCAAGCAGACCATTCTGATGGACGGTCGATTCCCGCATTACCATTTGTACTACTCGAATGCCAATATCGAGCCCGGGTCGATCATGACCACGTTTCCCTACAATCGTCTCATGGGACGTCGGGGATCGGGCCAGGTGCAATCGATCACTTACACTGTTGCCAAGGGCGCGCTTCCGTTTTGGCAGGAGCACTTTAGGCGCCACAAAGTCGACCACGGCTCCATTGAAGAGCGCTTCGGACAACGCTTCATCCGCTTCAACCACCCCGTTGGAATGACTTTCGAGGTTTTGGAGGACAAGGACGACCAAAGAATTGGCTGGTCGACGCCGGAAATCGGTCAAGCCGAGTCTGTGCGCGGGTTTTACGGGACTGTGCTATCCGTGCGTGATGTGAGCGAACAGGAAAAATTCCTCACCGAAGCGCTGGGTTTCCGCAAGACCGGCGTGGATGGTCGCTATCATCGTTTCGAGATTGGCAGCGGCGGCGCGAATAAGACTCTAGTCCTTTTGCATGAGCCGGATCGCGCTCCGGGCAGTTGGACCTTCGGCGCTGGCACGGTCCATCACATCGCGCTGTGGGTCGCCGATGACGAGGCAATGGCCGCGCAGAAAGCCATCTACGAGGAGCTCGGCTATACGGACGCGTCTGAAATCAAGGATCGCTACTATTTTCACTCGATGTACGTTCGCTCGCCCGGCGGCATTCTGGTCGAGTGCTGTTGCAATGTTCCCGGGGGCTTTGAGAAAGACGAACCCGCGGCGACCTTGGGCAAGAAGCTTCATCTTCCTCCATGGTTCGAAGATCGCCGCGAGGAAATTCTCGCGACACTCGAACCGATTGTGGCTCC
>Ga0070731_10003302_pt1 | contig 14653 bp, 11 predicted proteins | sample Coa_R1_2_FD_66448 | JGI IMG/M metagenome (GOLD analysis project Ga0070731, IMG submission 66448) | Surface soil microbial communities from Centralia Pennsylvania, which are recovering from an underground coalmine fire - Coalmine... | ecosystem: Environmental > Terrestrial > Soil > Unclassified ... | reverse complement strand
ACGCGGAGCGCCTCGGCGATCCCTTGCGTGCGCAGCTCCTCCATCGCCGAGCGCGCAGAGCCGACGCCCGGGAGGACGGCGAGATCCGCGCCGGCGACGTCGTCCACGAGCTCGGCGCCGAGCCGCCGCAGCGCGATCTCGACCGACCGGATGTTGCCGGCGCGGTAGTCGCAGACGGCGACCTTCAAAGCACGCCCTTCGTGGAAGGGATGCCCGCCGACTCGGTTCGCAGCGCCGTACGCAACGCGCGGCCGACCGCCTTGTAGGCGGCCTCGGCGGTGTGGTGCGGGTCGCGCCCGGTCGCCTCGACGTGGATCGCCATCCGGCCGGACTGCGCGAGCGAGGTGAAGAAGTGAGCGGCCAGGCCGGGCTCGGTCTCGAAGGAGAGCTCGGCGAACGGCCGGCCGCCGAGATCGACGGCGGCACGCGCGAGCGCATCGTCCATCGGCACGACCGCGTCGCCGTAGCGCGCAATCCCGCGGCGGTCGCCGAGCGCACGGTCGAGCGCCTCGCCGAACGCAAGCGCAGTGTCCTCGACCGTGTGGTGATCGCCGGTCTCGAGGTCGCCCGTTCCCTCGATCACGAGATCGAGCCCGGCGTGGAACGCGAGCTGCTCGAGGAAGTGGTCGTAGATGCCGGCGCCCGTCTGCACGGAGACGCGGCTCGCGCCGTCGAGACCGAGCCGAACCGCGATGCGCGTCTCCGCCGTCGCGCGCACGTGCCGCACGGCGCGGCCGGCGCGTGCGGCGACCGGCGCCGGCCGGTCGAGCAGGCGCGCAAGCGTCTCCACGAGGTGTTCGTCGTCGACCTGGTCGCGCACCGTGATCCGGATCCCGTCGTCGTAGGCGCGCACGACGAGGCCCTGGCGCAGTAGACGTTCCGCGAGGGCGCGGCCGTCGTCGACCGGCACGAAGAGGAAGTTCGCGTGCGACGGCAGCGGCGGCAGGCCGACCGCGCGCAGCGCGGACGCGAGCCGCTCGCGCTCCTCGACCAGCGGGGCCGCGTCGGGGGGCGACGCGAGGGCGGCGACTGCGAGTGCGGCCGAGAGCGACGTCACCGGTGCCGGCGCCTGCCGCGCGTTCAGCTCCGCCGCGACCTCGCGCGCTGCCAGCGCGTAGCCGACGCGCGCCCCGGCGAGCGCGAAGGCCTTCGAGAATGTGCGCAGGATGATCACGTCGCCGTCGCCGTCGCCGATCAGCGGCAGCGCGGTCTCGCCGCAGTACTCGAAGTACGCCTCGTCGACGACCAGCGGTCGCGCAGCAGGCAGCGGCGCCAGCTCGCCGAGCGGCGAGTTCGGCCGGCAGGTGAACGTGAGCACGGGCGAGTCCTCTCCGACCTCAGCGCCTGCGAGCAACGTTGCGATGCGGTAGAGCGGGTACGTCCGCCCCGGCTCGATCGCGATCGTGTCGCCCGGCCCCGCGAACGCGCGAGCGCACAACAGGATCAGGTCGTCGGCACCCAGCCCGAGGACGACGTTCTCCGGCGCGACGCCGTTGTAGTCCGCGATCGCGCGGTGCAGCTCCTTGTACCCGCCCGGCGGATAGTTGTTGATCCCGGCGAGCGCACGCGCGATCGTCCCCGGCCGCGACGAAGGCAGCGGCTGCGCCGACGTGTTCTGATCGAAGCGCACAACGTGCGTCGGATCGATGCCGGCGAGCTGCGCCACCTCGTCGGTCGGCGTCGCCCACGTGTAGGCGACGAACTCGGGAGAGAGCGCTCTCATCTGTCCACCGCCGCCGCGTGCGCCGGCATGCCTTCCGCGGCTGCGAGCGCCTCGACCGTCGGCCGGATGCGTACGAGCCCGTCTGCAGTCAGCCGCTGCACCGTGATCGGCTTCAGGAACGTCTCGAGCCCCAGCCCGCCGACGGAGCGCGCCCAGCCGCCTGTCGGGAGCACGTGGTTACCGCCGGTCGCGTAGTCGCCCGCCGGTACCGGCGACCATGGCCCGACGAAGATCGCACCCGCATTCCGCACCTCGGCCGCACGCGCCTCGGCCGCACCGAGCAACACGAGGTGCTCCGGCGCGAGCTCCTCGGCCTCCTCGAGCGTTGCGACGACGCGGCACACCGAGTCAGGCCCGTGCTCGCGCTGCGCCGCCAGCTCGAGCTCGACCAAACGCGCGTCGACGTCGCCGTCCGCGACGACGACGACCTCGGACGGGCCGCCGGGGAGGTCGATCGCGACGTCGCGGGACACGGCGAGCTTCGCCTCGTTCACGTACGCGTTGCCCGGGCCGACGATCTTGTCGACGCGGCGCACGTACGCGAGCCACGCGATCGCCTGCGGGCCGCCGAGCGCCCAGACCTCGTCGATCCCGAGCGCCTCGGCAGCAGCCGCGACGAGCCCGGCCCCCGCCGGCGGCGTGCACACGACGATCTGCTCGACACCTGCGGCCAGCGCCGGCACGGCGCACATGACCAGCGTCGAGATGAGGTTCCGCGGCACGTAGACGCCGACGGTCTGGAGCGGGAACCAGCGTCGTTCGAGCAGCACGCCCGGCTCGACCTCGAGCGAGATGTCAGATGGCCGCTGTGCCTCGTGCCAGCGGCGCACGCGGTCGGCGAGCGCGAGCAGCGCCTCGCGCGGCAGCAGCTCGGGCTGAGCGACCGCCCGCTCTGGCTCGACGCCGTCGAGCCGCAGCGCCCACTCGCGCACGGCCTCGTCGCCGCGCTCGCGGACGTCCTCCACGATGGTCATCGCAGCATCCGTTCGACGGGAACGACGAGGATCGAGAACGCGCCGACCTCCTCGAGGCGAGGCAGCAGCTGCCACACGTCCTGGGCAGGGACGAGCGCGTGCACCGCGACCATGCCCGGCTCGGCGAGCGGGATCACGCTCGGCGAGCGCGAGCCGATCACGGCGCAGATCTCGTCCAGCCGCGCCTCGGGCGCGTCCAGCATCAGGTACCGGTGCGCGCGCGCCTCGACGACGGCGCGCAGCATCGAGACGAGCTGGCCGGCCGCGGCGCCGACTCGCCCGATCAGCACCGCCTGCGAAGAGAAGATCGTCGCCAGCGAGCGCAGGCCGTTCGTCCGCAGCGTGTTCCCGGACGAGACGAGGTCGACGATCGCGTCGGCAAGCCCGAGCCGCGGCGCGATCTCGACCGAGCCCGTCACGTCGACGAGCTCGACCTCGACCGGCAGGAGCTCACGCGTGATCCGCGGGAACACGGTCGCCACCGAGGCGCCCGCAAGCTCCTCGACTCGCTCGTACTGCGATTCCTCGGGCACGGCGACGTCGAGCCGGCACGAGCCGAAGCCGAGCTCGAGCAGCTCCTCGACGCGCGCTGCACGCTCGCGCACAAGGTCCTGTCCCGTGATGCCGCAGTCGACGACGCCGTCCTGGACGTATTCCGGGATGTCGGCCGCGCGCACGAGCAGCACGTCGACCGGGGCGTTCCGGCACGGAAACGCGAGCGCGCGCTCGCCCGGCTCCTCCGGCCCGAGCCCGGCGTCCTCGAGCAGCGAGACCGAGGGCTCGCGCAGCCGCCCCTTGACGGGGACGGCGATTCTCAGGCGGCCGTCTTCCCGCTCTTGCGGCGGTCGAGCGCCGCGCGGTAGCCGCCCTGGCCGTGATGGAGCCATTGCGCGACTCGCGTCACCGTCGTCGTCGAGGCGCCCGTCCTCGCCGCCACCTCGTGATACGGCAGGCCGCGATCGAGCTCCCGCGCCACCGCCCACCGGTGGCTCATCGCGTCGAGCTCGCTGAGCGTGCAGAGGTCGCGCAGAAAGTCGTCCAGCTCCGCGCGCGTCTCCAGACTCCACATCGCGTCGACGAGCTCTTTCATCTCTTTGGTCTGCCACGGATGTCGTCCTCGATCTGCCACGTTATCTTGGTGCCATGTTAGCACGCTAACATGGCACTATGCTAGAAGGCTGGAAAGATGCCGCGATCGAGGTGATCCCGGCCGTCGACGTGCTCGGCGAGGGAGCGGTCCGCCTCCGCCAGGGAGACTACGCCGACGTGGTCGAAAGCCCGGGCGACCCGGTCTCGCTCGCGCGTGCGTTCGCCGCTGCCGGCGCGGCCTGGATCCACCTCGTCGACCTGGACGGCGCGCGCAGCGGCCAGGTACGCCCCGAGCTCGTCCGAGAGGTCGCGGCCGCGGTCGCCCCCACGCGCCTCCAGGCGTCAGGCGGCATCCGCTCGCACGCGGACGCCGACGCCCTGCTCGCCGCCGGCGCCGAGCGTGTGGTCGTCGGCACGGCCGCCTTCCCCGACCCGGCGCCGTGGGTCGACGCGCTCGGCGACCGGCTCGTCGTTGCGCTCGACGTGCGCGACGGCCGCATCCGCACCGCCGGCTGGACCGAAGAAGGGCTCGCGCTCGCAGACGCGATCGCACGCTGCCTCCGCGCCGGCGCGCGGCGCGTCCTCTGCACGGCCATCGACCGGGACGGCACCCTGGCGGGCCCCGACCTTGCCCTCGTGGAAGAGGTCGCGGGCACCGGGCTCGCCGTGCTCGCCGGCGGCGGCATCCGCTCGCCCGCGGACGTCGACGCGCTCGCCGGCGCAGGCGCAGAAGCCGCCGTGGTCGGTCGTGCGCTACTCGCCCGCGACGTCGCGCCGTAGGAAGACCAGGTAGCCCGCGAAGAGCGGCACCGCGACGTACAGCGCGCACAGCCAGGCAGCCCGGACGATCGGCACCCAGTCGGTCGGCCTGCGCAGGAAGCCATGCCACGCGTCGAACTGCGTCCCGAGCAGGTACGGACGGATGCTCTCGGTTCCCGGCAGCACCCCGATCAGCTGCATGAGGAGCGCGAACATGAGCGTTCCCACGACCGACGCGGCGCTGTTCCGGGTCACCGTCGAGAGCAAGATGCCGAAGGCGGCGATCCCGAGCATCGGCAGCATGTAGACGCCGATGCTCGCGAGCAGCAGCACGAATCCCTGCCCCGCAGAGATGCGGGTACCCGACAGCGACGTCAGCGGCTTGACGCCCCACGCTGCGCAGGCGGCGACGGTGGCGAAGAGCGCCATAGCGAGCACCGCGACGACCGTGTAGCTGAACGCCGCGAGCGTCTTGCCGGCGAACACCTCGCCTCGGTCGCGCGAGCGGGTGAGGATCGTCTTCAACGTGCCGTTGTGCGTCTCGGCGGCGACGATGTCGCCGGCGACGAGCGCGGTGATCAGAGGGAACGCCCAGATCGACATGAAGAAGAGGACGACGAACGGCAACGCGAGCCCCGACTCTCGGATGTAGCGGCCGAGCGGCACGTCGTTCGGGCCGCCGGACTTGAGCAGCAGCACGGCGACGAAGAGCAGCGGGATCGCGACCGCCGCCCCCATGCCGAGGTAGGTGCGCTTCTGCGCGAGCAGCTTGAAGACCTCCCACTTGTAGACGCGCGTGACCGCGGTCATGCGGCCTCCTCGCGCGACTCTGTCAGGTCGAGGAAGAGCTCCTCGAGCGTCGCCGTCTGCGGAACGAGCGCGGTGATCTCGATGCCGGCCCTGCCGAGCGCAACCGACGCCGCGCCCATGGCAGCTTCGCCGCCCTGCACCCGCAGGTCGCCATCCACCAGCTCGACCTCGGCGATGCCCGGCTGCGCGAGCAGCAGCATGCGGGCCCGCTCAGGCTCGCTCACGCGCAGGCGGTAGCCGCTGGCCGCGCTTCGGAGCAACTCGTCGAGCCGGCCTTCGTACACGATCAGGCCCTTGCGGATGATCGCGACCTTGTTGCAGAGCTCCTCGACCTCCGCGAGCAGATGGCTCGAGTAGAGGATCGTGATCTGCTCCCCTGCGAGCCGGCGAACGAGCTCGCGCATGTCACGCATGCCGGCCGGATCCAACCCGGTCGCGGGCTCGTCCAGCAGGAGCAGCCTCGGCCGGCGTAGCAGAGACGCCGCGATGCCGAGCCGCTGCCGCATCCCGTGGGAGTAGCCGCCGACCCTGTCACCTGCGCGCTCGCGCAGGTCGACGAGCTCCAGCACTTCTTCGATCAGCCCGCGCGGAACGTCCTCGTCGAAGTCGGCGAGCAGCCGGAGGTTGCGGCGCCCGGAGAGGTACGGGTAGAAGCGCGGCCCTTCGACGAAGCCGGCGACACCGTCGAGTGCCCGAGCGCCCTCCTCCATCGGATCGCGGCCGAAGAGCTGCGCCGACCCCGACGTGGGGCGGATCAGCCCGAGCAGCATGCGAAGCGACGTCGTCTTGCCGGCGCCGTTCGGGCCGAGGTAGCCGAACACGTCACCACGCTCGACGGTCAGGTCGACGCCGTCGACCGCGACGATCTCGCCGTAACGCTTGACGAGACTCCGAGCGAGGACGGGCGGTGCGTCGCTCAACCGAGCGCGCCGGCGGCCGCCTCTGCGTCCGCAGGCGAGACCGACCCGCCGAGCACGAAGGCGACGCCTCCGTGCTGCCACTCGAGCACCGTGCCGAGCTCCGTCGCGAGCTCGTGCGCGGACACGCCGCCGATCGAGACCGTCGGCACGCTGCCGAGCATGCCGCTCGCAGAGCCTTGCGAGTCGGCTGCGCGCTCGACCACGACGACCGTGCCGAGTCCTTCGCCGTAGGTGACGAGCACCGACTGAGAATCCGACGAGCCGACGAGCCGCACCTCTCCGCGTGCGAGCCCGTTCAACGTCGCGGGCGCGACGACCTGGAACGGAACCGCAGCCTGAACCGCGTCCAGACCCGTCACGTCGGCTGCGTGGCTCGAGCCGCCTCCCGTCGGGGCGCTGAGATCGACGACCTTCGCCCCCGGCGGCGGCGAGATGTCGACGTCGGATCCGGAGACGCTGCCGAAGGAGATGTCGGTCGCCTCGAGCGAGAGCGCCGGCGCCGAGCCCCCCTTCGGGTAGATCGCGATCCGGAGCGGCGTCCCGTTCAGCGCGTCCCAGGCGAGCTCGGCGGAGCCGATCAGGCCGCCGTTTTCCGTCGGCGAGACGCTGACGGTGTACGAGCCCTCGCCGGCGGACACCCCGGGCTGCGCATCCGACACGCTCGCGTGCTGCGCGAGCTTCGTGAGGAAGCCGCCGATTTCGTCGACGCTCGGCGGGGAGCCCTGCGCCGCGGAGGTCGAGGTGTCGGCCGGCAGTGCGAGGTGGTAGTCGGTGTTCGACGACGCGTCATAGACGCTGAGGTCCGACTTCGACCAGACGATCTGGACGTCACCCGCGTCGGACTGGAGCTCGATGCGGCCACGACCGTCGTTCGTCACCCACAGCCGGCCGTCCGCGCCCGACATCAGGGCCGAGCCGACATTGCCCGTGAGCGCGCCCGTCGGCAGCAGGTTGTTCGTGAACTGGACACGCGCCGTGACGCCGTCCGGAGGCGTCGCGGTGAGCGCGTCGTGGATCGCGTTCGCGAGCGGTTCCGGAGCCGGCGGCGAACCGCTGCCGCCGTCAACAGCTGCGATCGCGATCGCGGCAGCCGCGCCGACCGCAGCCAGCACGGCGCCGAGGAGGAGCAGAAGGCGCGTCGTTGGGAGGGTCCGTAGCAGCTTCACGGTCAGTACTCCGACCCCCAAGGTATACGCCGCGGGACGTGAGAGCGAGATGAGAGCGCGCTCACGCCGTGACGAGCTCGAGGTCGCGTTCGAGCGCAGCGAGGTCGAATCCGTTCGGTGCCTCGCCGTGCGCGAGGAAGTCCGGGCTCAAGAGGCAGTACACCTCGTCGCAATACCGATCCCAGAACGCCCACGTCATCTGCTTGAGGCTCCCCCAGGTGACGAACGTGATCGTCTTCGCGTCGTAGCGGACGAGATCGACCGCGTGGCCGCCCCACGAGCCCGGCTTCGCCGGGCCGTCGAGCCGGTGCGTCCAGTCCCAGACATCCTGGCGCTGCGCGGTGAGCGGCAGCTGGACGCCGATGTAGAGACCGCCGAAGAGCCACGCGCCGGCGCGGGCGAGCGTGTGGTCGTGCACGTGCACGCGCGCGAACGCACCGATGCGGTGACGCCCGATGCCGGTACGGCGCCAGTACTTGAGAACGTCGAGCACCACCGCGCCCTCCTCGCCGGTTGCGGGGTCGACTACCTTCACCGCGTCGAACGACCGCAGCACGGCTCGTTGCGTGACCTCGACCGCATGAGCGCCTGCAGCGGCGGTCCAGGCTTCGATCATGTGTCCGGCCGCCGCGCACGTGCAGTCGCCGATCCGGTCGTTCGCGTACATCGGCCAGTCCGGCACCGCAGAGCCCAGGTCGAGGGTCGCGGGCGGCGACGGCAGAACCGCGGCGTCGATGTAGTGCGCGAGCGAAAGCGTGCGCACGTCGACGCGAACCGGCAGCTTGCCGAGCCGCATGCCTGTTTCGAGAGAAGTCGTGATCGCCATAGCGCCTCCTTGAAGAGTTCGGGGCGCCGCAGCCTGCAACGGGTGACGCTACCGGTGCGCGTGACTGCGTGTCAACGCAGGAACGCTGTCAGCCCGCGTGCGAGCGCCTCGGCCTCGCGTTGACGGTAGCGCGGAGACTCGAGCCGCCGCGCGTCGGCCGCATTGCGCATGTTCGCGGTCTCGATGAACACCTTGGGCACGTTCGAGAGGTCGAGGCCGCCGAGGTCTGAGCGGACGTCGAGTCCGTCGTGACCGACGTACGACGCGTACGGCTCGCCGGTACCGGCGGCGAACGCGTCGCGGATCGCAACGGCGAGCCGCTTCGACTGAGCCGCGATGTCGTCGGTCAGGTGCAGGATCGACGGCGGGTAGATGACGTCGAAGCCGCGGCCGGACGCCGGGCCGCCGTCGGCGTGGATCGAGATCGCGGCGTCCGCGTGCGCGCGATTCCCGATCGCGGCGCGTTCCGTGATGCACGGCCCCCAGCCGCTGTTCGTGGTGCGCGTGAGGACGACGCGCGCGCCCTCGTGTCGCAGGATGCGTGCGAGGCGGAGTGCGACGTCGAGGTTGTAGGCGGCCTCGGTGTAGCCGTCGTCGGTTTCGGTGCCGGTCGTGTCGCACGGCTTCCGGAGGGTGCCCGCGTCGACGAGGCGGTCGATCTCGGCGGTGTGCCGGTAGTTGCCGCCGTTATGGCCGGGGTCGACGGCGACGGTCTTCCCGGCCAACGGCGGCGCGGCTGCGAGTGCGAGCGCGACCAGCGCGTGGACGGCGATTTGCACGCAAGGACGCTACCCTCAAGGCATCCGTCGCCTGTTCCTCGTTCCGCTGGTCACGCTGCTCTCGGCCGGCTGCGGCGGCGAGACGAAGGTCGTCACGACGACCGCTGCGCCTGTCCGAACTGCCTCGGCCGCGGACGCGGCCGACTGCCTGAACTCCGACCAGTTCCTCGTCGAGGTCAGCGGCGCCGACATCACCGGGAACGCACCCGACGGCGTCGCATTCGTGATCCGGTTCTACCACTCGCGGACAGAGGCCTCCGCGGCCGCGGCGCGCCTCAACCCGAAGTACGCCCGGGCGATGGGCGCTGCGGTGATCGACTACCACGGCAATCCGCCAGCGCGTCCGGGCGGCCCGCCGATGGTGCTGATCCGCGACGACTTCAAGACGCTGCAGCACTGTCTGCTCTTGCGGTAAATCCGGGCGCGCGTTCCTCGCGTAGTGAGGGCAAACACGTCAGCTCGACAAGGGGGTTGCGGTGCTTCGCGCCATCATCGGTTTCATACTGCTCGCAAGCTTCATCACCGCGGTCGCGACAGCGTCCGCCTCGGCAGGAACGCAGGTCACGTGGCGGACGACCGCGCTCGGAAACACGATCACGACGTCGAGCGGCCGCACGCTCTACCTTTTCCGCGGAGACAGCGGACCGACGAGCGCGTGCTACGGCCAGTGCGCGACGTTCTGGCCGCCCCTCCTCACCACCGGCAAGCCGCGAGCGGCGGGGCGCGTCAAGGCGTCGCTGCTCGGAACGACGAAGCGCAAGGACGGCAAGCTGCAGGTGACCTACAAGGGCCACCCGCTCTACACATTCGCCGACGACAAGAAGCCGGGGCAGACCACGGGCGAGGGCTCGAAGGCATTCGGCGCGTCCTGGTACGCACTCGCGCCCTCCGGCGCGACGATCGACAAGGACTAGCCACAAGCTAAGAGCGCCGCCGGCGCGCGGATACACTGTGCGCGCCCGCGGCGCTGCGAGGCTCCGAACCGGGTCAGATCCGGGAGGAAGCAGCCCTAAGGATCCCTCGCAGGTGCCGCGGACTTAGGGCGCATAGCTCAGCGGGAGAGCGCTCGCTTCACACGCGGAATCTTCTGCTCGTCTAGCCCGCTCGCGCCCCGCTGAGCCGCACCGCTGAGCCATTCGTGGCCGAGCCACTAGGGCTCGGATGGGCGGTGTTAGTCAGGGCTAGTAGCCAATAACTAGCCAAGAGGTCCGAGGTCGACAGTCGTCCGACGCGCAAGCGCTCGCTTACTTTTCAAGGATGGCCACGGCCAAGATCGCGGTTTTACTTGGATCCGAAGTCGCTCGTGGCACCAGCCCTTACGAGCGGCGGCCACATCCGCAACACTGCGGAAGACCGCCTGGAAGACGACCACGCGTTCGAGGATCATCCTAGGCGAGCCGGCCGGACAACCTGTGGTGAGCGTCGGTGAATCGGCGCCGGCAGCGGGCACTAGACTCCCTGGCGCACACCGTCGTGGCAAGGGGTCACGGAGCCGTACGCGCGTGCGCGGCGCGGTGCGACGAGGCTCGCCACTACGTAGGTCATTGATGCGGTCACTCCGCGCAACGGCGCGGAGGTCGTTGAACGATTGATCTCTAGCACGACTATCGGGACCCCGCGCCGGGCAAACCGATGACTCTTCCTGACCTTACAAAGCTGGGCTCCGCCGAAGTCACCAATGTGAGCAGAAGTCCGCACGACGACAGAAGTCCGCACGACGATGGATCTACGACCTTTATTGGCGAGCGGTCCCAACTCCTTTCCCCGGCCCGAAGCACCGCGTAGGCTTTGCGCCGTGCTTCCGAAGCAGGCGAGGGACGGTCTGATGCGAGCCTGGCTCGAAATCCTGCGTGAGGGTCATCCTGGCGTCGCATGGGTTGATGCCGGACTCGCCGCATCCTCCGCATCAACCACGCCGGGCAGCGGATCGGCCACCTTCGGCGCACCCCACCCGCCCGAAGCGTAGGTCCCAAATTCGGCTTCACAACGGCGGCCCTGGGGCCTCTGTCCAGAGCTACCTGTGGCCGCTCTAGCTCGTCGGGGCGGCGTGTTCCACGAATTGGCACAGGGCGTTCCCGAGCCGGAGGTGCTCGATGGTGCGGCAGTCGACCTCGAGCAGGCGTGGCGAGCAGGCGACGTAGCCGAGGCATTGCGCGCGCGAGATGGCGACGTTGAGCCGGTTGCGCGACATCAGGAAGTCGAGGCCGCGCGGTACGTCCTCGCCGCTTGAGGAGGCCATTGAGTAGAAGACGATCGGCGCTTCGCGTCCTTGGAACTTGTCGACCGTCCCAACCTCGACGCCGGCCGGAAGTCGCTTACGCAACAGCCGCACCTGCGCGTTGAACGGGGCGACGACTATGACGTCGCGGTGGCGAAGCGGGCGCTCGCCACTCGCCGTTCTGAAGGTGTGCTGCATGAGGCGTGCGATTTCGGTTGCGATCGCATCGGCCTCTTGCTCCGAGTCGACCCGGTTTCCCTCGTGGGCGACGTCGAGCCAGCGGATGCCGACACCGTCGGAGGTGGTGCGCTCGGCGCAGGTCGGAATCGAATGTAGGCGGCCTTCGTAGAACGCCTCCGAGATGAACTGGCAAACCTGCGGGTGCATGCGCCGCGTTTCCTCGAGGAAGACGCCGCGGTCTTCGGGGATCGTTTGCTCGTCGGCGAGCAGGTGCTCGAGCACGCTCGCGCCTGAGCCATCGGGATGGACGCCCTGTGTGACTTGCGCCAGCTGCAGCGGGTCACCGAGCAGGACGAGGCGGCGGGCGGCGGTGCCGCAGGCGAGCGAGTCGGCGAGGCTGTATTGGCCGGCCTCGTCGACGACAAGGGCGTCGAGCCGGCTGTCGAACTCGGGGCGCGCGAGAAACCAGCTGGTCCCGGCGAACAGCAGCACCTCCGGATCGTCGAGCGTGTCGACGTCGCCCTGGGTGATGTGCCTGTTCTCGTAGCCACCGCCGCGCTTGACGCCTTTGAACGTGAGCCGCTCCTCGGCCGCGGCTGCTTCGACCGCGTCGAGCAGGGTGTGGATCACCTTGTGTGACTGGGCCACGATTCCGACGCGGCGGCCCTGTCGGAGCAGGTGAGTGATCAGTCGTGCGCCACGGTAGGTCTTGCCCGAACCGGGCGGCCCCTGGACGACGAGGTAGGAGTTCTCGAGCCGGTCGAGGAGCGCGCGCTGCTCCTCGATCGTCGCGCACTGCAGGCGCTCACCACCGAGCGGCAGCTCGCGCCGCAGTATGCCCACCAGGTGCGGGTAGCGGCCGTCGTCGGCGAATAGCGAGGTCGCGAGCCGGCGGAGTGCCGCCTGCTGTGGCTTTGTCGGGAGCGGCCCCGGTGGCACGAGCGAGCGAGGGAGCGGCCGTTCTGCTAATCGGCTTCCACGGCGGAGGCGAATCGTGCCGGTCGCGTTGTCGAGCGCTGAGATCGTCCACCCGGATCCGTGCTCTTGAGGGTCGAAGCCGTCGTCGCCTGCGTCGAAGGCATGCTGCTGAGCCGGGAAGCCGAACGTGTACTCGAGCGAGCGAAGAACCGGCAGCGGCTCCGCGCCGTCGTGTTCGAGCAGGCCGAGTGCCTCACTGTCGTCGGCGAGCTGTTCGTCGGTCATCTGCAGGCGACGGAAGTACCACCACCAGGCAGGCCGGGCTTCGCGGCGGTGGTACTCGAGCAGGCGCGCGCACAACAGCCGGCCGTGATCTCTATCAACGCCGGAGAGCAGTTGTTCGCGCAGCTGATCTGTCTCGTTCTGCGCTGCCTCCGGCTCCGGTCCGCCGCGTGCGGCTGGCGGCAAAAGGAAGGGGATCTTGATGCCGTGCTCCTGTTCGGCGTCGGGGCGACGCTCAAGAAGCCAGTCCCGCAGCGCGAGCGTCGCGAGGCAGTCCTCCTCGTTGTAGGCGGCGATCGCGGCCAGCCGTTCCGGATCGTGATCGTCGAGCCAGCGCTCGAACTCGATCATCGCCGCGTTGCCCGAGCTCACCTCGGCGCGGCGAGTGAAGAACAACTTCTCGATCTCTTTGAGCGAGTACGACTCGACCCCTGCCCGAAGCGCCTGCCGCACGACCTGCAGCAAGTCGACGAGCACCTCGCCACGCAGCAACTCATCGATTTCGTCTTCGCGCGTTGCGTGGGCGCCCATCAATCGCGCAAGCGTCGAGGGCTCGTAAGCGGCGTAGTGGTAAACGTGTAGGTCAGGCCATTGACGACGCCGCTCGCTGACGAGGTCGACGAACGCTTCGAAAGCCGCACACTCGGAGACGCGATCGTGCGCCCAAAACGGCCGATACACCAACGCGCCGTCCTCGTCGCGCCACAGCACACCGAAGAGGAACTCGAGCCCGAAGGTTGGGTCGAACAACGGGTCGCCTTCCATGTCGAAGAAGAGATCGCCGGGCGACGGACCCGGGAGGAGCCCGAGCCCGCGCCGAGACTCTGGCGGCAGCAGCCGGTAGCGGAGCTCGCCGCTTCGGTAGCGGACAAGCTGCAGGCCTGCCTGGTCGCGTAGCTTCGCCAACATCTCTGGCGCCAGCCGTTGCACCGCGAGCGTCGGCGGCGCCTCCGCGAGAGCCGTCAGCGTTGTGATCGAGGCGGTTTCGAGCTTGCTGATCTGATCGCGACGGATCGAGGCGACCCGCGTCAGATTGTCGTCGGCGACGAGGCGCTCGCGACACAGGGTCGCAAAGTGGCAGCGGCTGCAGTGCTCGCACGGCCACGGATAGGTCACCGGCGACTCCGCGGTGTGCGCTTGGAGGCGGCGCTGGGCGACGCGCAGGTACGCGTCGACGTCGGCTGGCCGGAAGCTCTCGGTCTCAGTGGTGCCGAGCACCACGTGCAGCAGCGCTGGCAGCCGTCCCTGCATGTCGGCGATCTCGGCCCCATACCAGGCCAGCTGCAACACGGCAGCCGGTTTCGCCGTCCGGGCGAGCTTCGTGTCGTACGGCTCGTAGCTCCACCCGCCAAGCTCGGAGGGCTCGTCGACACGGACGACAAAGTCGGCACGGCCGCGCCAGCCGTTCCGGGCAAAGGTCGCCTGGTAGATCACCTCTACCCCGGCCCGCATCGCCGCCACTGTCGCAGCATGCGCCGCCTCGAATCCCTCTTCTCCGGCTGCAAGCTCAACCTCGACCACCTGCCGCCCTCGCGCGCGCAGCTGCTCGAGGTAGCGCTGCTCGTGGATCTCGCCCTTCTCAGCCATCAGCTGCGCCAACGCCTCCCGCGTGTGCGGCCGCGATCGCACCCCGCGCGCCACCTCCAGCTCCAGCGTTGTCAGATGCGGGCAGGCGAGATAGGCCGACAGGTCGGAAGGTGAGAGCAAGAGCTGTCCGTCGCGCAGACGCACCAGCTAAGTATCCGCCTAGCTGCCACGCGGCTTCGACCAGCGGGGCCGCGCGAGCAGCTCGGCAGATAGTCGGGCTATGGCGATTGAGATCGACGCGCACGAGCTTCTCGAGGCGCAAGCTGGCCGGGAGATCGCGACCCCAACCGGCCGGCAACACCGTCCTCGGACTCGACGGTCACAACGTCCTCGTCGCGACCGGCCGCTCACCCAGCGACCAGCCGGTGCCGATCGCCTGGGTCCAGGACGCCGTCGATCAGCTGATGACGGATTGGGAGCTC
>Ga0070731_10003300_pt1 | contig 14665 bp, 13 predicted proteins | sample Coa_R1_2_FD_66448 | JGI IMG/M metagenome (GOLD analysis project Ga0070731, IMG submission 66448) | Surface soil microbial communities from Centralia Pennsylvania, which are recovering from an underground coalmine fire - Coalmine... | ecosystem: Environmental > Terrestrial > Soil > Unclassified ... | reverse complement strand
CGGTCATCGAGGTTTCGCCATGTTTCATTAATCCGGCATTCTATCCCAAAGGTTCGCGAGCCATCTTGCCGCATATTCATTTGTTTCCAGCAAAAAAGGCCGCCAAAGGGGTGCGTTTTTCTCCCGCCGGCAGAGGCACTCGAGCAGAGGCTATAAATTGTATCGAAGCGGCGGCTGAATCTCGGGTATTCTCTGCGTCTGTCGATTTTCCGGGCGAGCATGACGAATATTTTATACGGCGTCAACGGTGAAGGGGCGGGACACTCGAGCCGCGCGCGCGAGATGATCGCGCATCTCGAAGAGCAGGGCCATGCAGTGCACGTTGTCTCTTTTGATCGCGGGTTCAAAAATCTCGCGGCTGATTTTGACGTCACGGAAATTTTCGGTTTGCGGCTGGCTACCATCCACAATCGAGTGCGCTATGGAAGGACAGTCCTGAAAAACCTGCTTACTGTCCCGAAGGCCGCAAAAAGCGCGCGCACATTAAACCGGTTGGCAAAGAAATGGGCCATCCAACTGGTGATTACCGATTTCGAGCCTATGTCATGTAATGCGGGGCGCAAGCTGGGATTGCCCGTGCTTTCGATCGACAACCAGCATTGCCTCACGTACGGCGAGATTTCCTATCCGAAGGAATATCGCAAGGAGGCGGCGGCAAGCAAGATCGTGACGAGGCTCATGACTCCGAATGCGGACGCATATTTCGTTACTTCGTTCTTCAGTGCGCGGCCTAAGAACAAGCGGACTTTTTTCTTTCCTCCGATCCTGCGCAAGGCGGTTCTGGAATCCGCACCCGTCGATGGCGATGCTGTAGTTGTTTATACCACTTCGCCGGCGGTCGAACTCCTCGACATTTTGAAGGGGATTCGTCAAGACTTTGTGTGTTACGGGTTTAATCGGGAGGGTCGCGAGGGAAACCTTTGGTTCAAAAAACCGAGCCAGGCAGAATTCCTGAAGGACCTCACGAAAGCTCGGGCGGTAGTGGCAAACTCCGGATTTTCATTGATCAGCGAGGCTCTTCACCTTGGAAAGCCCTACCTTGTCTGGCCGGTAAAAGATCAATTTGAACAAATCTTCAATGCCTACTATATAGGCAAAATGGGCTACGGGGCCTACTGGGATGATTTGAACAAAGAGAAGGTTGAATCGTTCCTATTCAATCTGGATGCATATCGCGAAAATCTCAAAAACTACCTTCGAACCGACAATTCCTCCATATTCAAAAAAATGGACGAATTCATATCGACGCATGCGGGATGAAAGTGGAAATTCTTCCAGAGATCTCCGAAAGTAAAGTGAAATTTGCGTCGCACCGAGGCGGAGCTAAGTCCGGCAGCGCTCTCTCAGACCTCTTTCGCCATCTTGATCAGGGCCCTGGGTGAGTACGCGTTTGCCTTGTACTGGCTCAACATGCGGTGGGTGTTAAAGAAGCTGGCATTCAGCGAGATGCACGATCGCATGATGTGCGCGTAGGCTTCGGGCGCGCGGTAGAACATGGGAACGATCTGGTGTTCGAGCTTGTCGTAAAGCGAGGCGACCTCGGCCGCCGATTCGTCTCCCACGATCTTGCTGTCGTAACCGATGGCCCAGCCGGTCACGCCTTCGACACACCCCTCGACCCACCAGCCGTCCAGCACACTCAGGCTGGGAACGCCATTCAGGGCCGCCTTCATGCCGCTTGTCCCAGAGGCTTCCTGTGGGCGCTGCGGGGTGTTCAACCAGAGATCCACGCCGGCAGTGATGATTTTTGCGAGTGCCATGTTGTAGTTCTCAAGGTAGACGATCTTGATGTTGTCATTCAATCCGGCGGCGGCTTGAATCACACGGTGGATTAATTCTTTGCCACCCTGATCGTGCGGATGGGCTTTTCCGGCATACAGAATCTGAATCGGGCCGGCAGAGCGGGCAATGGACTTCAGGCGGTCAATATCCTTGAAAAGCAAGTCCGCGCGCTTGTACGTGGCCGCGCGCCGGGCAAACCCGATCGTCAAGACCGAATCATCCATTTGTACCCCGGTTCGCTTCTGCACTTCCTTGATCAGCACCGCCTTGGCAAGGCAATGAGCCTTACGGATCTCCTCGATGGGAATTCCGACCGCGTAACGCATATACGCGTTGTCCCGGCGCCATTCCGGAATTTCGCGGTCGAACAAATCCTGAAATTGCGGCGACGCCCAGGTGGCCGCATGAACGCCATTCGTAATCGCGTGGATCGGAAATTGCGGGAACATGTGCTGCGAGACTTCCCCGTGCCGCATGGCCACCCCGTTGACGTACCGGGAAAAGTGAATTGCGAGGTCGGTCATGTTCAGCATGTTTGCGTTGGCGAAGCCTGCCTGCTGCAACAAGCTGGTCCTGTATTCCCCGAGGACCTGGTGAACGAGGTCCCAGGGAAACCGGTCATGGCCCGCTTCCACGGGGGTGTGCGTCGTAAAAACGCAGCGGCGGCGTACCACTTCGATGTCTGCTTCCACGGCCACCGTGTACTTGCGAAGCTTGAGCTGCTCTTCCAGCATCGCCAGCGTGAGGAACGCAGCGTGCCCTTCGTTCATGTGATAGCTTCCGATGTGCGAAACATTCAAGTGGCGTAGCAGCGCGATGCCGCCGATCCCGAGCAGCACTTCCTGGCAGATCCGATACCGTTGATCGCCTCCGTACAGCGAATCGGTCAGGGCGCGATCGTAATCGGAGTTTTCCGGCAAATCGGTATCCAGCAAATAGACGGGCACAATGAACCCGGATAGGCCGTGAACACTGTAGCGCCAGGCGCGAACGTGGACATCCCGATCCTCGATGCGAACGGTGAACGCCACTTCGACTGAAGGAAGGACGGTTTCGGGTTGCCAGGGATCAGGCTCCTCGAACTGGTTGCCCTCTTGATCGAGGCGCTGCCGGAAATAGCCGTTTCGGTATACAAGCGAAATCGCGACCATAGGCAGTTCGAGGTCGGCCGCCGAACGCAGCATGTCTCCCGCAAGGATGCCCAAGCCACCGCCATAGGAAGGTATAGCGGGGTCCAAAGCGATCTCCATGCAAAAATATGCAATCTTAGGAGTACCCTTCTCCGTTACCATAGTGGAATCATAGCATTAAGCCTTCCCTCTGGACCCTAATCGATCTCTCCGCGCGTTTCCTAACTTGCATTGATTCCTACGGGATGAGCGAGACATGAAAAGTAGGTCAAAAGTTACATTCTCTCTAGTTTCGCACCCAACCGGGTGTCACCTTAAACACAACCCAGCGTACAATGGACGACTGCCCGGCCACTCGGGACGGGCGGGACTCGTAGGACGGGCTTCAGCTTGGCTGGATTTGGGACATTTGCGGTATATCAACAGTAGACAGGCTGAAGCCCGTCCTACCATGAGGAGGAAAACATGCGGCACGCGATATTGGGAGCAGGCGGCGTCGGTGGGCTGATCGGCGTGGCACTCGCGCACTCGGGAGAATCCGTCACGCTGGTCCTTCGGCCAGAGACGTTGAAAGATTACCCTGCGGAGCTTTCGCTTGAGAGCCCCCTTGGCTCCTTCAGCGTTCCCGTGGATCGGAGTGCGAGCGTAGCGGAGCCCTGCGACGTATTGTGGTTTACGGTGAAGGCCACACAACTCGAATCGGCGTTGCGCAGCGTCACCGTGGACCCCGGCCAAATTGGCGCGGTAGTTCCGCTGTTGAACGGAATTGACCACGTTGCACTGTTGCGGGCGCGATTTGGACACGATCGGGTCGTCCCCGCAAGTATCGGCGTGGAGACGGAACGGGCCGCGCCCGGGAAAATCATTCATCGGGGGATGGCTGTACGCCTTACTTTCTCTTCGATCGGAGAGAGCAGGCTTGCGACTACGGTCGAGGAGCTCAAGAAATTTGGCTTCTCCTGCCAATTCGTGGGCGATGAAATGAAGGTTCTTTGGACGAAACTCTCCTTTCTGGCTCCGTTTGCGCTGACTACCACGGCATCGGGGCTGACGATTGGAGGAGTGAACTCCGATCCGGCTTGGCGGAAGAGGCTGGAAACTGTGGCACGCGAAGTAGCCGCGGTGGGAACGGCAAGCGGGACGCCGCTCGACGCCTCCACGATTATATCGTTTTTTGACAAGACGCCGCAGACCGGGCGCAGCTCGATGCAGAAGGATGTCGACGCCGGCAAACCTCCTGAAATTGACGGCATCGCGGGGCCAATACTGCGGCGCGCGGAGGAGCACGGCATCGACATTCCGGTCACGCGGGAACTCGTTGGGATGATTCGCGGAAAGTCCGCAGCGGGAAACTGACGATGATTGGGAAAATTTGAAGGAAAAACTTAACACAGAGGACACCGAAAAAAACGGAGAACGATTACCTCAAGAATTTCTCTGTGTTCTCTGTGTTAAAGCTTTTTCCGTTTAAGCGCTGAGAGGGACCCGGCCGATTAATCCCCAGTCGCAACAGCCTTGGCCTGCTCCGGATGCGACAGCGGTGTTGTTACCAGGTGCTCGGAGAGGAACCAGACCTGCAACTCGTTGCTGCGGATTACGTCGCTCACGAGGAGGTCGTTGGTTCCGTCGTCGCCGACTTCGGAGGCTTCGCGAGCCATCGTGCGCGCTTCCTTCAGGATGAATTCGTGCGCCTCGAGAAGGCGCGAAATCTGCACGGGTGCTTCTTCCCTGCCGCGAGGAGGGCGCGGAATGATCGTTGTTTCCGCAACGTCCGCGGCCATGGCGATGCTTACGCCGCCGAGAATCTGGATCCTCTCGGCGACTGTGTCGACGAGTTCGTCCTGCTCGCCGTGATGCTTGTCAAAGAGCAGATGCAATTGGTAGAACGTGGCGCCCGCGACTTGCCAGTGGTGCTTCTTGTACATGTCGCGCAAGGTCATGGTGTCCGCGAGGATTTGGTTCAGGTTGTTAATGCTTGATTCGCAGGCGGTTTCATCAAGGGCGATGGGCAACTTGGCGATTTTTCCGTAAGGCTGAATTTCTTGGGCGTGCTGGTGGAGGACCGGCTTGGCACGTTGGGCTCCCGCTTCAAGCTGGTTGATGCGCGTTCCAACTTCCCGCTTCTTTGTGCTCATACAATGCCTCCTTGATATTCTGCGGCTATGGACAGGGTCACTCCTCGTATACGCCCGCGACCCGCGCCTGTCAAGCGAGCGTGGCTGCATGGAAAAGTGAGTCGGGTGCCGCACACTTGCGGGTTTCAAGGGGGCAGGTTTTGTTCTTCCTCCATTCGCTTTTCCAATTGAGGGTATTGAGGAAAACTGATTCCGCCGGGTCCCACACAGCGAAGCTGAGTAAACAAGGGGAGACAATCGTGGCTTACGGCCCTAAGGAATCGCTCCTTTATAAGAAAAACCGCACCCTTCACGAAAGTCGTGAAGGGTGCGGCACCCGCTGATTCTTTCAATTTCCTTTGTATGCTCCACACGAACTTCTTTGGAGGACTAGTTGGGCAGAAGAACTGTGTCGATCACGTGAATGACGCCATTCGATTGGTAGACGTTCGAGATTGTGATCCTGGCCGTGCCGCCCTTTTCGTCCGTGAGGACGATGTCCTTACCCATCATTTCGGCCCACAGCTTGTTGCCGCTGACGGTGGTCAACTCTGCCTTGCCGTTGCCTGCCTTGATGGCCCTGGCAATCTCTTTTGCGTCCATTCTTCCCGATACTACGTGGTAGGTGAGAATTTTCGCCAAAGTGGCTTTATTTTCCGTCATCAAGAGCGTATCCACGGTGCCGGCGGGAAGCTTGGCGAAAGCTTCATTCGTGGGCGCGAAGACGGTGAACGGCCCAGGGCCTTCCAGCGTATCCACCAGGCCGGCAGCCTTGACGGCGGCCACCAGCGTCGTGTGATCCTCAGAATTCAGCGCGTTCTGAACGATGTTCTTAGTCGGAAACATTTCATGCCCGCCGACCATGGGATTATTCGCGGCCAAAATGGCCGATGCAGCAACCAAACTGATGAGACACATCTGCATAATCTTCTTCATTTCGATCTCCCTCTCTTCACATTTTGATTAGCCCCGCAGCCTGTAATACGAAGTCCAGAAGAGGTTGGATGAGACGATCGGGGGATTTCGGGATCGATAAACATGAAAGGCTGCCCGCACAAAAGACGTGCGGCCTCTACAAAACCTAGTGCCAAGAAGCCGGGACGATTATGTAGCGGCCGCTCTGGCCGGTGCATTTCGGGACGAAACGGGCGTTTTCAGAATCCACCTAAAACAACATCGGGAGCGAGGGTATTTTGAATCAAGGCTCCAGCGCGTGGTATCATTTTTCAATTGTCGCCGTTTGATTTTGCCAATGCATGAAATTTGGGAGGGATGGATGCATTCGTACCAAAGGTACGTCTACTTTTTTGCTGCTCTCGCAATCGCCGCGTGGACCGCGCCGCGCGCCTTCGTGTTTGCCGAGGATTCGCCTCCATTAAAATTGGTCAAGACGATCGAGCTTACGGACATTCGCACTGGCGAACCCGAGGTTTCCTCCGATCAGCTATCCAAAAATCTGACGACGACTCGCATGGTCGGAGTGGCCAATCATTTCGACCATCTGACGCCCGATCTGAAAAACAACCGTCTTTTCGTCGTCCCGGAAGACAACAAATCGGTTGAAGTCTACAATATTCGCACCGGGAAATTCGTTCACAGTATCAAGGGAATCGGCGTCGGGCATTCGGTGGTGTACCGCGCGGACACTGACAGAATTTTCGTCACGGACGGCTCCGATGGCGATGTGAAAATTTTCAATGGAACCACTTACGAACTGCTGAAGTCCGTCAAGCTGCTCGCGGATTCGGATGCCACCGGGTATGACCCCGTCACGCACTACCTTTACATTGCGGACGGCGGGCTGGATGCGAAGCTCAACTACACATTCCTCGAAATCGTGAACACGGACACAGGCGAAAAGGTGGGCCAGATCAAGATCGACTCCAATCGCCTGGAGGCCATGGTGGTCGAGAAAGCGGGGTCCCGGCTGTTTCTAAACATGACCGAGAAGAATTCCATCGGAGTGATTGACCGCAAGAAGCAGGCGGTGGCCGCCGTCTGGCCGCTGACGGACTGCAAAGTGAACGCTTCTGTGGCGATTGACGAAAAAAATCACAGGCTGTTTGCAGCTTGCCGCGACGGTCACATGAATGTGCTGGATTCCGATTCAGGAAAGGTCCTGCAAAATCTTCCGATCTCCACCGGGGTAGATGACATGGTGTTTGATCCCGCGAGCGAAAGGGTTTACGTGGCCGCGGGCGAAGGATTCGTCAATGTCTTTAAGGAGATCGACCCGGATCATTACAAGGCCGTCGGAAAGGTGCCCACTGGCCCGCTGGGCAAGACGGGCCTGCTGGTGCCATCGTTGAATGAGTATTTTGTGGCCGTGCCGCCGCACGGGGCCAAATGCGCGGAGGTGATGGTTTTCGCCGTGCAGTAAGTAGCACAGGCACTCTTGCCTGTGCGAGTTTGGAGATCGTCCGTTGGCTGGGTGGCTTGCACTTGCGGCCTAGAAAACCACACAGGCAAGAGTGGCTGTGCTACTAAAATCATCTTCCAGCCGATGACGGCCGGGCCAGACAGTCGCAAATTGGGGGCTGCCCCAGACGGACCAAAAGGCATTCAGCCTTCGCCACCGACTTCGATGTGCCCGCTGCCATCGCATTTCTGGCACTCGCCGCTGCCGCCGCAAGAGGCGCAGGACGTTTCATCCCCTAGTCCCCCAAACGTGCCGGGGGCGGCAGCTCTCAAGATTTTCCCTATGCCGTGGCACACCGAACAATTTCCATCGCCGGGGGAATCGCAATCGAGGCACATGTGGCTTGACATGTTGCACCTCCCACCAATTTGGAGGATTGTGCTCGCGTTTCGGTCCCATGTCAAACGGCCGCTGAATTAGAGGGTTTTGTAATCGAAGCTTCGGAGCCTGCGTGGCAGCTTGATTCAAGACGGGCCAGCGGCTAAAGCCGAATTGATTCTGCACATTTACGGCACGGCTGAAGCCGTGCCCTACAAAGATTTCACGGTTGCCCCACAGGCTCTGAAGCCTGCTCCACTCATCCTGCCAGTAGTTGTTTTTCGGCTGCATGCATTGCTTCGTAGATTTGATCGAAGTTCTCGATGGCGAACAGCCGTTTCTGCAGTTCGTCGACTTTGACGGGAGTCGCAAGGACTTCATCCAAATTAAAGTCGCGCACGTCGCAGCCGCCTTCGATCACGTTGGTGCATTCCCGATGTGAGCTGATCACGCCGCTGCCGTACACCTTTATTTTTCCGTCCTCGCGGATCAGACCGAACTCGACCGTGTACCAAAACAGGCGGCCCAGGCGTTCCAGGATGTCTGCATCTTTAGCTTTTGAGCAGACGCTTCCATAGCGCTGCAGGAAATCCGCAAATACTCGATGCGCATGCATCGGGACATGCCCGAAGACATCATGGAAAATGTCCGGCTCGGGAATATATTCGAGTGAATCGGCGGCGCGCAGCCATGTTGTTGTCGGGAATTTTCGCGCAGCCAGCATTTCGAAAAAAGCTTCGCCCGGAAGGAAGCCGCTTACAGGAGTGGTGCTCCAGCCGGTTCGCGGCCCGATACGATCGCTGATGGCGTAAAGATTCGGCAGACGGTCATCCTGCAAACCGATGATTTCATATCCTTCAAGGTATTCCTGGCAAGCATAAGCATCAATCTGCGGACGGCGGCGGCGAACGAGTTCCGCCCAAACCGCGTGCTGTTCAGGGGTGTAGTCCTGATATTTCTGTTCGATGAGATAGGGGGCCGCAGCCACGAGAGGTGCAGTCGGCATGAAGTTCCTCCTCTCGCCGTGGGTCTACACTATAAGTGTAACAAAAAGCAGGCGGGCTGAGTGGCGCGGACTGCCGCGCCATCCCCAAACAAGCAATGCTGCAGCTGAATTGAGGGCTACGGAACGATCGGCACGAGCGCCGCGCCGGCGGGCTTCCACTTCCCGTCTTCTTTGACAAACATGCGCAGAACACGAGTATCGGTCCCCGCAACTTTGCCGTTTGTACTTTCGCTCTGTAGAAACGTGTGGTCCGTCGCCAGTGCAAAATTGGCGTATACCGCCATCAGTTTGAATTCAGCGGGATGCGGGCCGACTCCCTTGGACGGATGCGCCGCCCTCTGCCGGGCGATCATCTCCGCCTTGGTCTGGACTTCCCCTTTGATCGAGACTTCAAAAAATTGATCGGCCCAAGACTGGTTACGGAATTCGATGCACTCCTTGTAATCCTTGTGATAGGGAGTGGCGCCCCCACTGCACAGCCATTGCTGGTCCACATCCCAGAGCGTCTTTTCGAGTTCCGTCCATTCCTTGCTGCCCATCTTTGGCGTCTGCTTGGCCGGCTCCTGGCCGAAAGCGAATGCCGAAGTTGCCATTGCCGCGATAAAACACAGCATACGAATCGCTCTCACGATAGTCCTCCTCGGTTCATTTTGAATTGCTTGTGTGGCGCAGTGTTTTGCTGTGGCGGTTTGTCCTTGCCTGGACTAGAACCTACAGGCTGAAGCCTGTGCCACTTCAATCGCGCAATCACCTTTTCACCCACCGGGCGTCGCGTGGCAGGATACCATCACTTCGAAAAATCAGCGCTGAGTTGTAATGCAAGATCTCCACGGTCACGATTCATCCGCGTTCTTTGAGGTGCGCGTACGTTGCGGTGAGGCGCTCGCGGATGTAATCGGCGCCCGTGGTGGGCGGATATTTCGGGGCGACTCCCGCCTTCAGGCAACTCTGAAGGACTTCGACGCGGGCGTCGGGATTGGGATCGAGGAAAAATGCTGCGGAATAACGGTCGCGGAGAGGGATGGCGACGCGGTGCGGGGTCGAGACGTACAAATCGTTCGTCCAGCGCATCAGGCAATCGCCAATGTTGCACACGAACGTGCCGGGAATGTGCGGCGCGTCAATCCACGCGCCGTCTCTGGCGCGGACCTGGAGGCCGGCCACTCCGTCCGTGGCGAGAATCGTGAGGTCGCCGTAATCGGTATGAGCGCCGGCTCCGCTGTCCGGGGCGCGGTCGCGGGCGGAGGGCTGAGGCGGGTAATGCAGCATGCGCAACGTGGCGAGCGGGGCGTCCAGCTTGTCTTCAAAGAAATCCTCGGGGAGGCCGAGATCGAGCGCGAAGCCACGATGAATGAGGCGGCCGAGCGCCCAGCAGGCGTCGTAATAAGCGAGGACTGTCTCCCGCCAGCCGGAAATTGATGGCCAGAGGTTCACGCCACGAAACGGCTTTCCCGCCAGCACTTCGGGATCTTCGGCAGCGAGTTCCAGGCCCACGTTGTAGGCTTCTTTGTAGTCCGAGTGAGCTGCCGATTGATCAAGCCTCTCCGCTTCAAGCGCGACATAACCCCGATTGTGCGGCGAACGCTTGATCGAATTCTCTTCCTTTGCGGCTGCAGGCATGGCAAAAAATGTCCGGGCTGCCGAAAACAGCGCGTCGCGCAGGGAGTCGGAAATTCCGTGTCCGGAAACGTAGAAGAAACCAATCCCGCGGCAGGCGCTCCCAAGCTCAGCGGCCACTGCAGCGCGGTCGGAGAGATTTGATGAATTCAAACCCGAAACGTCGATAACGGGAAGCGCATCCATCGTCTGAACCCTCACTCTGAAAAATGCGGCCCGCACAAACGCGAATCAAACCTTGCGGGTGGCGCATTATAATATGCACGGCCATTGAACACAAAAATTCGCGCGGCTTGACGAGCCGTACCTGAGGAGCTTATGCCAAACGAGCAGCAATCCCCCATGGATCTCGAGCATTTTGTAACTGCGCTTCCCAAGGCGGAGCTCCATCTGCATCTCGAAGGGGCGGTCTCGGCCCACACCGCAATCGAACTCGCAAGAAAGCACGGCCTGCCGACGCGCGACTTCGAGGATGCCTCGAAAGCTTTCCATTTCGCCGATCTCGCTGAATTCCTCGCAGCCTATGACGTCATTTGCCGCTCGATCGTGGACGCGGAGGATTTTCATCTCGTCACCTACGAAGCGCTGGCACGGTGCGCAGCCAGCGGTGCGCGCTATGTTGAATTTTTCTTCAGCCCCCAGCCTCATCTGGATAACGGCGTGGCGTACGCGACGATGCTGGACGGCATCACCGCGGGTATTCGAGACACCGAGCGCGACCTGCGTATCCAGTCGCGCCTGGTCCCCGCGATCAATCGCGAACTTGGCCCCGACATCGCCATGAAATTTCTCGATTTCGTTCTGTCGGACCGGCGCGCCGAGGTGATAGGCATCGGCTTGGATTATGACGAAGCCGGCCATCCGCCCGGTCAATATGCAGATGTGTACCGCCGCGCGAAAAATGCGGGCCTGCACCTGACGGCGCATGCCGGCGAGAATGGACCGTCTGAAAATGTCAGCGTCTCGCTCGATGCCTTAGGCTGCGAACGCATCGACCACGGCTACCATATAGTGGACAATCCACCCCTCGTGGCCGTGTGCAGGGAGCGAGGCACCATATTCACCGTTTGTCCGACCACGACGACTCACACGACTACGTTTCGCGATCTTGCCTCTCCCGAACACGCGATCCGCCGCATGTCTGCCGCCGGGCTTCAACTGGTGATCAATACGGACGATCCTGCGCTGTTCCGGACCGATCTCGCGAAGGAATATGTCCTGGCCTCACAGAAATTGGGATTCACCCACCGACAACTGGGAGAAATCGCCCTTAATGGGCTGCGCGGCTCCTGGCTTGATGACGCTACCAAGCGGCGCTGGATTTCCGATTGGAGCGCCGAGATCGATCGGCTGATCGCAAATGCCGCTGGGTCCTCTCCTGACAATTCGGGAATGAATGCCAGCGGCCGAGCGTAGGAAACAGCGCGCCTGCCCGTCGCAATAACTTGAGCAGGAATTGTTTTACCTCACGCCGCCCACATTTTTCACCGGCCCCGTGTAGGCCTCAAAACGCTTCCTCAACTCCTCGAGTTGCTTGGTGTTGGTGAGGAAGGCGCGGTAGCTATTGACCACCTTGTAGGAGAGTATGGGCTTCCAATCGTAAGGGGCGGGGACATCGGAGCGCGGCGACCAGTTCATTGCCTTGGTTTGCTCCTCGATCGAGAGGAACCAGGTAAGGAAAAGTTTGGCGGCGTTTGGATGCGGCGCGGATTTAAAGATGGCCGCGGTGAGGGGCCAGATCGGGAGTGGGTCAGCCTGCGGAAAGGCAACGGCTTGGGCCAGGCCCAGACTTTTCTGGTCCATGCTGGTGGAGGCGATGGTATCGAACGTCACAAGGCTTTCGCCGGAAGCAATGCTGCGCACCACGCCTAAATGGCCTTGGATGAAATTCGGCTGGTTGGCCATGTAGCGGTCCATGTAGGACCAGCCGTATTTCTGGACGATGCTGTAGAAATCATAGAGCGTGGCATCATCATCTGCGGGATAACAGGAAACCACTTTGCCTTTGAAGCGCGGATTCAGGAAGTCGAGAGCCGAGCGCGGAACATCTTCGGGTTTCACTAGATTGGGATTGTAGGCGTAGGCGAGCGCGTTGATCTGGACGGCAACGTAGGCTCCGCCCAGGTCTTTAAAGCTGGGGTCAATTTTGTCGAAGCCTTGCGGTTTGTAAGCGAGGAGCGCGCCTTTCTGCTTCCAGCGCACATAATCCTGTATCGTCTGGAACACGGCCATGTCAACCTCTAGTTTCTTGTTCGCAAGCTGCGCATCGATCTTCTTGTCGAGCACATTGCTGAAGCCGCCGGTGACGGAGACGTTGACGCCGGGATAGCGAGCGGTAAACTCCTTGACCGCTGCGTCCCACGGCGCTGTCGGGCCGCCCGTGTAGAGGATGAGCGCGCCTTCGGATTTGGCTTTGGCGTAAAGCGCGTCGAGGCTTTGTGATCGCGCGGGCGAGCTGCACATGAAAAGTGCAGTAATCGCCGGTGCAAAGAAAGGTTTTGAGTTGTTCATTCGTTCGCTCCGCACAGTAGGACGGGCTTCAGCCTGTCGCTTTTAGATCTTGCTGCGCACAAAAACCAGACAGGCTGAAGCCCGTCCTACTCGAATCAGTGGGTTGCCGATTCCTTCGCATGCGCGAGGAGGGCGTCGAGCGCGGCTCGATCCAGGTACTTTCCCTGAACGACCACGGCGCGAATTTTCTGAGTGTTGTGGATATCGTCGAGAGGGTTCGCGTCGAGCAGCACGAAGTCGGCGGCCTTCCCGTTTGCAACAGCGCCGAAATCATCGGTGCGACCAAGGAATTCCGCGGCGTCAAGCGTCACCGATTGCAGCGCTTCAAGTGGAGTGAACCCCGCGTCAACCAGCGCGGCGAGCTCATTGTGCAAATCGAAACCCGGAATCACAAACGGTGGGCCGCCCGCGTCAGTACCACCCAGCATCGAAACCCCGTCATGATGATATTCGCGCGTAATGGCCAGTTCCTCCTGGTACGCGGCGCGGTGCAGCGTCCAGAATTCCGGCGGGTTCTCTTTGATTGACCGATCTCGCAGGTCGTTCCATTCTTTCCGGTCTTTCGCACCAATATAGGCGAGGAGAGGATTTTTTGTCACGGTATCCTCGTTGAGGAAAGGCACAATACGCCTCGAGACGAGCGTGGGGACCTGCCACGTTTCATTTTTCACAAACAGCACCGCGAGATTCTTGAGCCTTTCGGGGTCGTAGCCGTCAGCTTCCAGCTTCAGCAAGGTCAAAGCGCGCGCGGCTTTTTCGGCGGCGCTCGCCGGCGGCAATTCGTCGAGATGCACAATCTGATCGAAATTCTTCGAGCTTTCCGCCAGGCTTCCGAAGAGGTGATCAATGCTGAGCTGGCCCGCGGTCGAGGCGTCACTCGCCCAGATGCCATACGGCAAATGCCCGGCGAACGGCAGGCCTACTTTTTTCGACTCCTCAGCGATGGCGTTATATTCGTCCGGCGTCAAATTGTCGAATACCTTGATGAAATCGACGCCGCTCTGCTTGAGCGAATCGACGATGGCGCGGCCTTCGGCGGGGTCGTGGACCACAACGGAGTGGTCCGGATGCGCGGGATTCAGGCCGTCGACCAGAGGGCCGGAAATGACCATGTGCGGGCCGAGCAATTCGCTATTCACGACCTGCGTGCGCCAGCGTTTCAGCTCGTCGAGATGTCCGCCCATATTGCGTACGCCCAGCACCCCGTTGGCAATGAACAGAGGGAACGTCCGGTCGGTCTCCCAGACGTGCACATGCATGTCCCACAATCCAGGAATTACATATAAACCGCGCGCGTTCACCACTTGCGCGCCCCTCGGGGCGTGCACTTTCTTCGCGTCGCCGACCTGCGAGATGCGATTCCCTTCCACGACGACGGTTTGGCCCGGCTTGGGAGGAGCGCCGGTAGTGTCGATTACCGTCACGTCCGTAATCTCGAGCGGTTTGGATTCAAACTGCCTGCTCTGCGCCGAGGTGAAGAGCGGGGCGAGACAGATCATGCAGACCATAGCGAGGCGCTTCACGGAATCCTCCGGGATGCTCACTATATATCAACTTACGGGAACAGGTCTGTTACGGGCGAGGAAGACGTGGGAGCTCTTCCGGGAGAAGGGGAGGTGCTGAAAAACACGGTTGAGTGCCCCAGGCAAGAGAATCGTTTTGCGCATAACATCCTGCTTATCGTTCGAATATGATTACTTACCTTGCGCGGTGTCGCACATATCTGCTATAACTCGCACGTTACTGGACAGAGGCGGACGTAGCTAAC
>Ga0070731_10003299_pt1 | contig 14672 bp, 12 predicted proteins | sample Coa_R1_2_FD_66448 | JGI IMG/M metagenome (GOLD analysis project Ga0070731, IMG submission 66448) | Surface soil microbial communities from Centralia Pennsylvania, which are recovering from an underground coalmine fire - Coalmine... | ecosystem: Environmental > Terrestrial > Soil > Unclassified ... | reverse complement strand
GGACGCACGAAGCGCTCGTTCGGCTTCCGCCAGTACATATTCTTGGGCCAGTAAATTGTGGAGAGCTCTTTGGGCAGACTCTCAGCCAGGATCTCGGCTGCGCTGCGTCCTTTTTTAGTGATCTTGGCCGCTAAATATTCGCCCTTCGGCGTCGTGATTTTTTCCAGCTGGGCAACATCGACGCCCGCCTTTTTCGCGAACGCGTGCGCGGCCGCAGTCGGCTGCCCATCCTTATATGCAACGTTGACGGAAGGCCCGCTGATCTGCTGGACCACGTCGGCTTGCGACGCGGCAATACCGGTTGCCATGACTGTGAGGCGCCGGGGTGTGTCGAATTGCGTGACCTCACCGGCCGAGAGCCGCTCGCGCGTCAATAAACCGGCAACGCGGTCGCGCAATTCTTCAGAGGCCGCGACGATCATCCGCGCTGGAATCTCTTCGCATCCGATTTCTAGTAAAAAGTCTGGCATGCGTTCAAAGTATCTAGTGTTGCAAACGACACTCTTCTTCGCCTGTGACGGAAATCACAATTCACACTTATGAAACCCAAAGCGGGAATCTGCTTAGACCACCGGCGACAATGCTTCGTTCTTCGACTTCACCTTTTTCTGTTTGACAGGTTCAGGTTCGTCGGACAGTTCTGATTTCGGCTCCGTCGCGTCGCCCTTCTGCTGATCGACCCAGGCCTTCGCAATCCCTACAGCCAGTGCACGCACGCGCGCAATCACGCCCACCCGTTCCGTCACTGAAATTGCGCCTCGCGCATCGAGAATGTTGAACAGGTGAGAGCACTTCAGACAAAGGTCGTACGCCGCAAGCACCGGGAATCGCGACTTATCTTCACCAGGGTAGGTTTTTTGATCTTCGCGAACTTTGAATCGCTCCAGCAGTCCCTTGCACTCCGCCTCATACAAACGAAAATGTTCCCACGCCTTCTCGACGTCGGCATCCTCGAAGTTGTACACAGAAAACTGCAGTTCGTCGGCGAGCCGCACGTCGCCATACTTCACTACGTCGCCCGACTCCGGATCGCGCGCCCACACGATGTCGTAAATCGAATCCACATCCTGCAAGAATGCGGCAATGCGCTCCAGGCCGTAGGTAAGTTCCGCCGAGATCGGAAACAGATCGATGCCGCCGCACTGCTGGAAATAAGTGAACTGCGTGATCTCCAGGCCGTCGAGCATAACCTGCCAGCCGACTCCCCAGGCGCTGAGCGTGGGAGCTTCCCAGTTATCTTCCTCGAACTTGATGTCGTGATGGCGTAGGTCAATGCCAATCGCCCCCAGTGACTGAAGGTATAACTCCTGCACGTTCTCCGGCGGAGGCTTCAGGATGACCTGCAGTTGCATGTGCTTGAACAGGCGGTTCGGATTCTCGCCGTAGCGGCCATCCGCCGGACGGCGCGAGGGCTGGACGTACGCGACCTTGTAAGGCTTCGGCCCCAGCACGCGCAGAAATGTCTCGGGCGCCATGGTGCCCGCGCCGACTTCTACGTCATAGGGTTGTTGCAGCACGCAACCGCGCTCCGCCCAGAACGACTGCAGGCGCAGGATGAGTTCCTGAAAAGTCAGCGGGTTGGAGGACGGCGAAGTCACAGAGTCGGCTCTAAGATTTTAGGTTTAGCCCAAAAGTCCGGAAGGCGCGTGGTCGTTCAAACTCCTACAGCGCGGCCGGAGCTCAGCAGGTTAATTCCTGATTGTAATGGAATTGAGCGGCAGCCGTCAGCCTTGGTTGCTGGAAACGTTCCTGCAGGAACACTGTGGATAATGTCGGGGAAAAACGCTGCAAGCCATTGATAATTTCAACCCGCATTGCATCTGCTGGACTTAGATTGTGCAAAACATGTCTACTTTCGAGTACGTTTTGGGCCCGAAAAAGTCCACCAAAGTAGACTTGACAGATGTGGAGGGACTCGCGGCCGTTTCGAAAACGCGCCATCCATGCCTAGCGAAAGAGCGCACTAATTCTTCTCCACAGGGAGCTTCAGCCAGGCCAGTGCAAAGAGGATCAGTGTAACGGCCAGGAAGGAAGTGGGCACCACAAAAAAATAATGCAAAGAGACGGCGGTCATCGTAGCCAGCCAGATTGTATTGACGAGCGCCACTCGCCTCAGCAGGGATGCGCGTTCACGACAGACGACCAAGTCGACCGCTCCCATCACGAATGCCGCCAGCATGAACGAAATGCTGAACCCGCGCAGGAAGTTCGCCATACTTCGCATGGTTCCCATGATATTGAATTGATAGTTGGCCATCAGAGACAGCAACTGCCGCTCGGTATCATTGGCAGGAACTTGTTTTGCAAATAATGACAACGAATGCACCAGTCCGACGATCAACAATGCCACCGCGCCGCTAACGAATAATCGCCTTCCCCATCTGTCCGCCATGTGATTCTCTGATCCTCGCCATGTCAATATACAGAAACTCTAGTTGGAGCTTATCCATAATTCACCGTCCGGGGAGGGAATGTCGGACGGACCGCTAAAATCCAGCCTTCTCCAGCATCGCCGCAGTTACCAGTTTCTTCTCTAGATGCCGCTGCAAAATTTGAATAAGAAATTTTCGCAAGTCCGCGCCTTGCGCTTTTGGCCATGGTCCGGCCGAAAAACTTTCCACCGGCGCACGAAACATTTGCGCGACCAAGGCCCGCGAATCGCTGGAAATCTCCGACGATGCCAGCCGCTTATCGTCGGCGCACATGAGCCCATCGGCCAGGGCGTGGAAATATGCCCGGCGACCATTCAGGTTACGACCGCAGACCACGCATTCCGTTAGTTCCGGAAGAAAGCCGACCAGTCGCGTCAGCCACAGTTCGAAATAGGTGACTGGCATCCACACCTCCGGGCCGGTCAGGACGTGCAGCACGGACAGCGTCAGGCGAAAAATTGCGTCGTTGGCCTCGTGGTCGGGGAGCAACTCGTCAAGCAACTCGGCAATGTGGCCCAGGGCGACAGCGCGCGCGTAGGTGACCTCCGAGGCCATCGGCGACTCCAGCACTTCGCAAGCATCGAGCCGGGTCAACTCCTGCCCTTCGCGGACGTCATAAAAAGCGCGAACATAGGTCAGCGGTTCGAGGGCTCCCCCGAATCGCCGCTTCGACTTCTTGGCGGATCGGGCGACGCCACGAATTTTTCCTTCCGCCCGCGTAAACAGCGTGACCAGGAGGTCGGCCTCGCGCAGCGGATAACTGCGTAACACAATCGCTTCCGACTCTCGCAGGGCCATGTTTATTCGCCGATACCCGACTGATTCTAGTAGAACGTGCTTCTACCCGTCAGATTAAGGCGCGACCAAGCCGGGCGACTCTGGTTTCGCCTTTCGATATACTTTCTAAACCGTGAAAAAAACACACTCCCTCCTTCTCGTTATCTTTAGTCTCGCAGGCCTTGGCTTGGCCGACGACGTATCCTTCAACCGCATCGATGTGCCCGACGCCAAAGGGCGGCAAATCAAGGCCGTCCTCACTTTCAGCGATGACGATAAAGCGGTCGAAGTGAAACCCGAGAAGGGCGACACGGTTAGCATTCCGTACGCTGAGATCTACAAGTTCTCTTACGAATACACCAAGAGGCATCGCGTCAATGAGGAATCGCTCTTCGCGGCAGCCACTGGAGTGGGCGCAATCGTGATGTTGACTCATTCCAAGAGCCACTGGCTGGAGATTGATTACCGCGTGGGCCAAGTTCCCAAATCGTTTGTGCTGCGTATGGACAAGCGTGATTACATCCACATCCTGGATGCCGTGAAGGAGCACACCGGCATGGACGCGGAAGTTCTGGGAAACGCAAACAAACGATAGGCAGCTTGCGAAAATTCAGGAAATGCGCGCAACAGCAAAAAGCGCGCGACCTGACGGGCGCGCGCTGGGAACTCGAAAAGCGGCTTCAAAAACGAAGCGGTCGCGACACTTACCGACCGTAGTACTTGGCATTGCGTTCGGTGAAGGCGTTCCACTTTTCCGGTAGATCATCGAGTGCGAAGATGGCGGAAACCGGGCACACCGGAACGCAGGCGCCGCAGTCGATGCATTCGACCGGATCGATATAAAGCAACTCCTCGGTCGCGTAAGCAGGCTCGTCCTTCTTGGGATGAATGCAATCCACCGGACACGCATCCACACACGCGGTGTCTTTGGTGCCGATGCACGGCTCAGCAATTACGTAGGCCATAAAAGTGTCAGTCTCCTGAGATTCTCTGCGTCCATTTTACTACCACGACGCTTTTGTGACCGGACATTCTAGCAAGAATTCAGGCGAGCGGTACAGGGAGTGAGGCGATTGGGGCGGAAAGTAGTTGGCAGCGCCGCCGGGCAGCGAATCGTCTTCAGGAAATGAGGCCGCGAAATTTCTATGGCCAGACAACAAAACGGCTGGCAGCATCAAACTGCCAGCCGTCGTCGGGTCTCAAGCGTCAATCTTACCGATGTCCGCCACCATGTCCACCGCCGCCGTGGAAGCTGCTGCCATGAAAGCCGCCTCCGCCGTGGTAGCCGCCAGCGCTGTGGAAGTCTCCGCCGCGGTAGCCACCGCCGGCGTACCCACGTCCACCTACGTAACCGCGAGCGTAGCCTCGGTCATACCCGCGGGCATAGCCGTGTCCGTAACCCCAACCGCCGCGACCGTAGTAGCCGCGATTCCAGAACCCGGCCGGATGTCCCCAGTGATACCAGGGGCCGGCGCCGATAAATACTCCGCCCACGAAGTAATCGGGACCGTAGAATCCATAGGGCGCACAAGCATAGGGATAATAATCGTAGTATCCCCATTGACAAGCTGGCGGGCCACCTACATAAGCCGGTCCTACTCCAATCCCCACGCTAACTTGTGCCTGCGAATAAGCCAACGGCATCATCAGCACTGCCACTAACGCGACATATTTCAAGTAACGCATATAGACCCCCTTGGCTCCGGATCAGAATTCCGTCGATCTGGAAACCGCTTGAGACTGTGGTCTTTGTGGGTGCCTGTTTCGCTTACCCACTGTTCACTGGCCTCTATACATTTGAACGCCGGTGGAGAGGAAAAGTTGCTATTTCCGGGGTGGCTGATTTCAGCCATCCCGGCTGAATTCAACCACTTACGGGGATCGGAGGGCTTGGGGATTTAGGCGGGAGGGACCGCCTTTAAGTAACTGTCAGAAGGCTTTGCTAAGGTTTAAACTGGGCCCTTCGCCGAATTTGCACGAGAAAATTGGAACGGTCAGAGAAACCCCGGCCGCTTCAGTGAGCAAATTCGTTCACGCCGAAATCAATTGCTTCTTTTCGCTCGGCTCATATTCCACGATGTATCCCGCGACCGCGCTGGCCGCGACGGTGAAAGGCGAAGCCAGGTACATCTGCCCGGGGCCGCTACGGCCGGGAAAGTTGCGGTTCTGCGCGCTGATCACTACCTGATCTGGGCGCGTCGAAACACCCGGCCCGGCGTTGATGCACGCTCCGCAGCTAGGCTCGATAACGTGCGCGCCCGCTTTTTTGAAAATCTCGAGGTAGCCCTTGCGCAGGCAATACTCGCGCGTTTCCTGCGATCCGAATTGAATGTAAAACTTCACCGAATCCGCTACGCGCTTGCCTTGCTTGAGCGCTTCGGCGAGCACGGCCGCATACATGTCCATGTCTTCATTCTTGCCCGCAGTGCAGGTACCGCCATAGGCGATCTCGACCGGAACGGGCGTATTCAATTCGCGAACATATTTGCCGTTTCCTGGATCGCCCGGCGTCGCCACCATCGGAGTGATCTCGGCGGCGTCGAGTTCGATGACTTCCGCATACTGGGCCCCGGCGTCACTGTAAAGGCCTTCGATCATCGATTCGGCTTTTTTGCGATCCATGCCGCGGCGTTCGACCAGAAAATCGACCGCCTTCTGGTCGGGCGCGACGATGCCTGTAAAGCCGCCAATTTCGGCCGCCATGTTGGTCATGGTGGCGCGCTCGTCGACACTCAATTGCTCAATCGCCTCGCCCGCATACTCCATGACTTTCGCCAGCGCCTTGCCGCTGCGCACATACTCCAGGCTCAAAATCTTAAGGATGAAATCCTTCGCGGTCACGTTGGGATGCTTCTTGCCACGAATCACGATTCTCACCGACTCGGGAACCTTCACCCGTACGTCTTTCGTGATCCACGAATTGAACACATCGGTGGTGCCGATGCCGAAGGCAACGCAGCCAATCGCGCCCACGTGCGGCGTGTGCGAGTCGGATCCTATATTTAACTGCCCCGGCAGGGCATAACTTTCCAGCACGATCGAGTGGCAGATGCCCTCCGATCCCTTGCGGTCGGTGAGTTCGCCATGCAGGCGGATGCCCTGCTTTTTGGCAAAGTCCTGCTGCTTGAGTTTGAGTTGGGTCGCGAGATCGAGCAGGCCGAGCTTTTTCTTTTCCTCGGAAATTACCTCGTCGAGAAAGGTCAGGTGATCACGGAAAAAGATGATGGTGGACGGATCGTTGACCTTCGCGTCTTTGCCAACATAACGCTCGAAGAAAATCGCCGCCATGGGCGTGACGTACTCGTGGCTGAAACGCAAATCGGCGCGCGCGAATCCGGTGTCGTTCGGCTTCACCGAGGGCACGCCGACCTCGCCCTTCTCATTGATCATGTGCCGCGCGAAGATTTTTTCGGCCAGGGTCATGGCGAGTGTAGAGCGGGCGCCTCCGCCCGCTGCGGCAATGGCGGGCAGAAACACTTTCCCCTGCATGCGGGCCACATTGAACGGAAATAGGCCGCCATACTCGATCACCTGCCGCGTAATCTCATCTTCGCCAGCGGTGAATTCGCTGAGCGCGATCTCTTCCCCGCCGCGAATGCGGTCGATCAAAGAAAAGTTCGTTGAAGTGAGCAAGCCCAGGTTCTGGCAATTTTGCTTGTAGATGCGTTCGATGTTTTCGGCAATCACCACGCGAATGCCGGCGCACATCTCGGCGTACGGAGACTGCTCGCGGCTCGACCCCTTGCCGCGCCGCTTGCCGCTGACCGCGCACACAAATCCGCCGCGCTTCACATCGCTGCGGCCAATGGGCGTCACGCTGCCGCATTTCAAGCCCAGATACGGAATCTCACCCAGCGTCTCGTCAAAATAAAAACAATAATGGGCCGGGGTGATTTCGTCGGTCGAGATGTCGTCGCGCAGTTTGGGATTGTTGGCTGCGTTTTTCGTGTCCCAGGCCAGGTCTCCGCCGGCAAGCTGCCGCCGTATGAGTTCCGGATCTTCGGTGAGAAAAAGGATCCGCCCTTGCAGCCGGACTTTGTCGGGCCGCTTTTCAATTTTGCGTTCCAAAAGTGAGTTGATCACGGTGAACCTGGAGTAGTGAAGTTCTGAAATACCGCGTCCGGAGCGGACCGGCACGGCCTTCCCACAACCCCATTGTAGCAAGGGTAGCGTGGCTCGAAGTGGAATCTGTCACCTTCATTTCCCACTAGCGCAGCCTGCGTTCTTGCAGATTCTAGTGGTGAGCGTGCGCCGCTTTGTCGAACTTCTCCCCGGCCGGGATTGCAATCGATAACCGGTTTTCTTTCGGTGCCAGCGGACAAGTAGCATAGGGCGTGACCGCGCACGGAGGGTTGTAGGCGCGATTGAAGTCGAGCACGACGTGGCCGTCGACAATCGGCCCGGTATCGAGAAAGCGTCCTCCGGGATAGGTGTCATTCTTCGCAGTCGGGTCATTGAACACAAAGAACAGCCCGGTTTTAGGATCGCCGCCCAAGGCCGTCAGCCGCAAGTCTTCGCCGTTCACCTTGAAGACCGCCACTCCCGGAACCGGCTCGGCCGAGACGTCGCCCAGCACGTTGGGAATTTCGATTGTCTGTTTTCCGTCGGCGGGGAGCCAAGTTGCGGTGACACGATAATTCAAGTCCAGCGGGAAGAACATCATCCCTTTAAAACTACGAACCGCTGCGCTTTCGCTGTCACGCAAGCGAATTCCCACGCGCTCGCCGCGCACGATTACGTGAAACCGCAGGCTTCCCATCTGTACGTACGTGACCTGCTTCGCCGTGTCTGGATCGAGCTTCGCCTTGTTGACCGGCTTGCCGTCAATTGTGCCCTTGGCATCGGGCGACAACGTTAGCGTGACATCTTTCCCTGCAAGGTCGAACTGGCCCGCATGCGCCGGGACTTTGGGAAACACGATTGCATTCGAGGGATCGCTGCCGAAACTGTTTGCGCCGGGCTTGAGCCAGAACAGTCCGGCAAGCGGTAACCAGTTCTCTTTCAAGTCGGCAGTCTGCTCCGCCTTCCATTTTTCGAACGACTCGACGTAAGCCGCATCGGGCGAGGCGACCGGCGCAGCGGCGAAAAGAACAGCTGCGAACATTGCAAGGAACGTCGGCAGTGCGAGGGCGATTGACGATCGAATGTTTCGCTTCATGGTTTTTGGTTCCTCCCACCCGCGGCATCCCGATTACCGCTTGTACTCGCTCGGTTCTGGCAAGGGGACAAGTCCTTTCCCTGCGAATATTTCCTGGAATTCATGCAGCAGCGCGTCATGCACCAGTCCGTTCGAAGCCAACGTCTCGCGGCTGTCTAGTTCAAACGGAGATCCGTCAAAACGGCTGACCTTGCCGCCCGCTTCTTCGACGATCAGCACGCCCGCTGCCGTGTCCCAGGGATTGAGATTGAATTCCCAGAATCCATCGAATCGGCCGCTGGCCACGTTGCATAAATCGAGCGCGGCCGATCCCGCGCGCCGCACTCCGTGAGTCTGCAGGGTGATCTGGTGATAGAAATAAATGTTCGGATTCTTGTGACGCTTCTTGCTGGGAAATCCCGTCGCCACCAGGCATTCTTTCAATTGCGCAGCCTTGGAAACGTGAATCGGCTTTCCGTTGAGATGGGCGCCTTTGCCCTGCTCGGCGCTGAACAATTCATTGCGCGTCGGGTCGTAGACAACGCCGGCAATCCGGCGTCCCTGGCCTGACTCCGCAGAGCGCTGTTCGAGCGCCAGCGACACGCCGAAGACAGGATAGCCGTGAGCAAAATTGGTTGTGCCGTCGAGCGGGTCGACATACCAGCGATAGTCTCCGCCCAGATCGTTCAGGCCTTGCTCTTCGCCAAGCACGTCATGGGATGGAAATTGTTGCGTGACACGCTCACGAATGAGAACTTCAGCGGCGCGGTCCGCCGCGGTCACCAGATCGGCGTCACCCTTGTATTCGATCTTCAGGCCCTGATGAAAATATTGGAGCAGTAAAGCGCCGGCCTCGCGAGCGATCGCGGACATGGCGGGAAGAAAGCTGTCGGATTTAGGTGCAGTGGGCGACATTGTGGTTCGGGAGCACGGTCGCGTCTGAGTGCTTAACAGGCTTCCTGATTCATTTAAGAACCGCTAGAAGCAAAGTCCGAAGGCTGCACGAATGTTGCCTACCGGACGCCAGAAAGCGGAAGGCAGAAGGAGGCCGGTGCTTCACTTTCTTTTTCCGCCCTCTTCCGCAATGTACATAATCTCGTGCTTAAAGATGAAGAGATTCGGCGCACCGTCGCGGGTTAACCGCACCATGTTTTTGTCGTAATATTCGATCCATCCGCGGACAATCTGGCCGTCCATCAGCTTTACCGATACCGCCTTTTGTTTCTCGCCCAAGGCTTTAAGAAAAGCAACTTCTTCAAACGTGTCCTCTGGAGGCGGTGTTCGACTGCGCTTGGCGGAATTGGGATTTCCTTGTGGAGGGCGGAACGACATGCAGGCATTGTACACAAAGCGCAGCTACGGAATCACCGGCGAAGCGCAACAACGGAACCCAACGTCTCCTGCCAAGAAGAAAACACCAGCGCCGCAGAGCGCTGGTGCGTGAATGCTGCCGAACTGATTCGTGCTAGAAGATGATCTTCAAGCTGAATTCCGTTTCGCGAGGCGACCCCAATGTATAAACGCCGGTGCCGACTCCGACCCGGTTCACCAGGTGACCGGCATAGTTGGTGCCGTTGACGCTGCCCACACCTCCGGTCAACAGGCCTGACATCATGCTGGTCGGTAAATCGAAGTTTGCGAAATTCGGCAGATTGTAAAACCCGACCGAGGGCTTTATGGTCACACGCTCGAAGAACATATGGCTCCAACTGATGGTGGCGTCAAATGCGCGCAGCCAGCTGTAGTTGACCTGATCGACAGGCGCCGCCGCGACCGTGGGCGCCACGCCCCCCAGGGCTGAGAGATCGGCTGACGTCATCAGGCTGGCGGCGATCAGTACATTACCCGCCGGAGTCGGTTGTCCCGCCTGCGACGCGTTGTACTTCGAGATCACATTGTTGATGCTGCTGGCATCGATGCCGCGATCGAAATTTCCAACTTTCGTGCCCGGGATTGGATCTTGCGTAGTGCCGTCTCCCGTGAAGTCCGTGCGGAAAATTTCACCGGCTCCCAAGCCGGTATTGGGCACGGTCAAAGTTGTGGAAAGCGGACTGTAGAAATGCGACATGATTCCCAGCTGAAAACCGCCGCGCACGTCCAAATATCCGCCGAAAGACACTTGATGGGTACGGTCTAGAGCGGAAGGTCCAAAGTACCGATTTACGTTGTTGTTATCGAGGGCGGGAATAATGAAATCCTGGTCGCCGCTTACCGCGGTGACGAGCGCGCCCGGCAAAACCCCTCCGCCGGAATTGTCGAACCGAGAGAGGGCATACGATACCTGGAGATTCAAAGCCTTCGCGCCACGGAAAGGATTCTTCACATTTTCGATCAACTTCATCTGAACTCCGTTATAGACGGAGCGGCCCACCGGCGATAGGAACCCGAGAGGAGGCGCGTTGGGGTTCCGCCCTGGGAACGCGCAACTCCGGCCCAGAGCGGCAAAACAACTGCTGCCGCCCATATCTGCAGAGGAACCCAAGCCATTGGCCGCAAAATCGGACATGGTCGCCGGTGCGTTATACCCGGGCACACCGGTTACAGGATTACCCGGGCAGTTCGTCTCGGCCAAGGCCAAAGAGGAAACGCCGCAGTTGAATAGCGTGGCCTGGATCGCCTGCTGCGCAGCGGTGACGTTGAACGTGCTGATATCGCCGGCATGATTCTGGTCTACCCCGAGAAGAAAATGCGTTTGTACGTTGCGGATGAAGTCTACGCTGAGCACGGTGCCCGGACGAATCTCGCGCTGGATGCCGAGGTTCATCACAATCGAACGCGGCGACTTGTAGGCGGGATTGAACATGGAATTGCCCGGAGCAAAGTAACACTGGGCGGTGGGATCCTGGCAATTGTAGGTGACGCCTTGAACCGTACCATTCAGGTATTGCCCCGCATAATTAGGGTTCGGCTGGGAGAGGTTGAGCGGAGAGGCTGCCTGGTATTGCGCTTGAAAAGCAAGCAAGGCCGGCAGCGCGTTCCCAATCAACGGGTAACTTCCGCCGCTGCCGCAAACCGCGGAACTCGCCGTAATCGTTCCCGTCGAAGTTTGGATAGGCGCCGGAACTCCGGCCGCAGAACACGGAGAAGGATTTTGCAGGAACGCACCGGTAGTTTCGCGGTAAGGCCCGTCATAAAGCACGTTGTTCCAAATGGCATTCTCCCAGAACAATCCGACGCCGCCGCGGATCGAAGTCTTCCCATTCTTTGACGGATCCCATGCGAATCCAACTTCCGGCGCGAAGTTCTTATTGGGCTGATTGACCCGATTGCCCAGACCGGCAACGAGCGAATTGAGCTGCGGGATTGGCGCGTATTGGCTGTCGGTGCGGCCGGTATCGCGCTCGTACCGTAAGCCGTAACTCAAAGTAAAGTTCGGTTTGACTTTCCACGAATCGCCCAGGTAAAGCAAGATGCGGTTGTCAGGCCCCAAGCCGCCTGCCGGAAAGCCCAGAGCGGGCCTGCTGGTCGAATAGCCTAGACCGTTCCCCAAAATATAGCCGCCGTCGGCGGGATAGTTTAAAGGGTTAGAAATGCCGCCGGGAAACGGTCCGGCCGCAGCCAAGGTGATATCGGCTCCCGTCACTTGAGAAGTAACTTGTGGCCCATTTTTCGAAAACGATGCAAAGCCTCCGCCAAGCAGGTAATTGTAAGTGACCCCAAATCGGACAATGTGCGATCCTAGCACCCGCGTGCCGTCGTACTTGATTTGGTGATCACTCTGCGGCGTGCTTTGCGGGGCTAGCCAATTCGGCCCGGCAACCAAGCCTGTCGCGCCCATAAAAATCTCCGCGCCAAGGTTGCTGAAGGGCAAAGCGCTGTTGCCGATGGTTGCATCCACAATCTGGTTCTGGAACTTCAGATAGGAAAAACGAATCGAGTGGGTGTAGGGCCCTGTGTTGAAATCGACGCCCACCACATGATTGCGCGTGATGTCCTTATTGTCATAGACCGAATAACCGTAACCGAAGGTTGCGCCCAGGAAATTCTTGAAATAAGAGTAGCGATAAAACAATCGGGCGCCCTTGGTGAGCTGGTAGTCCAAGCGGCCCATCAAATTGTCTTCGCGGAACGGCGCACTAAAGCTTCCCGAGTAGGCTTGAAATGGATACGAAATCGGCACCGGAGACTGCGTATCCTGCTTGGTCCGTTCCCCATCCCCAAAGAAAAACAGCTTATTCTTGATAATCGGTCCGCCCAGGTCGGCGCCATACTGGCTGCGCTGGTATGGCGGTTTCGCTCCACCTGGAAGCGCAGCGGCTCCTATAGAGCTGTCGCGAAACTGGCCAAATGCTTCGCCGTGCAAAGAATTGGTTCCTGACTTAGTGGTCACGTTTACTGCCCCGGAGGAGGTCAGTTCCGTGGACATGTCCATACTGGCTTGACCAATCTGAAATTCCTGGATGCCGCTGGCCGGAATGTTAGTCGTAGTCGTGCCCACGGTTTCATCGGAAACGTCCACGCCGTCAACCTCAATGCGGGCGGTCCGCCCATAGCGTCCACCGAAAGAGATCGACGAATATCCCGCTTTCGTCGGATCAAAATTCTGTCCATCCTGAATCTGAACTCCGGGCTCGAGCTGCGCGAGATCAAGGAAGTTGCGGCCATTCACTGGCAGATTTTCGATCTGGTTCGCGGTTAGAACTCCCTGAACAGTGGCTTGCTCGGTATTTACCTGGACCTCGCTGGCTTGCACCTCGACAACAGTGCTTTCCTGTCCTACTTCGAGCTTGACGCTTCCGTTCGCGGCATTCGCCACTTGTACAGTCAAAGCAAGTTGCGCCGTCTTAAAACCTTTAGCCTCGATCCTGACCTTGTAGGGTCCGGGAATCAGTGGGCTGGCAGAATACGTACCGTTTGCCCCGGTCGTGACGTGAATCGTCTGGCCGGTTGAGCCAATCACTGTGACCTTTGCTCCAGAAACCACCGCACCGCTGGCGTCAGTGACGGTTCCCGCAACGCTACCTGTCGCAATTGTGGTCTGGGCCGCCATAACCGTCGACAATAGGGCAACGATGAGCAGGAGCATTCCTGCAAAAACAAGTCGAGCGGCCATCCTATGCGAGAAGTTGAAGCGCCACATCACCCACCCCTTTCGAAACCCTCTTTTGAAACGTTTTACTCATCGCTCGACCTGAAAATCAGGAAAATTAAGGTTCTTGTAATCCCTGCGTTTACATTGTTACGAAGTCCAGCGAAATTACATCCTCCGGGCAAGTGAAGCTGGTCCGGCGAATCGATGAAATTTCAATCAGATTTCACTGTATAGTAGCCGACGCGATGGCGGACGTGATAGGCGCTCGCGTCGGAAACGCCCTGGACCTTGACTTCGATGCGGCGAAACTCCGAAAACGATGTGCGCTGCGATGGATAATACGCTAACAGATATTGCGTGCGCAGTTCGTCGCTGATTTTGTGAAAGGCATCGTCGAGTTGCGAGGTGGACGTTGCATAATAAAACTTGCCACCAGTATCGTCGGCCAACTGGATCAGGGCGTGCTCGCCGCCGGTTTCGCGCCCCGCACTGTTCTCGATGGGCACAATGATGATTGAGTAGACAATTGCTTCCGCTTCTTCCGCCGCGCGCACGGCCTCCTTGTAGTCAATGCGGCTGATCGTGTCCCCACCGTCGGTGATTAAAACAATCACTTTTCGTCCCTGGCGGCGGTCCAGGTCGCGCGAAGTCAGATAAATCGCGTCGTAGAGGGCGGTGGCTGCGCCCACTCGAATGTGATCGATACCGTCGTCGATGGATCGAAGATCTGGTGTAAATCCGCGAGTCGATTCCCGGACCGTTTCGCTGAACCCATACACGCAAAGTCCGTCGACGGGACGCATGATGTCGTGCGCAAAGCGTTTAGCTGACGCCTGTTCGAAGGGCAGATCGTGGCGCGTGCTCAGGCTCGTATCGATGGCCAAGGCGATTGAAAGCGGAAGCGCTGATTCTTTGTCAAAGACTTTGATTTGCTGAGGTACATCGTCTTCCTTGAGCAGGAAATTATCTTTGTTAAGCCCGCCGATCGGAGCGCCGTTTGCGTCGGTAACGGTCACGAAGACGTTCACCAGATTGACATCGACACGGAGAGTGGTGGCCGATTCGGAAGGCCGCTGAGCGCGACCGGGATTCGACTGCGCGGAGTTTGGGAGCGGCGCTTGTTGCGCAGATAGGCCGCTGACTGCCAACAGCAAGCCGATTAGAAGGAGATCCGCTGCGGGTCTTCTCATCGAGTGACGAAATTATACCTGCGCTAAGCGCCCGTCCATGGCGCACTCCGCGGCTAAAATGGTTCTCCGCCTCGGAAAATGGAGTCAGTTTCAATCTGCGTGCA
>Ga0070731_10003297_pt1 | contig 14680 bp, 15 predicted proteins | sample Coa_R1_2_FD_66448 | JGI IMG/M metagenome (GOLD analysis project Ga0070731, IMG submission 66448) | Surface soil microbial communities from Centralia Pennsylvania, which are recovering from an underground coalmine fire - Coalmine... | ecosystem: Environmental > Terrestrial > Soil > Unclassified ... | reverse complement strand
TTGCTGGGCGCACTCGCGGGATTTCGCTATTCCGCTGTCCAGAAGACACTTTGGTTTGGTCCACAGGTTAGCGTTCGACCGTTCAAGACGTTTTTCTCCACCGCTTCCGGCTATGGCACGATTGAACTCGATAATCGATCAATCCGCGTTCAGTTGTTGGAAGGAGTTCTTTCGCTAGAAAAATTAGTGCTGACTACTGGGTCTCAAACCCGTACTTTGGAATGGATGACTACCGTCGAGCCTGGTGTCCCGGCAACTAAAAGCATCTGAAGCGAGAGAGTTGAGGATCTGTAGCCTATGACAGACTGGTTCGCACGCCCCGTCCTACACGTGAGGGATGTTGAGGCCTCGCTCCGCTTTTATGTTGACCGGCTTGGCTTCACGAGTCCCTGGCGCTTCGATCAGGACGGCAAGTCGTTCGTCGCCCAGGTGGAGCGGCAGGGCTGCGCGCTCATCCTTTCCAGCCAGTGGCCCGAGAAGATTGGCAAGGGGCTGATGTTCATTTCCCTGAATGTCGAGCAGAAGACGCGCGAAGCCGCGGTCGCCGCGTTGGACGCGCTGCGCGCGGAACTCGAGGCCAAGGGCGCTCCGGTCAAGGATGGTTCGTGGGGCTACCGGCTCCTGGTGGTCGATGATCCTGACGGCAATCAGCTCTTCTTCCACTATCCGGCCGAGACTTCGCCCGACAAGACACAACCCAGCGCTGAAGCGATGGGCTAACCGTTTGCTGGACCCCCGCTCGCTAGAAGAAATCGATCGCCTTCACGTCGCCGACGTAGCCCACGATGTTGATATTTCCCTCGGGCAAGAAATCGTTGATCAGCAGAATGTCCTTGGTGATGTCATAGACACGAAGATTGCCGCCTTGGGCTACATATTCGACGGTACGGGACACGAATCCTTGCAAACCATTCACGTTGCCGTTGTCCGGCGGGATAACGACAGAGCCATCTGCGATTTTGAAGATGGTGAGGCAGCCACGAACTTCTCCGACGGGATTGTTGACGTTGCCGATGTTGGTGCAGTCGTGCGATCCGATGAAGATCTGGTTGTTGGTAGTCATGTCCATGCGGTCATGGTAGCCGTCGGTGATTACGGCACTGCCGGTGACTGTTCCTGAACCCAGGTCGACGACGTCAAGGCGGCCGCAGATGGTGGCAGCGGTAGTCTCGCCGGTGCAGGCGTTTTTGGTTGGCGACGTGCCAGCTACGTAAAGTGTGGAACCGTTGAGAATCGCCATGGTAGCGGCGTCGACGGGAATCGTGCTCGTGATGGTTAGGCTGTTCAGATCGAAAACTGCCACGCTGGCTTGGACGCCACCACACTGAGGGCCACAATTCAGGACGTAAGCAGTACTCCCACTGACTACCGCGTTGACCGGCCGGTCAAAACCCGGAACGACCGTGCAGACCGCGTTGGGAGCAGTAGAGCAACTCACGTCAACGGGGGGCACAGCAACGTCCGGCACAAGAACCGTCACCGAATTGGAGTCATTGCTGAATACCAGGAGCTGGGTACCGGTCGCATTCGAGACGACGGTTTGAGCGTTGCTGACGGCGATGGTCGTCAGCACTCCGGTGGAGAAGTTCATCACGTCGATGGCACCGATGAAAGAAAAGCCGTTGACGGTTGCCGTGGGTACTGCGGCGTATCCAATCCCGATGGCGGTGGGAAACACCATGCTCGTGGTGGGACCTGCAATGCGCACGTTTCCGATTGCAGATTCTTTAACGGTGTCGACCGCGTAAACATTGTTACTGCTGGCGTCGAATGCTGCGGCGATGTTCCGGGTCGGGGTAATCGCCATCAGGCCGGGGGAGCTTCCCGCGCCCAATGGGGCAACGCGTGGTATGGTGTCGTTGTATCCGTCGATAATCTGCAAGCCGCCAGTCGAAAATCCAGCAGTGACACCCTGGGACGCCAGAACACGCTCGCGCAGGCCGCTAGGTGGCTTGTATCCGGAGTTGTAGCCTCCGCAGGAAATCAGGGTCACTCCAGCCCACAACATGGCCACAAGAACGAGGATGCGTCTCTTCAAACGGAAGGCTCCTAACGACATGAAAAAGGAAGATTTAATTGCGAAATGGTGGATTATAACAGACCTCACGTAACCCTTACGCAGCACACGGGCAGTCGCATGCCGACGTGCTCTCTGTAGCACAATCGCTCTGCATCAAGTTTCGTTGGCTGCGTCATCGAGATGCACGAACCGGCGATGATCCTGTATTCTCAAGAACTATATGGCGGCTGACTTTCTTGCCCGGATTAAGCAATCCCCAGTGCTGTGCGACGGCGCCATGGGAACCTTGCTGTACGCCAAAGGCATTTTCATCAACCGGTCGTACGATGAACTCAACCTTTCCCAACCCGACCTGATTCGCGGAATTCATCACGATTACCTGCAGGCCGGCGCCGAGATTATTGAAACCAATACTTTCGGTGGTAACTCTTTCCGTCTGGGACGGCATAGCTTGGCTGATAAGGTTCACGACATCAATCGGGCCGGAGTCCGGCTGGCGCGTGAGGCCGCCAAAAGCTTCGATGTATGGGTTGCGGCATCGGTTGGCCCACTGGGAACCAGAATTGAACCACTGGGTAAAACATCGTTCCAGGAAGCCCGCGACGCGTTCCGCGAACAGATCGAGGTGCTGGTCGAGGGCGGCGTTGACCTGTTGATTCTGGAGACCTTTGGGTACCTCGAAGAGATTCACCAGGCGATGCTGGCGGCGAGGGATGTGAGTTCGTCGATCCCGATTGTGGCGCAGGTCACTATCGACGAAGATGGCAACTGTCTGGATGGTTCCGACCCGCAGACGTTTGTCTCAAAACTCGAGGAATGGGGAGCGGACGTGATTGGCTGCAATTGCAGCGTCGGTCCGGTGGCCATGCTGGATGCGATGGAGCGGGTGCGGGCCGCGACTTCCCTGCCCCTGGCAGCGCAGCCGAACGCAGGAATTCCTCGGTCGGTGGATGGCCGGAATATCTATTTGTGCTCCCCGGAATACATGGCGAGTTATGCCCGCAAGTTCGTCGCGGCCGGGGTGCGACTGGTGGGCGGGTGCTGCGGAACGACGCCGGAGCACATTCGCGTGATGAAGTCGGCACTTCGGGTGGGCGAGGCTCGGGGAAAGAGTGGGTTCACACCTGCCTCGGCAGGTTCGTCAACGCCGAAAGCCGTGCCGGCCGTACCGCTGGAGGAACGCTCGCTGCTGGGCAGCCGACTGGCTCGTGGCAAGTTTGTCACCATGGTCGAGATCGTACCCCCGAAAGGGATCGACGTTCGCAAGGAAATCGAGGGTGCGCGTTTTCTGAAGTCGGTGGGAGTGGATGCGGTCAACATTCCGGACAGCCCACGAGCCTCGGCGCGCATGAGCAATCAGGCACTCTCTCTCCTTATGCAACATGAGGTCGGTATCGAAGCGATTCTGCACTACACCTGCCGCGATCGCAATGTGCTGTGTATTCAAAGCGATCTTCTGGGCGCAGCCGCGGTCGGCATCAAGAATCTGATCTGCATTACAGGCGATCCGCCGAAGATGGGAAACTATCCCGACGCGACGGCCGTGTTTGATGTGGATGCGATTGGTCTGGTCAACATTGTGCACAACCTGAACCGGGGGCTCGATCTCGGAGGAAATCCGATCGGGGCGGGAACCGGCTTTGTGATTGGGGTGGGCGCGAATCCCGGACTCACCGACCTGGATGAAGAGATTCGCCGATTCGAGTACAAAGTGCAGGCCGGGGCGGAATATGTGGTGACTCAGCCAGTGTTCGACCTGCGGCTGCTGGAGAACTTTCTCAAACGGATCGAACATTGCCGCATTCCAGTAGTGGCCGGCATTTGGCCGCTGGTTAGCGTGCGCAACGCGGAGTTCATGAAGAATGAGCTGAGAGTCTCGGTTCCCGACTCGATTCTGGATCGCATGGCGCGTGCGCAGACCCCGGAATTGGCCAGAGCCGAGGGCGTCGCGATTGCGCGTGAGATGCTGATTGCCGCAAAGCAGATGGCGCAAGGCGCACAGATCAGCGCGCCGCAGGGACGCTACAGCTCAGCCGTGGACGTGCTGGAAGCGCTGGGGGGAACGAACGCGCCTGCGGCCTCCGCATGAAGCTGTTTCCGTCTTCTATCCGATACGAAACGCCGCCAGTGGGTCCACCGAAGCGGCGCGGCGGGCCGGAATGTAGCTGGCCGCAAGAGCCACCAGGACGAACAAGATTGAGATTCCAACGAACGTTGCCGGGTCCGTGGCTCTGACCTGAAATAGCAAGTCCTGCACCAATCGAGTCAGAAGGAACGCTCCGCCAACGCCGAGGAACACGCCTGCCAGCGCAAGAGTAAGGGCGTGCCTTGCCACCAACAACAGAATATTGTTTCGTGGAGCGCCCAGCGCTCGCCGGATTCCTATTTCCCTGGTTCGCTGCGTCACTAAATATGAGATGACCCCGTAGAGTCCAATCACGGCGAGAAGTGTGGCTGCCCCGGCAAAGGTGCCGAGTAGCCTCATCATCAATCGAAGCTGCCCTTCCGACGCATCCACTACGCTCTCCATGGTCGAAATCTCCGAAACCGGCTGATCGGGGTCAACGGCCAACACCTGGTTTCGAATCGTATTGGCCAATGAGAGCGGATCGCCGTTGGTTCGTACTATCAACATCGCCGATGCTGGAGGCTTTTGGGCACAAGGCAGATAGATTGCCGGCATCGGATCAGTATCCTTGCCTGTCTGATGGACGTCGCTGGCTATACCTACGATTTCCCTCGCTTGGTTGTCATTCCCGATGAGAATTTGCTGTCCAATGGGATCCTGACTGTTGGGGTATTGTGGCCAAAGGACACGAGCCAGGCTTTCGTTGATGATCACAACCGGCACTGCTCCGGCAGTATCGTGCGCGGTGAATTCGCGTCCGTGCTTCGTTCCGATTTCCAGCGTCCGAAAATATCCCGGTGTGATGTCTTCTAAGATCGCGGTGGGGCGCTCATTGAGCCTGACCTCGGGGCGGCCAGCCAGCTCCACGGTGGTACCGAGCCACTGATCCGCCATAGGCAAGGTCGAGGTGAACGCGGCGGCCTGGACACCCGGTTGCGACCCGATACGCTGTTCAATCTGGTCGTACTGCGCCGCTTTTTTCTGGTCGTTGTCATAGCGCGCCGGCGACAAGGCTATCTTCATGGTCAGGAGTCCAGCGGGTTGAAATCCTGGATCGACCCGGTACAAATGAGCCAAGCTCTCAATCAGGAGGGTTGCGCCAATCAGCAGGATGATCGACAGCGCTACCTGTCCCACCACGAACAGACTCTGCGGCCCCACACCGGCAAACAATCTGGAACGCCCGGAAATCGCGCTCTCGCCGCTGCCTCGTAAGACGGCGGCAAGGTCTGGCCGGGACGCTACCAGAGCAGGCACAAGCCCAAAGCCTATGCCCGTCAACAGTGCCAGCGCCGCACCGAAGCCGAGAACTGTCGCATCCATCTGAATTTCGCCGGCGCGCGGCAGATCTACGAACGTCATCCCGCGAATCGCACTCACGCCCCCTATGGCCAGCCCTATCCCGATGACACCGCCGAGAAGAGCCAATAGGACGCTCTCGGCCATGAGTTGTCCGATGATTCGGGCTCGACCTGCCCCGATCGCCGCTCGCACGGCGATTTCCCGTTCACGTCCAGCTGCCCTTGCCAGCAACAGGCTCGCAACATTGGCGCACACGATCAGCAGCACGAACCCAACCGCGCCGAATAGCATCCACAGTTTGGGGCGGATATCCGAGACCAGCTCTTCCTGCAGCGACCGCACCACCTCGGGAGATTCCTTCTTGGCATCCAGCATTTCAGGATGGGCCGCAGCATATTGCTGATTCAACACCTGAAGTTCCGCATTGGCCTGCCGCATATCCACTTGAGGCTTCAGACGGCCAAACACCGCGATCGTAGGACTGATAGGCCTTCCTGCCGGAGGAATCACGGACCACTCTTGCGGCCTAGTCAGCCAGACCTCAGCACCGGCTTGCGGGAATTCAAAGCCCGACGGCAGCACCCCGACAATCGTGGCCGGCATGCCACCCAGAGTCATCGTGTGGCCGACAATCGCGGGATTTCTCCCGAAGCGTCGACGCCATAGTTCTGCGCTGATCAAAGCGACCGGGGCCGCGCCCGGCTTATCTTCTTCGGCAAAAAAACTGCGGCCCTGCAAGGGCAGTACCCCCAGAACTTCGAGGAAATTGGCAGATACGCGAGCGCAGTGCAAGACCTCGGGCTGGCCAAGACCGGAAAGCGCAAGGTTCTCGAACCCTCCGGCAAAATCCCCAATTGCCGAATATGATCGGCTCGCCGCCATCAGTTCCTCAACTCTTATCGGCGTGGCTCCCTCAGTCAGCAACACGATGCGATCCGGGTCGCGGTATTCGAGAGGCTTGAGCAGGACGGCGCGAATCACAGAGAACATCGCAGTGTTCGCTCCGATTCCCAAGGCGATGGTCAGCACAATCGCAATTGAGAATGCAGGATTCTTGCGCATTGACCTGATCCCGTACTTCAGATCCTGCTGAACGCTTTCGAAGAGCGCAATTGTGCGCATACGCAGCCTCTTTCTCTGTCTCTCCGGTTTCGCGGTCCCGCGAGAACATCCGAAACTTTACGACGCTGTGGTCTCGGATTCAAGAATGTTTCCCATGGTGGTACCTCCGAGTCTGCTTTTTCGATTCCTTCCATGAAAAAGACTGGACACAGGCTCGCAGTAGTTGCATTACAATAAAGGGACGGAGCGAAACCCCGTTGCCCAAGTTTGAAGAGTGCCTCCAGCGACTGGAGAGGATTGTTCAGGAACTGGAAAAGGGAGAGGTCCCTTTGGAGACATCTCTTACACTTTTTGAAGAAGGCATGCAGCCTTCCTCCTCCTGCCGGAAAGAACTGGAGCAGGCGGAAGGAAAGGTCGAGATCCTGCTGAAGAAGAACGGGAAGCTCCAGGCTGAACCGTTCGAACCGCTGACAGAAAAGTTGCCCGCGCGGCGCTAGGCCGTCCGGATTCTGATCGCGATTCGAGAATCTTAAGATGTCTGTGGTGAAGTGGTTGTCGCAGCCACCCTGCAGCCTAGTCGAGCGTTCTTAATCGAGCGTTGACGTCCGCCGTTGACGACGGTTGAAGATCGGGGGAAATAATGGCTCAAAGTATTGTGGTTCTTGAGAAAGATCCTGGAGTGGCCAGGTCCCTGGCCGGTGGGCTCCGCTCCCACTTCCTGGTGCATGTAACCCGCTCCCGCGAAGAATTGCGGGATGATGTCGTCCGTACTCGTCCGCAGGCCGTGGTGCTTAACATCGAGCATTGGCGTCTGACCGATGTCGAGAGTCTGCACCGCGACTTCCCAGCATTGCCGATTGTCTGCACCCACCGCGTTCCCGATGACGAAATGTGGATGGCCGCGCTGGAGGCCGGCGCGAGCGATGTGTGCGCGATCAGTGACGTTGGGAGTGTGCTGAGTTCAGTGCGGCGAACTTTAATGCTTTCGCGAAGCGCCGTGGCCTAAGTATCTTCGTTTCGTGCCGTGAGGACGCCCGACGGGCGTCCTTATTTTTTCCACGTTGCATCTTTCGCCCAGCATCTTACGCCCCCTGGCGGACCGGACATTTTCCATTTCGACTGCCTTGTTATACTCACTGCTTCATGCTCAGCGAGACTCTCGAACAAGGACAGCGGCTGACGGATGCGGCACTCGACCGCCTGATTCCGCTGGAGACGCAGCATCCGGAATCGATCCACAAGGCCATGCGCCACAGCGTATTCGCCGGTGGCAAGCGCCTGCGGCCCGTGTTATGCATCGAGGCGGGACGCATGGTGGCGGGATCGTTGCCGCCTCGCATCGAAGAACTGGGCGCCGCACTCGAGATGCTGCACACCTATTCGCTGATTCACGATGATTTGCCCGCGCTCGATAATGACGATCTGCGGCGTGGACGGCCTACCTGTCACAAGGCATTTGGCGAAGCCCTCGCAATCCTGGCGGGAGACGCCCTGCAAACGCAAGCCTACGAAGTTCTAGCGCGGCTGAAGTGTCCAGCAGAAGCGCGCGTGCGCATCATCGAAGAGATCGCGCATGACACGGGCACAATCGACGGCATGATCGGCGGGCAGGTGGTCGATCTCGAAGCGGAACACACCCGGCCGACGGCGGAGATGTTGGAATACATTCACCGTTCGAAAACAGCCGCGTTGATAACGGCAAGCCTCGTAAGCGGTGGACTCTACGCCGGGGCAAAAGACAGCCAGGTGGCAAAGCTGCGGGCGTTTGGATTAGCGATTGGGCTTGCGTTTCAGATTGTGGACGACGTGCTCGACGTGACCCAGACATCCGAACAACTGGGAAAAACTGCCGGCAAAGATACTGCCTCCGAAAAAGTAACCTACCCGGCACTGTTTGGCATTGAAGCGTCGCTGCGCAAGGCGGATGCTCTCGTGAGCGACGCATTCGCGGAACTGGAAAGCTTCGGAGAACGGGCGGAAACCTTGAAGGAACTGGCTAGGTTTCTGGTGGAGCGGAAGAAGTAAGTCTCAAATGAACGGGTTGAGAGAGGCGTGCTATGAGCCTTCAGGACAACAAGACATTCCAGTGGATGACTTCAGGTGCGGAGCTTGTACGTGAGTGCGAGTGGGTCTTTATTTATCAGAAGAACGGACATCAATACCGAGTCTCCAAATTTCTCGATGACAACTTCTCAGTCGACGCTGCTTTATTTCGCATACGTTGGCTCGAAATGAGCCCCGAAACCCGGAGTGAATTTTGCAGTGCGTTCAACGCCAAAGTTAGCTGGACAAACGATGATGCTGAAATACTTGATGTAATTCTGGGTGATGGAGATGACAACCTGTGGTGGTGGCTTTCGCTCACGCTGCTCAAACATCCTGATCGTGGGCGGATCGTGGACTTTCTGATCGACAGGCTGAGTGATCCACGAATCAAACATGGTGGCGGAACGCTGAATTATATTCAGGCCCTCGGAATATCAGGGGACCGACGCGCAGCAGGCGCCATCAGGCCGTATTACGAAGAATTCAAGAAAGGGCTGCAAGCAGAGGCCCAGACCGGCGTGCCTAACGACGTCATTTTCGGGCCGATTCCATATCATGCTTATTTTACGGCTGCAGGTGCAATGGTCAAGACGGATGGCTCCCCTGAATACGAAAGCGAGATAAGGGAATATTTCAATCATCCGAATGAACAGGTGCGCTATTGGGCAGAGCATGCGCTGGGAGTGGAGGGCCCGACCACTTCAAAGCGGCATGAGAGAAGATAGGGGCCGGACACAAAAGTAATCCAAGGTCCTCGGTGCCCTCTGTGGTAAAAAAGCATAAGAATTAAGTACGGCGATGGAGTTCGCCACAACCGCCTGTGCTGCGCGTCCACCGCAGGCTGATGACTCCTACAGAATCGAACTTTGTTTTGTAGGAGCACCGCCGTGAAAGACTTCCTGGCTATATCCATCGCCGCAATTGTTGGCGCGAACCTCCGGTTTCTTCTGAGCCGTCTAGCCGCCAGAGAATTTGGTCCTGTCTTTCCTGTCGGCACGCTCATTATCAACGTCCTGGGCAGCTTCATCGTGGGCTTCTTCGTTATCTGGACCACCGAGCGTGTGTTGGTTGATCCGCGCTGGCGGCTGCTGGTGGTCGTGGGCTTCTGCGGGTCGTTCACCACTTTTTCGAGCTACGCGTTCGAGACGATGTCGTACTTCGAGCACGGCCAGTGGGGGCTTTTGCTCACCAACGTTCTTAGCAATAATTTGCTCTGCCTTGGAAGCGCGCTGGGTGGGATGGCATTGGCACGGGCGCTCTAAGCGCGTGCGATAGAATGACGAACGCGATGGCAGTTCAAGTCACCATCTATCTGAATGAAGCGGACCAGTGGCACCACCGGCCGCTGCACATGGAGATTCTCAACTATCTCCGCAAGGAGAACGCCTACGCGGCAATCGCAGTCCACGCGGTGGCGGGATTCCTGGGGCGGCAGCGAGTGGAGACAGCCCACCTCGTGGAAGCTGGGGGCAAGTTGCCGGTGATCATCATCTTCGTAGACACCGACGAACATGTGAGTCGCGTGCTTCCCACCCTGAAGGAAATGGCGGCGCACCGGTTGATCGTGCGCGAGAACGTCGTGCTGGAGCAAGGAAATCTCGACTGACATGTCTTCTCTGCCATTGAATCCATCGCTCGATATCCTGGCTATCGCCGCGCATCGCGATGATGTGGAACAGACTTGCGGCGGCACGCTGCTGAAAGCGTCCCAGCAGGGCCAGCACACTGGCATTCTCGACCTCACGCAGGGTGAAATGGGTACGCGTGGCAGCGCCGAGGACCGCGCCCGGGAGGCCGACGACGCGGCCAAGATTCTTGGCGTAAGCTGGAGACGGGCGCTCGACATCCCCGACGGGCGCGTCGAGAACACCTGGGAGAATCGGCTAAAGGTTGCGGCTGTAATTCGTGAGACACGGCCGCGCGTGATTGTTCTTCCGTACTGGAAGGGTAGGCATCCCGATCATTACACCGCTTCCGTGCTGGGATATGAGGCTTGTTTTCTGGCGGGGCTGGCCAAGCTTGATTCCGGAAAGGCTCTCAGCTCTCAGCTGTCAGCGGTCAGCGACAACGTCGCCGCTTCGGTTGCGTTTCCTCCTCACCGGCCATTCAAGATCCTTTACGCAACGCTGTATTACGATGTGCGGCCGACTTTCGTCGTCGATATCGGCGAGCAATTCGAGGGAAAACTTGCTTCCATCCTGGCCTACACGTCGCAATTCAGCGACCAGCAGCCCGGCAAAGACATTTTCCCTGCCCACGACGAGATCCGCGCCCGAGTTGACGCCATGGCGCGGTTTTACGGAATGCTGGGGGGCGTAACCCACGGAGAGCCGTTCCTGCAGAAGGAAGTCGGCCTGGTTGAAGACCTGTTGTCGATTCCGGTCAAGTCCATTTAGCATTACTGCACGCATTTACCTAGAAGGAGAACTCATACCATGTCCCGTTTTGTTTTCGCTTTCATTGCATCTCTGGCATTAGCCGTCACAGCAGCCGCACAGGCAGCGGCACCCAGCGGAAACTGGCAGATCGATCCCAACCACACAGGAGCTGGATTTTCGGTGAGGCACCTCGGAGTCTCCACGGTTCGTGGCGCATTTTCGAAGGTGACTGGTTCGGCCCAGTATGATCCAGCAGACCCATCGAAGACGTCGCTCAACGCTACGATCGATGCCAGCACGGTAGATACGGGAGTGGAAATGCGGAACAACGATTTGCGCAGTCCGCATTTTTTCGATGTCGCGAAGTATCCGACGATTACTTTTCACTCGAAGAGCACGAAGGTCGCGGCACCCGGGAAGTTGATGATCACGGGCGACTTGACAATGCATGGGGTGACCAAGGAAGTCGTGCTCGACGTGGATGGGCCTACGGCACCGATCAAAGATCCGATGGGAAAAGGACAGCGCATGGGCGCGTCAGCAACTACCAAGGTCATACGGCAGGATTTCGGGATTACTGGTGCCCCCGGAGTCGTAGGCGACGAGATCTCGATCACAATTGATGTGGAATTGGTTCAGCCGCCGAAGTAGTGTTGCTCAAATCGCGCGAAGCGCATTTGTTGCGGGACCGTCGCCGCAATGTGCCGCCTAAGCGTCATTTCTTCAAGGCAACAGCGAGGCCGTCGCGAATGGGCAGAAGTGTCGTGTAGAACTCGGGCGAATCGTAGAGTTTGCGATTGAACTCCAGGATGGCCTTGGTTCTAAAGTCGGTCGGATTTTTCTCAGCGACACGCCCGCTCCACAGCACGTTGTCAGTGATGAAGAGTCCGCCTTGGCGAAGTCGCGGTGCCACCAGGCGCAGCACGCGCGGATAGTCTTCTTTGTCGACGTCGTTGAAGATGATGTCGAACTGCTCCTTTTGCTCGGAGAGGAATTCCAAAGCGTCCCCAGTGTGCAGCGAAATACGCTCCGAGACTCCGGCGCGCTGAAAGTAGCCACGGGCGCGCTCCGCGTTCTTCGAGTCGCCGTCGGTGTAGATAACGCGGCCTTTCTCACCCACCGTCTGCGCCCACCAGATTGTCGAATATCCGATGGCGGACCCGAGTTCGAATACCGTGCGTGCATTGATCATCACAGCGAGTTGCTGCAACACGCGAGCCACGGCCGGACCCACGATCGGCACCTTGTGCTCGGTCGCATAATCTTCCATCTCCGCGAGCACTTCGTCGCGCTTCGGCAACATGGAATACAGATAGTCGTCCACCGGCCCTGCGGTGGTGAAGTTGTAGTGCCGCCAACTTGCTGCGGAATCCTTTTTCTTGCTGTGAATCGCATTCGGAGTCGTTCCGGACTGAGCAGATTTGGATTGCTTTGACTTTGTTTTGGCCACGCGCTTCCCTTTCAGAACTTGATGCTCTCTCAGCCGGCCTTGATCAGCCGATCGTAACGCCCGGCCTCATCTCCAGCACTGAAATTCCCGGCACCAGCTTCCGCAGCGCATCTGGCGTGCCCGTGAGCGCGGGAAAAGTTCCGAAGTGCATGGGGATCACCGTCTTCGGCTTGAGCAGATTGATCGCATAAGCAGCTTCGCGAGGGCCCATGGTGAAGTGATCGCCCATCGGCAGCATGACGATCTCGGGGGTATAAAGCTCGCGGATGATGGCCATGTCGCCGAAAACGCTGGTATCACCGGCATGGTAAATCTTTACACCGTTTTCGAACTCGATCACGTAGCCGCAGGCTTCACCACCGTAGACAATCTCGTCGCCATCCTGAATGCCGCAGGAGTGATCGGCGTGGACCATGGTCACTTTGATATCGCCGACGGTTTGCGTTCCGCCTTTGTTCATAGGGGAAATCTGTTTCGCTCCTTTTTTCGCGAGCCACAAGCAAAGTTCGTAGATACCAACTACGAGCGGGTTATGCTGTTTGATAACTTCAACCGCGTCGCCGATATGGTCTCCGTGACCATGTGTGCAAAGCAGGACGTCTGCCTTCTTCACTTTCTTATCGGCCTCAGGGCACATGGGGTTGCCCATAATCCATGGATCGATGAAGATCGTCTTTCCGCCAGGAGTTTCGATGCGAAAGGTCGAGTGACCCAACCACGTTAGCTTGATGCCTTTCAGATTCATGCGCTCAATCCATGTCGTCGATGGAAATTTCTTGGCTATCCAAATCCGTGCTGCAAAACCACGTACCTAGTTTATTATCAAACGCCATGGCAGAACTCAAGGTACTGATTTCGCGGCAGGACATCGCACGACGCGTCAGCGAACTGGGCGCGCAGATCACAAAAGACTTCGCCGGGCAATCGATTATTTTTGTCGGCGTGCTCAAAGGCGCGGCCATCTTTCTCTCCGATCTGGCTCGGCAGGTCGAATTGGATTGTACGTTCGACTTCATCGGCGTCTCCAGCTATGGCAACCGGCCCAGCCCGACACAGGAACTCAAGAGTGGCTGGGACTCGACTGGAGAAGTGAGGTTGACGAAGGACGTCGACCAGTCGATGAAAGACAAGAACGTCATCGTTGTGGAAGACATTCTCGACACCGGCCTGACGCTTACGGTTCTGAAGAAGTTGCTGCTGGCACACCAGCCCCGGACACTGAAGATTGCAGCACTGCTCGACAAACCTTCGAGACGTAAACTTCCGCTCGAAGGTGACTATGTCGGGTTCAAGATCCCCGATGAGTTCGTGGTCGGATACGGACTGGACTACGCCGAGAAATACCGCAACCTGGCCGACGTTTGCATTGTCCCCAGAGGGTAACGCGCCTTCATTGGCGAGAATATTTCGAGAGTATTTCCAGAGTATTTCGAAACCACGGGAAGCTGTTTCGCGGCTGCTATCATACCAACGATGGGTTCTGTCCTTTCCAAACCGGATCGACTGCCGGTCGAGTCGCTTTTGCTGGACGTGGCGGATGTACTAGCCACGTCGCTCGATCTGGATACCACCCTGCGCCGGGTCGCCGAAGTTGTCCGCAGAGTTATCGATTACGAGATTTTTGCGATTCTTTTGTTGTACGAGAAGACCCAGGATCTGCGGTTCCGCTTTCAGGTGGGGTATCCGCCGGAATTTGCCGAGCGGAGCCGCATCAAGGTCGGCGAGGGAGTCACCGGACAGGCAGCGCAATTGCGGCAGGCTGTACTGATTGACGACGTGACGAAGGATCCACGCTATATCGAAGCGGTTCCTAATGTTCGGTCCGAGCTCGCGATTCCACTGATTACAAAGAATCGAGTAATCGGCGTGATTGACATTGAAGCACGCGAGCCCGGCTACTTCAACGAAGAGCACGTTCGCGTGTTGACGCTGGTCGCATCTCGCATGGCGGCCGGCATTGAAAACGCCCAGCTTTACACGCGCACCACGAAACAGGCCCGCATTCTTCTGCTGCTGAACGAAATTGCGCGTGAACTGACGTCGATTCTCAACCTCGACGAGTTGCTCGGGCGGATCGCCGAACTGGTGCGCCGACTCATTGACTATCAGATGTTCAGCATTCTGTTGCTGGATTCTTCCGGCGAGAAACTGCAACACCGCTTCTCCCTGCGCTTCAACGAAAATATCCATCTGAAGCATGAGATTCCCTTGGGGCGAGGCTTGGTCGGTCATGCGGCCGAGAGCAAGCAGGCTGTGCTGGTGCCGGATGTCACCAGCACAGCCTGCTTGCTCTC
>Ga0070731_10003296_pt1 | contig 14680 bp, 9 predicted proteins | sample Coa_R1_2_FD_66448 | JGI IMG/M metagenome (GOLD analysis project Ga0070731, IMG submission 66448) | Surface soil microbial communities from Centralia Pennsylvania, which are recovering from an underground coalmine fire - Coalmine... | ecosystem: Environmental > Terrestrial > Soil > Unclassified ... | reverse complement strand
CGCCAGGCTCTGGCGCCGTCGATTCCAAAAACGCCGGCCAATTGAAACCGAGGCGTTGCATTTGCTCCTCCAGTGGCTGCCACGTCGCCGTTTGCCACTCCAGGCAATGTTGAATCTGCGGCACGAATTGCCTGCAAACCTGCTCCGGCCGCTCACTCAAATCTGAGCACGTGAGCCCACCCTGCGGCGCCATCTGCCGGCTCCAGCGTTCGACTAACTCGGCCCGCAAATGCCGCAGCCGCAGCAGCGCACGAACCGCCCGCAGTTGGCCCGCATCGTCCAAATCCAAAGCCCGCTGGCCAATCCGCACGTTCCCGGCGAAGTCAAACCAGTTCCGATGCGTCAGCTTCGTCAGCCGGCCAAAGGAATGGCCTGCTTCCTTGTGCTGAATCATCGCTTCCACCAATGGCAGCAGTTCCCGGGGTGTCCGCGAGTCGGATATTTCCGGCCCATGCTCCATGATGAGCGCATTACATTCGTGGATTTCACGCCAGGAATTTTCGATCATTCCGGCCAGTGATTCCCAAACCTGCCGTGCCTCTGCCCCATCGCAGCCGGCCTGCACCGCCTCCAGTTGCCATGGCGCGCTGTCGCGCAACGACTCCATCGCCGCACTCGCCAGTTCCAATAGCCGATCAAATTCCGTCAAGTCCTCCGGCTCGCGCGCCGAATCCCAAAGCTCCTCGCGCAACCGAAGTTCCGTTTGCGCCAGAGTGCCGATCTCCTCAATCGCGTTTTTGAACTGCTTCGGGCTCGCCAGTGTGCTCAGGTCCGGTCGATGTCCCGCCAATTCACGTTCGTCATCAGCAGAAACACGCGCATTGGTCTGGTAGAGTTCGGACACTTCCGCCAAAGATAGCGGCATGGACGCGCCCGCGTTCACCGGGGCAGGAATCCAATCGTCCCTGCCGACGCCCTCTTTCACCCGCGTTGCGGCGGCAATGGGCCGCAGTGATTTTTCGCCGAACACCACGTCGCGAATTTCATCCTCTCGCGCGGCCAGCAACTTTTCGCGTGCTTGTGTCAGCGCGTCCAGAATGCGCTTGCGCTCCACCCGCGTTCGTTCGGCCTCTCGCTCAAGGAGCCGCTCGTCTTCGCTGAGCCGAACGTGCATTTTGCGTACCGACGCCTGAAGTTCTTCCTGACTGTGTTTGTCGTTTTGCAGAACGCTGATGCAGAGAGGCTGGAGTGCCTCAACAATCTTGGGACGAAGGACCCGCAAAGCCTTCGGAGTATGTGCAGTCACGAGCACGCGCTTGCCCTGAGAAAGCAGGTGTCCAAGGATGTTCGCAATGGTGTGGGTCTTGCCTGTGCCGGGCGGCCCTTGCACCAGCACGCAGTCACGCCGCGCCAGTTGCCTGGCGATTTCAAGCTGCTCGCGGTTGGCTGGCTTGCTCAGGAGCACCTCCTCGTCTTCGTTGCCGAATGTTTCAGCAATTGAAGACGCCTGAGCCGGAGCAGAACCGCAGGCTCCTAATCCCAGAATCTGCAGCAGCGATGACGAAAAAGTCCCACGGTTGCCAATATCTTCCAGAACGAGGTCGAAAACATTCCCGGGCCCGGTCCGCCGCTGGCGCATGAAAATAACCGGTTGTCGCCGGATGGACGGCAAGCTGAGGTCGTCTATCGCTGATGGCTGGTTCGGCTGAGCCGAAGGAGCAGTTTGCCCGTTCTCGATGAACCGTCCGCTGCTTGGAAAAAGTCCCTGGATCAATCGGCGCAGAAATCCATCTGTCTCTTCGCCGCCGAGCGGAGCGAATTCCGCCTTCTTCAATTCGTCAGCACAGCGCGCCAACTGTTGCGTGTTTACCTTGGGCAGGACACGAAGGAATTCGAGGTACAGCTCCGGCTGTTGCTCGCGTCTCCGCAAGACAAACTGTGGCTCCTGCTTTTCCGGATAAAACTCCAGTTCCAGCTTCTGCAGAAGAATCGGATGGCGAAACTTTTCGCCATTCTTTTGCGGACAATCCAACAGGCCATCCCCGATGGCCATTTCAATTCGTTCTCCCTCACGTTCCTTGATGCCGTGCCATTCATAGACCGACTGAAACAGCGCCAATGCCTCTCGCGCGGGCCGCTCATTCGTCATCCATTGTTCGCGTTGTTTGAGCCATGCTCGTAGCAGTGACGCGCGCGATGGATCCGTTTCAAATCTCTCCGGAACTCCGTTGGCGCCCGCGGACTCCCGTGCCGGCTCGATTTCCACTGCGCCGGCAGGTTCCTGCCAGCCCGGTTTCAACCACTCGGCCAGTGCTGCCGGAGGTGGAGGGCATGGCGTGATTTTGGGCCGAGTGACTCGAAGTATGACATCGTGATCGTGATCCTCGCCGGGCTCCTCGGGCTTGGCGATGTCCCGAATTAATTCAACGCACGGATGCGCTGGCAGGTCCTTCAACCAAATGGATCGCGGTTGTTGATCAATGTTTCGAACGGGAGGGAAACGAAGGTCAGTGTAGGCCTTGAGAAACTCAAAGAGTTTGGTCAACCGTTCGCGTGCAGCTTGCGTATTGGGCTGATCGCTCATAATTCCTGTTTTTTCATGAGCGAATAAGACCGCCAACCACGGCCGCCCCGTGCTCAGAAACCCCTAATTCTCTCATACTCCGGTCATTCCGGCAAACGTCTTTCTAACGAGTGGTAACCGAAATCTGTACGCAGTTTTTTTGCCAATCAGTCCCATTAAAATGAAATTGTTACCTGCTCCTCGATCGATTTGAACTGCGTAATCTGATTCGTTATACCGCGACCTGATGATCACTTGGTTCGGGAGATGGTCGCGGCATATCCTTCTGTGTTTTTATTTCTTCATTAACCCCGATCGCTTCGGCCAGCTCAAACCAAAAGCAGCTCCCTTCGCCCGGCGTTGATTCCACTCCTGCGCTGCCTCCCATCTTCTCAACGCTGCGCTTGACGATTGCCAGGCCGATGCCTGTGCCAGCGGGACTGGCCGTTGGATACAACCGCTCAAACACGCCAAAAATCCGTTCCCGATATTTCGGGTCGATGCCCACGCCGTTGTCTTCCACGCAAATCCTGACGTTCGTGCCCTTTCGTTCGGACAGAATGTGAATCCGTGGCGGTCGTTCCGGGTGTGCGAACTTCAGGGCATTGCCGAGCAGATTGATAAGCACCCGTTCAATTCCCGCTGGGTCACCCAAACGAACCTTGCCCGCAGTTCGTCCGTTACGTCAGCCTTTTGCCCGGCAATTTCATCGGCAAACATTCGAAACACCACGCGGCAGGACTTCTCCAGATCGACGGGTTGACGCCGGAAATCCGAGCGGGTTAAATCCGTGTAAGCCAGCAGGTCGAGAATCAATCGCCCCATACGCTCAGCGGAATTGCGAATCCGCACGAGCGCCGCCCTGCCCTCGCGATCCAGTTGCGCGCTATGGTCCGTCATTACCAGATCCGCGAAGCCCTGAATTGCCCGCAGCGGCGCCCTCAAATCGTGGGCGAGTGTGTAACAAAATGCCTCCAGTTGCTCGTTCGATTCATTCACCGCGGTAGTGCGTTTTTTGACTTTGTCCTCCAGCTCGGCGTTTAACCGGGTCAGCTCCTCCTGGTTGCGGCGGATGCGCGCCGCCAGCCAGCTCACCACCAGTGCCACCACCGTAAAGAGAATCAATCGCTCAATACCATAAACCCCGACGGCAAGGGAATAGTCAGGATGATTGAAAAAGAGGAGATTGATGGCGGCAGTCAAAGTGATAACCGTCAAGCCTGGTCCCACCCCGCCGAACCACGTGCTCGCCAGTGCGGCAGCAACGTACAAACCCGCCGAGCTTTCGTTGAAGCGTGTTTCCAGCAATATGTCCACCAGCCATGCTAAACTGGTGGTCGCCACCGCTAGTCCGTATGCTCTAATCCGCGAAGACATTCTTTCCTTCCACAACCTCAGTCGTGGCTGAGAACAAAGAAAACTTCCTGCTACGCCCTGTGCTGCTTTATACATACTATGACACAGATTTGCCTTTTACGTTTAAAGAATTTTCTCATCCAACGATCTTGCGGCTTATCCATTCGACAGTTCGCAAATATTGTTTCACGTTTCACGTTTTTAATTTTTCGTTTATCTTTCGTTCGTGCCTACACCGGTTTCACAACTCGCGGAATTCTCCGCGCTCAATCAGGTCACCGTTCCCGACCTCTGGCAGCAGCAGGCCGTGGCTGCACTGCGCGAGGGCAAGGACGTTGTTGTCCATGCCCCCACCGGTGCGGGAAAGACACTGATTTTTGAGCTGTGGTCCAACGGTGGCAGAAATCGCGGCCAGGCCATTTATACCGTCCCCACGCGCGCCCTGGCTAACGACAAACTTGCCGAATGGCGTGCCCGCGGCTGGGATGTCGGCATTGCGACGGGCGACTTGGCGGAGAACCTCAATGCTCCCGTTCTCGTCGCCACACTGGAAACCCAGAAGAACCGCCTCATTCAGGGCGATGGCCCTGCTCTGCTCGTTGTCGATGAATATCAAATGATTCGCGATATGGATCGCGGCTTGAACTACGAACTCGCCATCGCGCTCGCTCCCCCACAAACCCAATTGCTTCTGCTGAGCGGCAGCGTTGCCAATCCGCAGGACGTCGTGAAATGGCTCACCCGCCTTGGACGCAAAGCGGTTTTGATTCGGTACGATCATCGGCCCGTTCCGCTCGAAGAAGTTCACGCGAACAATTTGAATTACCACGTCCCGAGTGAAATCCGCGGTTACTGGCCACGGCTCGTTGCCAAATCGCTTGCGGAAGACCTTGGACCGGTTCTCGTCTTCGCTCCACGCCGCCAGGCTGCTGAAACGATGGCCGCCGATCTTGCCCGTCAATTGCCGACGCCGAATCCATTGCAACTTTCCACGGAGCAAAAGCAAATTGTTGGCGAACACCTTGCGCGCCTCCTGAAAAGCCGAATTGCTTATCATCACAGCGGCCTTAGCTACGCCGCCCGTGCTGGTGTGGTGGAACCGCTCGCGAAAGCCGGTCAGTTGCGGGTGGTTGTAGCTACGATGGGGCTTGCCGCCGGAATCAACTTCTCGCTCCGCAGTGTTGCCCTTGCCGGTGAATCCTATCGTCGTGATGCTGTGGAACAGCCGATTCGTCCTGACGAAATCCTCCAGATGTTCGGTCGTGCCGGCCGCCGCGGTTTGGACGAAACGGGATTCGTGCTCATCACCGCCAATGAACTGCGGCTCCTCGACGCCCGGCCCTGCCATCTCTCGCGCAGTGGCGCTGTGGATTGGAGCGCATTGCTTAATTTGATGGCTGCTGCCGCCAATCACGGTCGCGATCCTTTTACCGAAGCCGTGCGGGTCCAGGAACGTCTATTCACGGTCAAGCCCATCTTCCTCGGCGTCGAGGAATCGCTTAAGCATCCCGTCGTTCCCTGCAATCTCCACACTGATGCCGAACGCGCCCGCCACGTCCGCAAACTCGCTCGGGAAATGCTCAACAGCCACGGCGAATGGGAGCCCATCGCTGCCACGCATGAAAAGCCATTGCGCGAAATTTTAGTAAGCGCTCGTTCTCGTTCCAGCCGACCCACAGTGGAAGTCGCAGCAGTATCGTCAGATGATATCAGCAAGCAAACAGTTGGAGAGGAAACTGAAACCGACGCCAGCAATGGAGAGGTCGCGAACCAATTGCCGCTGCGTTCCATCCTTACCGAGCCTGCCGCTCTCGAAAAAATCGGCCACGGCACTCTCGTCATTTTGAGCGAAGAAAACGGCCTGAAAACTTACGGCCGCTCCATTACCGTCGCCGAACGATTAAACGATAATCGCATTCTCATCGCCAAATGGATTCGCCGCCTCACAAATTGGAACGGCCGCCAGGCTCCGGTGTCCAGTTGGGAACAAAACATCGCCCCGCTGGTTGAACAAAGGCTGGCGAAACAAAAAACTCCTGTGGTGTGTTTCGTTAACCAGGCACATAAGATTGTTGCCCACGTGAGCCTCGGCGAAATGACCATGCGCGTGCCGGTGGACAAATACGGTGTTGCCCTCTGGCGCCCAGTCGAACGCGAGGTCCTGCCCTACGACTGTGCCCAATGCTCGCTCGTGCCCGTCTGCAAACAACTGGCCACAACCACCGGCACCGCCCTGCTCTGGAGACGGCTTAATCTGGTGGATGCTTCCGGCGTCCCCACATGCCGTGGTCGTGTCGTCAGTTTCTTTTCCCAGGGCGATGGCCTCGCCATTGCCGCGGCTCTGGAAGACGAGAAATATCCACTGGACGAACTCATTTACGATTTGGCGAATCTGGACGCCGGTTTTCGTTTCTGCGGCGAAGAGAATCGTTGGGGCGGACGGCTCGCCATCGCCAGCCACGAAAAATTCGGCCTTCAATCCATCCCCGGATATCTTGAAAATGGTTTGCCGCCGAAGTATGGCGCGGGCGCAGAACAAATTGTCGCCGCCGTCCACAAGAATCCTTTGAGCAAACAAGGCTGGGTGACTGATCTGGTTGGCCCCGGTGACATTGACCGCGTCATCATCGAATGGCGCAGCCTTTTACGGCAGATTGCCCATGCACCTGAACTCGACTGGCCTCGCTGGCGCGCCCTGCAAGCCATGGCTAAAACTATCTTAAACGAGACCGAATCCCCTACCCTGACCGATCTGCCCCCGCTGGCCTATAACCAGACCAAACGCGTTGACCATCGGCTCGTTTTGCGCAGGCACTGATTCGTTACTCTGTATTTTGCCCTTACTTGCCTCGGGGACTCCCCGGGCCGCAAATCCGGGTAACAATAACACCGTCTTTCAGCCCTACCCCGATTGTGAACGTTTCGCTGCCGTGGCTTAATAGTCGCGTAACAAATGTTAACCAAAGAGAGAGAAATTATGGAGATCACAAAATGGTTGCCTGGATTGGTTTGCGCCGCGTCGCTCGCCGTTTGTGGTGCAATGTCGTTGCGATTAGCCCATGGAGCTGCCCGACGCGAAGCTCTACCACAATCCACGGCCATAATGACTTCCGAGAAGCTTTCATGCTCTGCCCCTGCCCCGTCCGTGTCATCCGATATCGATGCGACCGTTAAGCGTTACTACTTCGATCACATGTCGGAGTTCGCGCCGCTTCCTGCATCGCCAATGGAACGCACCGCCGCCTTCCGCCAGATCGAAAATCAAATCCGGCAGAAACTAGGAATTTCGCAGAAATCGTGAGGTCGATCTCTCTGCTGGTCCTTGCGGAGCCATACCGCGAGGCAAAAAAACGAAAAGCGAGCCGTGGCCGGCTCGCTTTTCTGTTTTTTGGATTAGTTTTTAATTAGTGCCGATGCTCATGGCGCTCGCGAGGGGGTCCACCACGGCGTTCACGCCGTTCCGGACGCTCGCGGTCTCCACGATGTTCCTGTTGCCGTGGCTCCGGTTGATCGTTGGATTGCTCCGGACCGCCATCGCCTGAAGGCGGTTGTTCACCACCGCCGCCCATTTCACGATCGCGCTCGGCCATCGCCGCTTTGCGCGAAAGTTTCACACGGCCCTTCTCGTCCACGCCCAGGCACTTGACCCAGATTTCGTCGCCGAGCTTCACAATGTCCTCGGTCTGCTTCACGCGGAAATTGGCCAGTTCGCTGATGTGCACCAGGCCATCCTTGCCCGGCAGAAATTCCACGAACGCGCCGAAATCTTTAATCGTGACAACCTTGCCGCGATAAATCTTGCCGATCTCGGCCTCGGCCGTCATGCCCACAATCGCGTCGCGGGCAATCTTCATTCCTTCCGGCGACACGGAGAAAATGTTCACTGTGCCATCGTCCTCGATGTTGATTTCGCAACCCGATTCCTCGACGAGCTTCTTGATATTCTTGCCGCCAGGGCCGATCAACGCGCCGATCTTTTCCGGATTAATCTTGATCGTCTCGATGCGCGGCGCGTACTTGCTGATGTCTGTGCGTGGCGTCGAAATGGTCTTGGCCATTTCAGCCAGAATATGCATGCGGGCCACGCGCGCTTTCTCAACTGCTTCCGTCATCAACTGATGCGGAATGCCAGGCAGTTTCAGGTCCAATTGAAAACCAGTGATGCCCTTTTCCGTTCCAGCGAGTTTGCAATCCATGTCACAGAATGCGTCTTCCCATCCAATGATATCGGTGAGCAGCTTGTACTGCGAGATTTTCTTGTCGCTGCCGTAAGTCGTGCACAACCCAATGCTGATACCGGCCACCGGCCGAATCATCGGCACGCCGGCATCCATGAGCGCGAGCGAGCCGCCGCAGACGGTTGCCATCGAAGTGGAACCGTTCGACTCCATGATTTCGCTGGTGACGCGCACCGCGTAAGGATACGTGTCCAGCGGCAACATCGGCTCGAGCGAACGCTCCGCCAACGCGCCGTGCCCGATCTCGCGCCGGCCCGGGCCGCTGATGCGTCCGGTTTCACCGACGGAATAATTCGGGAAGTTGTAGTGTAGAATGAATTTCTTTTCAGTCTCGCCGCCGGTATAGGAGTCAAATTCCTGCGCGTCCTCACCAGTGCCGAGCGTGGCCAGGACTACCGCCTGAGTTTCACCACGGCTGAACAATGACGAGCCGTGCGCGCGCGGCAACAAACCCACTTCGCTATGAATTGGCCGAACCGTCTCCAGGTCGCGACCGTCCAGGCGCTTGTCTTCCTTCATAAGCAACCCGCGCACTGCTTCCTTCTGGATGTAATAAAATGCGTCGTTGATGACGAAGTCCGTGACTTTCTCTTCGCCAAATTTCTGAACAAGGTCCTTGCCAACCTCGTCTTTAATAGCGCTCACCGCGGCTTCGCGCGCCATTTTGCTCGGATTCAACAGCGCGGAAACAATCCGGTCACCCGCCAGCGACTTGGCTTCGTTCAGAATCTCATCCGGCACAATCATCAGCTTGATATCGCGCTTCTTCTTGCCGACTTTCGCAGCCAAATCTTTTTGTGCCTGAATCAGCGGCTGAATTGCTTCATGCGCGAACTTAAGCGCTGCATTGAAATCCGCTTCCGTGATTTCCTTGGCCGACCCTTCATACATCACCAGGTCGTTTTCATTGCCGACGTAAACCAGATCGAGATCACTCTCCGCCATTTGCACATGGGTCGGATTGGCAATGAACTGCCCACCCACACGGCCAACACGGCAAGCGCCGAGCGGACCTGCCCACGGAATATCGCTGACCATCAACGCCGCTGAAGCACCGACAAGCGCCAGCATGTCCGGGTCGTTCTCGCCATCCGCGCTCAGCGGAATGCTCTGGACCTGGACTTCGTTGTACCAGCCTTTGGGAAACAACGGACGAATCGGCCGGTCGATGATTCGCGACGTAAGAATTTCCTTCTCGGTTGGACGGCCTTCGCGCTTGAAGTAGCCGCCGGGGAATTTGCCCGCGGCCGCCGCTTTCTCGCGGTAATCAACTGTGAGCGGGAAGAAATCCTGGCCTTCCTTGGCCTTCGTCGCCGCCACGGCAGCGACTAAAACGATCGTCTCTCCTTGTTGAATTGTTACGGAACCGTCGGCTTGTTTGGCCAATTTGCCGGTTTCAATAATGATCTGACTTTGCCCGATTTGGGCATTTACTTTCTCTGACATATTTCACTTTCCCTCCGTGGCCGCCGAGGAACTTCAGTGAACTCCGAACTTCTCGGAGCTGATTGAAATTACCCAGTAGCCCACGGACTTTAATACGCGACTTTGTTTAGTGCGATTGAGTCGTTCGCGTCTTCGGCTCGAATCGGGAGGGCCGCGTTTTGCAATCGTCGAATCTCAGGGGATGAAATCCGGGAAGCGGCCACTCAAATTAATGGCGCAGCTTCAGCTTTTTAGTAATCGCCTGATAGCGTTCCACATCTGTGTTGTGAAGATAATCCAACAAACGACGGCGCTTGCCGACCATCATTAACAGTCCGCGGCGCGAGCTATGATCTTTTTTGTTGCCTTGCAGATGTTCGGTCAATTCATTGATCCGCTGTGTCAGCAACGCTATTTGCACATCCGCCGAACCGGTATCTCGTTCGTGGAGCTTAAATGAGTCAATAGTTTTCGTCTTTGCATCCATATTCGTTAAATCCTCAGGAAAACAACAGGTTCGATACGATAATTTTATTCATCCATGCTGTAAAGCACTTTCATTAGCCAATTTTTTGCCATCCCGGAGGCCAAATTTCCCGGAGCGGGTTCCTGCTGCAGGCACTTTATGAAGCGATCTAATCGCTCACCAGCGATTAGCAATTGATTTATGAGGTCCCCAGTATACAATGTTATTGGCTTCAGCGGGCGCACTTTGTTCGCCGAACGCATCAGGCGGTTATGAACTCTACAAGATTGTCATTGCTGCTTATTGTCAGTTTTAGCTTGCTGACGGGCGGCTGCTCCTCGTTGCGCCCTCCACCTGCCGACCCAACTGCCTGGAACGGTGACACCTGGAACGGTGACAAATTGCTGCCAACAGAGCCGCAAACCAAAGGCGAAGCCTAGGCGGATGCGCTTTACTACGCTCTGTATGACGTAGGCACTCTCTTTGAACGCTAGCCCGTCAGACAGGCGGGAAGTACAAATGGCGGCTTTAGTCCATTCGTTATTTGTAACTTGGCTCCTTTTTCGTTTCGGCACAAATCACGCGCATCTGAAATGGCACACAATAAGTTCCGATTGGTTTAACGTGTTGATTCTGGTAGACACGAATCCCCTGACGAACGGTTCGATGCAGTTTCTCGACACGGTCGCGGCGAATTTTCGTCATCGCTTTTTACCGGTTTACAGAGCCTTAACTGTCGTCTCCAGGGCGTTTTTCTGCGCCAAAACGGCCTCTGAATCGATTGCATTCCTCCCTGTTCTGTAGTATGATGAACCGTTCTGAAGCCGGGGTCGGAAAGCCGCAATATGTGTGGGTTAGCCCTTTAAAGCTCCACAACTAATGGTGTTTTTCAGCCTAAAAAAGCTGAAACAAAAGATTGTGTCGGAAGGGCAATTTTTCTACAATTTTTGTTACTGTGATGCATGACGGAGAACCGACCGTCGGGAAAATTTTTATGCCTGAAGAAAACGTTTTGGAAGCCGAAGAAAAATTACAAACCAGTCCTGATTCACCGGAAAACTACGATAGCTCAAAGCTCGGGAAACTCGAGGGCCTCGAGGCCGTGCGCAAAAAACCTGGTATGTACATCGGGGGCACGGATGAGCGGGCATTGCATCATTGCGTCAGCGAAGTGCTCGATAATTCGGTGGACGAACACCTGGCCGGCTTCTGCGATCGCATCGACGTAACCATCCATGTGGATGGGTCGATTTCCATCCGTGACAACGGCCGCGGAATTCCGGTGGACATCCATCCGGTCTACAAAATTCCCGGCGTGGAAATGGTACTCACGACGCTGCACTCGGGCGGCAAATATGGCCAGGGCGGTTACAAATTCTCCGGCGGCACTCACGGTGTCGGCGCTAAATGCGTCAATGCGGTGAGCGAATGGTTCGAGGTGGAAGTTTCGCGCAACGGCGAAGTGTATCAGATGGAATTTGAACGCGGCAAAACCATCAAAAAGCTCGGAGTCATCGGCAAGGCCAAAGGCACCGGCACGCTGATTACGTTCCAACCTGATCCGGAAATTTTTCGCGAGACGACCGAATTTAAAGCGGAAATGATTTCGCAACGCCTGCGTGAACTCGCGTTTTTGAACTCGGGCCTGGAAATCATATTTGTTGATGAGCGCAAGGCCGAAGCCAAGCCGGAGCGATATTTTTACAAGGACGGCGTTGAGGAATTTGTCAAACAGCTCAACAAAAATAAGGAGCCGCTGCACTCAAAGGTCATCGCTTTCCGCAAGGAAATGAAAGAAAAACTCGATGACAAACAGATCGAGGTTCACGTCGAGGTCGTCCTGCAATACAACGATAGCTACAACGACCAGGTGCTTTGCTATACGAATACCATTCATAATCCCGACGGCGGCACGCACCTCTCTGGTTTTCGTAGTGCCGTCACACGCGCGATTAATCAATACGCGAAGTCCAACGAGTTGCTGAAGGAAAAGGACCCGCAGATTACCGGCGATGACGTCCGGGAAGGCCTCGCGGCGGTCATTTCCGTGAAACACAGCGATCCTAAATTCGAATCGCAGACCAAGGTGAAACTGCTTTCGCCTGAGGTAGAGCGGATTGTTGGCTCCGTGACTTACGACGGTCTGATGACTTTCTTTGATGCGAATCCACCGATTGCAAAACGCATTATCGACAAGGGCCTCACTGCCGCCCGCGCCCGTGAAGCCGCGCGCAAAGCTCGTGAAGCTGTGCGCAAAAGCGCGCTTACTGGCGGCGGATTGCCTGGCAAACTTGCGGATTGTTCCGACCGCGATCCGGAGAATACTGAGCTTTACATCGTCGAGGGTGACTCGGCCGGTGGCTCGGCCAAACAAGGGCGCGATCGAAAGTTCCAGGCGATTCTTCCGATTCGCGGCAAGCTGATTAACGTAGAGAAGGCCCGCCTGGACAAAGTTCTACAGAACAATGAAATCCGCACGATGATTACGGCCATTGGCACGGGTATCGGCGATGGCGAAGGTGAAGGCGCGTTCAACATCGAAAAGCTGCGCTACCACAAGATTATCATCATGACCGATGCCGATGTGGACGGTTCGCACATCCGCACATTGTTGCTGACGTTCTTCTATCGCCAGATGCCACAGCTCGTGAAGCAAGGGTTTGTTTACATCGCGCAGCCGCCGCTTTACAGCGTCACGCGCAAGAAGAAGACGGATTATATCGATGACGACATTCAACTGAATCGCATCCTGCTTCAGAACGGTGTTGAGGAAGTGAAGTTGAAAAACCTTGCCGATGGCCATGAAGTGGCGCCGAAGCAACTGGAAGAAATCCTCTCGTTGCTGGAATCGCTTGATAAGCATGCGACCTACATTCGCCGGCTGGGCGGAGATTTTGCCAACTACGTCGAGAAGCGCGCGAAGGACGGCGCTTTGCCGCAGTTCATGATCAAGGTGCGCGACGGCAATGATGAGACCGTGCATTATTTCCTCAGTAACGAGGAAGTGGAAAAATTCAAAGCCGCGAACAACGACTTGTTCGGCACCGATACCGAAGTGGAGCGCCGGAAGGACGGGCCGACCCGACGCGCCAAGCTCTCCGACCTGCACCTGGAATGTAAGGCCATCGGAGATTTGCTCGGCAAATTGAGCAAGAAGGGCCTGGCCGTGGACCATTACGCCGCGCAGGACAAACCGCTTTTTGAATTGATTGAAGGCGAAGGTGAGCGCGCGACAGTGACTCCCCTGTTCTCGATTCCCGAAATCCTTTCGGCCGTCAAAGCCGTCGGCAAAAAAGGCATCCAGATGTATCGCTTTAAAGGCCTGGGTGAAATGGACGCCAAAGAACTTTTTGAAACAACGATGAGTCCTGCCAAGCGCAAGCTCCTGCGCATTGATTTGACCGACGCTGTGGAAGCCGAAGAGATGTTCGTGAAACTGATGGGCGACGAAGTGGAGCCACGTCGACAATTCATCGAAGACAACGCGTTGAACGTGCGGAATTTGGATGTGTAAGGAAGAGATTGACAATGTAGTCACATGAGACTACATTAAATCGATGAAGGAAAAGAAGTCCATCACTTACAAGACGTCCGGTCTTTCTGAACCCTCGGTGTTACGAGACTCTCCGAGCGGGACAGGACGGTCAGTTACGATCCGTGACGCAAAAGCTCATTTGTCAGCGTTGCTGGAATGGGTCGCGGCCGGAAATGAGCTGATTATTACAAGCGACGGCAAGCCAAAAGCCAAGCTTGTAAGCGCGAACAGCCCGAAGTCTCGAAAAGTGTTTCAAGGCATGGGTGATTACCTCATGAAGCAGCCGATACACAGTGGACTGACAGCCGACGAAATCATCCGTGCCGAGCGCGATTCGCGGCCCTGACGATGTATTTGGATAGCGCCATCATCGTAAAGCTTCTGGTGCGCGAGAACGATTCGCCGTGGTTTGATCGCAACGTGCGGGGGCACGAACTGTGGAGTTCCGAATTGGCGTTGGCCGAGGTGAGCTCGGCCATCCTCATCAAGGAACGAATGGGGAAAGTTTCCGTCGCGGAACGAAAGTCCGCGTTTGCCCGTTTTGAGTCATTGCAGGAAGATGAAGCCTTGCGTTTTCATCCGCTGAGTTCCGGGGTGGTCCGGCAGGCAGCCGGGTTGGTTGCCAGCTGCCATCCCGAAGTAGCGTTGCGGTCGCTGGATGCAATTCATCTTGCAACCGCACTAACGCACCCGCGTGGCGCGCTTTGCACGACGGATGGGAAGCTGCGAGCGGCGGCCAAACGAATTGGTGTCGCCTGTTTCCCGGAAGATATTTCTGAAATTGTAAACGAAAAAGACTGATTCCAAATGCCAGACGAAACCAATTCCAATCCGCCGCCGACACCACCTCAACCACCGAGCGGCGGCGCTTATTCCGCGGGCGAAAAAATTTCCAAGATCAATGTTGCGGACGAGATCAAGAATTCGTTCCTCGATTACTCGATGTCCGTGATTATTTCGCGCGCGTTGCCGGACGTGCGCGATGGACTCAAGCCTTCGCAGCGCCGCATTCTTTACGCGATGGAAAACCTGTCGCTGTTTCCCGGACGCAAGCACATCAAATGCGCGAAAATCTGCGGTGATACTTCGGGTAACTACCATCCGCACGGTGAAGCGGTGATTTATCCCACGCTCGTCCATATGGCGCAGCCATGGGC
>Ga0070731_10003295_pt1 | contig 14681 bp, 13 predicted proteins | sample Coa_R1_2_FD_66448 | JGI IMG/M metagenome (GOLD analysis project Ga0070731, IMG submission 66448) | Surface soil microbial communities from Centralia Pennsylvania, which are recovering from an underground coalmine fire - Coalmine... | ecosystem: Environmental > Terrestrial > Soil > Unclassified ... | reverse complement strand
TTGTTCGGATCGAGGCGCGAACTTCATGCGCTATCCGCAGGAGATAACGCTTGAAGTTCGCAACGAAGAGCCGGACAAAAAGCGCCGTTTTACGCCGCGCTCACTTTTTAAACACCCTCTGAGATCGCCACTTCCCGTTTGCCGGCCTCGTCAAGCGCACTCAATAGCGTTTGAAGTGCGAAACGAATCCCAAGACCGCCGCTGAAATCTGGACTGCCATTGGTATACGACTCTCGAATTTCGATCGGCCCGTGGCAAGCAGCAGACTTCTGCTCCTTCACACCCAACTCTCACTCCCGCTTCGCCCCCGCCAGCCACCTCAACAACCGCTCCCGATACAAACTCACCAGCATCCCCGCGATCAACACCGCAAATCCCAATGCCGCCGTCAGCCACGCGCGAAAATGCGCGATTTCTCCGCGCGTGCGCCACGCCGCAAGCGCCGCCGGCTCGCCCAGCGGCGCAACCAATCCCGCGTAGAAATACATCCATCCCGTGCAGTGCGCCAGAACTACGCACGCCAGAATCGCCGCCGCGCGCAACTGTGTCGCGGCGCTCAATAGCGAGTTCCATTGAAATGAAAAATCCGGCGCCGCCGTGCGAATGTACAGTTCGCCCAGCAACACAGCGGGCACTGCGCTCAACGAGGCATCGAAAAATCCAAACGCGCAACGCATTCGGCGCCGCAGCAGCACCAGCGCCGCCGCCACGATGCTCAGCGCCGGGTAAGCGTGCAGCACGTCGATCGGCCGCTCCAGAATCCAATCGCTGACGAACAGATGCGTCACGCCCATCGCCGCCGCGGCGCTTACCGCCCACACCCCGCACATGCGCGTCGCCAGCGGATCGATTGGTTCCTGCTGCATGCGGCCCTGAACGTCCAGCGCGGCGGCATCGCCGAATGGCCTTTCCGGTTCCGCCGTATCGACAGCCGGTGCCTCAATCTCCGCGGCAATAGCCGCAGGCGACGGCCCGCGCGCCGCGCACTCCTTCGCCACCAGCCACAACACCCACGCCAGCGCCGCCCATCCGCACAGCCACGCCACGTTCTGCGCGTGCGGCAAAAACGACGCGTACACAATTTCGCGCGACCCCAGCAGCACCGACAGTGCGTGCGCGCCCAGAATCGCCAGCATCGCCCCGCGATAGCGCAGCGGCAGCCACACGCCCGGCAGTTGCGCGTACCACCACGCTTTCAGCGCCGCGAGAATCAGCGTCGCCGCCGTCAGCGCCAATCCCAGCAGTGGCGCGATCATCGCCAATTCGTCCAGCGCAATGAACGATGCGCCGAGGAACAGCGCCGCGACGATCATCAGCCCGTGCATGTCCAGCCCGCCGCGCGCGCGCCGCTTGAGCACCACCGTCGCCACAATCAGCACCGCGCATTCATACACATGCAGCAGCGCCAGGATCGTCAACACGTCGCGCAAGCGCCCGACTTGCGCATCGAGTTCCTCCATTAATTGCTGAATCGCATACGCCAGCAGCGCCGCGCTGATTACGTACAGCGGATTGGCCCGCACTGCTTCGCGCAGCAGCCAGCGAAATAGCCCTATGTCGTTTTTCGGGAAAATCAGATTCGCGCTGGGCGTCGCCATAATTCGCCCTCCTCTGTCAAAAATACGCACGCCGCGCAAAAGAGTTTTGTGCAAACACCAAATCACAAATTCAAAATCGATGAACGATAATCATCGAACGTTCATCGTTCATCGTTTCTCATTCATTGTTTTCTCGTGATACTTGTCGGTTTCCAATCGAAATCGGCAACGTGGCCATATAAGGCTTTGATGTCGCATTCCGGCGGGAATACCACTTCGCCTTTTGTCGCGTCGTATTTCCACGGGCCGAGCGGCCCGACCGTCGGATCGAGATGCTTCTGCGCGTCGGCTCGTCCGGCGCTGGTGTCGGCGGCGATCGACTGCGCGTCGCCGATGGCTTCGATCACCATCACCGAGGGCGGATGCAGCAGCGATTCGTTGGAATTGCGCACGAAGTCGCGCAGTTCGACGAGGTCCTTGGGCAGGCGCCCGTTGGCGGCGTGGAAAAATTCGCAGAGATTGTTGATCACGTGGCCGGCCTGGACGGCGTGCACGGCTTTCGCGCCATGCGAGGTCGCGGTTCCCGTGGCGGCGTCGTAGTCGAAGGGAAATCCGTACGCATCGGTCGCGAACGCGTCGGGATGTTCGAAGCTCTTGACGATCGGTTCGAGGTTCGGCGGAAACGCGCCGGTCCTTTTTTTGTACGCGGCGCACGCGTCGGTGAGCGCGGCGGCCAGCGCCATGCTGTGCGCTTTGAGCCAGTCGCGGCGCGAAATTTCCTGCAAGGGGCCGGGCGTGTCGGAAGCTGTCGCGTTGCTCGCCATCATCTCTTCGGCTTCGCGGTAGAACGACGAACCGGTTGCCCCGGGCTCACGCGCTTCCAATTTCAGCCGCCCAACCCGGTCTCGGACGACGCCTTCCATGTTCTTCGGGAAACCCGGACATTGCATCGCTGCATCGAAATACTCGGCCGATTTGCGCGAAAATTCCGCAAGCTTGCGCGGGTCGTTGGGCGGCATGACGTAAAGCAGGCCGCCTTCGTAATAGAGTTTCCAGAGATTGTTAATGTTGTCCTGGTTCGCGTCGATAGCGTACTTGTAGCATTCCTTTTCGGATTTCTCGCGCTCGTCGATCAGCGCCGAGAGCACTTTCCCGCCGTTGATTTCAGCATCGATCCAATGCGGATCGAGATCGACCATGGTCTGGTAGAAATGGATGAGCATCTCGAATTTTTCGCCGCGCCGGAACGAATTCGAGACGTATTGCAGCGTGGTGAGCCAGACATAATCGGCGGCCAGGGATTTGTTGTTGAGCGTCATGACTTTCAACGCTTCGGCGGATGGCATGTACATGTACTGCATCTTCAGCGCCGCCTCTTTGCCTTTTTCCTGTTCAACTTTCTTGATCATCGCATCGAACCGCTTTTCCTGATCGGCGATGAAGCCGCGCTGCGTATCGACTTTGGTTTGAAAAAAGACCGCAACCATCAAAAACAACAGCGCCGCGCCGCCAGTGATTATGCGCTGGCGTGAGGCCGGCGATTTTTTCGAAATAAATCCATACGCGATCAGCGCCAGCGCCAGAACAATCAGGCCGGCGAAGAGCTGGTAGCCATACTGCGCTGGCAGCGAGTCCAGCGGGGAGGAACTGACAGGCGTAATCGTCGGAGCTTCCATTTCAACACTCAGGACTCAACATTCAGCACTCAGCACTTAGAAGTTCCGTCTTGAGAAAATCAGTTGCGCGGCCAAGAGCACCGCGGCGGTATAAGCCAGGCCCCAGAGCGTGCCGTACCACAATTCGTGCGCGCCGATCCACACGCCGGGCTCGGCGTGCACGGCTTCCTGGCGAATGTTAAACGTGTGAAGGTTTGGTAGCAGCAGGTACACTTTGTACAACCAGCCGCCAATGACGCGGTAACGCTCGCGCGCCTCGTCCGTCGCGGCGGAAGCTTGCAGCGTGCCGGCCAAATCGACGATCCATTTGGTCAATTGCCCGAAGAAAAAAATGATCGTGGTAAAGATCGCCGAAAGAATCGGCGTGCTGGCCGAACTGAAAAAAATCGCGATGGCGGTGACCACCAGCATTTCAAAAAAAATCATCAAGAGCGCTTCAAGCAGCGCGACCGTGACCAGCCCGCCGGAGAGCCACAGGTACGCGAGAAACGCGGTGCTCAAGACCAGCATGTTGACCAGCGTCGTAAGCGCCAGACCGAGGTATTTTCCGAGCAGAAATTGCCAGCGCTGCGCGGGTTTCGACAGAATCGTGTAGATCGTGCGCTTGTCGATTTCTTTGTAGATCAATCCCGTGCCGACAAAAATCGAAACCATGCCCGAGAACATCCAGATCGCGGCCAGGCCCATATCGGCCATGATCTTGTATTCCTGCCCGAAGCTGACGTAGCCGATCGCCTTCGAGCCGACGATCAGTAGTCCGCCAAACGCCAGCAGCACGTAAAGAATTTTGTCGCGCACCGCTTCGCGGAACGTGTTCAGAGCGATCGTAAAAATTATCATCGCATCCCCACTCCCTACTCCCTACTCCCCACTCCCCACTCCCTACTCCCTACTCCCTACTCCCTACTCCCTGCTGTACTCCGGCCCCGCTCCCCCGCCGCTCATCGTCACGCGCACAAAATATTCTTCGAGCGATTCCTTGTGCGGGACCATCGAGCGCAGCACGGCGCCGGCGCTTTGCAGCATCGCCGTTACCTTCTGTGCTTTTTCTTCATCCGAAACCAGCACGTGATATTGCGCGCCGTCGTGCCAGCTGCGCGCGGCCAATTTCGCGGATTCGGCGTGGCCTTCTTTCGGCACGCCGGTGAAGGAGAGCGCGACTTCGACGACTTTGTTCGTCAGCAGCGAGGCGATCGGTCCTTCGGCGACTTTCTTGCCGAGGTTGAGCACGCAGACGCGGTCGCAGATTTCTTCGACGTCGCCCAAAATGTGCGAACTGAAAAAAACCGTCTGCCCGTTGTCGCGCAAGCGCAGAATCGCGTTGCGGACATCGCGCCGGCCCATCGGGTCGAGGCCGGACATCGGTTCGTCGAGTATCACCAGCGGCGGTTTGTGCATCATCGCCTGCGCGAGGCCCAGGCGCTGGCGCATGCCTTTGGAATAATTGCGCATGTTGACTTTGCGCGCGTGATTCAAGCCGAAGGCGCTGAGCAGTTCGTCGGTGCGGCGCTTGCGCGATTCGCGGTCCATGCCGGAAAGCTTGCCGTAAAAATCGAGCGCTTCCTCCGCGGTGAGGTATTCGTAGAAGTACGGATTTTCAGGCATGAATCCGATTTTGCGGCGCGACTCGCTGCGCAGCACGTCCACGCCAAAAAGCCACGCCTGTCCGGAGGTCGCGAATTGCAAGCCGGTCAGGATTTTGATCGTCGTGGTTTTGCCCGCGCCGTTCTGGCCGAGGTAGCCGAAGATGCTGCCCGCCGGCACTTCGAGGTCGAGGCTCTGCAAGCCGACTTTTTTGCGCTGAAACAACCCCGGACTGTAGATCATGCCCAGTCCGGAGGCTTTGATGGCGATGTCAGATGACGTGTTGACCATAGGCTTTCAGATCGTTCAAACAGGCGCGTTTGCAGGCTGGAAGCCTGCACTACAAAAAGCGTTGTCCATACGCAAATGAAGACCACCGCAAATCCGCAAATCCTACGGCGCGTCTCAATGCGACTATTATCGGCTAATGCTTTTGGCGAACGATATGAATTTGTTTTCGGAAGGATGAAAAGCGCGTGAAAAAAACGAAAGGTGAGAGAGTAGAACGGAGCTCCCGCTCCGTTCTGATTCGCGATACCCAATTTGAACTGAACAGGAGCTCCGTTCTACATCACTTTAGAATTCCACCACGTAGCGCGTGCGGGAACTCAGCGCGCCCAGAATGCCGCAGAGCAAAAGCGTGGCGCCGGCGCCATAGAGGAACATCGTCGTGTCTTCGGCTTTCTTGGCGCCGCTGACCCAGAGACTTTTATCGATGCCCACATAAAGCACCAGCAGCACGAGGGTGGCGATGCCAAAAACCAGCGCCAGGATTCCCAGCACCTTCTGGCCGCTGAGCGTTTTTTCCACGGACCTGAAATCGTCCTTTGAAAGATTGGGCATGACGCGCTGGCATTCCGGACAGATGATCTCCGTATCGGTGGACTTCAGAGTTTTGTCCACGATTTCGCCGCAGTCGCTGCATCGGATTTGCACATTAATAGCCATTCAAACGTCCCCCTGCTGAAATCGCCCCGAAGCTGTGTTTTGAATGCATGAATAATAAAGCCTTTTCGCGCTTTGACAAGCGCGCAATCTACTCGCCCAGCATTTTGCCAATCTCCGCAAAATCGTCGAATTCACGGCACGCCACGCCGCGTTCCTGGCACAATTGCGCGAGCATGCTGTGGCGCACGGCGAAGACTTTGTCCGCTTTGCTGGCCACCGGAAAATCGTTGCGCCCGTCGCCGATGAAAGCGACATGTTCCTTGCGATGCTGTTTTTTCAGCAGGCGCTTCACGCTGACTTTGAAATCTTCCGCTTCGGCTTTCTCAATGTGCGGCGGCGGCGCCACGTGCCAGTGTTCATTGAACGCGGCTGTGTACGAATAGAAGGGCACGCCTGCCGGCAAAAACTCCTGGATATAAAAATCCAGCCCGCCGCTCACGACCGCCAGCGGCCACTGGCGCGCGGCGCAATGCGCGCGCAGCGCGTCGAAGCCCGCTCGCAAACTGACCAGCGGCCGAACGTAGTCCATCAGCACGTACTTGGGTTCGCGCACAAGTTTGTAGCCATCGACCATGATCTTCAGGTGCGAAATATGCCCGCGCTTATAAGAGGAGAGCAGGTCGCCGCGCCAACTGGGACCGATGAAGCGGTCCCAAATCAAGTTGGTAACGTCCTGCAAGGTGATGGTGCCGTCGAAATCGCAGAGAATCAGCATCGTCTCGATATCCTTCGCGGAAGAGCGCCATCGTAAGTTTGACGCGCGGGGCGCGCAAGATTGATTGCACTGGTGCGCATTACATTTCGATCGCTCAAAAAAATTGCGATAACCCCGGATGGCTCGTTCATGCACGAATAACGTGCTTGCGGGGAATTGTCCGCATAGGCTCGATCTGAATTGATGCAATTTCGGAATAGGGTATCACCCCATAGATACGCGGCTGCGCCACAGTAAAGTCTTTCTCGTTCGCGTACCGAATGTGTTGGAATGAAAATCAATCGTCTGCCGATTTTTCCACCGCAGCGCGACGAAACGCCGTCTTATCGAACGATCTTCCGAAACACAATTTTCGCAATTTGCTCGGCACGTCGGTTGCACGAAGTGAACACGATCTGAATGAGTGACGGAAAGCGCCACAGTCGTGGTTGATGTTTGACGTTCGGTTTTTTCATCAGACAGAGGAGGATCGATCATGTCCAGTTTGAAGCGCTCCACGCAGGTTTCGTTGCTGATGGGATTTTTCTTCGCGGCGGCCGTCGGTTTTTCGTACGCGCTGGCGACGAGTTCCGGCACGGATGAGGCGTACGCGGCCGGCGTGCGCGCCGTGGGTTCGAACCCGCGCTTGCCGCTGGCTTTCACCGATCCGTTCGTGAATGGCTCGACCGACCGCGATTTGGGCGACGCGGCGCTCGGCAGCCAGATCACGCGGTACATTCACGCGCGCGGCGGATTCCCGCCTTATCGCTTTGTGTCGGATCGCACGACACTGGGCGACGACGGCAAGCCGCTGTTCATCGGCGCGACTACTTTGGGCGAGGCTGAGATCGCGCTGCCCGTTGCGGCAAAGGGCGGACAGTCCACCACCGCGGTTTTCTTGAACGGCTTGCTGCAAGGCAAAGTCGGCGACAAGACCGGCACAATCGCAGACGGCACGCCGCTGCGTTTCGATACCACCTGCGCGGATAGCCGCGGCACGAATCCGAACAGGATCGATGAAATCTTCCGCATTACGCTGGTCGATCCGAACACGACGTTCAAGTTCGCGCAAACGCTGCTCAACAGCGGCGTGGAATTCCGGCGCTACTATGAAAAGGTCGAAGTCATCGGCGGACACGCGCCGTACACGTTTACGGCCAGCAACATCACGCTCACCAAAAACGGCACGTCGTCACCCATCGCCTCCTTCAGCGACTTCGGCCTGTTCCTCAACAAGAATAACGGTCGCCTCGTCGGCCGCCCGCTCGACGACGGCACGCTCAGCTTCGACGCCGACTGCGTGGACAGCGCCGGATCGCACGCGCTGTCGCGCGACAAGAGCAAAGTCGGGCAGCGCATTTCGTTCAACGTCGATCCGAATTTGCGCGTGAGCAGCGAATTGTTCACGACGAAGATGTCGATCAAAGGCGACACGACCGGCGGCAACAAAGACTCGATCAAATACTCCGGACTGCTTGACCTTGAAGGTTCGTCGCTTTCCGATCTCCAGGGCCTGGGCGTGACGCTGACGATCGGCAACTATACGTCGCCGACTGTAACGCTCGACGGCAAAGGCACCGGCACCAGCGGTGGGCCGCCGTCGATGAGCGTCAAGATTACGTCCGACGGATTGGTGAGTATTACCATTGCGAACGACTCGTTCGGTGCGGCGCAGTCGATCGTTGCCAATTCGCAACTGGCGAACAACAACATCGTGCTGGCGGTGAGCCTGACCATCGGCGACACCACCATGGTGGCCAAACCGCTCTTCGAAAATCCGGAACTGCTGCGTTTCAACGTTCATGCGCGGAGCAGCAAATTCGATCTCGAATACAAATTCGGCCCCGGCAATCTCGGCGGCGGATTCCTGATCACATCGGTCGCGGGCAAGGACGACAAAGCCGAAACCGGCGACGCGTGGCTGGTGAAATTCATCTCGCTGCCCCCGGACGCGAAGAAGCTTTCGCAATTCGGCACCGTCGCCAGTTCCACGGTCGGCATCGGCACCGACTTCACCAACTCGATCAACTGCTCGTCGAACGGCAGCGTGGTGAAATCGACGGAACATCGCAAGGGCGGGCCGGTGGTGTTGAAAGTCGGCTACAGTGAAACGTCCGGCCAAGGCCAGGTGCAGACCGGACTTCTGCCGTACATTTCGAATCTGCCCAACACGCAGACGAGCATCAAGCCGGCGCTGAACGCAAACGGCAAGAAGTCTCCCTTCCCGTTCATCATCACGTTCAACGATTCGACCGGAAAGGAAATCTTCGGAGCCGAAGGCTCCCGCCAGATCAAGCCGAAAGGCAACCAATGGGTGAGCAAGGATCTGAATAAATAACGATCCTCGTGAATGCAGAATGTGGAATGTGGAATGTGGAATGTTGAATGTTGAATGTGGAAGGACATTCCACATTCCGCATTCCACATTCCACATTCCACATTCCACATTCCGCATTCCGCATTCCGCATTCCACATTCCGCACTAATTCACTTCCAAAATCAACACCCAGTCCTCATCGCCATCCCCATTATTCCCTGGCGGCGTGAAGACGTGCTTGTCTTTATTCGGAAGCGGTCCTTTTTCAGCGGGCTTGAACTCGCCGCGGCTAGGGTCGTACCATTGCGCGGTGGCGGGTCCGCTGAATTTGCTCATATCCACCGTGATTGGCCGAATCGACGGCAGAAACGCCATCGCTAATTTCCCGTCGGCGCTGGCCGCCGCGGTGACGTAATCGCTGGTCATCACGTAGCGGTTGCCTTCGGTGTGCGAATCGTCAAAGGTGCCATAGCCGGCGGTCACAATCGCGTGCTTCTGGTCGGGCACAAGCGTTTGCCACGCGCGCGGTTCGAAAAGTTTTTTGACGTACTCCATCTGAATCGCGCCGGGCGTGTCGATGTTTTTCTTCCAGTCGGGTTTGAACGGCCAGATGTAGCCGTTGCCGTAGACCTGCCCGCAGGCGCCGCTGAGCAGCGACCAATATTCGATGCGGCGCAGCGTCGCGGGCGTGGCGCGCTGCTCGAATTCATAGGAGGATTCTATCATCACCACCGGCACGAAATTGGGCCGGTTGTAATCCTTGAGCACCTGCGCGTACGGCGGATAGTACGTGTACGTCGCGTTGACCTGAATAATCGGCGCCCAATTGGGATCGTCGAGCGAGCCGCTCACGAGGTAGTCGAGTTCCACCGTGTGCAAGTGGCGCGTGTCTTCGTCCTGGATGCCTTTCGCCAGCGCCGTCGCGGCGGCATCGTTCTTAGCGTCCTTCCAATTCTGGAAATCATTGCCGCTCATCCAGAGAATGTTGTCGTAATTCTTGTAGCGCTTGCCGAGGTACTGACCGAACGCGCGGCATTTTTCAGGGCCGTTGGCGAGCATCGGTTTGAGATGATCGATGGTTTCGCAGGCATCGAGAATAATCAGCAGATTGTACTTCGCCGAAAGTTGCAGCAGTTTATCGCAGCGCGCAAAGTACGCTTCGTTGGGCGCGGCAAAATCGTCGGGTGTGGTGAACGGCGCGATGCCGTCGAACGTCGTCCCGTCTTTGCGCCCGCCGGTTCCGGGGCGGCAGAGCAGATTGACCCAGAGCGCGTTGAAGCCGTGCTTGGCGCGATTGGCGTAATACAGTTCCGCATCAGCTTCGCTCAAGTTCACGGTGAGCGCTTGCGGCGCGTCGCCGGCGATGAGGAAAGGCACATTTTTCTGATCGACGAGGCAGCGCCCGTTCGCGCTCTTTTTCAGAGGGAATGCAGGTGCGTCAGCGGCTGATGCGAGCAGGGAAACTAAAGAGAGCAATGCGGTGAGTTTGGTGAGCATAAAAGGTGAGTGCTCCGATTGGTTTGGCCTGTGCACTTTCTTTGCGATGAGGCGATGTTCACGGGTACGGATTGTTCGTCAAGGAAGAAAACGGGACTTCCGCCCGCGGACGCCGCAGTGTCCCTCGACAAATCGGTGCCTTCCGCTAAACTCCCTTCATGCTCAAATCGCTCGAAGTGCCCCCGTTGGGTGAGCAGAAGCAGACTGAAACGCTGCTGAATTTCTGGTACGTCGAGGAAGGCAAAGCGTTCCAATCCGGCGACGACATCGCCGAATTGGTCACCGACAAAGCCGCCTTCAACCTCCCCGCGCCCGAACCCGGCCGCCTCGTCCGCATTCTCGTCAAAGAAGGCGCGAAAGTCGCACAAGGCCAGTCCATCGCCGAGTACGAATCGTAAAGTAGGACGGGCCTCCGAGCCCGTCCAAATGTGAGTGCCGACGGGCTCGGAGGCCCGTCCTACTTTCGGATTTCCTCTATGAAAAAAGCCAAATCCAAAAAGCGCGGCCGTTTCATAGTCATCGACGGACCCGATGGCGCCGGCAAAACGACCCACGCCAAAATGCTCGCCGACGAACTCACCGGCCGCGGCATCCCCGTCAAGAATCTCCGCGAACCCGGCGGCACCGCGCTGGGCGAAGCCATCCGCGGCCTGGTCCTCGATCACGGCAAAACCAAAATCGGCACGCTCGCCGAAACGTTTCTCTTCGAAGCCGCGCGCGCGCAGCTCATCGGCGAAGTCATCCGCCCCGCGCTCGACAACGGCGAATGGATCGTCTGCGACCGCTTCGCGCTTTCCACGCTCGTCTACCAGGGTTACGCCGGCGGCATCCGCAAGAAAGCGGTGAAACAGCTCTCCGCGACTGCGATTGGCGGCCTCAAGCCCGACGCTTATTTCGTACTCTGGGTTCCCGCCGAAATCGGCGCCAAACGCCGCGCCGACCGCCCCGCCGACCGCATCGAATCCAAAGGTGAAGCGTACTTGTCGAGCGTCTTCAAAGGCTTTCACAAAGAAGCCAAGCGCCACAGCGACAAATACACGCTCATCGATGGCCGAGGCGCGATTCAATCGGTGCGCAAGAAAATTTGGAAGAAAATTGAGAGCCTTCTCAAATGATTTTCGCGTCCGCAGTTCATAGGGCCTATAGGCCCTATAAGCCCTTTAGGGCAAAGCCAAAGTGCGCCGGAATACACAATGATCTGGGATGACTTAATTGGCCAAGCTCCCGCCAAAGCGTACCTGCGCGCCACGCTCGCCGCGCGCCGGCTCGCGCACGGCTGCCTCTTTACCGGCCCTGCGGGCGTCGGCAAACGCACCGCCGCCTACGCCTTCGCACAAACCGTCCTTTGCCACAATCCGCCGTCGCCCGACACGCCTTGCGGTGAATGCAAATCCTGCCGCTGGTTCGCCGCGCGCAGCGGCGCGCACATCAACCACCCCGACATGATCAATCTCCTTACGGTCAAAATCACCGGCGAGGAAGATGGCCGTCCTGTCCGCTCTGAAAAACTCGTCGGCGACCATGAACCGGTCATCCGCCTCGAAGCCGTCCAATACGTCTGCGAACAACTGCACCGCTCGCCCATGGCCGGAACCAAACGCGCCGTGATCATCCCCGAAGCCCAGCGCCTCTGCCGCGGACAGGCCGAATCCGCCAACGCGTTCTTAAAAACGCTCGAAGAACCGCCCGCCGCCTCCCTGATCATCCTCACCAGCAGCCAGCCCGAAGCGCTGCTCGAAACCATCGTTTCGCGCGTGCAAAACGTCCAATTCAAACGCCTCGCCAGCGCCGACGTTGCCACCGGCCTCAAGCGCCGCTGGCCCGGCATGGAAGACAACGACGTGAACCTCGTCGCCGCCATGTCCGACGGCAGCATCGGGCGAGCGCTCGAACTCGTCGGCGGCGATTTGAAAAAATGGCGCGCCGCCGTCATCGCCGGCCTCGAAAAATTTAACGCGCAATCCTTTCTTCTCTTCGGCACCGGCCTCTGGACGATCGCCGAAAGCGAGGGCCAGCGCCTGTACGACCTCGAAAAAAACGCCGGCAAAATCGCCGAAGAAGACGACGAATCCGAATCCGATTCAGCGCGAAGCGAAGTCGCCGGCCAGGGAAGCACCGCCGCCGAAGACGAAGCCGCCAAAACCGCCGTTGGCTGGAAGCGCCACGTCTTCACGCGCATGTTGTCCCTCTGCGAAATTTGTTTCCGCGACGGCCTCGTGAGCGCCGCCGCCGAAGGCGCACCCTCCGCCCCGCTGCTCCAACCCGACCGCCCCGATTTCGCCCGCGCCCTCGGCGTCAAATTCGGCACCGAAGGTTGCGAAAAGGCGTTGCGCGCCTTGCGCGACGCCCTCCTCGCCGCCCGTCTTTACGTCCGCGGGGATGTGATCGCGCGAGCGCTGGCCGGAACATTGCGTGAGGCGTTGATCGCGTAACCCTCTCCCTCCGGGAGAGGGCCAACGGGCGTACCCGCCCGCGGGGTGAGGGGAAGCGCGTTCGAAACAGTCAGCGGCTTTGCACGTGAATGGAGAAAGCGAATCATGGCAACAGTCCTCGGCATCGGCGGCATCTTCTTCAAATCCAAAGACCCCAAAGCCCTCATGGCCTGGTACGCCCAATGGCTCGGCATGACACCGCATTGGGAAACCGGCACCACGTTCCCGGCCGACAAAATGCCGGGCGGCGGCTACGCTGTCTTCAGCCCGTTCCCCGATTCCACAAATTCCTTCGAGCCATCAACGCAACCGTTCATGTTCAACCTAGTCGTGGATGACGTCAAAGCCATGCTCGGCCAAATCCGCCCGAGTGGCGCAAACGTCATCGAAAAAGTCGAAGCATCCGAATACGGCACCTTCGGCTGGTTCGTTGATCCCGATGGCAACAAAGTTGAACTGTGGACGCCGCCCGCAAAATGATTTCGCGAACCGTTGCCTTTTTTCCTTTGCGCCTTCGCGCCTTTGCGTGAAAAGGAACCGCATGAAAATCCTAGCCATAGTTCTCGCGTTCGTCACCGGCGCGATTCACGCCGCCGATGCCACGCCGCCTCCCAATATTCTCTTCCTCATCGCCGACGACTTGAGTTGGCACACGACCGGCTACGCCGGCGATCCGCTCGTCAAAACGCCGCGCCTCGACGCGCTCGCCGCGGAAGGCGTCGTCTTCACGCACGCCGCCGTGACGACGTCGATTTGCATGGTCAGCCGCGCCAGCATGTTGACCGGCCGCTGGCTGTCGCAGATGGGCGCAGCGAAAGTCACGCCCGAAACATGGCCCGACACGTGGCCCGCGCGCCTGCGCGCCGCCGGCTATTTCGGCGGGCACATCGGCAAGGTTCACGTGAAAGGGCAGACGGCCGCCGGCTACGATTTTTGGACCGGCCGCAACGGGCCGTATGCGTGGATGAAAGACAATCTCGGCGAGAAAATTCACACCATCGACATGGACACGCGCAACGCGCTGCGGTTTTTGCAGACGCGCCCCAAGGACCGTCCATTTTTTCTGCAAGTCGCGTACACAGTCCCGCACGCCGAAGACGCCGATCCGAAGCAGTATCTTCCCATGCCTCAAGACGAGCCGCTTTATGCCGGCGACCGCGTTACGCCGCCGCCCACCGCGACCGACGATCACCTGCGCCGCCTGCCGCCATTTCTGCAGCGCGATTCGAACGAAAGCCGCGTCCGCTGGCGCAAGCGCTTCGACACGCCCGAAAAATACCAGGAGTACACCAAGAATTACTATCGCCTCATCAGCGGCATGGACCGCAGTATCGGCATCATTCTCGACGAGCTTGCGAAGCAAGGCCTCGCGGAAAACACCGTCGTCGTCTTCACCGGCGACAACGGTTATTTTCTCGGCGAACACGAACTCGCCGACAAATGGTACGCCTACGAGGAGAGCCTGCGTGTGCCGCTGATTGTGCGCGACCCGCGCCTGCCCGCCGCGCGCCGCGGCCAGCGCTGTGATGAGCTAGTGCTTAATGTCGATCTCGCGCCGACCTTCTGCACGCTCGCTGGCGTGCCCGTGCCCGCGCCGATGCAAGGCCGCGAGCTCACGCCGCTGCTGCGCGGCGAAACACCCGCGAACTGGCGCCGCGATTTTCTCTATCAATTCACCTGGTCGGCGCAAAACGACATCCCCGGCGCGGAAGCGGTCTGTTCAAAGGATTGGAAATACATCCGCTGGCAGGAAAACCAGACCGAAGAGCTTTTCGATTTGCGCGCCGATCCGCGCGAGGAGCACAATCTCTCGCACGACGCGGTACGCACCGCGGAGCTGGAACGCTTGCGCTCACGCCTGACCGAACTGCGCCAGGAGGTCGGCGGCACGCCGATTGACAAGATTGAGAACATGCCGTTTGGGGATGTGCCAAAGGCGAAGCCAAAGCCGTGATTTGTTTTCACGCAGAGCCATAGCGCGGCCAGTGGCCGCAA
>Ga0070731_10003292_pt1 | contig 14693 bp, 10 predicted proteins | sample Coa_R1_2_FD_66448 | JGI IMG/M metagenome (GOLD analysis project Ga0070731, IMG submission 66448) | Surface soil microbial communities from Centralia Pennsylvania, which are recovering from an underground coalmine fire - Coalmine... | ecosystem: Environmental > Terrestrial > Soil > Unclassified ... | reverse complement strand
TTCCGGATCCGCTGCCCATCAGAACGTCGCTGCCCGCCACCACGGACGGCTGCACGATACCGTCGCCTTCCCACGCCGCCTTCCAGAGTAGCTTGCCATCGGCCGGCGAGACGGCGATCACACCGCTGGTGCTCAGCAGCAGGATTTGCTCGACGCCATCGATCGTCACCAGCTGTGGCGAGCTGTAGCCCGAAGTGCCGTCCGGGCCGATCCAACGCGGATTGCCGGTGGCGAGGTCGTACGCTGCGAGCACCCCGGCGGTTGCGATGATAACGCTGTCACCGAGGACTAGCGGCGAGCTGGCAAACCCCCACATCGGAATTTTCTTGTGGGTGTCCGCCGCCGCGTTGCGCGACCAGACGATGGTGCCGTCACGAGCATCGAGGGCGTTCAGCATTCCAGTCGCGCCAAACGTGTAAATGCGGCCGTTGTGGAAGGTCGGCGTTCCGCGCGGACCGGCGCCGCCATTCGACTCCCAGAACCGGGTGGCGTCGCTGTGCCGCCACACCGGCGCGCCGGTGGTCAGGTTGTAGCAGGACACCAGTTCGTCCTCACCGCGCTGTTCCTGGGTATAGAAGAAGTCGCCGTGGACGGCGAACGACGACCAGCCTGGTCCAATCGCCCGGCGCCACAGTTCTACTGGCTTTGACCGCGACCAATCGGTTTCGATCCGCACGCCGTGAATGACGCTATCGCGCTCCGGTCCACGAAAGCCGGACCAGTCGGCGCCGGTCTTCGCTTCGGCTGGAGCGGGGTTGATCTTCTCGGGAATTTTAGCGACTGCCAGAACCGGCGCCGGCTTCGGCGCCTTCGGCTGATCGCTGGTCGTGGCCGGAAGCTGCTTGTCAGCCGGAGCGGGCGGGAGAGTTACTGCTTCTTTCTCCCTGGCGGCTTGTGCGAGGAGCCGCTGCTCGGGAGTCGGCGTCCATCGCCAATGGAGATCGGCAGTGCCTTCGCCCTTGATACCGCCGGTCCGCACGAGCGTTAACGTTAAACACCCGAGCACGATTGCTCCGGCCAGCGCCGCGCGCCGAGGTCCAGTGGGCAGCCCGCGACTGGCCGCCACCCCGGCCACTAGGGCCAGGCACATGACCGGAATGGAGAAGACGGGCAACATCATCCCCATCATTCCGTTCGAAATGGACACGTGAACCAGCCGCGAGACCGCGAACACCGCAACGACTATAAGCACGACGGCGCCGATGCGTTCGGACCAGGGCGTCCGGCTGAAGAACAGCCACCACAGCAGAATCACCAGCCCTAAAGAGACTCCGCCAAGCATCCCATAGAGGATGAGATCGGGCGCCACGATCGGGGCGCCAAAAATGAGCAGCCATTGCAGGGTTACAGCTACAACGCCGGGCCACAGGCGGATAGGGGGTCGAGAATTCAATTCGCTGGTCTGCGCCATACTCGCATCAGACCTTACTCTTGCGGGAGATCATTTGTTCCCTTTTTTTAATGATAAGCGAACGGGTCCTGTAAGTGTCTCGGGGCCATCATTTGCCGGTTGCGGTCCGAAACAGCCGATGGCATACTTACTTCAACACCCCGGAGTGTCTGAGGCCATCCTGCCCCTGTCTGCCGGCATGGCGAGAATCCCCGATCCGAACAGGAGAAATCGCATGAAGAAACGGAATCTGGTTCTCTCGATCGCAGCCGGCCTGTTGGGTGGAGCACTTTCCAGCCATCTGTGGCCACTCGCCGCGCACGCTGAATCCCACGCACTGGACGAGATCCGGGCGCAACGCTTTACCCTGGTCACCCTGGAAGGCGTTGCCGTCGGCAGCTTCTCTTTCGACGATTCGGGGCGGCCGCAGATCGTCCTCCGCGACCGTTCCGGCCATGATGTCTGGAGAGTCGTCGCAGACCAGCCTGGGGAGCATGTGACCTCGAGCCGGTTCCATTCAAAATAACCGGTCCGGCATTCTTCCCGGTCGCCACGGTAGCATAAAGGGCGATGGCCAACCCGGTGTTTGACGTGTGCGTGATTGGCAGCGGCCCAGGAGGCGGAATCGCTACCTACGCGCTCGCGTCCGCGGGTTTGAAAGTCGCGCTGGTGGAATCGGGTCCGCGCCTTCGCGCCGGCATCGACTACAATGCGCACGCACCCGTCTATGAGCATCTTGAAGCGCGTTTGAGCCAGGGATGGGGACCTGTGTCCAGCGTCAGCCGCGATTTCGGCTCGACAGATCACTTCGTGCCGGTCGGCGACCGGTCCGGCCATGGTCTGCTGCGGGCTCTCGGGGGCCGGTCTTTGTGCTGGGCGGGCCACAGTTTGCGATTCGGTCCCCTCGATTACAAGCGATGGCCGATCTCCTACGAGGAAGTCGCGCCGTTTTACAGCAAGGCCGAACGGCTGATGGCGGTCTACGGTTCGCGCGATGGTTTGTCGAATCTTCCCGACGGGGAATTTCAAAAGCCTGTGGCGCTACGCTGCGCCGAGCAGTTGCTTAAGGGCGGTGTCGAAAAGCTTAAAAAGCGTGGCCGCGCGATGGAGTTCGTGGGGCAGCGCAAAGCCATGCCCACCGAGGCGCGCCCCGGGCAACGCGCAACCTGCCACTACTGCGGCAACTGCATGAAAGGCTGCGAGGTGGATGCCAAGTATACATCCGCCAACACACCGATTCCCCGAGCCCTCGCCACCGGCAATATCACCATGTTTCTGGAATCGATGATGACCCGCATCATCGTACGAGACGGCCGCGTCCGCGCTGTCTCCTATGTGAATAAGGAAGGTGAGGAGCGCGAAGTCCAGTGCAAGAACCTGGTGCTGGCCTGCAGCGCGATAGAGACACCGCGGCTTCTGCTTCACAACGGGCTCTGCAATTCAAGCGGGCTCCTCGGCAAGAACCTCATGAGTCACTTCGGCGTCACGGTGACGGCCTTGTTTCCCCAACTACGCAATCGCGACGCTTCCCACGATGCCGGCACCGACTATTTTCACGGACTTCTCACCGGCCTCTACTGGGATCAGCCCTCGAAAGACTTCGAGGGGACCTATCAAGTGCAAGTGGGCTCGGGGATTCCTCCGCGGAATCTGCCTATTCGCAACGCGCCGGGATTCGGTGAATCGTTGAAACGCGATCTGCGCGAAAAGAATGTCATCCACGCGACCATGGGCATGCAGGGGATGATGCTTCCCTCGGCGGGAACATTCACCGATCTTGATCCTCAAAGAAGAGACCGTTTCGGCATCCCGCTGCCGCGCGTGCATCTCCATTACGGTCAAAACGAAATCGCCATGGCGCGCGACATGGTGGGTACGTGCGGCGAGATCATTTCCGCCGCGGGCGGCCAAGTCTTTTTGCAACCTTCGACGGTCAGCGCGGACACGCTGGGCCTCGACTATAACCATTACGCCGGAACAGCGCGCATGGGACTGGACGCCAGAACCAGCGTGGTCGATCCCGATGGCTGCAGCCATGATGTTCCCAATCTCTGGATCGGCGATTCCTCCGTGTTTCCCGCCTATCCCGAAAAGAATCCGACTTTGACTAACATCGCCCTGTCCTGGCGGATGAGCGAGAGACTGGCCGAGCGCATTAAGGGAGACCGATGAGGCGACGCGACCTGGTTTTCCTGGTGCCTGTACTGATTTCGGCGCAGGACGTGGATACAACCGCCCAACTCGCCGATATCATCCTTCCCGGAGCGGCCCGTGCACGCGTCAACTTTTACATCGAGACGACGCTGCGCCATGCTCCGCAAGCGCTTCAGCAGCAGTGGGCTCGAGGACTTGCAGCACTCAACGAAGAATCGCGCCGGCGTTGCGGCAAGACCTTCGCTGCCGCGAGCCGGGAAGAACAAACCGGGATCGTAGCTTTCATGGCGCAGGGCGAAGCCGATCCTCAGTCCGAAATCGAGCGCTTCTTCGTGCTGGCGAAGCGATTGGCGGTGGACGGCTACATTCTTTCCGAAGAAGGCCAGCGGGATTGGCTGGGCGTCGATAGCGGCGCGCATGGTGAATTCACCGGGTGTGACCATCCCGAACATCTACGCCGTCCGTAAGCGCGTGGCTGAAGTTCGGGGATGCTCAGGTTCGCTTCCCGACATACCAGGGCGCGCTCACCGTAAAGATGCGTCCATTGCCGCGGGCTAGCAGCACCCACTCCAGTAGCCGCCCACGCTGATTGTGGAGGAAATATTCATACCATCTGTCTTCCACAAGCGCGGGTATCACCACGATGATGTCCCGCGTGGGATGTTCTTTCGAAAGGTCGAGAACGAACTGCACGATGGGAATGATGATGAAGCGGTAGGGTGATGGCAGCATTTGGAGTTTGGGCGGCTCCTTGCCTGCCGCGCGCAGCGGTTGCTCCACGTAGTGCTCCCATTCGCTTTGAAGCAATTCGAAATGCTCGGCGGGTTCGACATGCAGGGCGATCACTTCGGAGGAAAGCCGGGCGGCGAATTCAATTCCCTGGCGGGTGATATTGCTCCAATGGTCGATGGGAATGATGACTAGGGGAGCCTGGCTGAGACCTGCCGCGTTGACGGGAACCTTACACGAAGTGAGGATCTTTACGGAGTGGTAGTGGCGGCGCACGGCGGTGAAGAAGGCCACCGTCAAGGGAATGAATAGAAGCGTAATCCAGGCGCCTTCCACAAATTTCGCGACCAGCACGACGACCACGGTGATGCCGGTAACAAGCGCGCCGAAGCCGTTAACGAAAGCGCTCTTCAGCCAATGCGGACCGCGATTTTTCCGCCAGTGGACGACCATGCCGGACTGCGAAAGCGTAAAGGCCAGAAAAGCGCCGACGGCATAGAGTGGGATAAGTCGATCGGTGACACCGCCAAAAAGAATGAGAAGTCCGCCGCTCAGCACCGCCAGGACTACGATGCCATAGGTAAAGACGAGTCGCCGCCCGCGGTACCCGAAGGCGTGCGGGAGGTAGTTGTTTTGTGCGATGGCGCGGCAGAGACGCGGAAAGTCCGCGAAGGCGGTGTTGGCGGAGAGCGAAAGAACGAAAAGAATGGAGGCCATTGTCAGGTAATAGAAAGGCCCTTTGCCGAAAACTGCGGCGATGACCATGGAGAGCAGGCTCTGGTAGCCCGGCTGGCCGGGATCCGTCGCCGCGATGCCGTAGACTTTCACCAGATAAGAGATTCCCGCCAGCAGCACCGCCAGGAGAAAAATAATTACGGTTAGAGTACGTTGGGCGTTTTTGACAGCGGGCTCGCGGAAAGCCTTCACGCCGTTGCTGACAGCTTCTACGCCGGTCAGCGCGGTGCAACCGCTCGCGAAAACCTTAAGCAGCAGCCAGTAGCTGACGGCTTCGGTGATGGGCGGTGAAGGGGGTAGGGGAGTAGCGGGGGTTGGATGCCCGCCTGCCAGGAAAACACGGACTAGGCCCCCGACGATGGTCACCAAAAGAGTGCCAACGAATACATAGGTTGGAATCGCAAACACGCTGCCGGCCTCGCGCACGCCGCGGAGATTGAGGATCGTGATGACAATCAGAATGCCCAGACAAAGAGCCACCGTGTGCGGCATAAAGGACGGAACGGCCGAGACCAGCGCACCCACTCCCGCGGAAATGCCTACTGCGGCCGTGAGGATGTAATCGGCGAGGAGCGCGGCTGCGGCAAGCAGGCCAGCGGGTGCACCAAGATTGAAGCGCGCTACAGTGTACGAGCCGCCGCCGGAGGGATACGCGGCAATGGTCTGGCGATAGGAAAAGTACACGATGACCAGCAGCGTGATGATGGCGGCGCTGATCGGAACGATGTATCGAACGCCCACAAGGCCGAGCGGAATCAGAAGGCTGAGGGCTGCTTCCGGGCCGTAAGCTGCCGAGCTAAGCGCGTCGAGGCCAAAGATCGGAATGCCCTGCGTGGGACCGATCTGCTCGGCGCGCTCGTCACTGGTCCTGATGGGCTTGCCGACAACCAGGTCGAGTAGATTCATGGGCGATCGGTTCCCACGATAACATCGGTTCGATTTGGGATTCACCAAGCGGGCCATAAAACACTAACCCTCGCTGATAACCAACACCCCCGGGAGGCATTTTTGCCAGAGGCTGTTCCGATTTCAGAACAAATATCTTGGAAATAGCCGGCAGATCCGGTTAAGACAGTAGTGAGATGCAAACGTTGACCGGCAGCGATGTGATGTTCAGCGGAAACGGCAATGGCCTTTTCGCAGCCGATCGACAAGCTCAAATGCTCGCAACCGCCGATTTTGCGCCACCGAGCAACGCCCAACGAGACATCATGGTGGTGGACGATCAGCCGTTTAACCTCCAACTGATGGAGGAGGTTCTGAGCAGCCAAGGCTACGGCGTGCGTTCGTTCCCGCTAGGCCGGCTAGCGCTAGCCGCTGCCGCGCAGAAGCCGCCAGATCTCATTCTGTTGGATGTATCGATGCCTGAAATGGACGGCTACGAAGTCTGCCGGAGACTGCGCTCCGACGCAGCGCTTTCCAACATTCCAGTGATTTTCCTCAGCGCGCTGGGAGCGACGGAAGACAAAGTCGCGGCTTTCAAATCCGGCGGATTCGATTACGTCACCAAGCCATTTGAGGCGGCAGAGGTGCGGGCGCGAATCGAGACCCAGTTCAAGATACGGGACCTTCAGGCGGCAGTGGAGCGGCACAACGAGGAACTGGAACAGGTGGTGAAACAACAGGTTCTGGAAATCGCAGCCGCGCAGATGGCCACCATTCTCGCCCTGGCAAAGCTGGCCGAATCCCGGGACGAGGCAACCGGCAAGCACCTGGACCGCGTACAGGTACTGTGCAAGCTGCTGGCCGTGGAAGTAAAGAAGTGTCCGAAATATTCCAGCCGAATCACGGACGATTACGTGAAAGACATTTTCCACGCCAGTCCGCTGCACGATGTCGGCAAGGTCGCGATTCCCGACGCCATTCTCCTCAAGCCTGGGCCGCTAACTGCCGAAGAGTTTGCCGTGATGAAAACCCATACAACTGTCGGGGCGGAAACGCTGGAGTTCGTATTGGAAAAGCATCCGGCCAACGAGTTCGTCCGCATGGGGATTGAAATTGCGCGATCGCATCACGAAAGATGGAATGGCACTGGTTACCCAGACCGTTTGGCCGGCGATGAGATTCCATTTTCCGCCCGCATCATGGCAGTCGCCGATGTCTACGATGCCCTACGATCGCAGAGGTGCTACAAAGAGGCGAAGTCCCACGAAGAAAGCCGTGACATCGTCGTTCAAGGCAGTGGCGTTTACTTTGACCCGGACGTTGTGAGCGCCTTTTGCAACATTCAAGACTCATTTCATCAGGTAAGCGAAGCGCTGAATTAAATTTGCAGACGACGATCGCTTAAAATAGCAGCCGGAGGTCGTCGGGAATGTGGGGTCAACGGACGCTGCGGTTGCTGCTCTCGCTCGGCGGCGTAGCGCTCGTCACCCTAACCGGCTATACGCTGGTTCCAGTCAATCCCACGTCCATTGGATTTGCGTACCTGCTGCTGGTCTTGATCGTAGCCAGCCTGTGGGGATTCTTCGAGGCCGCAGTCGCCTCGGTTGCCGCCACGCTTACGTTCAACTTCTATTTCCTGCCGCCGGTGGGCAGGTTCACTATCGCCGATCCGCAGAATTGGGTGGCGTTGTTCAGTTTTCTGACGACCGCGCTAATCGCCAGCCGCCTCTCGGCCGAGGCCAAACGCCGGGCTTTGGACGCCATCGCGCGCCAGCAGGACGTGGAAAGGCTGTACACATTCAGCCGGGCGATCCTGCTGATCGACAACACAGAACCGTTCCCAAAACAATTGATTCGCAAACTCGCCGAAATTTTCGAGATGAAGGCCGCGGTGCTTTATGAACGCCGGACGGAGCAATATTATCGCGCTGGACCTTCGGATTTCGACGGCCTCGAAGATCAGCTTCACAATGCCGCTCTGCAGGGAACTTCCTTTGCCGACGCCTCGCACCATCGCGTGATTACGGCGGTACGGCTGGGTTCGGAGCCGATTGCGGGCCTGGCCCTGCAAGGGGCTCTGATGCCGGATGCGGTTCTGCAGGGAATTGCCAACCTGGTCGCCATTGGGCTGGAGCGGGCGCGGGCGCAGGACCTGGCGGCCCAAATTGAGGCGGCGCAGCATAGCGAGAAACTTCGCATGGCGCTGCTGGACGCGATGGCGCATGAGTTCAAGACTCCGCTGACATCGATCATGGCTGCGACTTCAGCGCTGCTGGCGGGTCCTGAACAGCCGGCTGAAAATAAGACCGAGCTGCTCAAAATCGCCGACGAGGAAGCCAAGCACCTGAAAGAACTCATCGATGACGCCCTGGAGATGGGGCGGTTAGATTCCACCGACATCCGGGTTAACCCCGAGCCCTCGTACGTCGATGAGATCGTACGCGAAGTGGTTGCCTCGATGCGGAATGAAATTGATGGGCGCCCCATCGAAATTCTTTCTGACGAACATCCATCAGCCATCGCGGTTGACCGGCGGCTGGTCAAGCTGGCGATTAAGCAGCTTCTGGCCAACGCCTTGAAATACTCGCCTGCAGCCACACCCGTGACCATTCGAGTGCATAGCGGCGATGGGGTCACGGTGGCGGTGACGGATCATGGGGACGGCATATCGCCCCCGGAGCAGAGCCGCATTTTCGAACGTTTATATCGCAGCCCTTCGGTACGCAACCAGATACCCGGTTCCGGCCTGGGCTTGAGCATTGCGCAAAACATCGTCCGGGCCCATCATGGCGACCTGATCGTGACCAGCCAGCCCGGGGAAACGACCTTCCAGCTCAGGTTGCCGGCGGAGCAGTCGGGCGGGCAGAAATGAGCGCGGGCCGTATTCTTGTCATTGACGACGAACCGCAGATCAGGCGCACGATGCGCACCACGTTGACTGGCGCCGGATATGAAGTGGACGACGCCAAGACCGGGGAGGAAGGACTCGAGAAAATGCGCGAGTTCCGTCCGGACCTGGTCCTGCTGGATATCAATATGCCGGGGATGAGCGGCCTGGCGGCGTGCCGGCTGATTCGCGCGGATCAGAATGTTGCCATCATCATGCTGACCGTTCACAACGCCGAGGCAGAAAAGGTCCAAGCTCTCGACGCCGGCGCTGACGACTTTGTGACCAAGCCGTTCAGCACTCCTGAACTTCTGGCCCGCATACGCGCGGCGCTTCGGCGTGTTCCAGTTCCACAATCCGCGCCCCTCCGCTTGCGCGTTGGCGAACTGGCGATCGACTTTGCGGCGCGAACGGTGACTCTCAATGCAACCAGTTTTCACCTGACGCCGAAAGAACTGGATCTGCTTCGCTACCTCACCCAGCACGCCAATGAAGCCGTGCCGCATCGGGAATTGCTGCAAGCGGTCTGGGGGCCGGATTATGGCGACCAGGTGGATTACCTTCGCGCCTTCATCAAAAGTCTTCGCAAGAAGATCGAACCGGATCCGGATCATCCCCAATACATCACTACTGAACCCTGGATCGGCTATCGTTTCAATGGCATGCCCGAGTCTTCATAAATTCTTCATAGTTTTTCCATGACTTCTTCAGGGCCTTCCGCGTATTCTCCCTAAGACGTATCCTCGTTGATCCGCACTGAAAAGCCCGCTCCGTTCGCGGCGGCTGCACCTTCAATTGTTTCTTAAGGGAGAACGGAAATGGGTTTTCTTTTACGTCAAAACTTGGCGGTCGCGCTTTTCTGCGTACTCGCTGTTGCGGCGCGCGCGCAATCCACCTTCGGAAGCATCGTAGGGACGGTGCAGGATGAGACTCGTGCGACCGTGCCTCACGCTGCCATCAAGATCCTAAACCTGGACGACAACTCCGTTCATGAAGCGATCTCGGCGGACGACGGATCGTTCGCGGTCCTGAACCTCAAAGCCGGGCGATACACGGTCTCCGTCCTGAAAGAAGGTTTTGCGGAATACCAGGCCGGGCCGCTGCAGCTCGACTCCCGGCAAACTATCCGGCTGCAAGTTGGGCTGGCCGTCGCGTCGGCCGAAACGTCGGTGCAGGTTTCAGATGCCGCCGTAGCGCTGAATACCGAGAACGCCACCGTATCCGACACCAAGCTGTTTAGCCAGGTGGTGCAGTTGCCGATGAATTATCGCGGAGGAAACGACAGCCCTCTGCAGGCGCTCGTTTCGGTGCCTGGAGTGCAGCAGGACAGCAACGGCAACCTGTCGATCGGCGGCGGAACGCCGTCGCAAACCCAGTATTCCGTCGATGGCGCTTCCACGGTTAATGTCCGCCAGAACGGCGCGCTGTTCAACATGAATCCATCCTCTGAGCTGATTAGCGAATTCAAAGTGACGCAGTTCAATAACAACGCGGAGTTTTCCCAGCTCGGCGACGTGACGATCACTACCAAGAGCGGAGGAAACCGGATTCACGGCAGCATCTTCGAGTACATGCAAAACAGCGCTCTGGACGCGACGCCGTATGGTTTCTCCTCCAAAGCGCATAAAGCCTATAACACTTTCGGCGGGAGCTTCAGCGGACCGGTAACTCTTCCTCGCCTTTACAGAGGCAAAGACCGAACGTTCTTTTTCGCGGACTTCGAAGGCAACCGCCGACGATTTGCCACGCCGCAGCAGTTTTCCGTGCCGACGCTCGACATGCGCAACGGCATCCTGGCGAACCTGCCCGGCGGCGCGGTAGTCGATCCCTCGACTGGCGCGCCCTTTCCTGGCAACAAAATTCCGTTGTCGCAAATCAATCCAGTGGCTAAGGCGGTGCTGGACGGATACCTGCCGCTGCCGAATTACGGCAACGGTGTCGATACCAATGCGAACTACCGGCGGCTGCAGCCGACGCCAGCCGACATCAACGGATACGACATCCGCATCGATCACATGCTCACCGCCAAGCAGCAGCTTTATGGGCGGTGGAGCTGGAAAAACGTCGACACGACCATTCCCAACGCGATTCTACCAAGCGACCGCGATCACGAGACCAATCGCAACTTTCTGGTCTCGCACAACTACACGATCAGCCCTCATTTACTCAATGAACTGCGGTTCGGGACGACGTACTACACCATCGGGGTCAACTTCCCGATCAATGGGGCCGGCGCAGTCAGCCAACTCGGGCTGCAGGGTTTGAATCTGAGCGATGTTCCGGGCGTAAATGCGTTTCCGCTCTTCGATTTTAGCGACAGCACAGGCTTCACGCCGTTCGGGCGCGACAAGACCGGAACCACGCGGTCGCAGACCACACAGGTGACCGAAAATCTCTCCTGGATCAAAGGCAAGCACACCATGAAGTTCGGCGCCGACTTCCGCAAGGTCCGCTACACGGATCTGGAAAGCTTCGGCGGAGCAGACGATTTCGGAGCGTTCACGTTCAATGCGGCAACATTCAGCGGAAATGCCTTCGCGGATTTTCTGCTGGGCTTGCCTTCGAAGAGCTACATTGCGCAATCGGGGCCGGACACGCGCCTGCATGCGTATCAGACCGGCGTTTATGCACAAGACAAATGGGACATAACCGAAAGGTTGACGGTGAATCTGGGTTTGCGCTGGCAGGCGCTGCCGCCTTTTACGAGCGAGCTGAACAACCTGGGCGCATTCGATCCGAGCAACGGGGGATTCATTCTGCCCAACGGCGGAACGGCGCGGCCCGGATTCCTGACGTCGATCAACGCCTGTCCGGGAATCAACCCGGCCCTGCCGTGCGCGCCGATCGAAACCGCCAGTCAGGTTGGCGTCGGCAACGGGCTGCGCAGTTTCTATAAGAAGAATTTTCAGCCGCGCATCAGCATTGCCTTTCGGCCATTTGGCGATAACAAAACCGTTTTTCGCGCCGGGTTCGGCATTTTCACCATGACCAGCCTCGGACAGCTCTCGTTCAACACCACCAACATCAATGTAGGAGTGGTGCGCACCACGCTGAATCAGCTTCCCGACGGACAACCGTCGTTTCAGTTTCCCCAGGTGCAAACGCCGGACGATCCGCGTTCGCTTGCGGGCACTGGCGATTTCTACCAGAACGTGAATCTGCATTATCGCGATCCCCAATCGGCGCAATGGAACGTGACCATCGAACGCGCGCTGCCCGCGGATATGATGCTGCGGGTCAGCTATGCCGGCATGAATTCGTACAGGATGGGCGAAACGGTCGATTTGAACCAGGTACTGCCGGGCACATCGCCCTACGATCCCAACCAGCGGCCTTATCAGAATTGGGGGCGCATCCTGTCTAGCGAGAATCTGGGATTCGCCAACTATCAATCCCTGCAGAGCGAACTGAGCAAGACGCTCAGCCACGGCCTGTTCTTTCAGGCCAGTCACACCTGGGCGAAAAATCTGGGGAACATCGGCGGCGACGCGCCGACAGCTTTTTCTCCGGAAGTGATTTACGGGATTCCGGTGGCGAATCGCTTCGCGTTAGATTCCAATCGCGGCAACATTGCCGGGACGCGGCGCCATCGCGCCCTGCTTTCAGCGATCTATCAATTGCCAGTCGGGAAAGGACGAGCCTACTTGAACCGCATGAACGGCGCCGGCAACGCGTTGATCGGCGGCTGGGAGCTGAGCACCGTGAGTCTGTGGCAGACGGGTCCATACCTCACACCGATCACCAGCCCCAGCTACGACACGGCCAATCTGAACGCCGTGTATCGCGGGGCATCGCTGCGGCCGGATTGCCTCGCTGACGGCAATCTATCCAACCCGGAGCCAGATCAATATTTCAATTTGAGCGCGTTTCAGGCCGTGCCTGCCGCCGGAAGGCTGGGAAACTGCGGCGTCGGTATCCTCAAAGGTCCGGGAACCGTGGCGGTGGCCGGCGGACTGTCCAAGGCCTTCCAGCTTCACGAAAACGTGCGCATGCGCTTCGAGGCGACATTCACGAATCTGCTGAACCATCCGAACTTCGCGCCGCCGGCGGTCGATGTTTCCTCGCCTGCCACTTTCGGGAAAACGACCAGCGTGCAATCGGCCGAGAACGGAGGCAATCGTACGGGGCAATTGGCCCTGAGGATTGATTTTTAGGACTGACGTGGATGTCCGCCTCAGATGCGAAGGCCGCATGCCGGTGCATGGCGAATTGACAAGATCATGCGATTGGAGTGCGGCATGGGTTCGGCCGGTAATGAATGCTCAGAACGCCGGCTTCCAAGGAGTTCCGACGCGCCATACTGACGGCCTCCTAAGCCGTGGTGTCCGGTTGGAGATCAGCCTTGCCTGTCCGGATTACTCGAACGCCGTTTGGGGCAGTTGGAATCGCAATTTGCGCGCCGGTCTGGTAGAGTTTTCTTTAGTTGGCATGGAATAGAGGCATCAAGTGAACACGGAAGGCCCTCAGGGACTAGGCGATTTACTTGTAGGTCAAAACCTCGTGCTGGAGCTGATTGCGCGGGGCGAGTCCCTTCACCAAGTGCTCGACACGCTATTGAGGGTAATCCAAGTGCAGTGCCCAGGGATGCTTGCTTCGATTCTCTTGCTCGACCCGGATGGTAGTCACGTCCGGCACGGCGCGGCCCCCGACCTCCCTGAAGATTATGTGCGCGCAATCGATGGGCTCCCCATTGGCCCGAAGGCCGGTTCCTGCGGGACAGCAGCGTTCACTCGAGAGCCCGTCATCGTAGGGGATATTGCGACTGATCCGTTATGGAACGATTTTCGCGATGTGGCCCTCAAAAACGATTTGCGGGCCTGCTGGTCCACTCCCATCTTCGACTCAGAGCGGCGTGTGCTGGGGACGTTTGCCATGTACTTCCACGCCCCTGGCCTACCCAACAAGAGTCATCTGAGGTTGATTGATATCTCGACACACATTGCCGCCATCGCCATCATGAAGCATCGGGCTGAGGAAGAGATCAGACAACGCGGACGTTTAGGCTAACACGAGAGTAGCATCGAGGCCATCTACGAGCTTTGACGGGCGATACGCTTGGCGAAGACGACGCCATCAATACATCGAGAGATTAGCGGCCTAGTTCACCGTAAATTCATCAATGATGTCGTCTGAAACGTTGTAGCCGCCGGACGTTAGGTACTCGTACGCCCCTAAATCGAAATTCGATGCCCCCGTCCAACTGGCCGCAAGCGGCGTGTAGGCCGACGACTTCACCAGATTGCCGTTCAAATAAAGGCTCATGGTGCTGCCGTTCCAGGTCAGCTTTACCTGCAGCGTCACACCGTTCCCGAACAGCGTGTCTTCCGTGCCTGCCGGTGCGAAATAGTACTGCGCGACGCCGCCCACGATATAGGTGAACATCAGGCTGGTACCGCTGGTCCGGGTATAGAACAGGTACTGATGAGTGCTATTGCCGTCGCGCGCATCGAACGCATAGCGCGGAGCGGAGGCATTGGCCAGGCGCTGGGCAAATGTATATCGCGATTTTAGGTAGAAGGTAATCTGGCCCGAAGGCCGATTGACGAGGCTGCCCACGCCGGCGCCTGCAAACTTGTAATACGCGTTGTTGGTGTTGGCGCAGCAATTTAGGAAATACACGCCGTTGCCGGTTTGCGCCAGTGCGAAATTCGCCGAGCCGGAGCCTTTGACAACTACAGTTCCCGTGAATCCCGTGGGTGCTACGGCCGGCGTGACGACCGAGCCGTTAGTGGTGCCGGTCACTTCCGAGGCGTCGGCATGAATCAGCAGCAGCGGCTGCGGTCCTGTCGATGCTGGAGTGTTAAACGTGAAGTCCACGGAAGTAGCCAGCGCGCCCTGTAGATTTTGCGAGAGCACCTGGAAGTGATACGTGGCCGACGGCGTCAACTGCGACAGATTCACCGAGTGCGACGT
>Ga0070731_10003291_pt1 | contig 14693 bp, 10 predicted proteins | sample Coa_R1_2_FD_66448 | JGI IMG/M metagenome (GOLD analysis project Ga0070731, IMG submission 66448) | Surface soil microbial communities from Centralia Pennsylvania, which are recovering from an underground coalmine fire - Coalmine... | ecosystem: Environmental > Terrestrial > Soil > Unclassified ... | reverse complement strand
GGAAATTGATTCGGCTTCAGCCGCTGGCGTGTTCGAATTAGACTTGCCATGTGGGCTGATCAGGGTGCCAAACTTTGATCTCGCGGGCATTTCGGAAACCAACAGAACAAAGTCCGTTCTACCAGAAGCGCCACATGAGTTTCGCGTAGGCGTTGCGCTTAATCAGAGACGAATTCACAAGCGTTAATGCGTCCATGGATTCAAGGTGACGGTCTTGCAGCAGGTTCTGGCCCACCAGGCTGAATTCCCCTCGTTCCGCGAACTTCCATTTTAGTTGCGTATCGATGCGCGTGTAGGCAGCGACGCCTTGAACCGGGAGTTCGCTGACGAAATATGCGCTTGCGTCCCACGAAAGTCCGTGGGACAGATCCATGTGGGATCGCAGCTGCACCTGATGCTGCGGACTCGAATCTTGGTTTTCAACTACGGAGATTGTGTCAAGGCTTGACGGTTTGGTGTGCAGATGCATTTCCAAAAACGCGTAGCCCGAGCTCAGCGTCCAGCGATCCGTCAGCTTCAGATTTGCGGAGATTTCTCCGCCTTCCGTTGTGCCGTACAGCAGGTTCCCGAATCTGATGGGTATGACAAATCGGGCGGGAGCGGGGGTTGCCTCGAAAACTTCCGGTCCCGGCTCATGAGATTCCAGATGGTCGTATTGATTGAAAAATGCGGACACATCGAACGAAATCCTATGGTTTGCCTGACCCCGCAGTCCCGCCTCGTATGCCACGACGTGTTCAGGCTGGAATTTCGGGTTTCCGAACAAAATGACTTCGACGGGGGTGCTTGAGCCCCCGGGGTCGGGGAACACCGCCAGAGGCGCAATCAACCCCGCGTCTCTCCGCGACGGGCTGCGTTCCGCGCGGGAAACCGCGGCCCAGAAAGTCATCCAGTTGGATGGAGTCCAAGCAAGGCGGACGCTCGGTTCGAGGCCATAGCCGGTAAAATAACTGCTTTCGATTTTGGTTCCGGCCGTCAACAACACCCGATCGGGCCGCAGCGCAATCGTATCCTGCACAAAGAACGTAAAGAGTTGGAGACGCGTGTCGGGCGGGTTGAAGGCCTGATCGATCGTGCCAAGCGTAGCGTCCCAGGTGCGTCGATACCCGGCGCCCCAGACCACGTCCTGGCGCGATCCCCACGCAAAGTGATGATTGAAATCGAAATCAATTGTGTGACGGGTTTCGCTCGCTTGAGGACCCGAACGGTCATACTTGTCAAAGTAGAACTGCAACGTCGTATCCGAGCGGCTCGAAAAAGTATGATTCCATCGGCCTAGAATATTGCCCCCGGAAAGCTGGTTGTCCGCGTTCAAATTTCCCAAAACTGGCGGGTCGATTGAAAATATATGGATGATGGTGCCGCCTCCCTGGCCCGTATAAAGATCTCCCTGGAGCGTCAGCGAATCGCTCGACGAAATTTTGGAATCGGCCCGGAATCCGCCATGCAAGAGATCCCAATTGTCCTGCCCGGAACCACCCCCCACGGCTGGCAGGGAACCGTAATTGAGATAATTCGCGAAAATGCGGTAGTCTGTTTTTTCCTTTACGGCGCCGCCATATTGTACCGTGCCTCGTGCCTGCCCCTCGGTGCCTCCGCCGGCTGTGACCAGAGCCTCCCGCGTATCCGCTGCGCTCTTGGTTACAATGTTGATGACTCCGTTGACGGCATTGGCTCCCCAGATCGTCGCGCCCGGCCCGCGAATCACTTCGATCCGGTCAATATCCTCGAGCGGCACGTTTTGGTTATCCCAATTCACCCCGCCAAGCATCGGCGTGTAAACTGTCCGCCCATCGATAAGAACCAGCAGTTTATTTGAAAACTGGTCGTTGAACCCGCGCGCCGAGATGGCCCAGCTATTGGCGTTGATTTGCGACACATCCATCCCCGGAACCACGCGCAGCAAGTCCGGAATATTCGCCGCACCCGATCGACGGATGTCCTCCTGCGTGATCACGAAAATGGCGGCCGCCGCCTGGGACATTTTCTGCTCCGTCTTGGAAACAGATGTCACTTGAATGTTCATCAGATCTTCGATGGGTACCAAGGAAAGATCACGCTGTCCGGTCGACTGAGCCGGGACTGGCAGTGCAGATTGTGCCGATTGTCCGAGTGCTTCGCTGTGAAGAAATGTCAGGCAAAAAATGAACACGGCGACCAATCTCAGCGGCAAATCCCGTGGAATGCGCGACCGTCTTGACGCGAACACAAATCCCTCCTCGAATCAGAGGTGCAGGTTCCGCGCCAAACCGGGCAGGGTCCAGCACTCGCAACTCGCTGATGTTAAATAGGTTATTGGGAATTAAAGGAGGCGTGCATTTCAAGGGTGCGCCGGAGACGATCTCACGTGCTAATTCGGAATTAACAGTTGCTCTACAAACCCAAAATGGGAGAACCAATCATTTCAGCGCCTCGGCCCGATAGAGTTTTACCGTATTGAAAATCGTGGAAACGACGAGCATCAGCGACATCCCCGCAATGGCGACGATTCCTCCGACGTCGAAGATTCGGAAGGTCGTGCCGAAGATTTGCGTGTCCGGATGAAACCACAGCGCCACATTTCCAATCGCGAGCAGAATCCGGATTTCCGTGGGGCCGAATTTCGCGAACGAAAGTTGAAAAATTCCCACCGTGTATGTCGCCAGATAGACCTCGACCGAGAGCATCAGGAAGGCCAAAAACATTCCGACCGCGATCCTCCAGTCGACAAAGCCCGAGATCGCCAGGCCTCCCATCAGGAAAAATCCGCCGATCGTGTCGATCATGTGATCGACGTAGAAACCGTAGCGGGGCCGTTGCCGATTGCGAAGACGCGCGAGCGTGCCATCCAGGCTGTCGCCAAACCAGTTGAGGGCGAGAAAAAATGTCGCGAAGATCAGGCCCAAACGGTGCGTTCGCGCCAATGCATAGCTCGCGCCGGCGAGAAACATAGCAATGAAACCGAGAAGCGTAAGGTGATCGGAGTTCACGCACGCCGGCAGCCGCACCGCGAGCCACGCGAGGGTTTTGCGCTCCGCCGCCGCGGTAAAGCTTTCCTGAATGCGGGTGGCATCCTTGAATGAGACGGATTGCTTGCTCGATCGAACGGGAATTGTATCCGCAGAGAGCGATGTCGCAGCCACATGCGTCGCTTCGTCCGTCATGATCAGCCTCCAACCATCGCTCGAGATGTCAATACAGATTGCGTTTCCCGCTGTCCCCTAATGCGAAGCGCGCACGCTTTGCCGTAAAACCGCGGCGCGCGTGGACTGCATCGTGAATTCCAGCGATTCCTTCGGTACGCTCTCCACAAATGATCCGACCAGCCAATTCAAGCCCGCCGGAATGTCACGCGTCAGCGAAACGGCTTCGCATTGAACGTACACGCCGCGGCCCGAATCGTAATACCGCCAGTAAGAATTGAGCCGCCAGAGATATCCGCCGTCTTTTCCGGGCGGCAATTCACGCTCGTCCGGCCCGCCGGCGTTTTCGACCTGCGCAATTCGCGTGCTGTAAGAGTTGCTGTAAGCGTGAGTGGCGTCGAGAGTATGGCGATGAACGTCGTAGTCGGTGTCGAGAATAATGGTGATGATCTTCTTTTTCCTCAAACGGTAGTGGACTTTCAAATCGTCGCCCGTGTGCTCGACCGTCTTCGATTGCACGACTTCGGGTTTGTAATACTCGGAATGGTGATCGTAATCCTGAACCACGGCAAGCACTTGGGACAGGGATACTCCAGGAATGAAAACGGTGCCCACCCAGTGATGAATCAGAGCGCCGGGTGTGGACGAATGGCCCGCAGGGTCCACGGTCTGCAGCCTCGCAGAAACCACTTCGCCGCGCTGCAGCCGTGCTAAGGTCTCGGCGCGGCCCGGTTCCGGCAGGCCGTCGACCCAGAGGAACGCTCCGCCCGGCGCCAACTCGCCTTGCATCCTCCGCTCAGTGAGGCGCGCGTATTCGCCGAATCCTTGAGCGGCCTCCGGCCTTAATTCCGCTGCACTCGCCGGTGAGGGCGCAATGATCAGGCAAACCGTAAGCGCCCAACGCAGGGGAAATAGAATTCGATTTCTGATGGCTGCCTCCTTGTGCAATGCGAGAATGCCCGAAAAGCTCTTCTGCATGCAATACACGATGTCTCAATTCAAATCGAATGAAGATCATTTCGTAAGTGCAGTAAAACTTTAGTCTTATTCGAGTACATCAATTAGAATAATGTGGAAATTTACAAGTGAGGTAGCGACGGATCCTGCTCCAACGAATCCAAAATCCATTTTCCGCTTCGGCGTGTTTGAGCTGGATGGCGGCACGGGCGAATTGCGCAAAGAGGGCGTGCTGCGCCCCCGCCTGCAAGGGCAGCCGCTTGACGTTCTCATGTATCTTCTTTCCCATGCAGGCAAAGTAGTGACACGGGACGAATTACGGCTGCTGCTCTGGCCCACCGACACCTTCGTCGATTACGACCACAGCCTCAACACGGCGGTGAACAAGCTGCGCGAAGCCCTGAGCGATTCGGCCGATAATCCGCGGTTCATTCAAACCATCCCGCGCCGCGGCTACCGCTTCATCGCCTCGGTGGAAGTGGCGGGGGATGGCGCATCAGGATCCGCAGGATTCAAACCGGTGACGGGCGGTGCGCCCGCGCCAGCTGAGGTTTCCAGCGAGAGCCGCAGCTTCGCGCTCAGCGATGCGCATGACCTGCCCGACGCCCCGCGCGGCGTCATCCAATTCCTTTTTTCGCTCATCCAGGTGATGTACCTCTTCTTCTACGTCATCTCGCTCGCGAGGCTTCGGTGGGTGCAACCCATGCTCTCCCAGTCGGTTCAGCATCCGAGATGGATCCTCACGCTTCTCCTGGTGACCGCGCTCATCGGAATCCCGCTCCGTCTGTATCTGCTTTCCGCCGCACTTTTTGGATACCGCCGTTTGCCCGTGAAGTTTCTTCGTTTATTTCCCTTCGTGATTCTTCTCGACGAACTCTGGGCGCTGGCTCCGTTTCTTCTGCTGGATGAAATCGGCCTGGGTCTTGCGCTCGCTGCGACGGCGGCTCTCCTTTATCTCCCCTTTTCGCAGCGCAGTCTGATGCTCATGGGCGAAATCAACTCCAGGCAGGCTGGAAATGTGTGAGGGGCTCCTCGATCCGAGAGTTCCGCGGTGGCTCAGTTTAGTCCCCTCTCGAACGAACAGCTGCCTGCCTAAAAAACGGGCGGGTATTTTCACGAGCAGGCAGTATCGAAATCGAATGATTGGCAGACTTGGTGCCGTGAATCCTTTGCAGTAAGCTTCCCTTCCAGAAACTGCCGGAGCGGCAGCCAAAATACGAAAGTCAGGTGCACCGATGCGACGCATGGCGATGATGGGTATTCTGCTTGTCTTCGTGTTCGGTCTCGTTTCCACAGGAGCGGAAGATGAGCCGCTGCAAGGTTTCACTCGCGCAAATTCCGCGACGGAACGCGATTGGGAGGCGAAATTCCGCGCTATTCCCAGCCCGGACAACCAGCGCGAATACATGCGCCGCCTGAGCGCCCGCCCGCACAATGTTGGATCGGCATACGATAAGGAAAATGCGGAGTGGATTCTTTCGAAATATAAGGAATGGGGCTGGGACGCCAAGATCGAAACGTTCACCGTACTTTACCCTACCCCCAAGGAGCGCGTGCTCGAGATGCTTGCCCCCACTCGCTTCACGGCTAAATTGCAGGAGCCGCCTCTTTCCGTCGATCCCACTAGCAACCAGCAGAACGAGCAACTCCCCAGTTACAACGCCTACTCGATCGATGGAGACGTGACCGCGCCGCTGGTTTTCGTCAACTACGGCCTGCCCAAGGATTACGAGCAACTCGAACGCCTGGGGGTTTCCGTAAAGGGCGCCATCGTCATCGCCAAGTACGGCAATTCCTGGCGCGGGATCAAGCCCAAGGTCGCCGCCGAGCACGGAGCGATCGGCTGCCTGATCTATTCCGACCCCGCAGACGACGGCTACACCGTGGACAATGTTTTCCCGCAGGGCCCCATGCGCCCTTCCGACGGCGTGCAGCGCGGCAGCGTCCTGGATTTTCCGTCCTCGAGTCCCGGCGATCCGTTGACGCCGGGTGTGGGCGCCACCGCGGGGGCCAAGCGACTGGCGATCAAGGATGCCCCGGGTCTCACCAAGATCCCCGACCTCCCTATTTCCTATAGCGACGCGCAGCCTTTGCTTGCCGCCATGGAAGGGCCGATGGCACCCAAGGAATGGCGTGGCGCGCTGCCGATTACTTATCACATCGGTCCCGGCAAAACGAAAGTTCATCTCAAAGTGAATTTTAATTGGGACATGAAGGAAATCTACGACGTGATCGCCCGCATTCCGGGCGCGCAATCCCCCGACGAATGGGTTATCCGCGGCAACCACCACGACGCATGGGTGAACGGCGCGCAGGACCCGACGTCTGGGCAAGTGGCGTTGCTGGAAGAAGCTCGCGCCATCGGAGAGTTGATAAAGCAAGGCTGGCGGCCCAAGCGCACCCTCATTTACTGCTCATGGGACGCCGAGGAACCCATGTTACTCGGTTCCACCGAATGGGTTGAAGAACACAACAAAGAACTCGCCCATCACGCCGTGGCTTACATCAACAGTGACGGCAACGGGCGCGGTTACCTTGAAGTCGAAGGCTCTCACACGCTTGAGCATCTGGTGAACGACGTCGCTCGCGACATCCAGGATCCGGAGACGAAACTGGCCGTCTCGCGTCGCGCCCAGTTGCGCGACATCGAACAAGCCAGGACGGAAGACGATCGCAAGGAATTGCGCCAGCGCCCCGATCTGCGGATCGAAGCTCTCGGTTCCGGCTCCGACTACACCGCGTTCCTCGATCACATTGGCGTCGCCTCTTTGAACGTCGGTTATGGAGGCGAAGACACTTCCGGCATTTATCATTCTGCGTACGACGATTTCTATTGGTTTACCCATTTCGCCGACACCGACTTTGTTTACGGCCGCGCTCTTTCGCAAACCGTGGGCACGGCCGCGATGCGCCTGGCGGACGCCGATCTGCTTCCCTTTGAATTCACGGACCTCGCCGACACGATTCACCTCTATCAGAAGCAGCTGAAACAACTGGCGGAGAACGAAAGAGCAGAATTGATTGAGCGAAACAAGGAAATCGAGGAGGGCCTTTTCACTGCCACCGATGATCCGCGCCGTCCCAAGGTTCCCCCGGCCCATGTGGACGTCCCGCCATTTCTGAATTTCGCTCCGCTTGACAATGCCGCGGATACTCTCACGCACAGCGCGGAGCGCTATCAGGCGGCTCTTAAGAAGGCCTGGCCCGCCGGAGTTCCCGCCGCCACGCTTCAGGATTTGAATCATAAGATGATGGAAAGCGAACGGCGTCTAACCACACCCGAAGGAGTGCTTCGGCGCACCTGGTACAAACATATGCTTTATGCGCCGGGAGTATATTCCGGCTACGGCGTCAAGACGCTTCCCGGCATTCGAGAGGCCATCGAAGAAAGATTTTGGACTGAGGCGAATTCGGAGATCGTGCGTGTCGGGACGGTTCTCGATAACGAGAGCGCGTTGATCAATGCGGCAGCAGCAGAACTGGAGCAGGCCGCGCGCTAAAAAACTCAGCATGAGATTTTGGTTTTTGGTTTGCGTAGCGCTCGCCTTCAGGCGGGCATCCTCTTGAATGCAAATGCCCGCCTGAAGGCGGGCGCCACATCCTGACCTATCGAGGTAATTGAGGTATATGCATTGCGGTCAAAACCAGCGGGACCGCAACCGCTGCCAGTATCAATGCCATTACGACCCAGCACCAGGGATTGCTGAAATTCAATGTGTAGCCGATCCCATAACGTTTCGGCACAAAAAGCGCCGGGTCGTCGGGGTTCGAGTAGAATGGCCCGCTCCAGCCTTTCTCGGGCGGCTTTTCACCTCGGCGCAAAAGCACTGCCAGCAGTACCGAAAAGATCGCAATTACAAAAGCGGGCCCAAGGATGATCCAAAGTGAAGGCGGGGTGAAAGGCTTTGACATTTGCGTTCGCCCGATTGAGATCATTGTAGCCGGGAGGAAAGGAATTTCCGATCCCCATAATTTCCGCCATATCGGATCGGCAAACGCGTTGAACTTGTTTTAGGATGACCAATCGGAATGCTCTCGCAATCCGGCATAATTGCGCTTTCATTCCGGATCACGATTTGGACCGAGGAGAGACACAACATGCGATCAACGATGGTGTTTGCCGCGACTTGCGCTTTCCTGGCTGGCGCCGTTACATACCCGTTTGCGCGACCCGGCAGCGCAGCCGCTCCGCAGGCCCAGACGGAGACAGCTTCCGATCCGTTAAAAATTCTCGTCAACCGGCTGGATCTGGAACGCTACAAGGCCACCATCAAGGGACTGACGCAATTCGGGGATCGGCGCCAGGGAACGGATCGCAACCGCCAAGCCATCGACTGGATCGAAGCCCAGCTCAAAGGTTACGGCTGCTCAAATACGGAACGGCTCAAATACGACTACCAACCGCAGGGCCCGGACACGCGCAAGAGCTTGCCATATACGGCGGTAGGGCCCGGCCTTCCGACGCCGCCCGACGCCATCTCGGTAGGAGGCGGACGCCCGAGGGGCCTCCGAACTCTCGTGGGCGTCAACAATGACCCTGCCGCGCAGCAGGACCCGAAGATTCGCGCGCTCGATTCGCAACCGTCGTCGCCCGGCCCTCGCGAGGAAGTCTACTGCACGAAAGTCGGCACGACGCACCCCGATGAAATGTATATCGTCAGCGGCCACATGGACGGCATCGGCTGGGGCGAGGCCGCCAACGACGATGGATCGGGAACGGCTCTCGTGATGGAACTGGCGCGCGTGTTCAGCAGTCCGGATGTCCAGACGGAGCGTTCCATTCGTTTCATTCTCTGGAACAACGAGGAAACGGGACTGAACGGCAGCGCAGCGTACGTCGAGCAGCGCAAGGGCTTGCAAGGTAAGGAATCGCCGGCGGGATCGGGCCGTTACCCCGAGCCCAAATGGCTCGGGATGATTCAGCACGATATGATGATGTTCGATCATGGCGCGCCCCGCGAGGATGGGACGGTGAGCAAGCAGCAACGCCCCGAAGCGGATTTCAATATTGAATTTCAGGTGAATTCAAAATTTGCAGCGCAGTCGCAAGCCCTGGCCTGGACGCTCGAGCAAGCCGATGAAAAATATGCGACGGACTATCCGGCAAGGGTCGGCAGCCACATGACGAACACCGATTCAACACCATTCATGAACGAGGTGGCCGCGATCAGCGTGCGGGAAAACGAGCGCGGCATCGAAATCGGCAACGGGTGGGATCCGCAATGGCATCAGCCCACCGATGTCTATGCGACCTACTACGACAAGGATTTTCGTCTGGGCCTGAACGCGGCGCAGACAACGCTGGCCGCAACGGCTCAATTGGCGGGCGTAACCGTGAAGAAGATAAATCCCCCGGCTCGCTAAAAACCGCATCGCGCTCCCAGCCGCGACATTTCCTGATGGGGAACAAGCGTGGCCTGATAGAATTTGCCTCCACCCCAAATGAAATCACCCGACCGAGCAGCGACGTTACCCTCGTCCTTGGAAGCCGCCGCTTCTTCTTCAAAGCCGGCAGAAGCCACATCAAGCCTTCGATACGCATGGTACGTGGTACTCATTCTGATGGTTTGTTACACGCTGTCCTTTGTCGATCGGCAAATTCTTAGCTTGCTGGTCGGGCCGTTGAAGCGTGACCTCGCCATCAGCGACACCCGGGTCGGGCTGCTGCAAGGCATCGCATTTGCTCTCTTTTATGGCCTGATGGGTTTACCACTCGGCCGGCTCGCGGACACGCGCAACCGCCGCAATGTGATTGTCGTGGGGGTCGTCGTTTGGAGCTTCCTCACGGGCGCGTGCAGCGCTGCAAGAAGTTTCTGGTCGCTTTTTCTGGCGCGCATGGGAGTGGGGGTCGGCGAAGCGACACTGTCACCGTCGGCCTTTTCGCTCATCTCGGACTATTTTCCGAAAGAAAAACTTGGCGGGGCTCTGAGCGTCTATTCCATGGGCATTTTCATCGGTACAGGCCTCGCGCTGATCGCAGGCGGGTCGGTGGTGGACGCGGTGACTCGAATGCCGGCGGTTACGCTCCCTCTTCTGGGCGCAGTCGCCCCATGGCGTTTCACCTTTCTTATCGTAGGCGCGCCCGGCCTGGCGATCGCGCTGTTGCTCTACACAGTGCGTGAACCCATCCGGCGCCAATTACTGCGAACATCGGACGGCACCCCAGTCCGCCTGAAATTCCATGAAGTTTTCGTGGAGTTGAGAAAGCGATGGCAGTCGTTTCTGGGGATTTCCGTTGGGATGGTCTTCCAGTCGATGGGCGCTTACGCCTTTTTCGGCTGGGCTCCTGCATTTCTACAAAGAATTCATGGCTGGTCCGCCGGGCAGTCCGGCCGGGCGCTTGGTTTGATCATCCTTGTATTCGGGTGCCTCGGAATGTACGCCGGTGGCCGGCTGTGCGATCACTGGCAAAAGAAGGGCGTCTTGGAGGCCCCGCTCCGTGTTGCCGTTGTCAGCGCCATTGGGGCCGGAACTCTGTTTGCATTCGCGACGACGGCAAAACAAGCCGATTGGACACTGCTCATGGCGGCTCCAGGGCTTTTCTTTCTCGCTCTCCCGATTGGGAGTTCCTATGCCGCCATCCAATTTATTTTTCCGAACCAGGTGCGAGGCCAGGTGTCGGCTCTTTTTCTTCTGATTCTTAACATGGGCGGCCTCAGCCTGGGCCCCCTGCTTCCCGGACTCTTAAACGATTATGTTTTTCGAAACGAAAAAATGCTCGGGGCCTCGCTGGCAATCACAATCGGGGCAGCCTCCGCTCTGCTGCTACTCACGATTCGAGCAGCCTATCGCCCGTACCGGATCGACTACGAACGGATGCATCCCCGGCAATCAATGCCATAGGATCATGCGGAGGCACGGCGCGGCTTGCCGTCGCTTGCCGTTGACATGACGAGGCAGGAGGGCTAGGCTTCCCGACAACGGGGAAGATCAATTCGGAAATTCCGAGTGGAATTTATCCGCCCCCTCGATTTGCTCAATTCTCATGGTGTATTTGCAAGCCGGAGTAAGCGGTCGGGCTGCTAATTTTAGTAAAGCTGGCGGACAGCTCTCGATTTACATGAACTTGAACAGAGCTTAACCTTGGCCACCGCATTGGTAGCCCTGACCCGCCCGGAGGTGCATATGTACGCGAGGGTCTGGAAACTGAATATTCTTCCCGGACAAGTCGAGAATTTTATACTCGCCGCCAACGACATGATGCCGCTCCTGCGACGACAGCCGGGGTTCCGCGGTTGCCTCGTGCTAAGAAGCGGCCCGGGAGAATTGGAAGCTACCGTGGTCTCCGTGTGGGCCTCGATTGACTCCCTTCGCGAGAGCGAATCTCCCCTGTTTCAGCAGTCGCTCGTCGAATTCCTTTCTCATTGCGAGCGTCATCCGTTCATGCGCGAAGAGGAAGTGGTGATCAGCGAGTTTCCTTCTAAAGATCCGGACGACACGGTCACGAAGTTCTAGCCCGGACTTCTCAAAAACTCTCACGTGGAGTTCTCAGTAGACCTTGCAAAAGACAGGCTGAACTCCCGCGTAGGACCCCAGTGGAACAGGCTTCAGCCTGTGAGGTTTGTGCCATCTCGCTCTAAACCCCGCAGGCTGAAGCCTGCGCTGCTTAATCCTGCTCGATCTTGATCCGCACGGGCTTGCCGGGATTGAGGCCGGCGGCCTGGGCTTCGTCCATATAAATGCTGCAGCAATAGTAGCGGTCGGCGATGGGGAGGCCGGAGACAGGATCGCGTTCGAGTGTGACCAGGATTCTGTATTCGTGATGCTTGCTCCAGCCCTGGCTCTTCACTTTTTCCGTCAAGTTGCCCTTCAGGACGACATCGTGTTTCGGCGCGGGCCCGATGAAAGGCTCGGAGTTCGCCTCCGGCTGTGTTTCCGTGGTCAGGGCGGCGGCCAGGGCGCGCGCGAGTTGAGAATTACCGAGGGCGTCCACCGCGCCGGCGGAAAGATGAGAAATCGGTTCCACGTGCGGCTTCCGCACCAGCGACTCGACGTTCAGCTTCTCCGCGACTTCCCTCACAATGTCCGCGTCGACGAATTCCAATTTGCGGCGGAAGGCTTCGAGCAGCGCGTTGAAGCACAGGTTATTGATCCTGCGGGGAACGCCGCCACTCGATTCCGCGATCTGATCGAGCGCGTCGCTGGAGAAAAGAATCTTGTCGTTCCAGCCCGCTGCGCGCAGGCGGTGCTCGATATAAGCCGCGGTCTCGCTGGCGGTCAGCGATTTCAAATTCGCGAGAACGGCAATGCGCTGGCGCAGTTGCACCAGGTTGTCCTTCATAAGCGTTTGCGCCAGTTGCGGCTGCCCGGCCAGAACGATTTGAATCAGCTTCGAGTGGGTCGTTTCAAAATCGGACAGCAGGCGAATCGTTTCCAGCACCGGCTCCGCCAGATTTTGTGCTTCATCCACGATCAGTACGAACCGGCGCCCGCGCAGCATCTCCTCGAGCAGGGCCTGGTTCAGCGCGCGATGCATGGCAACGGCGTCCATCCCGGCGTGGTCCACTTCCAACTCGTTCAAAATGTAGCAGAGCAGTTCCCTGGAAGTGCATTGCGTCTGAAATAGGAATACGACGCGCGCCGTGTCGCACAGCTCTTCCATCAACTTGTTCAGCAGAGTCGTCTTCCCCATGCCGGGCTCGGCGACCAGCATCATGAACCCGCGGAAATTTTCGATCCCTTCCTTGAGGGAAGTCAGCGCCTCGCGGTGCGACGGGCTGAAGTAAAGGTAAGCCGGGTCCGGCGTAACGTCGAACGGCTGCTGCGGCAATTCGTAGAACGAAAGTACGTCTGTCGCTGCCGCTTTCTCGCAAATGGATTCAACAGCTGTCGCCGGCCATTCCCTCGACGCTTCTTCCGCCGCGATTCCCTCGACGCTGTGCGTTCCTGAATTGCTTCCCTCCCCCGCTTGAGGATCCGAAGCAACCGCAATCTCATGCGCGCTTCGCTCCTGACTCTGGGCAGGCGCGTGCGCGGCCGGCAATGCAGGACCATATTCCTGGCAGGTCGATGCCATCGGCGGCGGAACAAGATTGGGAATCTGAGAAAGCACGATCGGGTCAAGATTCTCGAACGGGAACGATGGAGAATTCATTTTCACCTCGGTTGGAATTTGTGCTGCCGGAATATCCAGAGTCGCCGCCAATGGATTCGCGGGGGTCTCCGGGGTCCTGGGACTCGCCCACTCGCGGGGCGCGTTTTCGGGACCTGCAGTTAAAAGGATTGCGGACTGCTGAACGGGGATCGTTTCGCGACGCGAAGATTGCGTCGATCGATTCTTCGGAGTGGGCCGGCCTTTGCCGCGCACGGGCGAAGCATAAAACGTGTACGGAATTCTCGCCGCCGCTTTCCTGTGCCTCACCGATACCACCAGGAGGCCGAAGAGAAGCATGCACGCCCCGTAAGCGAAATTGGTTTCGATCCCTGGTGCAATCATGTGCATAGTTTGGTCTCTGCGGTTCCTCTGAAACGGTTAAAAACTGCTTCCAGAATCGGCCGACAGTATGAACTCATCCGACTCTTGCCAGCCTCATCGGCCGAGGGCGCCTTGCTGAAGCGCCGCACTCCTGAACACGATGCCATTGTAAACACACGCTTCGGAAATGACCGATAGGCGACCAGCATCAAAAATTTTGGTATCGGGGTACTAGAACCCGGCTTCTCCATAACCAACTTATTATCAATAGCTTGCCGATTTAAAAATCTAGTCAGGCGATCGAGTCCATGATGCTTAGTGGGTAAAAGGTCTAGCTTCGAGTCTATGCTAGAATCTTGCACTCGCGTTTGAGAGGTTTAGCAAGGTTATGAAAATCAGCAAAGAAGACGTGTTGAAGGTGGCGGCTCTTGCAAATCTGGAGCTGTCCGACGCGGAAGTTGATACCTTTCGTGGACACCTCGACGACATCCTCACTTACATTGACAAATTAAATGAAGTCGACACGTCCGGCATCGAGCCTATGACGCAGGTGGCGGCAGCTGCCGCGGATGATTCGCCGCTTCGGGAAGACGTCATCGTCCGCGCCGATGTGATCACGGAAGTGCTCCAGGGCGCTCCCGATCCCGAGGCACCCTATTTCCGAGTCCCCCGGGTGATCGAAAAGTGAGCGCCCCAGCCACATGGACGATTCCCGAAGTCAGAGCCGCGCTGGATGCCCGGAAAATCTCGGCGCGTGAACTGGTGAAGGACTTCTACGCGCGCATCGAACAGCGCAACGCCGAGCTCAATATTTTTCTGGCCCTCTCGCACGAGCGCGCCTATGCCCAAGCGGACAAGGTCGACGCCGCCATCGCCGCAGGCGACGCGCTCCCAACGCTGGCCGGAGTGCCCATTGCGGTGAAGGACGTCATCAGCACGCGCGGCATCCCCACCACCTGCGGTTCGCGCATCCTGGAGGGCTACAGGCCCGCCTACGACGCCACGGCGGTTACTCGCCTGGAACGCGCCGGTGCGATTGTCCTCGGCAAAACGAATTGCGATGAATTTGCCATGGGGAGTTCGAACGAAAATTCCGCCTATGGCCCAGTGCGCAATCCAGTCGCGCCCGATTATGTTCCGGGAGGCTCAAGTGGAGGCTCTGCTGCAGCTGTGGCTGCAAACCTCGCCGTGGCGGCCCT
>Ga0070731_10003290_pt1 | contig 14696 bp, 8 predicted proteins | sample Coa_R1_2_FD_66448 | JGI IMG/M metagenome (GOLD analysis project Ga0070731, IMG submission 66448) | Surface soil microbial communities from Centralia Pennsylvania, which are recovering from an underground coalmine fire - Coalmine... | ecosystem: Environmental > Terrestrial > Soil > Unclassified ... | reverse complement strand
CTTGTCCCACGAAGTGTAGAGCTGGCCGGTCAGGGTTTGCAGTTCCCCGGTCCTGGTGGGCAGAGAAGTTGCGTCGGTATGCAACGTCTCGGCGGAGGTGAGCAGAGCGGCGTAATCCAGGCCGGCGAAATCCTTGGCCTCGGCTTTACGGCGCAGGGGGTCGCTCGACTGCCAGACTTTTTCGCCATCGGCGGGAATGGCGCGCAAAGCAGCCAGGCGCTCCTCGAGATTGGACTTCTTGCCCGGCCAATCCGCTTCGGCACGGGAGACCACGGCGGTGACTGGAGCGAAATCCCAGTGCGCGAGGGTGTCGCGGTCGGCGGCCATCTGCTTCAGCTCGGTGGGCAGATTGCGCTTCATATCCACCCAGTGGCGCGCTTCGGTCTGGACGGCAGTGGCCTCGTTGATGGCGGCGGCGTGGAGCGCGCGCTCTTCCTTCAGCAGCTTTTCGGCCTGTTCGCGATCCTGGCGGCGGTTGGCTTTGAGAAGCTTATCGAGCGCTGCCTGGTCTCGCTGAGCGCCCTGCAACTCGCTGGATGCGATGCGGAAGCGCTCCGGGAAGGCCGTGTTCATGTCGTGGGCGCGGAACAGGTCGGGGTCGGAGGAGATATCGCCCGTGACTTCATCCTGGGCGCCCTGAAACTGTTTGGCGGCCTGGGGGAGTTGCTGGTCTTCAGCGGCGATGTCCGCGCGCAGCCTGCGCGGCAGATTGTCGAAGCCCGCGAACAGGACCACGACGATCAGGAAGCTAAGGATGACGGCTAGAACTTCGAGCCCTCGGCGGCTCATGATGAAAACTCCTTGTAGTATCTACGGACGGAACACGGTGACGTCGGCGGGATTCAGTTTGACGGCCAGGCCGGCGCTGAACGGCTCGCCTTCGCGTTTGCGGATGGACAGAAACCGGTTGCCGGTTTCCTCGATGAATTCCCAGCCGTAGAAGCCGGAGCCCTGCGGCTGGCCGTCGTGGAAGACGCCCATTTCCCGGCTCATGCGGTAGTACCAATTCTTACCGTCGAACTGAAAATTGTCGGCGGTGTTCTGGCGCTTATCTATTTCCGCGAGGTCGTCTTCGGAGAGTCCCAGATCTTCGAGCGTCAGCTTACGGCCGTCGAGGAAGCCGCGCACATCGAGGTCATCGTCCTCGGTGCGCACTTCGAGCACGACGCGCTTGCCGCCACTCATGCCGCTGATGTCGAACCAGCGGCGTTCGCCGGCTTCATACTGGCTGCTATGGTCGACCGTGAAATCGAGATCCGCGTAGTTGACTCCGGCGCCGGAGACGGAGATGTTATCGCCCACGCGGGCATCGCCCACGGTTAGGCTGGCGAGATCCGGCGGCGGCGTGGCGGGCGCGGCCGCGGGGGCCTGCCTTTCGAACAGTTTTTTTAGCACCATGATGAGCAAAGCCCCCAGAACGATTACCAGAGTTAGGGTGACGGGGCCCATAAAACGCGGGCTATTGTCCGCCCGCCTGTTCGCCGGTCTTTTGGCGGGGCGCCGCAATAGCTATGGGGATGCTGGGCGCCTGCAACTGGCGCTCGCGTTTAAGGGCGGCGAGCTCGTCGTCGACACCGTGGCCTCCCAGGGCGGCGAACTGCTTCTCTAAGTCGTCGTCCTTGCCCGCGGATGCCAGTTGATTGAAGGCTTGGGCCGTGGCCTCTTCCTTGGACACGGTTTCCTCGAAGCGGTTCAGCGCCGCGAAGGCGTTGTCGGCGTTACCCACGCCGGCCAGCGCTTCGGCTACTTTGCGCTGGGCCTGCGCGGCGTTTTTGCGCGCGACCAAGGTAGTGGCGGTCCGTTCGGCCTCGTCAATCTTGTGCTTCAGCTCCATCACCTGGTTCTTTAGGGTTTCGCTGGCCTGGCGCGCCTGGTCGACGGAGGTCTGCATGGAGGCGACCTGTTTGTCGCTTTCGGCCTTCTTGGAGAGGGCCTTGCGGGCAAGGTCTTCGTTGTTGGCGTCCAGGGCCTGGCCGGCGCGGTCTTTCCACTCCTGCGACTGGCGGACGTACTTCTGGTATTCGGCGTCCAGCCGGTTGTAATTGCTCATGGCCACCGCGGACGCGTTCACCGCCTTGTTCAGCTCGGTCTTCATGTCCGCGACGGTCTGGCGGACGGTGGCGTCGAAGGTGGCGTCCTCCACGGCACTCATGCCTTCATTAGCCTGACCGCGGGCGACGCGGCCGGCGCGATTGAAAATATCGTTCAGGAATCCCATGTTTGCTATTCTCCGATTACACCAAACCACTCAAAAGCCGGCGCGCCACCATGACGTCGACCAGCAGGAAATGGACGCAGGAGAGGATATCGTCCTGGTCCTCGGGGCCCAGGTCCTCGAGCTTGCAGAAATTGTTGAGCGTGATGGCAGTCATACCTTTCCCGGCGGTATAGAGCTGGAAGTACGAAGTGGAAATGCCGTTGTGGGCGTCGAGCATGCGGCGCATGACGGGCGGCGTGACGGCGGCTTCGGGCGCCACCGTGCAGGTGAGCGACAGGTACAGGATGTCGCCCTCGAGCACTGCCTGGACGGCCACACCGCTGGAGAGTTCCTGCACGCGCAGGATTCCGGGTGCGGGCTCGGTTACTTCGTAGCCCTTTTCGGCCAGGAGCGCTTTGATCTGATCAACTTGGATGCTTGCAATGGGAGCAGTCATAAGGGTTGGCAACACTCTTAAAAGAATACGAGGCTTCCGAGGTCAAAAGTTCCGTTTACCGGAAGACGTTCGCGCTCTTGGAGTTACAGATCCAGTATAGCGGGATGCGCAGGTTCGGGGGCGGTCCGCGACGGCCCATGCTACACTTCCCCGTATGCCCCTCGAGACGCGCGAGGTCCCCGATGAGCCGCCTCCCTTTCTGGGCACGTGGCGGCGGGTTTACACGGCGGTGGCCGCCTATCTCGCGCTGCTGATCACGCTCTGCTATCTCTTCACCCGCGCTTTTTCATGAGACCTCTGGACTGGGTGGTTCTGGTCGGGTCACTGACGTCGATCATCGCCTACGGGCTGTATCGCGGGCGCGGCAGCAACACGGTGGATCGCTATCTGCTGGCCGGCAAAAGCATGCCATGGTACGCCATGGCGCTCTCCATCATGGCTACCCAGGCCAGCGCCATCACTTTCATCTCGACGACCGGGCAATCGTACGTGGATGGCATGCGCTTCGTGCAGTTCTATTTCGGCATGCCGCTGGCCATGATTGTGTTGTCGGCGACGGCGGTGCCCATCTTCCATCGCGCGAAGGTGTACACGGCTTACGAGTACCTGGAGAACCGCTTCGACGCCAAAACCCGCGCGCTGGCGAGCGTAATTTTCCTGATGCAGCGGGGACTCTCGGTGGGGCTGACGTTTTATGCGCCGGCCATCGTGCTTTCCGTGATCTTCGGCTGGCCGGACCGCCTGACGACGCTGATCATCGGCATCACGGTGGTGGTTTATACGGTGACCGGCGGGATACGCACAGTGACATGGACCGACGTGCAGCAGATGCTGATCATCCTGTTCGGCCTGGTAGTGGCGCTGGTGATGATCGTGCTGCTGATGCCGCGGCAGGTTTCATTCCTGGATGCCGTGCACCTGGCGGGGGCGGCGGGCAAGCTGAACGCGGTGAACTTTCATTTCGACTGGAACGACCGCTACAACCTGTGGAGCGGGCTGATCGGCGGCATGTTCCTGGCGCTCTCGTATTTTGGCTGCGACCAGTCGCAGGTGCAGCGGTACCTGACCGGTAAGTCCATCGCGCAAAGCAAGCTGAGTTTACTGTTCACGGCCATCGCCAAGATCCCGATGCAATTCTTCATCCTGTTCATTGGGGCGATGGTATTCGTGTTCTACATCTTCGAGCCGGCGCCCCTGGTGTTCCAGCGGGCCGAGAATGAACGCATTGGACGGCCGGAGCTGCGCGCGCAATATGAACCCATCGCGTCGCGGTATCAGAGCGCTTTCCTGCGGCGCAAAGAGGCGGCACTGGCGATGGTGGAAGCGCGGCACAGCCACGACGCGGGCGCGGAAAGCGACGCGGCGGCCCGCTACAGGGGCGCGCAGAAGAACATGGATGCAGTGCGCCGCGAGGGTGCCAAGCTGGTGGAAACCAGCGGGGGCGAGAAGGGCTTCAGCGATACCAATTACATCTTTCTATCGTTCGTGACCAAGTATCTGCCGTCGGGAATTGTGGGATTAGTGATCGCGGTGATACTGGCCGCTACCATGTCGTCCAGCTCGGGAGAGATTAACTCGCTAGCTACGGTCTCGGTGGTGGATATTTACAAGCGGCACGTCCGGAAAGGCGCTCCGGATCACCACTATCTGACGGCATCCCGGGTGGCGACGGCTTTCTGGGGTGCGTACGCGGTGGCGTTCGCCGGGTTCGGCAAGCATCTGGGATCGTTGATCGAAGCGGTGAATATCGTGGGCTCGTTGTTCTATGGTTCGCTGCTGGGCGTGTTCACGCTGGCGTTCTTCTTCAGGCGGGTGAATGGTACAGGCGCGTTTCTGGGGATGCTGGCGGGGGAGGCGGCCATCTTTGCGGCGTTCCTGTTCACCGGGATTTCGTTTCTTTGGTACAACGTGATCGGCTGCGTGGTGGTGATCGCGACGGGATTGGCATTCAGCTTCGCATCGGCTTCCTATCGCGTCCGGCGATAAATAGTGTACGATAGTTTGACCCTCAGGAGAAAAAACCAAAAAAATGAAACGAATGTTAGCACTGGGAACACTGGCCTGTTTTGCACTGGCGGGATTGGCGCTGGCGGAGGACGAAGTCGCGACCGGGGCGGTGAAGCCGAGGTTCGTGGTCCTGCCGGCACGGACCACCAACGACGCGACCCCCCAAACGACATTACCCACGTGGCGCGGTAATTTTATATATGGCGGCCAGAAGTACGTATATACGATGGTGGGCAGGGCGCCGTCGAAGAACCTCACGACAAAGATAAAGGCCATCATCATCCCCATCAAGCTCGTGATTACGAGTGGCGGCACCACCGCGACCTATGATCCGGAGACGGTACTTTCGAACGGCAAGACGGTGGTCCAGAACACGGTGGCATCACCGCTGTTCGATAAAACCACTACTTACACCCAGGGTGGCGTCAATGTAGGCACAACCCAATATATCGACGCCTACCAACGGGCGAATTTCTGGGGCAGCGTCAGCACCTTCACCAACTCTCATCTACTGCTGGCCGGTCCGACGATCATGGCGGAACAGACTTTGAGTCCTCCCAAAACCGACGGCTCGCTGGTCAGCGCATTCGGGATCACAGCCGCGTTGGTCAATATCAATTGGTTCGATGGCATCGTGCAAGGGCTGCTCACCAGCCTGGCAATTCCAGCCAATACCATACCGATCTTCCTCACGTACAACACCTACCTCACTTCCGGCGGTGTTGCGGGATGCTGCATCGGCGGCTACCACAGCTTCACCGGCGTCCAGGCCTATATGGAGGCGACATACGTGGATGCCGTGGGCGCCTTTTCGCAGAATGTTTCGGCCTTGTCACATGAGCTTGGGGAGTGGGCCGACGATCCTTTCACCAACAACAATTCCCCGTGCGGCGGGCCTCTGGAGGTCGGCGATCCCCTGGAAGGTGAACCCAATTACGGAGGATTCCCGTACACCGTGAACGGCTTTACCTACGATTTGCAGGACCTGGTGACCTTGCCCTATTTCGGCGCGCCGACCAGCACGTCGGTGAACGGCTATCTCAGCTTCCAGGGCAATACATCGCTCAGCGTGTGCTCCAACGGCAGTTAGCTTAAGGAGCTAACTGGAAGATAATCCCGCAGCCGGTTCCGCGATCTGTAAATCAGTTGTTAAATTCGCCCGCCGTTAAGCGGATCACAAGAAGCGCGCCACGTGTTCGCGGAAGCGGGTGTAGATCCAGGAAACTCCCAGCAGGATCATACCGAGCACGATGAACGAGAAGATGCGCGGGAGCGTATCGAGGTGGCGCAGATCCCAGACGAACAGCTTGAGGATGCAGGCGAGCAGCAGCGCCAGTCCGGAGATGCGCAGCGCGCGGTCGCGGAGCGGGAAGCCCGACGCCAGCAGGATGACGCCCTGGATGCCGCAGGCCACTGTCAGGACTCTGCCGGAGACTCTATAATACAGCAGCAGAGTGGTCAGGCCGGAGGCCATCAGGGAGAAGAAAGTGCGTGCCTGGCTGCCGCGCTGCGAGAGCAGTTGCGCGGCGTAGAAGCAGGCGATTGGCAGGCAGGAGGTCCACAGCGCGCGCGACACATCCGGCAGATTGGCCATGCAGAATAAGCCAGCGAGCGCCGCGGTCGCGTAGCTTTGCCAGACGAACGCGGCATGTTTCCACGGGCGCCCGGCCAGCAGCAGGAGCAGCGCGAGCAGCGCCCAGGCGCCGGGCACCATGTCCGCCGGCGTCAACGACCATACGGCCACGATCGAGAACATCAGGCCAACCGATGAAGCTACCAGGCGTGGGCCGCCGGTATTCTCACGACGTGCGCGGAACGCCATGGCATAAGCCGGCAGCGCGGCCCATAGCGGCATCAGGCGCGGCTGCCACGGGCCGGCATTTTGGAGGGATGCCACGTTGAACGCGAAGACGCGCAGGGAGCCGAGCACCGCTACGGCGTAGGCCATGTTGCGGAAGTCATCCGGCAGGCGAAACAAACCCAATTCGAGAATGAGCAAGGCCAGCGCCATCCAGGCCACGCCGAGGTATTCGCCGGGGACCAGCCGCCAGACCAGCGCCGCCAGGGCCGCTACGGCCAGGCCGGCGCCCGCCAGGCGCAAGAAATCGCGCTCGTCGCCGGCGAACCGGGTGGGCGACGACCACAGCGCGCACAGCACTGCCGCGTAGCAGACGCCGGCCGCAACCGAGAGCGGCAGTTCGCGTGTCTCGAAGCCGGCGGCAGCCAAACCGAGCGCGAGCAACAGGTATCCCTGCAGTCGAAAATCGATCAGCCGGCGCCACCAGCCGAGCGCGAATGCAGCGGCAGCGGCGGCCTGCCAGGCAACGCTGCGGTACGGTTCGTGGGTCTCTTTCCCGATTACCAGGGCGGACAGGCCGGCCGCCGCATATCCGTAGAAGACGTCCGCGGCGCAGAGGGCGCGGTTGAGATAGAAGATGACGGCGTCGATCGAGGCCACCGGCGCCCATTGCGCGAGCGGCAGTGTCCAGGCGTCGAGCGCCAACAGTCGCAACGCCTCCACGCCGAACAGCGAGGTCCCCAGCCAACGCAGGTACGGCGCGCGGAGGCGCAGTCCAGCCAGGTAGAACAGTTCCGCCTCGACGACCAGGGCAGAAGCTATCCACTGGTGATCGAGCTTTTGGAAAATGGCGCCGGCCGCCAGAGCCGCCGTCAGGGTCGCGGCGCCCTGCCATTTACCCGAACGGACGCGCACCGCGGCGCTGATCAGGTAGGCGCCGGCCGCGGCCGCCAGCAGCATCCACAGCTTATCGGGCGCGGCGTTCTGCCACTTCAGGATGGATAGCCCGAGCGCGCCAGCGGCGTTCAGCGGCAGGAGCCACGCCTCGGGATGCAGGATATCGTAAGCCTCAAACAGCAGCCAGTAGACCGCGAAGATGGTTTGCGCCTGCCATATGGGCGCGCCCGTGTCGCCGCGGAGGATGACGACGGCGTAGGTGGCGATCAAGCCCATCAGGGTCATGCGGGTCCAGGCGAAGCGGTGTGCCACGAACAGGAGTGAGGCCGCCAGCGGGACCAGCGCTAAAAACGGGAGGGATGTTACGTCGGTGATGGCCAGCGAGCCGAAGGCCACGAAATAGGCGACGCCCGTGACCGTCTGGGAGCGGTAGCGCAGGGAGTGGAGGATCATGCCGGCGGCCACCAGCAGCAGGAGGAAGGCGCCCACCGCGGGGCTGTCGATTACCCTGGCCGCGGCCACGGCGTGCATGGCGTACACGGTGACATAGAGCGCGGCCCAGCCGCCGCCCAGCAGGCCGCGCGCAAAGACACGGTACCGTTCCTTCGATTCCACCAGCGCGCCGGAGACCAGCATGGCGAGGCTCACTACGATGCCGATGCTCACGCGGCCGAGGGGGCCGAATTCGGTAAATGAATAGCCCAGGGCGAGGGCAATGCCGACGACCAGCACGAAGACGCCGATCTTGTTGAGCCAATTTCCGCCAAGCAGGGCTTCCCATTCTTCGCTGGACCGCGGTGCAGGCGGCGCGGCCACGGTAACTGGCGGGCGCGGCACGGGTACCGGCTCAACGCGCGGAAGGGTTGGAGGACGCGGTGGGGTAGGCGTTTCGATCGGAGGCGCGGCGGTTGGAACGGGGGCCGGCTCAGGCGGGGGCGCGGGTGGCGCGGCCACGGTTTGGGGCGCGGCGGCCGGCGCGGGAGCCTGGCTCTTGCGGTAAATATCCGCCACTGTCTGGCTCTGCACGTTGACGCGCGCGGTCAACTCGGCGATACGTTGTTCCATGCGCGCCAGGCGGTCGCGCAGAAAGATCCACCGCAACAGCAAGAAGACGATCAAACAAAAGACCAGAAAGATTTCCATGACACACTCCTACGCGCTGACGGCGGCTAACGCTTCGGCGCGCGCCTTCAGCGCACGCAGATCCAGCTTGCCGGTGCCAAGCTGGGGGAGCGCCTCCACCCTGTAGAGGTTCTCTCGCTTGGGAATCCACAAGCGCGGCAGATCGGTCTCCGACAGTTTCCGCCATAACTCGGCCGGGTCGCTTTCGTGCACATAGAGTGCCGCCAGGCGCTCGCCGCGCCGGTCGTCGGCGACCGCGGTGACCGCGCAAGACGCGCCGCCGAGCACATCCGCGATGGCGTCTTCAATTCGCAGGTGCGGCACCATTTCACCGGCGATCTTGCTGAAGCGCGAGAGGCGGTCGGTAATGCGGATGAAGCCCTCATCGTCGATGGAGGCGATGTCGCCGGTGACGTACCAGCCCTCATGCAGGGCTTCCGTGGTGCGTTCCGGCTCGCCCAGATAGCCGAGCATGCGATTCGATCCCTTCACCAGCAGGAGACCGGGCTGATTCGGGCCTAGTGCCGCAAAGGTGACGGGGTCAACGACCTGGGCGGCTACACCCGGCAGCGGATGTCCCACGGTGCCCGCCTTGTTGCCTGTTTGGGTATCTTTGCCCGCGACGTAATCCGGCGCGTTGACCGCCGCCACCGGAGACATCTCGGTACAGCCGTAGCCCTCGTGCAGTTCGATGGCGAACTTCTCGCGAAAGGCCGCCGCGACGGGTTCGCGCAGCTTCTCGGCGCCCACCAGCACGAATCGCAGGGTGGCGAATTCTTCGGCCGCGCATTTGCGCGTGTAGGCCGCGCAGAAGGTAGGCGTCGAGAGCAGGAAGGTGGCGTGATACCTGGCGGTCAGTTCGCCCACTGCCCGGGCATCGGTGGGGTTCGGATGGTAGACTACACCGCAGCCGGCAATCAAAGGAAACCAGATGGTGACCGTGTATCCGAAGGAGTGAAAGAACGGGAGCACGCCCACGATGCGATCGTGCTCGCCGATCCAGAAAAGCTGCGCCATGGCGTCGATGTTCGACAACAGGTTGTAGTGCGAGAGCATCACGCCTTTGGGAACGCCGGTGCTGCCGCTGGAAAAGATGACGGTAGCGAGCGATTCCGGCCGCGCCGCGCCCGCCAGCAGGGCCGCCGGCGCCAGGCGCGCGGCCAGCAGCGCGCGCAATCGCGCGACGGAACCGGCCCGGCCGAGGATATCCTCCACGAAGACCATATCATCCCGCGCTTCCAGCCTGGCCTTGGCCAGAAACAAGCGCGACGTCACCACCGTGCGGATGGAGCAGCGCTGGCGCGCGGCCGCCATAGCTTCGTTACCGGCGGTAAAGTTCAGGTTCACCGGAACACGGCTGGCGAGCGTGATGCCGACATTGATCAAGGCTCCCGCCACGCCTGGCGGCAGGAGGACACCGATCATTTCCTCATCCCGGCGGGCGCGGGCCCACTGGGCCACCAGCAATCCGCCCGCGAGCATGCGGCCGTAGGTGAGCTCGCGCCCGCTCGAATCCGCCATGGCGAAATGGCTCCAGTTGCGGCGTGCGCTGCGGATCAGCCGCCGCGGCAGCGTGTCGCCCCCGGTTTTGCGATGGGCGGTGGCGTCGGCTCCCAGCTCCTGGATGGCCTGGCGCGCGTCGTGCGCGGTGGAACTGGCCGGCATGGGATTGCCAAAGGAGACTGTCACGGGATAAGGAATCCTCTTCGGCCATTTCCAAAAGAAGCGGCCGCGCTCGAAGCTGAAGATGCTGCCCCAAAGCCGGTCGAGGTGCACCGGGATGACGGGCACGTCCAGGCCTTCCAGGATCTTTTCCAAGCCGCGCTTGAACGGCAGGATGTTGCCCGTGCGGCTGATGGCGCCTTCGGCGAAGATGCACACCACGTGTCCGGCGGCCAACTCGCGGCGCGCCGCGCGAATGGCCTCCACCGCGTCGCGCCCGCCGGCGACGGGGATCGAGTTGGTCTTGCGGAAGAACCAGTGGAGCGCCTTCATCTGGTAATAGGGCTTCCACACCATGAAGCGGATGAAGCGCTGCACGCACGCGCCGATCAGGAATCCATCCACGTGGGACATGTGATTGGAAACCAGCAGGGCCGGTCCGCGGAACGGCACGTTCTCCTGCCCCACGATGTGGATGCGGAAGATGGTATGGGTCAGCATCCAGAGCATGAAGCGGATCAGGTACTCGTCCACCACGGTCACGATGTAGGCAGTGATGGCCAGGCTGGCGAACCCAAATGCCAGGATTACGCGCGGCGGCGAGATGTGCAGGCCGTCGTGGCACAGGTAAAAGACGGCGGTGGCCAGCAGCATGCCAAGCGTGTTGTAGATGTTGTTGGTGGCGATGATGCGGCCCTTTTCGCGGCTCTCGCTGCGCTGCTGCAGGAAGGCATTGAGGGGCACGAAGAAAATGCCGGCCGCCATGCCCAGCAGCACCAGCATGACGACGGAGCCGGCATACGAACCCTGCGTGCCGTACAGGCCGATACTGCACACGCCCATAAAGATGGAGCCGAGCGGCACCAGTCCGATTTCAACTTTATCGCCCGAGAGGCGGCCGGCCAGCAGGCTGCCGGCGCCGATGCCCAGCGACAGGCTGGTGACCAGCAGGCCCACCATACGGTCGCTGGCATGTAGGGTCTCGCTGCCGAACAGGAGCAGATCCATCTGGAACAGCAGCCCCAGAAACCAGAAGTAGGAGATAGCCATCACGGCCAGCCACAAGGGCCGGTCGCGCAACAGGTGGCGGGTACCGTCGGCTACTTCGGCAAACGGGTTGAACCGGAGCGGGGCTTTCGCTCCAGCGGCGGGCACGCGCGTGATGCGGAAACTGGTCAGGCAGCCGACCACGGCGATGGCAGTCAGGGTGACGCCGATCTTCCATTCCGCCGCGCCCCAGGTCGTGTAGAGGAACGGACCGACGGACGTGCCCAGGACGATGGCTACCAGGGTGGTCATTTCGAGCAGCGCATTGGCGCGGGAGAGGTCGCGGTCGGAGACCAGTTCGGGCACGATGGAGTACTTGGCCGGGCTGAAGATCGTGTAATGGACCGCCATGAGGAACAGTACGATGAACATCCAGACGACGCTTTGGGAGAAGAACGCCAGTATGCCCAGGGCCATGACGGCGATTTCGAAAAACTTGACCGCGATCAAAACGCGGCGTTTGCTGAAGGTGTCGGCCAGGTGGCCGGCGTAGCCCGTGAAGAGCAGAGAGGGCAGCACGAAGATAGCGCCCGCCAGGGCCAGGTACTTACCGCTTTGCCCGGCGTGCGCGACCACGCGCACGGCGCGCAAGGAAACGATGATGCGGTAGGCGTTATCGTTGAACGCGCCCAGAAACTGGGTCCAGAGAAAGGCCTGGAAGCCGCCGTTTTTCAGAACGTCTTTGAATCCGCCATGTGCCATGTCAGGTTCCAGTGCACGGTGTGCGCCGTGGCACCGTGGTGGCAAAGATACCACGGGTCAATGGGTTAGGGATAGACTGGCGGAAGGCAAAGCAGGGGCCTGTACATTGTATGCACATAGGCTGGGCGGTTTATGTCGCCATTCTGTAGCCGTGCGGTTGCTAGGATGGTTCCAGAGGGGATCTTGGGATGCCCATTGTAGATACCAGCAAGCTCAACGTGATTGAGCGTTTGCCAGGCTTGAAAGCCCTGACTGACGGGCGCGCGATTATCGTGGACTACCCGCTGCGGCCCGACTTCGGTTAGGGACATCCGCTTCCGCGATTGCGCTATTTTATAAAGAGCTACTCGTCGATGCCATTTCGTATTCAACCTGTTCATGAATTCCTGGTGCGTCCGGCTTTGCCGGAGCAATTGTCCCGGATGCCGCAACTGGCTTACAACATCCTGTGGACCTGGGAACCGCTGATCCGCGCGCTGTTCCGCCGGCTGGACGCCAATCTTTGGAGGGATTGCAATTACAATCCCGTGCTGATGCTGGGCCGGGTTTCCCGGCCGACCCTGCAGCGCGCCGCCGCCGACCCGCGCTATATAGCCCTTTACAACATGGCCTGCCAGCGCTATGACGCGCACGTGAATGGCGGCAAGCCGCGCACGGACGGCAAGTTGATCGCGTATTTTTCGGCGGAGTACGGCCTTTCCGAGTGCCTGCCGATATACTCGGGCGGCTTGGGCGTGCTGTCGGGCGACCATCTGAAATCGTCCAGCGACTGCGATCTGCCGCTGGTAGGGGTGGGGCTGCTCTACCAGCAAGGTTATTTCCGGCAGGTGCTGAACCCGGACGGCTGGCAGCAGGAGCGCTATCCCACGAACGATTTCTATACGCTGCCGGCGCTTCCGGTAAGGGACGCCCAGGACCGGAACCTTAAGGTCCACGTCAACCTGCCCACCGGCAAGGTGGACATTCAGGTGTGGAAGATGGAGGTGGGGCGGGTGGCGCTGTACCTGCTGGACACCAACGTCCCGGAGAACCTGCTGCCGCAGGACCGCGGCATCACGGATTCGCTGTACGGCGGCGATACGGACATGCGCATGCGGCAGGAGTTCGTGCTGGGGGTGGGCGGTCTGCGCGCGCTGAAGGCCATAGGCCTGGAGCCCACGGTCTATCACATGAACGAAGGCCACTCGGCATTTCTGGCGCTGGAACGCATCCGGGAGCTGAAGCGGCAGCATGGGTTGACCTTCGACGAGGCGTTCCAGGCCACCCGCGCGAGCAACGTCTTCACCACCCACACTCCGGTGCCGGCGGGCATCGACCTGTTCGATCCGGGCCTGATGTACCACTACTTCAACGCCTATTGCTCGCAGACCGGCATCGATTTCGACCAGTTAATGGGGCTGGGCCGCCGCAACCCGGCGAATCGCGAGGAGCGCTTCTCGATGGCTATCCTGGCGCTGAAGGCATCCGCGCACCGCAACACCGTGAGCAAGCTGCATCGCGAAGTTTCACAGGAAATGTGGCACGACCTGTGGCCGCAATTGCCGGCTTGGGAAGTGCCGATCAGTTCGGTGACCAATGGCGTGCACCTGACGAGCTGGCTCAACGGCGACCTGGCCGCGCTCTACGACCAGTATCTGCAGCCGGACTGGCGCGAGCGCTTTGCCGACACCAGCATCTGGGAGCAGGTGAAGGAAATCCCGGATGAAGAACTGCTGGAGATGCATCGCCGCCGCAAGCGCCGGCTGGTGAATTTCGTGCGCGAGCGGCAGCGCTCATCGGCTTTACGCCGGCAGGCTTCCGCGGCGGAAATGCGGCATACCGAAGAGGTACTGGATCCCAACGCGTTGACCATCGGCTTCGCGCGGCGGTTCGCTACTTACAAACGCGCCACGCTGCTGTTCCGCGACGTGGACCGCATCAAGCGGATCCTCTGCAACAAGGATATGCCGGTGCAGATCGTGATCGCCGGCAAGGCGCACCCGCGGGACAACGAAGGCAAGAACTACATCCGCGACATCGTGCAGCTTTCGCGCGACCGGGACCTGTGGAAGCACGTGGTATTCGTCGAAGACTACGACATGAAGGTGGCGCGGGAGATGGTGCAGGGCGTGGATCTTTGGCTGAACACGCCGAAGCGCGGCCAGGAGGCCTGCGGCACCAGCGGCATGAAGGCCGGCATGAACGGCGTGCTGAACCTGAGTATTCTGGACGGCTGGTTCGACGAAGCTTACGAGATTTCGGGCGGCTGGGCCATAGGCGACCGGGAACCTTACGCGGACGAGCAGGACGGGCTGCACGCCAGCGAGATCTACTACCTGCTGGAGAACGAGATCGTCCCGCTTTTCTACGAGCGGCGCGATTCGATTCCGCGCGACTGGCTGAAGCGCGTGAAGCAGTCCTTGATGGGCCTGACGCCGCTGTTCGATTCGCGGCGCATGGTGGCGGAATACGCGCGCGAGTTCTACGATCCGGCGCATGCCGAAGCGGTGCGTCTGAGCGAGAACCGTTACCAGGCGGCGCGCGCCGAGGCGGCCTGGAACCAGAAGGTGCGCGACGTGTGGGATCGCGTGCGGTTTGTGGAAACCGGAACGGCGCCGCCGGGACCCATTATGAGCGAACACGCGGTTCCGGTGCGCGCGGCCATCGACCTGGCGGGCTTGCAGCCGAACGAGGTGCGCGTGGAAGTGGTGATGGGGCGCGTGGGCATCGACGGCGGCCTGGAGGATACCGAAGTGCAGGTGCTGCCGCCGACCGGACAGAACGGATCCGTGGCGGTGTTTGAAAAGGAAATCGTGCCGGAGCGAACG
>Ga0070731_10003288_pt1 | contig 14704 bp, 5 predicted proteins | sample Coa_R1_2_FD_66448 | JGI IMG/M metagenome (GOLD analysis project Ga0070731, IMG submission 66448) | Surface soil microbial communities from Centralia Pennsylvania, which are recovering from an underground coalmine fire - Coalmine... | ecosystem: Environmental > Terrestrial > Soil > Unclassified ... | reverse complement strand
CTTCTACCAGGCGATGCGGCGGCTCGAGGCGGCGTTCCCCGAACGTCCTCGCTACGGCCGCAGCGTGAGACCGTCGCAGGACGCCGTCCGTCTCGCCCAGGAGCCTTCCGTCATCTTTGCGCCGTCGACGCTGTCGGGGTGGGAGGAGCGCGAGGGATTTCCGGCGCGTCTGCTGGTCCACTGCTTCGGCCTGTTCGGGCCGGACGGTCCGCTGCCGCTGCACCTCACCGAGTATGCGCAAAACCGGCGGCGCAATTTCCGGGATCCGACCTTCCAGCGCTTCGCCGACGTCTTCCACCACCGGCTGCTGTCGCTCTTCTACCGGGCCTGGGCCGATTCGCGGCCGATCGTCAGCTTCGACCGGCCCGACGAGGACCGCTTCGCAACCTATGTCGGCGCACTGGTCGGCATCGGCATGGGCTCGCTGCGCCGCCGCGACGCCATGCCGGATCTTACCAAGCTGCATTTCGGCGGCCGTTTGGCGCAGCAGACCCGGCCGGCCGAGGGTCTCGCCGCAATCCTCTCGAACTTTTTCACCATGCCGGTGCGAATCGAGTGCTTCATCGGCGCGTGGCTCACCTTGCCTGTCCGCGACCGCACCGAGCTCGGCGCCTCGGTCGCTACCGCGGCGATCGGCGAGTCGGCTCTGCTCGGCGGTCGCGTCTGGACGCGCCAGCAGAAGTTCCGCATCGTTTTCGGGCCATTGAGCCTCAAGGAATACATGCGGCTCCTGCCCGGCGGATCGAGCTTCCACAAGCTCGTCCCGATCGTCCGGAACTACGCGGGCGACACGCTCTTGTGGGACGTCAATCTGGTGCTGCGCCACGACGAGGTGCCGCCGACCGTGCTCGGCCGCGAGGGTTTCCTCGGCTGGACCACCTGGCTGATGCCGCGTCGGAAATTCTCGGACGCATCCGACTTGTTTCTCGATGCAAGTGCGGACAGCATGGCCCGCAAGATCGACGCCGAGACGCCGGCAACGCAGGAGGAGCAGGTTCAATGACCGAGATCAGTCGCACGGCTCTGTTCGGTAAGCTCAACCCGCTCGCCTATAAGGCGATCGAAGGCGCCACGGTGTTCTGCAAGCTCCGCGGCAACCCCTATGTCGAGATGGTGCACTGGATCCACCAGATCCTGCAGAACCAGGACTCGGACCTGCACCGCATCGTCCGCCATTTCGAGCTCGACGCGTCGCGCCTCGCGGCCGACATCACGGCGGCGCTCGACCGGCTGCCGCGCGGCGCCACCTCGATCTCCGATTTCTCGCCCCATATCGAGGAGGCGGTCGAGCGCGGCTGGGTGTTCGGCACGCTGATGTTCGGCGAGGGCCAGGTCCGCACCGGCCATCTGGTCCTGGGCATCCTCAAGACGCCGACCCTGCGCAACGCGGCGCTCTTCTCGATCAGCCGCCAGTTCGAGAACGTCAAGGCGGAGCAGCTGTCGGACGAGTTCGACAAGATTCTCGGCACCTCGCCCGAGGCTTCGCTGGGGGCCACCGACGGCTCGGCTGCCCCCGGCGAGGCAAGCGGCGCGATGGCGCCGGCCGCGATGGGCAAGCAGGAGGCGCTGGCGAAATTCGCCATCGACCTGACCGAGCGGGCGCGCAAGGGCGAGATCGACCCGATCGTCGGCCGCGACCAGGAGATCCGCCAGGTCGTCGACGTGCTGATGCGGCGTCGCCAGAACAACCCGATCCTCACCGGCGAGGCCGGCGTGGGCAAGACTGCGGTGGTCGAGGGCTTCGCGCTCAGGATTGCCCAGGGCGACGTGCCGCCCATGCTGAAGGAGGTCAGCCTCCGCGTGCTCGATGTCGGGCTCCTCCAGGCCGGCGCCAGCATGAAGGGCGAGTTCGAGAACCGCCTGCGTCAGGTCATCGAGGAGGTCCAGTCCTCGCCCAAGCCGATCATCCTCTTCATCGACGAGGCGCATACGCTGATCGGCGCCGGCGGCGCCGCCGGCACCGGCGACGCGGCCAACCTGCTGAAGCCGGCGCTGGCCCGCGGCACGCTGCGCACGATCGCGGCCACCACCTGGGCGGAATACAAGAAGTACTTCGAGAAGGACCCCGCCCTCACCCGCCGGTTCCAGGTCGTCCAGGTCGACGAGCCGAGCGAGGCGAAGGCCATCCTGATGATGCGCGGCATCGCCTCGCCGCTCGAGAAGCACCACCGGGTGCAGATCCTCGACGAGGCGATCGAGGCCGCGGTCAGGCTGTCGCACCGCTACATCCCGGCCCGCCAGCTGCCCGACAAGTCGGTCAGCCTGCTCGACACGGCGGCTGCCCGCGTCGCCATCAGCCAGCATGCGGTGCCGCCGGCGGTCGACGATTCCCGCCGCCGCATCCAGGCGCTCGAGACCGAGCTCGAGATCATCGCCCGCGAGACCGCGATCGGCATCGACGCCGCGGCGCGGGAGGCTTCGGCCAGAGCGGCGGTGGAAGCCGAACGCGAGATCCTCGGCGGGCTGGAAGGCCGCTGGGAGGCGGAGAAGGGCTTGGTCGACAAGCTGCTCGCGCTGCGCGCCCAGCTGCGCGACGGCACCGCGCCGGTCGAAGGGGCGGATCCTGCCGCCTCACCCGACCGCGCCGCGCTGATTGCCGAGCTGCAGGAGCTGCAGGCGAAGCTGACCGAGCACCAGGGCGAGACACCGCTGATCCTGCCCAGCGTCGACGAGCAGGCGGTGGCCGCGGTGGTCGGCGATTGGACCGGCATCCCGGTCGGCCGCATGGTGAAGAACGAGGTCCAGGCCGTCCTTCATCTCGGCGAGACGCTGGCCAAGCGCGTCATTGGCCAGGATCACGGGCTGCAGCTGATCGCCAAGCGCGTTCAGACCTCGCGCGCCGGGCTCGACAATCCGTCGAAGCCGATCGGCGTGTTCATGCTCTGCGGCCCGTCCGGCGTCGGCAAGACGGAGTCGGCGCTGGCGTTGGCCGAGGCGCTCTACGGCGGCGAGCAGAACGTCATCACCATCAACATGAGCGAGTTCCAGGAGGCGCACACCGTCTCGACGCTCAAGGGCGCCCCGCCCGGCTATGTCGGCTACGGCGAAGGCGGCATCCTGACCGAGGCGGTGCGGCGCAAGCCCTATTCGGTGGTGCTGCTCGACGAAGTCGAGAAGGCGCATTCCGACGTGCACGAGATCTTCTTCCAGGTCTTCGACAAGGGCATCATGGAGGACGGCGAAGGCCGGCTGATCGACTTCAAGAACACGCTGATCCTGCTGACCTCCAATGTCGGCACCGACCTCATCATGTCGATGTGCGCCGATCCGGAGCTGACCCCGGAGCCCGAGGAGATCGCCAAGGCGCTGCGCCAGCCGCTGCTGAAGGTGTTCCCGCCGGCGCTCCTGGGCCGCCTGATCGTGATCCCGTATTACCCGCTGAGCGACAAGATCATGGGCGACATCATCCGGCTCCAGCTCGGCCGGATCGCCAAGCGCATCCAGGAGACGCACGACGTGCCCTTCACCTATGACGACGAGGCCGTGGCGCTGGTGGCCAGCCGCTGCACCGAGCCGGAAAGCGGTGGCCGCATGATCGACGCGATCCTCACCAACAATATGCTGCCGGTCATCAGCGCCGCCTTCCTCAACCGGCTGCTGGAGGGTGGCAAGGTGGCGAAGGTGCATGTCGGCGTCGCCGACGGCGACTTCAGCTACACGTTCGACTAGGCACTGCCGGGCGATCCCGCGGGAGGCTTCGCATGGCGTTTCGCGTCTGGGCCGAGACCGATGTCGGCACGGTGCGGAAGCACAATGAGGATGCGCTGGTCAGCCGGCCCGACCTCGGGCTTTGGGCTGTGGCCGACGGCGCCGGCGGCCATTCCGCCGGCGAGGTCGCCTCCGGCCGGATCGCAGAATCGCTGGGCGCGCTGCCGCCCGGCCTGCCGCCGCAAGATGCGCTGCGGGAGCTGCGCACGCGCATATCCGACGTCCATGTCTGGCTGCGGCAGGAAGCGGCCAGCCGCGGTCCCGGCACGATCATCGCGTCGACCGTAGTCATCCTGCTGATCCGGGATCAGCACTTCGTGTGCTTCTGGGCCGGCGATTCCCGTGCCTATCTGCAGCGCGACGGCGAAACCCGGCAGATCACGCGCGACCACAGCCTGGTCCAGGAGATGGTGGAGAACGGGCTGATCGCCGCCGATCAGGCGGAGAGCCATCCCCAGGCGAACGTCATCACCCGCGCCGTCGGTGCCGACAATGAGGGGCTGGAGCTCGATAAGGTCAGCGGGCGGCTTCTCCCGGGCGACCGCTTCCTCCTGTGCAGCGACGGTTTGTGCAAGACCGTCGCTGCGTCGCGCCTCGGCGAGCTCCTTGCCGGGAACGGCGCGGACAACATTGCCCGCACGCTGATCGACGCGGCATTGACGAGCGGTACGCGGGACAACGTGACCGCCGTCGTGGTCGATGTCGGCGACGGAACGCCCTGAGGCGGCGGCGGCTTTGCCATCAACGGAGCGGCCGGCAGGATTGCAGCAGCGCATGCGCTGTCGCTCTGCGTGATTTCAGGCTATCAATGGGAGCCAAGGCGAGCGCGGAAGTGGGATGAGCGCAGAGGACACTGAAGTTACCCGGCCGCCCAGCGCCGCCCCGAGCGACGACCGCACGGTGCTGTCGAAGCCATCGGCGCCGCCGCCGGTGGCCCGGGCGGCGCGCGGCGGCGGCCCGCTCGGCCCTGGCCAGCTGCTTGGCAACACTTACGAAATCGAAGCGCTGCTGGCGCGTGGCGGCATGGGCGAGGTCTATCGCGCCCGTCACGTCGAGCTGGGCAGCATCCACGCGATCAAGGTGATCCTGCCGGAGCTGGCCGAGGACACCCACATCATCACCCTCTTCACGGAGGAGGCACGCAAGCTCCGGCGCCTGCGCAGCGATGCGATCGTCGCCTACGAGGGCCTGTTCCGCGACGAGGAGGGCGTGCGCTACCTCGTCATGGAGTTCGTTGACGGGCCGTCCCTGGCGCATGTTCTCAAGACGCGCAAGCTCGACGTGGACGACGTCCGGGCCCTGCGCGACCGCTGCGCCAGCGGGCTCGCCGCGGCCCACGACAAGGGCGTTTTCCACCGCGACATCTCGCCCGACAACATCATCCTGGTCGGCGAGAAGGTCGATCAGGCCAAGATCATCGATTTCGGCATCGCCAAATCGAGCGATCCCGGAGACAAGACCGTCGTCGGCAACGATTTCGCCGGCAAGTACTCCTATGTCGCGCCCGAACAGCTCGGCATGTACGGCGGCAAGGTCGACGGCCGCGCCGACATGTACAGCCTGGGGCTGGTCCTGGTCGCCGCCGCGCGCGGCCGCAGCATCGACATGGGGAACTCGCCGGCCTCCGTGATCCAGGCCCGCCAGGCGGTGCCGGATCTGTCGAGCATTCCCGAAGCGCTGCGTGCCGAGATCGCGCCGCTGCTCGAGCCCGACCCGGACAAGCGGCCGCCCAGCATGCGGCACCTGCCGGGTCTCGCCGCCAACGCCGTCACTGCGCCGCCGACGACAATGCGTCCGGTCTCCGCGCCGGCGGCGAAGCCTGCCGTACAGCCGGCCGGCAAATCGTCCGGCATGATGATCCCGCTGGTGGTCGGTGGGATCGCCTTCCTGGCGATCGCAGGCGGCGGCGGATATTTGCTCTACCCGGCGCTCTTCCCACCCCATCAGATCGAGCCGCCGAAGGAGGACACTTCCTCCACGACGCAAAATAAGCCGCCGCCACCGCCCCATAACGATACGTCGACGACGAATCCCGCGGGCGGGACAACGACCACGCACCCCGACAACACGACCACCTCGACGACGGGGCAGGCGACATCGCAGACCCAGGAAGCACGCCTTCCCGTGCCCACCCGCGCGTCGGTCCAGTCCCAGCTGCAGACCATCGTAGGCCGCTTCGATTGCGCCGGGCTGACCTACCAAGTGGGTGACGACCTGCGCGGCACGGTGACGGGGTTCGCCCGCACGACGGACCTCGGGAAGCTGCGTTCCGCCGTGGCCGATCTCGGGCCGGGCGTCGCGGTCTCGGCCGAGGGCGTCACCGGCTACGTCTGGCCGCATTGCGCCGTCGTCTCGCTGCTGAACGCCAGCACCGCCGGGGGCGCCTCGGGACCGCGGATTACGCTCAACAATCCATCGGGCAAGTACCACGACAAGGACAAGCTGATCATCAACCTGACAACGCCCACGGCCGGGTTCCTGCAGGTCGATTTCTACGACAGCAGCGGCTCGGTGCAGCATATTTACCCGAGTTCCGGCAGCGGTCAGGTGCACGCCGGCCAGCAGATCTCCCTCGGGCAGGACGGCACCTACCAGATCGGCGCGCCGTTCGGCCCGAACTTGATCTCGGCGGTTCTCTCGCCGCAGCGCCTGTTCGCGACGGCGCGGCCGCCTCAGGAGGACGCCCGCGCCTATCTCGCCGAGCTGCAGAACCGGATAAAATCGAGTGGCGCAGCGGTGGGCGGGAACTTCGTAACGTTCGACGCTGCACCATAAAAGGGGGGGCCTTGAGCGCCGTCCGGCAGCACGACCACGAAGCGGCCCGGCTCCGGGCGCTCGAGCGCTTCGAAGTGCTCGACACGAAGCCCGAGCCGAAGTTCGACCGTATCGTCGACATGGCCTCGCGGCTGCTCGACGCGCCGATCTCGCTGATCTCGCTGGTCGACGGCAAGCGGCAGTGGTTCAAGGCGCGCATCGGCTTCGACATCCCCGAGACGCCGCGCTCGATCGCCTTCTGCGCCCACGCGATCGAAACCCAAGAGGTCATGATCGTCGAGGACGCGACCCAGGACCCGCGCTTCGCGGAGAACCCGCTGGTGACCGGGAGTCCGGAGATCAGGTTCTACGCGGGCGCGCCGCTGACGACAGATGACGGCTACCGGCTGGGCACGCTCTGCGTCATCGATCGGGTCGCGCGCACGATCACGGCCGATCAGCAGACCTTGCTGCGGGACTTGGCTGCGGTCGTCGTCGACGAGCTGGAACTGCGCCGGGCGAATTCGGAGCTGCGGCGGCTGGCCGCCACCGACCCGATGACCGGCGCGGCCAACCGGCGCAGCTTCTTCACCCTCGCCAAGAAGGAACTGGCGCGCGCCCGGCGGCGCGGGCATCCGACGACGGTGCTGATCCTCGACATCGACCACTTCAAGGGCGTCAACGACACCTACGGCCACGAGGCCGGCGACCGGGCCATCGTCGCGCTGGCGGGAGCCGCCTCAGGCATGCTCCGGCGCGAGGATATCTTCGCCCGCCTCGGCGGCGAGGAATTCGCGGTGCTTCTCCCCGAGACCGACGCCTTGGTGGCCCACAGCCTGGCCGAACGTTTGCGCACGACAATCCGGGATCTCGAGATCGCGGGTCCCGCCGGCCTGTTCGGGATCGCGGTCAGCATCGGCCTCAGCGCCGTCGATCGCGCCGACACGACCATCGACGCCGCGCTCCGGCGTGCGGACGCGGCGCTCTACGAGGCCAAGCGCGCCGGACGGGATTGCGTGAGGTCGGCGGCTAAATCCTAACCCCTCTCAGCTGGCCGCCGCGGGCGCCACGTGCACGACGCCGTCGCCGACGAGGACGAAGGCCGCCCAGTGGAACGGGTGGGAGTATTCCACGCCGTAGCGGGCCGAGACGTCGTGAAGCACCGAGAGCTTGGCATGCTGCAGCGCGGTGGCGGAATCACCCTCCGTGGCGGGCTCGCGCAACGTCAGCGCGGTGAGCAGGGGGCCGGAGCCGTCGCTGAGTTCCCAATGCGTCACCAGGAGGCCGCGGGCGCCGGCATAGAAGAAGCTGCGGGCGAGGCCGCTGAGGCTGTCGCCGCTCGCGTCGCTGCCGGTGTTGCAGGCGGATAGCACGATGAGATTGGCGTCAAGCCGCAGCCCTAGGATCTCCGAGGTCCCGAGGAAGGCAGAATCCGCGTTGGCCGCGGTCGGATCCGGCGAGACCACAATCGTCGCCTCGTGACGGCAGCTGAGATCGGTCGACAGCAGCGCGTGCGTCGCCAAGTGCACGATCCGGAAGCCGCGGAGATCGCCCTTCTCCAGCCGCGCCTTGGTGAAGGCCGCACCCAGCACCGTGTCGGACTCCGGCACGTGGAAGATCGAGCTGCCGACATAGGCGACCTCTTTCCGCGTGCCCTCCAGCGGTGGCAGCTGGCTCAGCTCGTCGAGATCGGCCCCGCAGGAACTCGGCGGGAAGCTCGCCGCCAGTTGCGCCTTAGTCGCCGGCTTGAAGTCGCCGAACCCGATATAGGGCTTGGCCGCGCCGGACGGCTTCACGTTGCGCCGCTGCACGAAGAGGTTCTTGGCCGACGGCGTGTAGCTGACCGCCACCTTGGTGATCAGGAACGGCACCGAGGCGTAGTTGCCGTCGGTTACTGGCTTCACGGCATCGGTGACCAGCACCTCGAAGGGCAGGCTGTTCAGCCGCCCGCTGGGGGCGACCACGAGCTTGTCGAGTCGACCGAGATCGGCGGCGGCCGGCCCGAGCAGCGCCTCGTAGAGCTCGTGCGCGCCCGCGACGTCGAAGTCCGGCAGCTTGCCCGTGTCCTCCGGGATGATGATCGTCTTGCGGAGCGCCACAACCTTGTCAGCAAGCTCGGAAGAGCCGAGGCCGACGCGATAGAAGCGGGCGAAGTCGTGCCCGACCAGCACCGCATGGGTGCTGGCATCGTCCATGAAATAAAGGAGCAGGGCCTCCTTGGGACGCAGCAGCTTCTGGAGCTCTGGCAGCGTGGCGCCGGCGGAGACCAGCTGCTGGTACTCGGGCGAAGCGGCATCGGCGCCTTCCTCCGCCTCCTGGCGCGACTGTTCCGTCTCGGCGATCGTCTTGTCCAGCCGGGCCACGAGATCGCGATCGATCTGGGCCTCGGGCTTGGCCGTCTCGGCGTCGCGGTCGTTGCGCAGCTGCTTCAGCTTGATGTCGGCGTCCTGGATCGAGCGGACGAGGTCACCCGCCTTGGAGTTCTCCGCCGACAGCACGGCGAAGGCCTTTGCGGCCATCTGGGCGGTCTGATCCGATTTGAGCAGCTGGAGGGCGGAATAGGCCTTGGCGGCGGCGGCATCGGCCTTGGACGGATCGGCGGCCGTCGCCTTGTCCAGCGCCGCCAGGTAGAGCGCCACGGCCTTCGCCGACAGGCCCGGATAGGCCGGCTGGCCCGACAACGTCTCGGCGAGCGCGATCCCCTGCTCGTAATAGACCAGCGCCGCCGCATCGTCGCCACGCTGCGCCGCCGTCTCGCCGAGCAGGATCAACAGCTCGGAGCGCAGCGGCTCGTTGCTCCTGGCGGCCTCGAGCGTCTTCACTGCGGTCTCGAGCTGCTCCTGGGCCGCCGGAAAATCCTTGAGGTCGCGGGCGCTGACGCCTTCGATCTTGTAGGTTCGCGACACCAGGCCCGCGGCGTTCAGGCCGGCCTGCTGCACCAGCGCCCGCGCGACGGGCGCCTCGTCCGCCGCTTTGGCGTAATTGCCTCGCGCCCAGTCGACATAGGCGGCGAGCCGCTCGGAGGCAGCGAGCGCGGTGATCGCGTTCTGCTCGCTCGGCGTCAGGAACAGTCGGTCGGCGATCGCGTCGAAACCGGAGCGGCCGACCCGACGGGCACCGCCGGCCGTCGTCTGGTAGCTCGGCGGCACCAGCGTGTCGTACTGCTGCTCGGCCCTTGCGACGTGCTGCGCCGCCTCGTCGAACTTGCCGCGGTTGGAGGCGTGGATCGCCAGCGACAGGTCGAGCTGGGCGTGACGCAGCGGGTCTGGCTCGTTGGCCAGCAGCACCTCGGCGCGGCGGAACAGAAGATCGGCCTCGGCGAAGCGCTCCTGGTTGCTGACCTGGACCGCCAGCGCCATGAGCGTCCCGGCGCGGGACGACTTGTCCGAGCTGCCCGTCTCATCCTGAATCTGAACGACGCCGCGCAACGCCCTCTCTGCGCTGGCATAATCGCCGAGATCGTTCGCGATTGCGGCAAGCTGCTCCAGCCGCGCCAGCTGTGCCGGCACGTCCGCGCCGTAGGGGTTGCGGGCGATCGTCGAGCGGATCAGCTCGGACGCGCTCGACTGCTTGGAATCGGCGGATACGGTGGCACCGCTGAGCTCGGCGACCGCGGTCTCCAGCGCCGGGAAGGACGACGGCACGCCGTCGACGTAATAGGTCTTGCCGCCCGTCGAGGCGACCACCGCCAGGTACGGAAGTCCGCTGCTCCGCCGCGTGCACTGCAGGAGAGCCGCCGGCGCGCCCCCGGCGATGCTGGTCGGCGACGGGGCGCCGCAGCTGAACCGCTCGTCGAAGTCGCTGCGCCACGGGCTCGAGGCGGCGGCGCCGGTGACATCCGCCGTGGCCGCGGCCGACTCCAGAATGCGGCCGGCCGACACGTCCTTCTCGCCGCAGAACAGGTAGAAACTACGTGAGGCGCCGGCCTCGGCGGCCGCCGCCTGCTGGTAGTGGCAGGGCTCGCCGACCTGGTTCTTCCCGGCGGGCTGGTCGAGCACGGTGCCGGAATCGCTCTTGCCGCCGACCATGGCGGATGGCGGCGGGGCTTGGCAGCCCGCCACCGCAAGCGCCGCCCCAAGGGCGGCGATGCAGATCCTGAGGCTCAGTATGCGTCCTCCCGCCCGGTGTTGACCGGCTCGACGTCGATGTCGTCGAGCTTGCTGGCCTGCGGCACGATATCGGAATCGTCGATCTGTTCCGGCCGCGTCAGCACCACCGGCGGCAACGGGATGCAGCTCGGGCTACCGATGGCGCAGTCGTTGAACTTGAAGTCGTTGCTGAGATCGGAGCAGGTGATGCCCGCGAGCGTGCACTGCCGGGCAAACTCCTCGTTCGAGGCCGCGGTCAGCCCGCCTTCGTCGTGGATGATTCCGGTCAGGTTGGCCGAGCCGCCGGCGGCGATCACCGCGAGCGCCGCGACATCGACCTTCCCGCTCATCTTGGACTGGTTGCCGACCAGGATGAGCGCACCCGGCGTCTTGAAGTCGGCGAAGGAGAAGGTCCCCCTCGTTGCCTTGCCCTTCGTCAGGAGCGGCGTGATTCGCGTCACGTAGGTCCCGAGGTCGAGGGCCGGGTTGTATTGCGGAAGCTCGATCGCGCTGCTGCCGCCGTAAGCGTTGCCCGTCACGTCGATCAGCGTCAGCTGGGCGGCGAAGTTGACGATGCCCTTCTGGATGAAATCGCCCGTGCTCAGCAGAACCTCGGCGCGCCGCGCCTGAATGTTCGCCTGATTGTCGAGCGTCAGGGTGTTGTCCCGACCGGTCACGTCGATGACCACGTTGCCGAGCCCGGCGGTGACGGCCGCAGTCGAGGCGGCGCCCGACGCGATCTCCAGCGATTCGCCGTCGAGGAGCGCAAATCCCGCCGAGTTGGCAGGTCCTGTGGCGACCATGCCGCCGGTCGAGAACTGCTCCAGAACCGCGACCCGATTGCCGACGCCGTCCAGCCGCGTATAGCCGCCCGAAGACCCCTGGAGCGTGGATGCGATCAGGGCACCCCTCTCCAGTTCGTCGATCGAGCCGCCGGAGACGAGCGACGCGTTCAGGCCCGAAACCGTGCCGGTATCCGCGATATTCCCGGCGGCGGTCAGCGAGACCGCATTCTGCGCCGCCAGCGTGCCCTCGACCGAGATGTTGCCGCTGGACGACCGCAGCCCGGCATCGCCCCCGGAGCTTGCAGTGCCGGCGATATCGATCGAGCCCGCCGCGTTCATCACCAGGGCGGCGCCGGACACCGACCCGCTATCGCTCACCGTTCCCGCGGAATCGATCTCGACGGCGCCGGTCAGCGCGGTCACACCGCCGCCGATCTGCACGCCCCCGCTGCCGGAATCGACAAGGAGGATGTTGCCGGTTTGCGACGTGATGCCGTCGTTGCCGCGGATGCGGATCTGAGCAGTGCCGCCGGATGCGAGCAGGGTGACGTTGCCGCCGGCATCGATCAGGCCATCGACCGTGACGCCGCCGGCGCCGACGGCCGTGGCCGAGAGCGTCGATGCCACGTTGAAATTGCCGAAATCGATCGCCTTGGCCTTCAGCACGGCGGCGTTCGCCCTGCCGGCGATGTCCAGAGCGCCCCTGTCGGTCACATTGAGCGTGCCGCGGACGCGGGACGTCAGAACGGTGGACACCGTGTCGACCATCGTCGCGTTGAAGGACGGCGCCGTCGTCAGCGTCACGCGCGCGACCGCGATATTCGCAAGGTCGATCGCCCCGCCGCCGGAGTCGGCTTCGAGGCTGGCGGCCGAGAGAGCCCCTGTCTGGGTGATCGCGCCGGCCGAGGTCAGCGCGGCGTCGCCGGCAATGGCCACGTTTCCGGCCAGAGCGATGCCGCCGGCTCCGGCCGAGGCGACGAGGCTCGCTGCCGTCAGCTGGCCGCTGGCCTGGTCGATCGCGCCCGAAGCGGTGAGCGTCGCCGCGCCGGCATCCGTCACCGTTCCTGAGAAGGTGATGTCGCCGCCGGAGGCCGTCGCCGCGAGCGTGCCGAAGCTGAACGGACCGCCGGCCAGGGTGATCGCGCCGCCAGCCGCCAGTGTCGTGTTGCCGCCAACCGTGGCGGTGCCGTTGAAGTCGATGTCACCCGCCGTGGTCGTCGCCGACAGGCTGGCCGCCGTCAGCGTCCCCGCCGTCTGGTCGATCGCGTTCGAGGCGTCGAGCGTCGCGGCGCCGTTGTCGGTGACCGTACCGGCAAAGGTGATGTTGCCGCCGGACGCCGTCGCCGCGAGGCTGCCGAAGGTGAAGGTCCCGCCGCCCAGCGCGATGCCGCCGCCCGCCGCCAGCGTCGTGGCGCCGGTGATGCCGACGTTGCCGTCGAACGCAATGCCGCCGGCCGTGCTCGTCGCGTCGAGGCTGGTGGCCGTGAACTGGCCGCCCGTCTGGTCGATCGCACCCGCCGCGTCGAGCGTCGCGGCGCCGTGGTCCGTCACGGTGCCGGCAAAGGTGATGCCGCCGCCGGCCGTCCCGGACAGGCTGCCGAAGGTGAACTGCCCGGTGCCCATGGAAATGGCGCCGCCAGCCGAGAGCGACGCGAGGCTCGCGATCGTGACGTTGCCGTTGAAGTCGATATCGCTGCCCGTGCTTTTCGCCGTGAGGCTGGCCGCGGTGAACTTGCCGCTTGTCTGATCAATGGCGCCGGAGGCGGTCAGCGTCGCGGCGCCGGCATCCGTGACCGTGCCCGAGAAGGTGATGCCGCCGCCGGAGGCGGTGGCCGCGAGAGTGCCGAAATTGAAGGTCCCGCCGCCCATCTCAATGGCGCCGCCGGCCGTCATCGTGGCGTTGCCCGAGATCGCGACGTTGCCGTTGAGGTCGATATCGGAGCCGGCGGTCAGCGATCCGTCGTTGGCGACGGTGAGGTTCCCCTCGAAATCGATGACGCCGCCCGTGCTCTTGGCCGTCAGGCTGGCGGCGGTGAGCGTGCCGCCCGTCTGGTCGATCGTGCCCGAGGCGGTCAGCGTCGCGGCGCCGGCATCCGTGACCGTGCCGGAGAAGGTGATGCCGCCGCCGGAAGCCGTCGCCGCCAGCGTGCCGAAGTCGAAAGTCCCGGCTCCCATCTCGATGGCGCCGCCCGCCGTCATGGTGGCGTTGCCCGAGATCGCGACGTTGCCATTGAGGTCGATATCGGAGCCGGCAGTCAGCGATCCGTCCTTGGCGACCGTTAGGTTGCCCTCGAAATCGATGGCGCCGCCGGTGCTCTTGGCGATGAGGCTCGCGGCGGTGAATTGGTGGCCGGCCGCCTGGTCGATCGCGCCGGAGGCCGTCAGCGTCGCTGCACCGGCGTCCGCGACCGTGCCCAAGAAGGTAATGCCGCCGCCGGACGCGGTCGCCGCCAGCGTGCCGAAATTGAAGGTCCCGGCTCCCATCGCGATGGCGCCGCCGGCCGTCATCGTGGCATTGCCCGAGATCGCGACGTTGCCGTTGAGGTCGATATCGGAGCCGGCAGTCAGGGATCCGTCATTGGCGACCGTGAGATTGCCCTCGAAATCGATGACCCCGCCCGTGCTCTTGGCCGTCAGGTTGGCGGCCGTGAACTGGCCGCCCGTCTGGTCGATGGCGCCCGAGGCCGTCAGCGTCGCCGCACCGCCATCCGTGACCGTTCCTCCGGCGAAGGTGATGCCGCCGTTGGTGACGGTGGCTGCGAGAGTGCCGAACTTGAACAGGCCCGTGCCGAGCTTCAGGCCGGTCAGGGCGGCGAACGTCGCACCGTCGGTGATCGTCGCCGTGCCCTCGAAATCGATCGCGCCGGCCGTGCTCGTCGCCAAGAGGCTGAGAGCGTCGAATTGACCCGCGGTCTGGTCGATCGCGCCCGAAGCGGTCAGCGTCGCGGCACCGCCGTCCGTCACCGTTCCCGAGAAGTCGATGGCGCCGTTGCTTGCGCTCGCCGTGAGGCTGCCGAACTTGAACTGGCCCGGACCCAGCTTGACGCCCGTGACCGACGCGAGGGTCGCGCCGCTCGTGATCGTGACCGCGCCCTCGAGATCGATATTGGCGTTCGTGCTCGTCGCCGAGAGGCTGGCAGCATTGAACGTGCCCGCCGTCTGGTCGATGGCGCCCGAGGCGCTCAGCGTCGCGGCACCACCGTCCGCGACCGTGCCGGAGAAGGTGATGGCGCCGCCGGACGCGGTCGCCGCCAGCGTGCCGAAATTGAAGGTCCCGCCGCCCATCTCGATGGCGCCGCCGGCCGTCATGGTGGCGTTGCCCGAGATCGCGACGTTGCCGTTGAGGTCGATATCGGAGCCGGCAGTCAG